>Ga0307509_10006269_pt1 | contig 16077 bp, 22 predicted proteins | sample 10_EM_MG_FD_202245 | JGI IMG/M metagenome (GOLD analysis project Ga0307509, IMG submission 202245) | Populus trichocarpa ectomycorrhiza microbial communities from riparian zone in the Pacific Northwest, United States - 10_EM | ecosystem: Host-associated > Plants > Roots > Unclassified | place...
CCAAACATCTAAGCACCTCTCTTGGAAAACATAGAAGGGACCGACCGTCAGATTCCACGGAAAGAGCGGCGACGCCGCTGGCGAGGTTGTGGATGAGCTTGTGGGTTTTCTTTGAACAGAGTTCAATATCCTCTGCACAAAACGGAAGCAGAAAAAAACGACGGACCCCTACGAAAGTTCATTACGACAGCCCAACAGACCTAGAGGAGGCAAGCGACATACAACCAGCCTTAAAACACTCCTGTCCACAAAAGAACGAACCTGCGATCCCGAGCCTACATGGGATGAGACCGTGAAGCGAATGAAGCGAGAAGAGGGCAGACTTTACGCAAGTCGGACACTCTAATCTAGACGGAGGGTTTCCCTTGATACAGTTCGAGCTCTGGCACTTGACTACAGTCTCAACCATCTCAGTGGATGCGCAGCGGGTCCAAAGCGGATGAAAGGAGAAAGCAAAGTGGGCGAGACGTCACGTGAGGCGGCGATTGGCCTCCAAAGTGTTATCGAAAAGGCAACAGCAAGCGTATATTTGGCCGACAATCTTGGGCATGCTAGGGCAAAGTGGATGGACAAAAATACATACATGCTAAGAATGAACGTTCAACGGGCATTAGGCATTAATTTTTGGGCAACAAAGTTGGGTGATTATAAGGAATGCGAGTCGGTTAGACGGAAGGAAGGAACGGTCATTAACGGCGCGTAGAATAAAGAGCTGTAGTCATCGAATGAAAGGTGCGAGGTGGAAAGCGTTATGGAACAACAAAAGCGACAATGATGCTGGGACTCTGAAACGTTGAAGAACAAAAACGAGTGATCGGCTTGAGAGGGAGAAACGTGCCAGCCGTTGGATGGCAAGTAACAGATGCAGTCGGGGGTGGAAGGAGACCAAGGTTGTAGGTTGGGGTTTGGCCAGCAGGGCGTTCAAGAGGATGATCCAGGCTTCAACGCTTGTTGGGGTGCTTTTCGAGACGGAAGGCCTTGGTGGTGTCGCTGGCGGCCTTGAAGAGGGATTTAAAATGAGAGGGCCCGAAGACCTCGGTCAGACCAGTCTGGTTTTGTGAGACCCAATCCGCAGGGGGTAAGGCTCTCGAGGTTTTGTACAAGCCTTCGCCCGGGACGTTTTCCTCTCGGACGATGACGATCATTCCGGTGAGCAAACATTGGAGAATGTTGAGGATATCGCCGACCGGGGTGTTATGGCGGAGGGCGGGGAATGCCGAGCCATGAAAGACCATTTCCCACTGGACTCGACGCTCGGGTGAAAAAAAGGAGGTCGCGTGGACCGGGATTTCGATGCGCAAGGCGGGGGTCCGAGGGAGACCGTTGGGGGATTTGAACGGACTAGGACATTCGATGCTAAAGAGCATACGAGGGTCCGCGGGGGAGACATCGCGCCAACCGTGTTCGTTGACGAGGTCTGACTTGAGTCTGAGGAGCCACCGGTGGGCACGGGTGTAGGTGGTGCCGAGAGCGTCCGCGCTTGTGAGTGGGATGCCGGTCCTGGACGCCCAGTCGTCCATTCCCTTCACGTTGCTTGAGAAACAGATGATTGGGAGAGCGTTGTCAGACATTGTGGAGAGGGGGGGAGGATGAGGGGGGAGGGCAAGGGGACGAGAGGGAAGAGGTTCGGGTAAAAGGAAGATACTTGAGGACGAGAGGGAAGCGCCATCGTCGTAACACGTTTCCCATCGCCCGGCTCGGTTTCTAAAAGAGGGTAACTCGGAAACATCGTGGTTACCAGGAAGAAGGCGGACAAATATCCCACGGCTGGCTACAGAACAATACTCTCTTTGTGCTTAAACTTTCGTGATGCGCGGTCTGAAGAACGGAACCGGAACTGGTTTCCATACAACTCGAGCTCAACGTGCGCCACATCCGAAACCGTCTCCGTCGTCGTCGTCGTCGTCGAAAAGAGCGGAACACCGAACGCGAAAACGGAGTTCTGCTTCGGTAACACTGTCGGGCCAACGTCGGTCCCTGACAGACGGAGAGAAAGAGACAGACTCACTCTTCAACTTGTTCTCTCTCGTTATCACCCGAAAGCCGTTCTCGGACTCGTAGATGACGATGCCCGACAATCCGACGAGACACGGATTCCTGCTTTGACGGACTGCCCAATACTGGTTAGCCAGGAAATATAAACCCATTAAGCAACGCCACCTGTCATGATGCTTCCGTGAAAGTCTGCCTTGATCAGCTTGGCGTGCATTGTCGCGACGTTCGGCATCGCCGCTGTCTGCTCCGTCACCGTCCCCACCGGCTGCGGTCCCAAGCCGAGCAGCTCCGAGACGTACCCGAGCCATAGACGGTGGAGCGGAACGTACGCCTCAAACCTGTCATTCATTTCAGCCTCACTCGATAAACAACTAGCCCAGCGTGTCCCTTACTTTGTTTCATTGTCAGGCAACTTCCACGACTTTGGTCCCAGCCTGGGAACTTTTATCCCCCGCTTCCCTCCGTTCTTCTTTTTACGCGCCTGCGCCCTCGATTGGTTTTGGAGGGAAAGGTGCCGCCCCTGGACACGGGAAACGACCTCCTTCTGCGTCGACGAGTCCCCCACCTGTTCTAGAAAACGGGGGACGAACGGCGCCTTCCCGGTCACCACAACCGTGGTGGGCCGCCGAATCTGAAGAACGGTTGACTACCCAACATCCCTTGCGAAAAACAGAAGGAAAAAAAACAGCCCCACCTCAGTGTCATAGATCCCGATGGTCATTGGCATGAATCGATCTCGTCGGCAAGCCCCGGTACGTCCGATGAGATGCTGATTTCGACCGTTTGAGACCAAGTGGAAATGCGAGCCGACGTCGCTCCCATATAGATGCAGGCTGGCGAGGCTGGTCCCTCGTTATCAAAGGGTACTGCACCCGGCGAGTCCTTTCTAACTAATGGGATAGCATCTGGAGACCGGGGGGGAAACCGCTCCGCTTCGTACCCAATTCGCCAGCACAAAAAAAAAGGTTCTCTCGATTCGCGAAAACCACCGTCGAACCTTGCCAAAGATATCAAGAGGTGAAAATCGTTCAATCCGCTCACATCCGCATGCCCGAACGCCCATCTCACGGATTCCAACCGGACGCCGCATCTGTTTAGCCCCGCTTATTTCATCTACTCCGAGGAGACAGACAGCTCATCAATCCATCACCAGCCAGTCCGGCAACGTGCCATCCTCCCTGCCTTGTTGTCGCTCCTAAATTCGCCCGACAAAAGCCCCCGAGCGCTTCGGGCGGAGAAGGTACAGAATATATATCCACGTGGCATATTTGAATAGTACATAGGTGGTGTACAGGGTGCGAAGAGATATAGAAATATATATACGAGTGTGTGGTCGAATAGCAGAAGAGAGAAAGAGAGACAGGCGCGCGATCTATAAGTTGCCGTGGCGGGAGAGAATGAAGATCGATTCCCTATGCGCACTCGGGGCACGATTCGTTCTTCGTCAAAACTGAATAGTTAAACGCCCGATGCCTCATGAACGTCATGGGACAAGAAAACAGGGTCGGTGTCACTCACGATACTTCTCCGGATACTGACGGCTGTAGATCCAACCCCAGATTAACTTTGGAATATTCCGTATTCCTTCGGCACTCACTATTGCCAACACGTTCGGGTGCATTCCGGAGGCCCACAATTGTCGGGATGTGCAACGCTAAATTTGCAGAACCTGTTCTCGCATGGTGCCTGCAACAGAAACCCCCACGCGGGGTCAGCCTTGGCCATGAGGCACTCCAGGACACCCACCGATTCTTCCTGCACAGAGAACGCATGTGAAGGGGTCGTTCTTTGATGTCTGCCTAGATGAAAGGACGTACCGTCGTTATCTGGTGTCCGCAAACAGTGTAGGATCTCGTGACACTGTACGACCGAACGGCTCAATCCACATATACCGTAAGGGAGTACGGCCTTTGGAAGGACGTACTAGCGTCTGCGACACATTGGGGTGGAACGAACGGTGATCGCGAGCGAGGGTAAATGGGAAGGTGTGGAATGCTTGTCCGTCCGTCGCGACCATCGCGGCTTTATATCCAGCTCCAGGGTCGCCAGGTGCGCCCGGATCACCTGCCGCCTCAAGCCCATGAGCAGAGCCGGTGGTAAAATGACCAGATAATCAAGTGCGGACCGCGTAGCAGGGGCGGGAAAAATGCATCGATGAAATTTCACCAACGGAAGACACCTCGGGAGAAAGAGACAAGGTGTCAATAGTTAAATAATCGATGCGACCTATCTTCGCCAATTGTGGCAATGCAACAACTCTGAAAGGTTAACGGCCGCACCCTCAACAGGGGTTCTTCCGGTCGATCGCCAAAACTTCTAGAAACCACTGCCAACGTCGTGCGGCCGACCAAACCGTTATCGTAGGAGATCCGGGTCTTATTACAGCACCTCATACACATAAAAGGTTATCGTAACTCTATCGCTTGCCAGAGATCGTGAGGCAAAAACGGAATGATCACCATCATAGACGCGCACCTTGCGCGCATGTTCTGTGTTTACCCTGCGAACATGCCAACCAGGTAGTGGCTCACGCCTTCCGGCGTTAATATCCCCACATCTGATATCACTAAGGAAATCAAATCCGGCCTGCTGGGATTATCATCTGACGTCGCTTCTCCAAAACGGCGAGATACGCTCACTTGGTATAATCCACTTCCGGGTTTAGCGCCACTTGTTCCACCGACATACTTTTTCGCGCCCAAGATCTGGGGCTGGTGCGTGGAGGCGACGCGGCGTCTTCGAGCTCGTTGCCCGACGGCTGTTCGTTGATCACCGGCGCAGGAGGTGCTTCGGGGACGTGACGCGGGAAAGGCAGTACCCTTGGCCCGTGGGTCGGTAGGTCGTACTGCGAGAGTGGGAAGAGACGGCGGAATTTGAAACTGGCGCCGTAAACACGGAAATCGCCAAGTGGATCCAATGAGATCGCGAACCTTTCTGCTAGGGCATAAAACGGCTTGTTCGCATATTTTGCTATGATGGCAATCTGGTTGCTGCCGGTCGCATTGATGAGACCCCCGGATTCGACGACAGCTTCCGAACCGACAAGCACGAAATCAACTTTGTCCATGACATATGCAACTGCTGAATCAAGGACAACCGTGCACGGTATACCGGCTGCAGTCAGTGTCTCATAGGTTTTCAGACTTCGGAACGAGGGTTGGCGACTGAGTGTGGAGGTTACTCGTTAACTCGACGGCGTGACTTACCCCAATCCTCGTGGTTTAGCTTGCAACCCGTTTGGTAAGATAAACTACAACGAGAAATTTTGACTCCCCACCTTCTGTTACGTACACAGATATCCGCTTCCCCTTGTGAGCGTGTAAGAGCGCCTTCATCACCACTCTGGAGTGAGAATGCGTGAGGATCTGCCGTAATATGGTATTCATGTGAGGGAAGGAAAGAAGGTGCCAGTACGCAGCTGAGAGTCGTACCACTGATCCATCCTTGACGAATCCATTGGCAAAGCCAGCGATCTTCTCACTGTACAAGGCAGCCTCTGCGATGTACTGGTTCCCTTGTCGTACAAGCTTGTCCTTGAAGTCGGAAAGGCTCTAGGAATGGGGAACTGTCTGTTTCAGGTTTTACGCGGACGGCGGAAAGGTACACACCCCCAAGTCGTGTGTTGCCACAGTCACGAAGAGATTGAAGAGCTCGCACCCGGCATTTAGACTTATCGAGTTCGGAACACGGTCAGTAAGCTGCTGGGTGCCCCTGTCCAACACGCCAGAGAGTTCGAACATAGTACCGGCTTGAGAGCACTCCTGAGTGAGCTGGATGCCGTGGCGTACGCTAGGAGCATCGCACCGGAGGATTTTTCGATAAGTTCAGTGAGGGCCAAGATCGCTGCAAGCGGTGGTGCAACCTTCGAGAGGGTCACTCATGAACTACCACCAAACAATAAATTAAGACTCACATTCTGTACGTTGCGCTGATAGGCGAGATAAATGTCAAAATCCACCGTCATCCCCGTTATTACCAGCAGCGAGATTGAGAGGGCACGCCGCCGTCCGGAGTGACTCCCACCAGGCGATCGGAGATGTCGCACGTGACCGCCCTTCCGCGTGATGACCTTCACCACTTCGTCCCAATGGTTGTTCCCAGTCTCTGCACTGTCCCAGACCCCCTCGGTCAAATGTGCTGGAGTTTCCGTCCAAAAGGAGCTGTACGATAGGTCCAGAGGCATCGAGTTCCTCTACCGCCTTGGATCTACCTTGCTTCTGTTAGTACCCCACGACAAGCATCATGTTCGCGTTTGAGTCCGTTTCCGTAGTTCACTATCCACGATGACAACCGCCGCGGCTTGGTACCACAGGTTTTACATGAGGTATTCGATAGAAGACTATCCCAAACAGGTCTATTCCCTTCTATCGTGTCCGTCCTCGCACCTCATCAGACCCATCCCTGTAGGAAATCGCTGCAGCCTGTATATTTCTCGCAACGAAAACAGAAGAGTGTGGTCGAAAACTCCGTGACGTCGCCCGTGTGTTTGTAGCGAAGCTAGGCAACAAAGATATGTCCGATGTCGCTACTGAAGGCAAGGTGGGCAAACCACACGCTAAGACGATTGCCCCATTCCTTACCCCAGAACAGGAAATTGAGAATATCCAGAGTACCATCCTCGCCTCAGAAGAGGCCCTGTTGGAAGTACTCTGTTTCGATTTCTGGGTAGAAAACGTCCATGAGCATCTCATCGATCTACTCGAGGATTGGGCCCCTCCCCCTATACAAGATTACGCATGGAGCATCGCGCACGATTCGTTAGTGACGCCCCAAAACTTTTCGGGATCGAGCTGCGACGTGATACTTACCTGATTGATCCGTAGTTACAGGACCCCACTCTGCATATTGTTTCCTTCACGTATCATTGCGTCGTCGTGCTTCATCCTGGCACAGATGCACTTTGAGGGTCCTAATGCAGCTCCCTTGGACGCGAGGATCTCCACTCCAGCACCCTCCGCCACGTTGCCCACTCCGCCTTCCCACAACCCGACGTCTCCGAACCCCACTCAGGATCACACGCGCTTTGCCGCCAACTTCTTTTCTCTCTCAGAGTCAGAGCTCAAATCCGTTGCAGGCAAGATGTGTTGATATTCTCCTCCTTTTCTTCTCGTTAATGCCCCGCATAGAAGCGCTTACGATACTCATTCAATTTTACGCTTCCCAAGACTCGACTCCGCATGTTTCAGGCCTGGGTAATGTACGTCCCAAGATATTACATAAGGCCACAGTCGACTGAAGAAATCATCAGATTAAGCCTCCCACCATAAGCCCCTCATATCCGACACTTTTTGGTCACGTCAATTCAGTGACTGATCAAAAGGAGAAAAGAAACAGTGTTCTGACTCCCGCACTTCCGAAAAGCCATAAACCTCACTCGCCTGTGGAAGGAGCCCTCCCCAAACCGTAACCATGAAATCAGATGTCCCTTAATCTCCACGCAAGGACTTGCGTGGATGTGGCCCGACGATCATCCGTATCGTCGTCTATTACGCGCAACCTCGAGTTTTTTTATATTGTACGTACATGTATTAGTGGTGATATGTATCGGCAAGTGCTCTGTTTGGATTTCCAAACATCCAGGTCCCCATCTCGACCCCATCCGCATAGTGGTGGACATGGGACACGAAAGAGTCTCCAGATCGTTCTGAAGGGCCTACGTTATGTTTCTGCCGACAGCTCTTCATTTTTGGATCGTCCCTCCAATCGACGACCTTCGACTTGTAGTTAATCCGGTTGAAGTCAATCGGTACGGGACGTTTCCCGTTTGAGATCGTGTCGTCGGTGAGCTCGCCATCGTCGGGAGACTCGTAGTCTAACCCTTGGAGTTCTGAAACCGATGGTGAACATCAAGTTCGCGAAAGTACCGATGGGGAGTGACCTTGGGTATTGCACGAAAGGGTACCAGACATTTGCGAAGGTGTACGCTTGATTCCCGAAGGAGCCGGAGGCATGATTGGCGCGAGCTCGAAATTTGGGACAGGTTCGGGGAACTGCGCGAAGGCGGAAGGAGAGAGCATGAGAATCAGGATACCGAAAAAGAAAAAAGGTTGGGAAGGTAGGGGCATGAGTCCGGGCAGCGATTATGTCATGAAATCTGGGACAAGGCGAGGACCGCTGCTTTCTGATGTCGCTCCCATATGACATCGTGGGCCGTACACGGATGGGCCATTGTCCGGTAGACTGGCTCGTCACATACCTCGGGAATTGTGAAGGCGCCGGACATTCCCAGGGAGGACGCAAGCCAGAATATGATGGTTTCGATGACGGAAGGCCTGACACCGTTAAACTCTATGATATCGGTTATCCACGCTCGGGTCCACCCTGTATTATCATCGATGAGGGGACTGCGCCGCATGGAGAAGGGGACGGAATCACCTGATGAGAACGCTCCAAAAACCCACCCCTGATAGTTAGAAACGATGAACCATTGGCATCTCTTCTTGACGCATAAGTCCCATAGCTAGCCAAAGAGGGCCGTGAGTTTTAATGAATCCAAGAAGCGGGAGGTGTTCAAACAAACTTTGGCCCAGAGAAGCTCTTTGGAACGGAGTGAAGACTTTGGGGTATCCGGATCAAAAGGAGGAAACTGTGCACAAAATTAGGAAAGAGGGCCAAGCGAGAGGATCGAGACGCATCACTACCTTGCGGGTGTTAACGAAGGATTCCAAGTCTTGTGGGGCCAGGACCCAGGGTGGTTGGACGGCGATGATGAGTGACGGCGGGTACGAAGCGAAATCTTCATCTTCTGTATTGGTCTGATGAGGATCGCATGGGCCGAATGTCATATGTCGGAAGAGCGTTTCGTCCTGGTCGTCGGCATAGTTCAGCTTAACCTTGTGGTCCTTGGTGTCGGGAAACATGATATGAAATATGCGTTCGGCGGTCCGAATGGGAAAATAGTGAGTCCACAGGGCGAGGCTGAGGAGGCGAGTTAGAACCGAAGTTAGAATCGAAACCGGATCGGTCCTCCGGTCAGTCCGTCAGTCGGACAGGCTTACTTGTCGGTGCATTGAGGGTCGGCGAAGGGGATGACCGGGTTGGTGATGAAATGAGGAGGGCTTGAGATCGTCACTTTCTCTTGGGACACTGGGTCTGCGTCGACGGCTCCGGGAGCATATCTGGGAGCGTGGCTGTTGATGACTGGGAAATGAAGTAAGAAAGAGCCAGGGCTGGAGGATGAAACAGAAACGCACAGGCTCTGATGGCCCACCTCAGCATTTCATAATCCCAGACGTACATGCTCGTCAGCAACCTGTAAGGCGACGACCGCGTAGAAAGATGGTTTGCATGGGACTTGTGACCTGCTGGTACGGTTATGGGGCCGTCTTCACCCATGCCCACCCCAGTGATCTCCGGAAGAGTGGCGGTGAGCAGGTATTCACGTAAATCCCATCCTGACTTCGAGAACAGCATTGGGGTTGTGCGAGATGTTGGATTCTCGTCGTCCCCCCGGCTTGGATTTAAGGCAAGGTCTGTGCATATCGTCGCGGGCAGAAGCAAAGAATTGGGACAAAGGGGAGGGAATCATCCTAGTCGTACACCGGGGAGAAAAAAGGCGAAGGTCCAAACGAGGCTCAATGGCCCTCAGTCCTCGTCGTCGTCAGAGTTGAGCTCTGCCCTTTCACCAGCCTTCATCGCGCCCACTAAATCATCCGACTCTCCCTTCTGAGTCGCAAGCCTTTGTCCTGCAACATGTATCAGCATCCCACGGCCGTCTCTCAAAGGCAGCGGATAAACATACTGATCAACGTGTGGATTGCCTCCTGTGTCTTCCTGTCCAATTTAGCGAGCTTCTTCTCCATCTCCCGCTTCAGATCCCAGTTCGCCCTCTTGGGTGCGATGTTGAACAGATCCTATCCGCGCATTTGGTGAACACATGCCCGTCAGGGGAAGCGACAAGGACACAAACCAGCTCCTGAGCGCGTTTTCCACCCTCCTCTTCGATGATCTGTTCTGCCAATCCTTCTACGTTCTTCTCTACCGTGTCTTCCATTTCCACATCGTCGTCGTTTCCTCGCTTCTTGAGCGTTCGCGTCTCGGGGTCGAAGTTTCTGTTTCTAATGAGGGGTTCCGCGTTTTCTACCCTGGTTTTGTTAGAAGCAGAATAGATCCAGGTTGTTCGACTTACTCACTCTTCCTCCACTGCTTCTCCTGCTCTACGCTTCCGTAAAGCGAGGAGACGAGCCTTGCGAGCTTGCGCGTTCTCTGCCAAAGACATCGCGACGTCCAGAACGTGGATAGTTGCGGCCAAACCCACCTCCGCCGCGGAAAAGGTGTCGGGGTCACGTGGATGTTATGCCGATCGTCCATGTGGCGTGTGCTGGTACAAACGCGACGGCGACGAGAACTCAAGGTCGTCTAAGGCTAACTATGCTGCAGTCACGGCTTTGCAACCCCTTGAGAAAGTCTCTCTCTCAAAATGCAGTGGTGGTTGTTTATCACCGTAGAACCCTCAAGACCGCTCCAGCCATGGGCGACTTCCACTGCGAGGTTATCCGGTAAGTCAGCAGACGTTGGCCACATATACGTTGCGTGTTGACCGGTTACGTCAGGAATTTCTCCATAATAGCCCACATAGGCAAGTGTGTTGTTCGTGCGTTGTGACACGGATTATGAACCTTCCCTTAAGATCATGGCAAGTCGACCCTCGCTGATCGGTGAGCCCCACACACGTTAGGAACGGAGGTCAAACGTTCACATGTTCCATGTCGGAAGGTTGCTCGAGGTATTTGACTCTCCCGCAGTCGATACTTCCTGCTCATTGGACTAGCTAACAGGCACAATCGATAAACGTGTCAAAAGCACCCAGCAGTTCCTGGATAAACTAAAGGTTGAACGTGAGAGGGGTATTACAGGTCCGTTCCATCGCGTTATCCACCCTCTCATGTGTCGTGATGCTCCCAAACAGTAAAGGCTCAGACCGCAAGGTGAAACAAATATTCGTACCCCCAACCTAACTTTCGCACGCTCATGTGGAATCCCACAGCATGCTGTACGACTTTGAGGCCAAAACATACCTCCTGAACTTGATAGACACCCCCGTACGTGCCGGGACACCCCAGGGAACCACCATCTGACCTTCATCTCAGGGTCACGTCGACTTTGCATGGGAGGTATCTCGATCACTTGCGGCATGCCAGGGCGCCCTTCTCCTTGTGGATGCCACCCAGGGAGTGCAAGCGCAGTCCCTCTCGGTCTTTCATGCCGCGGTGGAAAGGGGGTTGAAGATCATCCCTGTGTTGAACAAGGAAAGCCGGTGTTTATCCCATTCCCGAGTCCGCGTTGGTGATCTTCGCACAGATCGACTTGCCTGCCGCCCAACCTGAACGAATAGTCGCTCAAATAGAATCGACGTTTGGTCTTGACCCCGAAGAGGTCCTACGCATATCTGCGAAGAGTGGGGAGGGTGTTCAGGAAGTTTTAGAAGCAATTGTGAACCGAATACCGCCCCCGGGAGGGGATGCCGACAAACCGTTAAAAGCATTTCTGTTTGATTCATCGTTAGTTCACCGTTCACTCCACCTTTCGCTCCCTTGGAGCGAGGAATTAAATCATCCATAGGTACGACCGTTATCGTGGGGTCATCTCATTGATGAGCATGCAATCCGGGGTTCTTCGAAAAGGTGACCAAATCATATCTTGCGTATTTCGGTGGGACGCCCCGCCGACTCTTCTCCCATCCAGGCGATAAGATTGTATCGTGTCATTCTCGCAGGAAGTACGAAGTAACAGATGTCGGTATTCTCCACCCCGAGGAGGTTTCTACGTCTGTGCTGCTTCCTGGACAAGTTGGGTATGTTTCATGCAACATGAAAGAGTCCTCGGAAGGTTCGAATACTTCATCACCGATTCAATGGTAGCTCATATTGGTGCTAGCCCATATCGGTGACACGTTCCACCTTGCGGGGCAACCTGTGGAGCCCATGCCCGGGTTCCAACAAGCCAAAGCGATGGTATAGCCTTCGAACTTAAAGTCTAACGCCTCGTTGATCAAACTCCCCATCAATGACCAGGTTTTTGCAGGAGTTTATCCTGTGGACAGCAACGACTTCATCAAGCTTGAGGAATCCGTTCGAAGGGTTGGTTTGTGTCTAATCTTGTCTTGACGTACTTCTCTTCTAACCTTTTTTCTCCAATTAGCTCACGCTTACTGACCGCAGTGTAACTGTTCAAAAAGAGTCTTCGACTGCACTCGGTCAGGGGTTGCGGCTCGGATTCCTCGGCACGCTGCATATGGACGTCTTCCGCCAGCGTCTCGAGGACGAATATGACGCAAACATCCTGATAACGGCCCCAACTGTGCCATACAAAGGTCTGCGTCCGATCGTCCTGCCATACCTCTAACTCATAGCTCGTTGAAATTTCCTCCGGAAGTTGTCTACAGAGAAAAGGGTGCCGATCGGACAGCAGTCGTAAGCAACCCCACCGAGTTCCCTGACACCACGGACGCGGCATCGAAGGTCAAGGAGGTTCAAGAACCTGTGGTCAAGGCCTCTATCATAGTCCCCGAAGGTACGGCATTGCTTCGGATTGATAACGGTCCACCGATAGTCGAAATTACAGAATACCTGGGGGAGATGATGGACCTGTGTTTTGTTCACCGAGGCGAGGATCTGGACTACAAGTATTTGGACTCCTCCGGATCGTCACCGCGGATTATCGTGACCTGCACCATCCCGCTGAGCGAGATCGTTACCGACTTCTTTGATAGGTTGAAAAGTAGAAGTTCTGGGTTTGCCAGCTTTGAGTGAGTCTCTTCCTGTCGAACCGTGTGCGCGGAAACACCTTAACGGGGGGGGGTTTAAGTTACGAGGACGCCGGGTACAAGGCCAGCAATCTTGTGAAGGTACGATCTCCCCTCGCTCGAACCATGCGTGATGCTTACTCCTTGAGCAGATGGTATTCTTGTTGAACGGAAAACCAGTGGACGCCTTGGCGCTTATAGTTCACCGGTCGGCTGAGCAGGCGGTTGGTAGGCGTTGGGTCAGGAAACTTCGTAAGCTCATAAGACTTGGCCTCGACCGTCTTTACTTACTGACCCGAGTTGCTAGATAAAGTCATCCCACGACAACTCTTCGAGATCCCGATCCAGGCCGCAGTGGGAAAACGGATCATTGCCCGAGAGAACCTTTCCGCCATGAGGGCGGACGTCACCGCCGGTCTTTATGGGGTATGCTCTCCACACACCCGATGACCATATTTGATTGCTGAACACCCGCTACCCAGGGTCACTACGAACGCAAGATGAAGCACCTAGAAAACCAAAAGGAGTCTAAACGAAGAATGAAGCGAGTGGGGACAGTTGATCTTCCGCAAGAAGCGTTCTTCGACCTCCTGAGCAGCGATGGTAAATCATGAACTCGAGCGGTACGTGTCCTCGCCCATACCGTTGTACATTCTGTGCGGGTCTACATCTACGTCGGTCGCATCCCGGATTCAGGCGGCCAAGACTCAAAGTTCGATGTCCTCATCGTTGTATGTTTCCTTGATCAACCTGCGCCGGATGTCAGAGATCGTGCTGATGGGTCTCAAACCACATACCGGTATATGGACGTCGGTGGGTGGTCACCGCTTTTGGGAAACGATTAGATGTCTGTAGATCCAGCTGAAAAGTACTTACTCATTGGTGATGTACGCATGCACCAAATCCGGTTGCACGTAGTCGTAGTATGGGTTGATGACATCGACCTTGTCCACAAGGTTTCCCTCCTCAAAACCCAGTACACTACTCGGGTCAGAAAAGTCCAGTGCACTATAATCCTGGTAGAGGTTCCATAGGGGGGTGATCTTGAATTGACCAGCACACACGACGACTGGAGTGCTGTGGGCTTGAGCGGCGGTGGCGGCTAACAATGAGCCAGTAACAGCAAACATTCCACCGTTGGCTATGATTGCGTGGGCACCCAATATGACCTTGCTGACACGGGACATGATGGCATAGATCGACGAGTCTGGGACAAGGAAAGTCGAAATTCCGGCTTCCGATAGTGACTGAGCCATCCTGTGGCCTTGGTAGCTACAAGGCGGATTGAATCGCTCGCCTCCCGGGGATATTACGACCGGACTTACGAGGGTCCCGTCTCAGCAACAATCGCAGTAAAATTACGATAGTGGGCCGCCGCCTTGAGGAAATTCTCGACCGTATTTGACTGACCGATTGTGAGTATAATCTCGCTGGAAGGCGGCAACAGGGGAGGGATCAGTAGTGTGACAGGGGTTCTGTTGTCTTTGATGCGCACTCAGAATGGATATGATCTTTGGCGCTTTTAGATACACTGTCGTAAACGGTCTCAAGTTCATCAAGGACATCTTGGATGGCCTCCATAAAGACTGGCTTGAGATTCCGGGCGAAAGAGTCTGGGTCGTTGGGGTCATCCTCTTTTAGATCCACGTCCATCTCTGATGTTGGAGCGACCCCTCGTCGACGAGGTTGACCTTGGTAAACGAGCTTGGATATGGAGAGGGCAGTGTCCTCAGGCACCTTCTTGGCAGCAGTTCGATACTCTTCGCGGATGTGATGCAGAACCTTCCTGACAGTGTTTCCGACAGAGAACTCTGCGTGGTGTATGTCATGAAGCCCCCCTCCCTCCAAGGTGTAACGATAAGGAAGTTACCTTTAGGTTGAGCATCCACCAGTCGCTTCCCCGCACCACGGATGATCTCAACGAGTTGCTCGATGTTTGAGAACCTGGCCTTGGAAACGACCTGCCGAAGAACGAGGAGGGTTTCAAGGGCGGCCTTCCTTGAGCCAACGATTTGTCTAATACGTGTGGTAAAATCTGCGGCACTTTTTTGGGGTGCCGTTTTTTTAAACCACGTACCGTCTCCGTAATTTTGAAACCAGCGCCTCTACGTTTCGCTGGTAAGCAGCTGCTTGGACATCCCCGGGCATCGTAAGGGCAGATGAGGGTTAGATTGAGATGGAGGTGATCTCTGGTGAACGGCCATGAAAAACTCGGTTGAGGTTGATCGAGTCATTATTACACGTATTCTCTACTCTATCTAGTGTGTAGATACATGCCAGTCCAAGATGTCCGCCCATTTCCCAGGGAGCAGCTGTGATATCTGTTCTACATCTTTGTCGCCACGTCCAGAGAGGCACTGAAAGATTCATCAGGGAAACGAGAACTGTGGCGGTTGAAATCCCACGCACGATTACAATGTCCTGGTCTGCGGGCAGCGTCGAAGCCAATCGGACGCCCTCCCAAATTGCGTGGGAGGATTCCAGGGCTGGAATAATACCCTCGAGTTGGGTCAACATTCTAAATCCCCGGAGAGCTTGTTCGTCAGTTGCGACGACGTATTCTCCCCGTCCAGAATCCTTCAACCAGGCGTGTTCCGGCCCAACCCCTGGGTAATCTAAACCAGCGCTGATCGAGTGGGTTTCGATGATTTGGCCGGACTCGGACTGGAGGATATAGGTCCTGACACCGTGCAACACACCCGGTGTGCCCATGGAGAGCGTTGCGCTATGCTTGTTACCGTCCAGACCTGTCCAACTGTGAGCGCCAATCCCACCAGACCTGACGACGACCACCCACCTTCACCTCCGGCCTCTACACCGATTAGCCTGACACTCTTATCGGGGATGAAGTTGTAGAACGTCCCGATCGCGTTGCTACCACCCCCGACACATGCAACCACAGCATCGGGCAACTTCCCCCTGAGGGCGTGCATTTGCTCCTTGATTTCCTTGCTGATGACCTTTTGGTAATCCCTGACGATCGTTGGAAAGGGGTGCGGTCCAATGGCAGACCCGACTAGGTAGTGTGTGGTTGACAAGTTGGTTACCCAATCTCTGAAGGCCTCATTGACGGCATCCTTCAGGGTCTTCGAACCAGAATGGACCGGGATAACCTGTAAAGGACTTGTCGGACCACGAAACCCCAGGTACGGCGCGATGGAAGTACCTTTGCTCCGAGCATCTCGATTCGAAACACGTTCAAAGCTTGACGACGAACGTCTTCCGCCCCCATGTAAATCACGCACTCCATGCCGAAACGGGCGCAGACAGTGGCGGTAGCTACTCCGTGCTGACCGGCGCCAGTCTCAGCGATGATCCTGGTCTTTCCGATCCTTCGC
>Ga0307509_10006271_pt1 | contig 16075 bp, 23 predicted proteins | sample 10_EM_MG_FD_202245 | JGI IMG/M metagenome (GOLD analysis project Ga0307509, IMG submission 202245) | Populus trichocarpa ectomycorrhiza microbial communities from riparian zone in the Pacific Northwest, United States - 10_EM | ecosystem: Host-associated > Plants > Roots > Unclassified | place...
GCCTATCAGCCTGCGGTATCTCTGCTCCTATAGCAGTGCTCTACTACTGGGATAATAATACCATCACTCCCCCTAATCCCACGTAGTGTGCTAAAAAACAAAAAACTTTTCAACAAAAAAGAAAAAAAAAATTCAAAAAATCTAGTCTAATACATGCCTAGCATAGCGACAAATAGCTCATGCTTTGTCTTATCCAATGCCTTCATAAGCCCGTCAGCCACCATCTTGTCCATCCTGAGATATCCTATCTCCGCCTCTCCCGTCTCTAAGATTTCCTTCAACCTGAAGTAACGTACTCCAACGTGCCTCGTAGACACCCGAAATTTGCGGTTGGTAAGGCTCGCGATACAGGGTTGGTTGTCATTATATCGCTTGATCTTTGGGTACTTGTTCTTCTTGTAGTTGGCCGGGTATAGCTCGGTGTAACAATCCTACCCTGGTGTGGTTAGTTATGCAACAGGTAACAATTTACTTACTTGTGAATCTTGGACTATCTTTATAGTCTCTAATGTTCCTGAATATGTAAGAGTGTTCTTCTTTCCGAGATTACTTATAATCTCATCGTCTTTCTTCTTAGACTATTTTCTAGTTCTCGTATCTCGCACCAATGTCATATTTGGGAGAGATGAGGAGGGAACTTCTTCATATCTTTGATAAAGTCTTGGTTGCTCTGACGCTAAGAGCTAGAGTGCTTGCATTCAAGCGAGAGGTAAAGGTAAAGGTATATTGTAAGAGTACTTAGATGGTTGCGTGAAGAGCTCTAACTACTATGACCGTTTTTATTTTTTTTATTTTAATCTCGATTATTAATTGTTTCTATCGGGGCAAACGCACACCTGTGCTCATCCCACGGTCCTAGGTAGAACGGACTTTCTGCCAAGGGCGGGACAAGTAGTCCAAAACCTGCAACTACACTCCATCCCGCCATCCCCAAGCTAAAACCCTCTGACCCTGCCTGACAGAGAAACCCACGCACGGTACTATAGGTAGAAACTACAAGGAGATAAGAAAGCGGGCCTGAAAGCCACGAACCAAAAACCTCCGCGAAAGCCTAGCCTAAAAGAAAAACATTCCCAACCGACAGTAGACACAACCAACAAACAAAAACAAACCCACTCCCGCAAGTCAAACCACCTATAAGCTAAACCGTAGTAAAACCCCACCGGGCCCAGCTCCAGAGGGAATAGGGACTCCGGAACGATGGGTCTCGGGGACACACAAAGGGGAGGTAACCCCCGGGGGCTAAATAAACCCGCCAGCTGAGACTCAGGAAGAGCGACCGAGTTTGAGAGAATGCCATCGAAAGAAGGAAGGCTCGTGGGAGCCGGAGGACGATCTGGTCAGCTATTTCTGGAAACGGAACCCGGAAAGAAGGTTTAAACATGCGCCCATAGTCCAAGGACATCAGAAGGGAGCAGAGGTCTGATGGTAGGCGTAGAGCCGCGAGCAGTAGGGTGCCAGCCGATCCACACGTCGGGGAGGCGGAGGGCGGAGGGCTAGCCGACACGAGAAGTGCGAGGAAGGCTGACGGAAGCGGGGTCACAATGTTTCGTGAAAACCGACCGCACCAGCAGAGCACAAAGGAGAGAGTGCAATACCAGAGAGCAGTGCCACCGGCGCCAGCTACTTTACCGATCGACCGAGACTAAAAACCGACTGTTGACGGGTGAGGGGTTGCCGACCGTTGAGGGCTGCCCAAGCGAGCCCGGAGAAGAGGGGGGTGAAGGCGAACTCAACCAACCCCTAGGAACCAGCTCGCCAGGCCTGACCATCAGGAGGGAAAGGGAGAGGGAAGGGAGATGGCTTCACCCAGACAGAGGCAATGTGGCTTGTCTGAGGAGAGGGGGGTGGATGGAAGTGACCATGATTTCTCGTGGTGTTGAGATTTCAATCGCCGGAGGTGTAGCGGAGACGGAAGATGGCGAACTACTATGACGGTCTTTTTTTCTTTTTTCTTTTTTTTTTAAATCATATGCATTTGTTTAAGGTACAAAGACAGCATTCAGCTTTAACGCTATGGCCAACAAAAACCATACCCTCCTCACCCCATGCAACATCCAAACCCCCAAGTCCCTCTGGTATGAGACCAACCGCACATCTCGCCTATCGCCCAACCGAATACTACAAACATACTCGTACACCCGAAGGAAGTAGAAAGGAAAGAAGCAAGCAGGAAGGAGAGGAGAACCCTTTGCGACATCTACTACAGAAAGTATAAAAACATAAGAAATGAATGAACCCCTGACAAAGAAAATTTACATCTGATAAGTGACGTGGATCAGCCTGAGCTAGGAAGTGAGAGTATGGACCTGCGCACCAGAGCGGTGCCGGGGGACGAAGCAGTGCCCGATGGCAGGATAGGATAGTGTGTGGTGGCGACTCTGGTGAGGGGTCGCCAGAGGGTGTGCAAAAGCAGCATTAGCGACGGCCAAGAGGACGGGCGTAACCGAGGCGGGTTATTGTATAGCGACCGAAGATCGACAGTGGGAAGGGAGCAGTAAGGTGCCAGCTGAGGGGGTGGGAACAGGGGGGTGGGTGTAGCTGTAACAGAGCAACGGGACGAAGACGAAGAGGGTGAAAGGAGGGGGATGTGAGGAGGAAGGACAGTCCGATCACTTGAGACGACCGACTAGAGTAACCGCGGCCGATGCTTTTCCAAATACGAAACGAAGACGAGGTGCTGAAGTTACTAACCGAAGTGTTCCCCAACAGAACCACACAATCAAGAGGGAAAGGTACTTCGCAAAGGGCTTGGAAAGCTCAGCGCCGACCATGAGCGAAGAGGACAGAATGCCGAATGTGCAAAACCTGAGCGAGGTGCAAAGGAAGTGCGGAGTAGAGGGGAGAACTGAACTTCATGAGCGGGAGTCACCGATGAACAGGCACGTGAACCCTGTGCAGGAGGGGGTAGACCCCAGAGGGAGAGGAGGGTTTGTAGCATTACTCCCCTAGGCAGAAGCCATCAAGGGGGAGGAGAGGGGGTGGTGGTGGAATCCCACGATGATTTCCCTGGTGTTGAGATTTCAATCGCCGGAGGTGTAGGGGAGATGGTTTGTGCTAACTACTATGACCGTTTTTTTTTTCTTTTTTTTTCATCTCGATTATTAATTGTTTCTATTGGGTCAAACGCACACCTGTGCTCATCCCACGGTCCTAGGTACAACGGACTTTCTGCCAAGCGTGGGCCACGTAGTCCAAAACCTCCAACTACAGGCCATCCCGCCATCCCCAAGCTGAAGCCCTCTGACCCTGCCCGACAGAGAAAACCCCGCCCGGTACTATGGGTAGAAACTACAAGGAGATGAGCAAGCGGGCCTGAAAGCCACGAACCAAAAACCCGCGCGAAAGCCTAGCCTAAAAGAAAAACATCCCCAACCGACAGTAGACACAACCAAAAAAGAAAAGCAACCCCACTCCCCAAATCAAACAACCTAAAAGCTAAACCGTAGTAAAACCCCACCGGGCCCAGCTCCCGAAGGAATAGGGACTCCTGAATGATGGGTCTCGGGAACACACAAAGGGGAGGTAACTCCCGGGGGCTAAAGAACCCCGCCAGCCAAGGCTCAGGAAGAGCGATCGAGTTCGAGAGGATGCCGCCTAAGGAAGGAAGGCTCGTGGTAGTCGGAGGAAGATCCGGTCGGCTATTTCGGGAAACAGGACTCGGATAAAATGAAGGTTTAAACTTGTTCCTCTATTCCGAGGACAGCAGAAGCGAACAGAGGTCTGGTGGTGGGCGTAGCCCCGCGAGCAGTAGGGTGCCAGGCGATCCAAAGTCGCGGAAGGAGAGGGCGGAAGGCTAACCAACACGAGAAGTACGAGGAAGGCCGACGGAAGCGGGTCACAATGTTTCGTAAAAACCGACCGCACCAGCAGAGCACAAAGGAGAGAGTGCAATACCAGAGAGTAGTGCCACCGGTGGCAAATACTTTATGGATTGACCAAGACTAAAGACCGACCGTTGACGGGTGAGGGGTTGCTGACCGTGGGGTGCTGCCTAACCGAGCTCGGAGAAGAGGGGGTTAAGGCGAACTCAACCAACCCCTAGGAACAAGCTTGCCAGGCCTGACCATCAGAAGGGAAAGAAAGAGGGAGGGGAGATGGCTTCACTCAGACAGAGGCAATGTGGCGTGTCTGAGGAGAGGGGGGTGGATGGAAGTGATGATGATTTCTCGTGGTGTTGAGATTTCAATCGCCGGAGGTGTAGCGGAGACGGAGGATGCTAACTACTATGACCGAGTCTCCTCCTTATATAGCCTCTTCACGCCAACAACCCTAACCCTGGTGACTCATAACTCGAGTCACACGGTCCTATGACTCATAATCAGTCATATTCGAAATCCATCAGATGACTCCTATGAGTCACTACGCAACATGCCGTAAACCAATCATAAAACATAAAACATATAAGGTGCGCAAAGCGCGTCACCTGGGTGGAACTCGTGACTCATAATGTGAGTCACGCGCGAAAGTCATTACATCATTATGACTCACAATCGTGAGTCATAGAAACATCAACCAATCATAACATAACGATCACACATAAGTACGAGTCATGTGAGAACTATGAGTCAACTGACTGCATAGCGTAAAACATAAACATACCTTATGACTAATAACTTATTAGTCATATGAAATCTGCCTTGCTTAGTCACGATTTGTGACATTTGCTCCCCTCTCCCTCAGCATTGGTCCCACAATGCTAATTTCCCAAATCTAACAACTTCCGCCCAGCTCGCCTGACATCGCTGAAGAGGACCTCGTATTTATCCAGCGTTCGGCGGAGGCTCCTGACTTCGTTTTCCGCTCTTCCTAGCACAAAAGCCGAGACTGCAATCGTTCTCCTTTGGCTTTCGACATTCGTTTCGAGGTCGGCAATCGTTTTCATGTTTCTGTCCCGTTCCTCCAACACTTCTTGGATTTGCCGTTGGTAGGCTTCGATATCCGGCTGGGTTTTTTCGCTCTCCTCTCCCCAAGGGGGTGTCCTCGTGTCCTTTCCCCATCCTCTCACCATCTGTTCCCCAGGTGCCGGCCTCCTGGGGTAACGGTTGTTTCTTGTCTTGTCCTCCTTATGGGTCCAACAGCAGTCTTGGTAGCATTTCGTCCAGTGGGTTCGAGTGTGTTGTTCCTTCTTCCTTTGGTGTACACCACTTGTCGTCCTTGGGCCCTTGGGTGGTTCGTTGTTGGACCTCGAGGGTCCTGTCCCTGGTGGCTTTTCCCATCCGGAGGGACCAGCAGGCGATTTGCTTCGTCTTTGAGGTTGTGGAAAGTAGGTGCTTTCCTTGTCTGTTCGGTGTATTAGGCATGCATCTTCGGTGCATGCCGTCCTACTGATTTCTGCCCCTGGGCATTTGGACGGTGTGGGGCTTCTCATTGGACACTAGTTCGGGCTTGTTGGTGGAAATACTGTCGGCGTTGCTGGAGCTGATGTTTGTCGTGATACTCGTACCGAGGTCCATCCGTCGTTTTCCTTTGTAATGTCGATCCTGAGAGGGCTTTGCAGGGTATCGCTTGTGGAACCGTTGTTTTGCGTGGAGTGCATTTTCCAAGTTTGATGCTGGGTACCAAACTTTATCTTGTTTGGTGGAATAACTGGTCTACTTGGCTCGGTATTGCAGCTTTCCGTAGTATAGTCTGGCGTCGACTATTTCTTCAAGTTCGTATTCTGGTTCTCCTTCGATGATAATAGGTGGAGGAGGTTCTTGTATTTGTGATGGTAGTTTGTTGTTTTCGTATGGTTCTAATAGAGAGATATGGATGCTATTGTGTATCCTCATTGTGTCAGAAAAGTCAAGTTTATAAGCGCTCGTTCCTATCTTCTTCAAGATTTTGAATTGTCCGTTTTTCTTGTAATCCAGCTTCTTGCATGCTCTCGTTGTTCTAACATTTCTTGTTAGAAACCATATCATATCTTCTGATTTGAGATTTGGATCGGGTTTTCTGTGTTGATTGTAATATTCTTTTTGTCTTATCTGTGCTTCCGTCATTTCCTCTCGTAGTACCTCAGGTAATTGACTCATTTCTTCGAGTGGCGTGACATTTCCTTGCATCAGGTATCCTATTGCCTCGTATTCGGGGTTCATTCCGTAGTTTGTGAAGAAGGGTGTGTGTTTAATGGTTTCTTGGTATTCATTATTGTATGCGAATTCTGCCGTTTTATAGTAGTTCGCACCAATTATCCTGTTGATAATTTGAATATGCGCGAAGGTATTGTTCGAGTGTCGTATTAGTTCGTTCTGTCTCTCCATCCGTTTGCGGGTGGCAAGCCGTGCTTGATCGCCTCTCGATTCTCAGTATCTTTGTTGTTTCTTTCTATAAGTCCGATGTGAATATAGTTCCTCAATCGGTAATGATATCGTTTGGTAGTCCATGCAGTCAAAATATTTCTTTTATAAATGCTTTCGCAAATTGCTGTGCATTCATATCCTTGCGACAGGGTATAAAATGGCTCATTTTTGTCAATCGGTCGATAACCACTAGGATTGGGTCATATGCTTCTGATTCCGGTATGTCCGTAATGAAGTCCATGGATATTGATTTCCATGGTTTTCCTGGTACTTCGTTTGGCTGTAGTAGTCCGTATGGTGCATGCCAGGCTGTTTTGGTTCTTGGACAAGTGTCCCAGTTCTTGACATATTGTTTGATTGAATCCCTCATGTGCGGCCAATAGTATTTTCGCCGGATCAGTTCGGTAGTTTGTGCTGTTCCTCCGTGTCCTGCCGTAGGGATATCGTGATGTTGTTTGATAAGCTCTATTTTTAGCTCATTTTCGTTAGTTTTCCATATTTTTCCCTTGTACCATAAAAGGTCATCCTTCCATGGACATACTCCTAAGGCCACTCCTTTTATTTCCTGTTTTCCTTCTTCTAATGCTTGCTTTATTGCTTGTGGTTCTGAGTCTCGTTTTGCTGCTTCTTGTAGCAATTCCTTTTCGTTCGATTGAAACTCGATTGTTTTTATTGCTTCAAAATATTGTTCTTTTGGTAGGAGGGTTCGTTCCCTTTGTCGGATTCGTTCATCGTTGTTCTTTTGTAAATCTCCTTCTCTTCTTGTAAGGGCGTCTGGCTTTCCTCCTTCTTTTCCTGGTCGATATTCGATCTTGATGTGGTATTGACTCAAGATTTCCATCCATCGTATCTGCCTTCCAACTAGTTTTTTAGTTGTCATGAACGGTACTAGGTTTTGATGATCTGTGAGTATTGTTATTCGATGTCTGGTATTGCTGACATATCGTCGCCAGTCTTCGAGTGCTTTGACAATGGCTAGTAGCTCTTTGTCGTGTACATGGTAGTTGCATTCGGCTTTTGTCATTGTTTTTGATCAATATGCTACAGGATGTAGCTTGCCATTCTTTCCCGGTTGTAATAAAATTCCTGCGGTGACATAGTTCGAAGCATCTGTTTCGATCGTGATTGGTTGTTGCGGGTCGAAGTGTATCAGAGTAGGTGCTGAAGTGAGGTGCGTTCGGATTTCATTGAATGCTTAATTCTCTTTTTCCCCCAATTCCCATTTTTTGTCTTTCCTGGTTAACTGATATAGAGGTCTTGCTTTGCGGCTGAATCCTTCGAAGAATCTTCGATAAAAATTTCAAAATCCTAGGAATCTTTGTATCTCTTTGACTTTTGTTGGTTTGATCCATTCCCATATTGCTGAGGTCTTGATAGGATCCACTTTGATTCCTTCTCTTCCTATGATTAATCCTAGGTATTCCGTTTCCGTTGCATGAAATTCGCATTTTCTGGTTTAATCTTCATCCCTGACTTTTCAATCGCTCTTAGGATAGCGCGGACGTCCTTTATGTGGTAGATTTTCGTTTTTGAGTATATAAGGACATCATCTAAGTAGACAATGCAACATATGTCCACGAATTGGTGTCGTGTTCGGTTGATCCACCGTTGAAATGCCGCCCGTGCGTTGCATAGTCCAAATGGCATGACCTGATATTCATATGTTCCTAACTTGGTGGTGAAGGTAGTCTTCCATTCGTCTCCTTTCCTTATTCGTATATTGTGGTATGCGTCTTTGATGTCGAGTTTTGTGAAAAACTTTGCTCCCTGAAGTCGATCTAAGGCCTCGCCCATTAAAGGCAGTGGGTACCGATCCTTTTTGATGATGTCGTTGAGTTCTCGATAATCGACGCATAACTGTAACTTTCCGTCTTTCTTTTTGATAAACATTATTGGTGAACCTCCATCGGCAAATGAGTCTCGTATCCATTCTCTTTTTTTCTTTGTTTTTATCTATTCCCCGTGTTCTTCCCTCTCCCTGGCTCCTAGGGGATATATTTTCTTCAGGGGTAATCGTTTTCCTTTTTCCATGTTGATCTCGAGGTCTCCCCCTAGTCGGTAGTTCGGTCGCTTCTTCTTTTTGAAAGACTCTTTGGTAGTCCCAGTATTCTTCTGGAACTATCTCATTGAGATTCTTTTCTTGTTGTCCCTTCTTATTCTGGATTGCTAGTTCTGTACTAATGTTTGTTGCTAGTAACTCCAGTTTTCCGTTATTATACCTTCCCCATAGAAGGCCCTTCTTGTCTCCTCGTCCTCTGGATTTTTTATATGTTGTAGTCGACATCTCGTCTATCTCAATCTTCTTCGTATAGGTGCTTCCAAAGCCTTTCGTTCCTCGACCCGTTTCTTTGATATGGGTAACTTCTTGATATTGCGTTTCCAGAACCTTTTCTTGTATGAGCAGAGCTATCCTGTCTCCTTGTCGAATGTGATAGTCATAATCGAAGAGGTTGATTAGGACAACTCCTATTTCTCCCATATAGTCTCGGTCGATTGCGCCAGCGTTGACTGTGATACCATGTTTGATGGCTAGTCAGCTTCGTGGTGCAATACGTCCATAGGTGCCATTGGGTAGTCTTAGGGATATCCCTGTTTTGACTACTTGATGTCCTTTGGCTGGGATTGTCTTGGCTTCGATTGCATGCAGGTCATGTCCTGCGGCTCCATTCGTACCTTTTGTTGTTATCTTTGCATCTTTATGCATCTTCTTGTCTAGGATACTTTTATCCTTCTTGGCTTGGATCGTGGAGAACTTGCTGACTAAGGTTTCTTCCAAGGCTTCCGCTTCGGGTATCGCATATACCGTCGGGGATTCATTCGGGCTCATCGTAGTGCATCTTTCACTACCGAAAGTGATCTCTCCTTGCCCCCACTCGATTCGGGGGTTATGGTTCTTTAACCATGGCATTCCCAAGATTGCCTCCTGATGTTGGAGTTTCGCCACTTGGAAGGTTGCAATTTCCCTATGGGCTCCGATGTCCATAGGTACCCTAGCTATATGGGTAACAGGCCCCATTGAACTAGGTTCGCCGTCCGCAACTAAATCTCTCTCGAGTTTTTGGCCTTAATTGTCCGTATTTGGTGTTTGTTGCAGAATTCTTGATCGATGAAGTCTTCTGTAGCCCCGGAGTCTATCATTGCATTGACGGTTATACTGTCCTTGATACCATGAAGTCGTATTCTTATCATGGTATGATCGTTTTGGTTTTCTAGCGTTTCCGTGTTGTTGAGTATCGTGTATAGATTTCTGATGATAATGGGTTTTCGCTCAGGTCTGTCCCTCAGACCACTTCTTACTGGGGACGGTTGTTGTTTCCCGCCAGTGAGAAGTCGGTCCTTTCTGCATCCATGTCTATGGCTTTGATTTTGGCATCCTGTCTCCAGTTTCTCATTCCGCTTGCTGTTGTGTTGTTTCGTCTGGGACTCCATCTTGGTCGCTAGATAATCCCCTTTTTTCCTTCATAGCAATTCTGTGTCCTATGTCTGGGTTTTCCGCATCGAAGACATAGTCCTTGTGTCATCATTCATTGATATTCTTTTTGCGGTATATCTAGCCTTGGGGTTCTGTTGGTGGCATCGATTTCCATGGGCTCGTAATTTGGACTGGTTTTGAAAGTCCCATCTTGGTTTCTTGTTGTTTTGTTGACCCTTGTGGTTTCTTCCGTGCCGTTCTGGTTTTATCTCAAAGTTTCCATCCTGGCTTCCTTTTTGATAGCCCATACTGCTATCGCTTCGACATTGTCCTGGTCTAGCTCCGCCAGTATCCACGCTTGTTGTAACTCTGCTTTCATTCCTGCTATGAGGAATTCCGACATAGTAACATTGTCCATCTGGGCCGTACATGCAATTAGTCGGAAATCGTTCCAGTAATCTGTCATTGACGATTATCCCTGTTTTAGCTTTCTTATCTTGGCCCTCGCTTCGTCCCTTGTGTTGACTGGTCTGAACTGTCGTCTTAGTTCGTTCTGATATTCATCCCACGTAGTCCAGCTTTTAGCCTGCACTTTTGCTGCGTACGGGGTATACCATTTCATGGCATCCTCTCTCAACAAACCAGTGGTGTACTTGATCTTGTTTCCATCGTGTTCATTTTCCCATCCTAGTATTTTGAAGTAGACTGGTAGCTGCGCTAGCCATCCCCTTAGGTTGTCTCTGTCTCCATCGAACATGCTTGGTTCCCGCATTGTGGGTTTCCTGGTTCCGGTTGATAATCCTATTTCTTCTTCTGTCCTGGTTGTCGCGACTTCTGTCGGTTTGGATGTCATGATGGGATTTCTTCGGGTTCTTGTTGCAGTGTCTTCCTCTGAGCTTGCGGGTTCCGATTCAGTATCCGAGGATACTGGGCTTGCTGTCGAGGAGTGTTGGACAGCTTCTGCAAGTGCTTCTTCTAAGGATGTGACGTCAATTTCCCCTTCTGTAAGGTTGTTTTACGGGTTTTCGTTTTGGGGTAACCCCGCTGTGATTTGTTGTTCGTTAGGTGTTGCTTATAAGACGCAACCAAAGGTAACAATCCTACCCTGGTGTGGTAAGTTATGCAACAGGTAACGATTTAGTTACTTGTGAATCTTGGACTATCTTTATAGTCTCTATTGTTCCTGAATAAGTAAGAGTGTTCTTCTTTCTGAGATTACTTATAATCTTGTCTTCTTTCTTCTTAGACTATTTTGTAGTCTTCGTATCTTTGATAAAGTCTTGGTTGCTCTGACGCTAAGAGCTAGAGTGCTTGCATACAAGCGAGAGGTAAAGGTAAAGGTATATTGTAAGAGAGTACTTAGATGGTTGCGTGAAGAGCTCTAACTACTGTGACCGAGTCTCCTCCTTATATAGCCTCTTCACGCCAACAACCCTAACCCTGGTAACTCATAACTCGAGTCACATGGTCCTATGACTCATAATGAGTCATACTCGAACTCTATCAGATGACTCCTATGAGTCACTGCGCAACAGGCCGTAAACCAATCATAAAACATTAAACATATCAGGTGTGCAAAGCGCGTCACCTGTGTGGAACTCGTGACTTATAATGTGAGTCACGCGCGAAAGTCATTACATCATTATGACTCACAATCGTGAGTCATAGAAACATCAACCAATCATGACATAACGATCACACGTAAGTGCGAGTCATGTGAGAACTATGAGTCAACTGCCTGCATAGCGTAAAACATAAACATACCTTATGACTAATAACTTATTAGTCATGTGAAATCTGCCTTGCTTAGTCACGATTTGTGATACTCGGTTTGGACTTTCTGTAGCCAGATCCCTTCCTCAGCCGCCAGACCTGTTGAGTTAAACCCTGCGTCCGCTGTAGACTTTGCCACAGTTTGCTCTTTTCGGGATCGCCAATTTACCGTCGCTCCATACGGGCCTATGATAACGAAACCGCTCGTAAATTTCATTCCATCAATCTCCGCGCAAAGTCGGCGCCGGCATAGACTTTAAGTGCTTGGATGGTTGATTGCTCGCTCGATATTTCCTCTTTTCCTGCTCCCAATAGCAGACGATATCCTTTCGTCGCTTGAATATATCGTAGTATTCTCTTGACTGCTTGCCATTGTAGGGTCGACGGATTGTCAGAGAAACGTCCCATAAGCCCCGCGGTATACGGGATATCTGGTCTTGTCATTATAGCTGCATACCTTAAACACCCCACCGCCTCCTGGTAGGTCTGTATTTCGGTACTCTCCTCCACTTCTGTCCTCAAGTGCAATTTAGTCTTAGGATCAAGCGGCGTCGAACACCCTTTGCAGTGGTCCAGAGAGAATCTATCTAGGATTTGTGTCAGGTAGGTTTGCTGGCTTAGAAACATCGTCCGTGTTTCCCTATCGCGCTCCACAAGCATACTGAGAAAAAACTTAACGTTTCCCAGGTCCTTTATCTGAAATCGCTCACGTATCTGCTTCTTCATCTCCACCACTTCCCCTTTCGTCCCGATGAGGAGAAGGTCATCCACCCATGTGATAATAGTCGCTCCGGTCTTAGTGATATAGATACCGGCTTCGTAGAGAGAGGGTTTCATCTTCATCCTCTCGATAAAATGTGACTTGGGCGTGTGGTAACAGTTGTGTCCAGCTTGTTTGAGTCCATAAAAACTCCGCTTAAGCCTTACGACAATCTCCGAATCGGGTTTGCTCCTCTTTCCTCCTGGTCCTTCCATCTTCAGCTCTACTCGCCCATCTTTTGCCATAGTGAAATGCTTCGGTAGCTTCAAGTACAGTTCCTCCTCAATCTGACTCTCAAGAAATGCGGTCACGATATCCAACTGTGTAATTTCCTTGTCTTCCTCTGCCGCCTTAGACAGGACTACTCGTATCGTTGCGTATAAGATCGTAGGAGCGAACATATCGCCGAAATTGATTCCAGGTCGTTGACAGAACCCGTGTCCCACCAATCTAGCCTTGTAGCAGGCTACACGTCCGTCCTCCCCTACGTTTTCCTGTAGAGCCATCCGCGAACAAATCGGTCTTACTTCGGTCGGTAGGCCTCCCAGTGTGATCACACCCCATGTTGCGTGGTCCTCCAGTGAGTCGAGTTCGGTGTTAATCGCTTCGATCCAGTGATCTTTCTCGGCACCACTCAGTGCCTCCTCAATGGTGTTTGGTCTATTGTTGACCATGAAGACGAGATCGGGTTCGAAGAATTGCTCGACATCTTCATCTTCCTCTTCATCTCGCTCATCAGTCGCTGCTCCTGCTTGCGCAAGAGTATCGCTGGTGCACTCGGGTTCTGAATCATCTCTACCCTTTCCTTTTCCGGCCTCATAGCTTTTGCCATTGCCGTGTCCTTCCCAGTATTTGCCAAGTCCAGTGCGTAGCGCATTGACAGTTTTCTCATGCTTCTCTGCTGCTGTCAGCGGGGGTTTGTTCTGATTGCGGACAACAGGCGTCCCATACCTATCGGCAGGTCCTGCTTCCGTGCTCGCCTCCCTTTCATGTGCGAGACTTCTCCTCACGCACGACCGCTGTAATACATCCTGAAGTGCCTGTATGGGATAATCCGGCTTCTCTCCCCCAGCTGTGTTTCTGCTCGGCCCAGAATTACGGGAATCTCAATACGAGTGCTTGCCATTACACTACACAACATTGTTGCTTTGCTTCAAGTTGTCGGTCCGGCGTCATCCTCATTATCATTCGTAAATGGTAGGATGATTTCATCACTGGTTTGCTGGAAGAACGGTGTATCTTCGTAGAAGACGACATCTCGTGACTTAATAAATGCGCGTGTTTTCGGGCTGTATAGACGATACTACTTTGTCGTCATCGTATACCCAACAAACATTAGCTTCTCAGCTCTCGCGCGCCATTTCTTATCTGCTCGATTAGCGGTATGGACATAAGCGTAAGCTGAACAACCCCATACACGTAGGTGTTCCATGCTTGGTTTCTTCCCAAACCATAGTGCGAAAGGTGTGGCTTCCTTCTCATGTGTCCCTTTCGTAAGTGAAATATTTTTCAGGTACACGCACGTCGGGATCGCTTCTGCCCAGCACGAATTCGATGCTCCGGCTTGCTTCAGTAGGGTGTTCGCGCGTCCCACAAGTACTCGATTCCCATTCTCGGAAATCCCATCCCCTTGTGATGTGTATGGAACGGTGGTATGGGCTTCAATTCCACACTTTTCCAGTTCCCTCAAAGATCCACCTCCAGTAAACTCCCCTCCACCGTCTGTTCGCACCGCCTTGATCACATATTGATTGCCCTTCTGCGAGTGCACCTTCTCCACATGCGCCTTGTAGTTCTTAAAACATTCGGCCGCTTCGCTCTTTTTCTTCAAGAAATACACAGCCGTAAACATTGTGTAATCATCGATCAGTAGCATGAAGTATAGGCTTCCACCAAGCAACTTCTGCCTCATTGATCCACACAGATCCGAATGAATAAGTTGATGTGGTGCCGTTGTCTGCTGCGTCGCTGCCCGAAATGGCAACCTAGTCATCTTCCCCTCTAAGCATGACTGACATCGATGATGGCCCTTCGCTGATTAGAGTATTGGCATCCCCGAAACGAGATACTTGCTGCTCATTTTCAGTACTGCATTGGCGTATAGGTGTCCGAAACGTTTATGCCACAGTGTCAATTGGGAGTCGTCTCCCCCGCTCATGGTAAAAGCTTCCTCAAAAGGAACTTCTCTGTTGACCAAGATGTACATACGCTTCACCTTAATCGCAATCGCGGAGAGTAGCCCATCCCTGTATACTTCTGCTCCGTCATCGCGAAGTTAATATTCATGCCTTTTGCCGCGAGTTGACTAACAGATATAAGGTTCGTTGTTCCGGCTCCCGGGACGTAGAGGACATCGCATAGCTGAACTATTCCTTTTCCTCTCCCCGGTACCCATATAGGGATCCGAATATTTCCTACTCCTGCGGCTGGCACCAGTTCGCCCGTGGCTGTTCTGATCTGCCGCTTATTCCCCTGTAGGGCAGTTAATTTCCCTTCGAGAAAAATATACTTTCAACTCGTGATGTGATTCGTACAGCCTGAATCCAAGACCCATGTCGGTTCGTCGTCATCGGCGTAGCCGCTCAACGCTTTGTGGATTTCATTCTCCATATCATTCGCATTCAAATTAAGGGAATCAGAATCTCGGGTGCTAGCCATTACACTACAAAACCTCATTGTTCTAGTATCTCTGCAGCGCCCGATGTCTTCTGTTAGCCAGATCAGCTCATCCATGATGCTTGCACGATCCATGTTTCCGCCTCTTGTATTTCCGCTCTTCTTCTTCCCATTCGCTCCTTTACAGAGAGCCTTTTTCGCAGTGGCCCTTCTTCCCACATTTATGGCAGGTGCCGGTACTCTTCTGTGATGTGGTAGAGTCCCTGGTGCGAGTTGTTGTCTTTCCGCTTTCGCCGTTCGGCTGCTTCCATTTCGTGTTCTTGCCTGACAGAAATAAAGCCTGGCTGGGTTCGGTCGACTTCTCTCTCTTGAGTTCGACTTCGTAGGCGGTGAGTAGCGATTCAAGTTTGATGTAGTCGGAATTCCTAACGGTCGAGGAAAATTGGGCTTTCATAATCATTGTCCAAGTTTTCCATTCGGCGGTTTTTGGTAGTCCATTAAAGAGATGGAAGGCCATCTGCGAGTGTGTCGGTTGTTCACCGCAGATGATCAACTTATCCTTGATCTCTTTTAACTTATTGATAAATGCGCGGATTGTTCCCCAGTCTTCATCAGCAAAAAATTACCCTGCGTCAGATACGGCGCCGTTGCGTCCTGACGCACGCAACGTTGAATCTGCGTCCCCTGCGTCCTGTGCCTCCTGAGTTGCGTCCTCTGCGTCCCCTGCGCCCTGTGCGTCCTGAGTTGCGTCCCCTGCGTCCTGTGCGTCCTGAGTTGCGTCCTCTGCGTCCCCTGCGCCCTGTGTGTCCTGAGTTGCGTCCCCTGCGTCCTGTGCGTCCTGAGTTGCCTGGCAACGCCCGCTCAAATTCCATGCGTCCTGAGTTTCCTCGCAACGCCGGCTCACATCCCATGCCACCCGGGCCGCGCTGCGAGCTTCTTTGTGTCAGGATGGGAGGTTGCCTCATAGCAGCGTCCTGAATACCTCCAGGCGCCCGTCCGTTCAAGTTACTTCGATCTGCTAATGGATGCAGCCTATTATCGCGTCTTCGTTGCGTCGGCTGGCATCGGGAGTAGTAGCACTTTTTTTTTTAAATCATGTCTTCCGCGCGCGGGTCATATACTACTGATTATCCGCCCTTGTAGTTTATGGATCTGGTGATTCTACTCTATAGCTTGTTTATTCATCGGTAGATTTTATACTACTATACTAGCACTAGGTTCCTCCCTCAA
>Ga0307509_10006272_pt1 | contig 16075 bp, 9 predicted proteins | sample 10_EM_MG_FD_202245 | JGI IMG/M metagenome (GOLD analysis project Ga0307509, IMG submission 202245) | Populus trichocarpa ectomycorrhiza microbial communities from riparian zone in the Pacific Northwest, United States - 10_EM | ecosystem: Host-associated > Plants > Roots > Unclassified | place...
GCGGCACGCGCCGCACACCGCATCGGGGGAGGGAAACGGATGACCCTCAGGCGTCCTCTTCCCGCCGCCATTGGGCTGGTGTTCGCATTTGCCGTCGCGCTGGCGGGCCTTGCCGCGTCCGGGGTCATCGTCGTCGTCACCACCGTGGTCGCCCTCTGTGCGTCCGCGGCCTGCCTGGTTCGGGCAGGGCGGCGGCGTGGCCGGATGCGGGTCGTCTGGGGCGCCTTCGGGCTCGGGGCTCTCGCCGGCGCGGCCGGGGACCATACGCCGGGCTTTCTGGCGATGATTCCGTTGGTGGCGGCCGGCATGTTCCTGGTGCCGATGCCGTCGCGCACCGTCCACGAGGTGGTCCGGTCGGTTGTCGACACGCTGCTGATCGGCACTGCCCTGGTCGCGCTCAGCTATCACTTGCTGCTCGATCCCCGGCTGCACCACGGGCCGACCTGGTCGGTCTACTCGATCGCCGGCATCGCCCTCGCCACCGTTGCCCTGGCCGGGATCTCGCGGTTGCGGCGGGGTGTGCCTGACCTGCGGGCGATGACTTCGAGCGGTGCCGCGCTGCTGACTGTCGCCGTGTCCAGCGGCTGCGCCTATGCCGGGCACCACCGGATCGCCGCGGCCGGGTGGCTGGCCGGGTTCGCGCTGCTCGGACTGGCCGCCGTGCGGGCGCACGGGGGCACCGGCCTCGCGCCCGAGCTGGACGAGCGCGGCGAGCGGCACGAGAGGGGCGAGCGGCACGAGAGGGGCGAGCGGGGCGAGAGGGGCGAGAGGGGCGAGAGGGGCGAGCGCGGGGAGCGGCACGAGCGCGGGGAGCGCGGGGAGAGGGACGAGCGCGGGGAGCGGGGCGAGCTCCTCCCGTACGTGGTCGTGGTGGTCGGTCTGGTGGTCGGTTTTGTTCGGCTGGCGCTCGGTGGGTCGCCCAGCCTGGTCGGCTCCTGGACCCGGTCGATCTGCGTCGGGCTGATCATCTGCCGGCAGGCGCTGCTCATGCTGGAGACCCGGCGGCTCACCCGCGATCTGGAGGACCGGGTCGGCGAGCGGACCGGCGACCTGCGGGTGCGCGAGCAGCGGTTCCGCGCGCTCGTCGAGCAGAGCACCGACTCGATGGCGATCCTCGAGGCCGACTCGACCGTGCGTTACCAGTCCGAGTCGGTCGAGCGGATCTTCGGGTACCCGGCGTCGGCGCTGGTCGGCCGGCGGTTCTGCGAGCTGGCCGGGCGCAAGGTCGGCGGCCGGGTCGCGGAGGGGATCGCCGCGGTCAAGGACACTCCCGGCGCCACCACCGTGTTCGAGATCGTGCTGTACCACGCGGACGGGCAGGCCCGGCTGGCCGAGATGACCATCACGAACCTGCTGGACGACCCGTACGTCAATGGTCTGGTTTTCAACACGCGGGACATCAGCGAGGCGCAGGAGTTGCAGGCGAGCCTGCGGCACGAGGCCCATCACGACGCGCTGACCGGGCTGGCCAGCCGCGCCGGGTTCCGGGAGAAGCTGGCCGAGGCCGTAGATCGCAACCCGCGCGACCGGGTGGCGATCCTCTTCCTCGACCTGGACGGGTTCAAGGAGATCAACGACAGTCTGGGCCACGACGCCGGCGACCACCTGTTGGTGCACGTGGCCGAGCGGTTGCGCCGGCTGCTGCCCGCGCCGCAGGTGGTGGCCCGGCAGGGCGGCGACGAGTTCGCGGTGATCGTCGAGGCGGAGAACGCCCGCGACGACGCCGAGATGACCGCCATGGAGATCATCGCCGCGCTGGCCGAGCCGATCGGCGTGGACGATCGCGAGCTGCACGTGAGCGCCTCGATCGGGATCGCCTCGGCGGCCGACGCCGGGGACATCGAGCAGCTGATGCGCGACGCGGACCTGGCGATGTACCGGGCGAAGGACGCCGGCGGGAACGGCTATGCCGCGTACGAGACGAAAATGCACGACGCGGTGGTGCGCCGCCTGGAGCTCGCCACCGATCTGCGGCTCGCGCTCGAGCGGGACGAGCTGGTACTGCACTACCAGCCCAAGGTCGACCTGCGCACCGGCGAGATCATCGGCTTCGAGGCGCTGGTCCGCTGGCAGCACCCGGTCCGCGGGATGGTGCCGCCGCTGGAGTTCATCGGCGTCGCCGAGGCGACCGGCCTGATCGTGCCGCTCGGCCGCTGGGTGCTCACCGAGGCGTGCCGCCAGTCGGTCGCGTGGGGCCGCCCGCTGAAGATGGCCGTCAACCTCTCGGTCCGGCAGTTCGAGACCGGCGACGTCGCCCGGATGGTCGCCGACGTGCTGGCCGAGACCGGCATGCCGCCCGGCCTGCTGGTGCTGGAGATGACCGAGAGCGTGCTGCTCACCGACACCGACGACAACCTCGCCCGGATCGTCAGCCTCAAGGCGCTCGGCGTGCAGCTGGCCATGGACGACTTCGGCACCGGCTATTCGTCGCTCGCCTACCTGCGCCGCTTCCCGATGGACGTGCTCAAGATCGACCGCTCCTTCGTGGACCGGCTCGGCGGCGAGTCCGAGGACGAGGCGTTGGTGCGCACGATCGTCCGGCTGGCCGAGCGGTTCGGCATGCGCACGGTCGCCGAGGGCATCGAGAACGAGACCCAGCTCGCCATCCTCCGCGAGATGGGCTGCGATTTCGCCCAGGGCTATCTGCTCTCCCGCCCGCTGCCCGGGCCCGACGCCGCCGCTCTGCTGGACCGCGGCCTGCCGTTCTTCGTTCCGGCTTAAACCATCATTTCGTACGGGTGGGCCAAGTCCCCGGTGCAGCGCGCCGGCCGACTGCGACTCACCCTCCGCGCGCGGCCGCCGGGCTGTCCCGGCGGCCGGTTGTCCTGCCGAGCGGCGTTATCGCCGGCGTGACGCGCAGACCGCCGACACCCACAGCATCGCCGAGATCGCGCCGATCGCCAGGGTCAGCGAGCCCGCCTTGCCGCCGGCCATCGCCCAGCCGTTGCCGAGCAGCAGCGCGGTTCCGGCGACGATCGAGACCACCGACCGGCGCCGGTCCCCGGACCGGGCGTAGAACCGGGCCAGCACGTAGCACCCGGCGATCAGCGTGCCGAAGGTGACCGACCCGCTGGCGAAGTGCGCGTAGCTGTGCCAGCTCAGCGTGCCCGGCCCGGCCGGGGTGCCGGCCGGGAAGCCGTCGGCCGGGTCCATCGTGAACACCCCGGCCGCGATCATCCCCACCCCGCTGACCGCCAGCAGGCGAGGCGCCCAGACGCTGGCGAGCGTGGCGCGCAGGCCGATCGCGCCGGCCACCATCAGCACCCCGGCGACCAGGAAGTTGGCGATCTGCAGCCAGCCCAGCGAGCCGGTGCTCAGCAGGCTCAGCGGGTGGCGGGTGAGGTCGAAACCCTCGCGGGTGGCGGCCTGGGTGAGCGAGACGACGGCCCACAGCGGCCCGGCGACGGCGCCGGCGGTGAGCAGGGCACGGGTGCGGACGGGGGTGGTGGTGATCGCGAAAGTTGTCATGCCCCTCCGTCGGTTCGGCGATGCGACAGGGAATGGCGCCTGTTCCCTGTCGCTAAGCTGAACCGACGCAGGGGTGTCCGCACCACCACACCGCTTCGAGAGGCAGCCCACCATGCGATTCCTGATGATTCAGAAGCCGGACGACGCCCTCCCCGACGAGAAGCTGTTCGCCGAGATGGGCGCGTTCATCGAGGAGCTGACCGCGGCCGGCGTCCTGCTCGCCACCGGCGGCCTGGAGCCCGGCGGCGTCCTGCTCTCCTCGCACGGCGACGAGATCACCGTGACCGACGGCCCGTTCGCCGAGGCGAAGGAGGCCGCGGCCGGCTTCGCGCTGATCGAGGTCGGCACCAAGGAGGAGGCGATCGAGCTGGCCCGCCGCTTCCGCAAGATCGTCGGCGACGGCGAGAGCACCATCCAGCAGGTCTTCGGCTGATTTCGGTGTCCGAGGTTCGCCGCACCATCGACGCCGTCTGGAAAATGGAGTCGGCGAAGATCGTCGGGGGGCTGGCCCGGCTCGTGCACGATGTCGGGCTCGCCGAGGAACTCGCCCAGGACGCGCTGGTCGCCGCCCTGGAGCAGTGGCCGACGGCGGGCATCCCCGACAACCCCGGCGCCTGGCTGACCACCGTGGCCCGGCGCCGGGCGATCGACCACATCCGCCGCGAACGGCGGACCACCGAGACGTTGTCCGTGGAGCAGCCGGACCCCTTGGAACAGCCGGATCAGGCGCAGGACGACGTCCTCCGGCTGGTCTTCGTCTGCTGTCATCCGGCTCTGCCGCGGGACGCCCGGGTGGCGCTCACCCTCCGCCTGGTCGCCGGGCTGACGGCGGCCGAGATCGCCCGGGCCTTCCTCCACGACGAGCCGCAGGTGGTGCGCCGTGTCGCCGCCGCCAAGCAGACCCTCGCCGAGGAGGGCGTCGGCTTCACCCGGCCGTCCGATGCGGCGATGCCCGGCCGGCTCACCTCGGTGCTCGAGGTGGTCTACCTGGTCTTCAACGAGGGCTACTCGGCGACCGAGGGCCAGGACCTGATCCGCGCCGACCTGTGCCGCGAGGCGCTGCGGCTGGGCCGGATGCTGGCCACGCTCGCGCCGGACGAGGCCGAGGTGCACGGCCTGGTCGCCCTGATGGAGCTGCAGGCATCCCGGGCGGCGGCCCGGATCGGCCCGTCCGGCGAGCTGATCCCGCTGCACGAGCAGAACCGGGGCCGCTGGGACCAGTTGCTCATCAAGCGCGGCTTCGCGGCGATGCTGCGGGCGCGGGCGTCGGGCGCGCCGCCGGGGCGGTACGTCTTGCAGGCGGCGATCGCGGTGTGTCACGCCCAGGCGCGGACGGCGGCGGATACCGATTGGGCCCGGATCGCGACGCTGTACGACGCGCTGGTCCGCCTGCTGCCGACCGCGGTGGTGCGCCTGAACCGCGCTGTCGCGATCGGCTTCGCGTACGGCCCGGCGTCCGGCCTCGCCGAGGTGGACGCGCTGCTGATCGACCCGTCCCTGCGCGACTACCACCTGCTGCCGGCCGTCCGCGGCGACCTGCTCTCCCGCCTGTCCCGGCAGGAGGAGGCCCGCCGCGAGTTCGACCGGGCCGCCGGCCTGACCCGCAACCACACCGAGCAGGAGTTCCTCCGCCGCCGAGCCGCCGAGACGACCGTGCCCGCCGCGCCGTCGGGAACACTGGGCGAGGCGGCGGCCGCGTTCCTTTCCCGGGACGACCTCGACCGGGCCACCGTGCGCTCCTATCGGCAGACCTTCACCCGGCTGCGGCGGGCCCTCGGCGACAGCCTGCCCCTCGACGAGCTCACCGCCGACCGCGTCGCGACCGTGTGCACCACCGCCTGGGGGAGCGCCGCCGCCAGGACCTGGAATCGGCATCGGGCCACGGTGCGCTCGTTCGCGGCCTGGTCCGCGCGGCCGGGCCTGGCCGACGCGCTGGACCGCCGTCCCGAAAAGGCCGCGCCCTCGCCGCCGATCCCGCCCGCCGCGTTGGCCGCCCTGCTGGACTCGCCCACCCATGCGCTGCGGGAACGCACCCTGTGGCGCCTGCTGCACGAGTCATCGGCGCCGGTCACCGCCGTGCTGGCCCTCAACGTCGAAGACCTCGACCTGGACGACCGTCGCGCCCGCTCCGGCGGCCGGTGGGTGACGTGGCGCTCCGGCGCCGCCGGCCTCCTGCCCGGCCTGGTCGCCGGTCGCCCGTCGGGCCCGCTCTTTCTCACCGACCGCCGGCCGTCCCCGTCCGCGCCGGCCGACCGCTGCCCGCACACCGGCCGGGCTCGCCTCTCCTACGAGCGAGCCGAATACCTCTTCAAGCGGGCCACCGGCCACACCCTCGGCAGCCTGCGCGCCGCCGGTCGGTAGGGTGCCGGGCGTGAGCGAGTCGCCGTGGCGGATGGTCCGCGAGTTCCACGAGGTGTTCGGCCTGGACCACCCGGATCGACCTACCCCGATCTCCGCCGAGCGGGCCGCCGCGCGCCAGCGCCTGCTCGACGAGGAGGTCGCCGAGGTGGCCGAGGCCTCCGCCGCCGCCCAGCTCGACCCCTCCCCGCGGCGACTGGCCGAGCTGGCCCGGGAACTGGCCGACGTCGTCTATGTCGCCTACGGCACCGCGATCACCCACGGTATCGACCTGGACGCGGTGATCGCCGAGGTCCACCGGGCCAACATGAGCAAGCTGGACGAGAACGGCCGCCCGATAATGCGCGACGGCAAGGTCCAGAAGGGCCCCAACTTCCGCCCGCCGGACCTGGCCCCCCTGTTCGAATAGGCCTGGCGCCCCTTGTTCGAATAGCGTCCCCAACCCGCCGAGAGTCGTGAGGCCGGTTCTACTTCGGTCCGCCTTCGGTGTCCTTGGCTTTGCTGTCGCGGGCGTCTTGGAGTTGGGCAAGTGTCGCGGCTGCCGCGTCCCGCCTGTCGATGAATGCGGGTTCGTCAGCAGCGAGTTCGGTGAAGTATCGGACGCTTTCGGTGGTCATGGCGATGGCGTCATCTGTGGGTTCGTTGAGGACGTTGGCCACGTAGCCGACGTTCCAAAGGGCATTGGCGAGGTTGGGCAGATGGGCTTGGCGGTGGCCGGCGGCGAGTCTCCGCAGAAGCTCAACGGCCTGTCGGCAAGCGGTGAGGGCTTCGTCGCGCCGGCCCAGATTCGACAACCGGATGCCGAGGTTGTTCAGGGATTTGGCGAGGTCGGGTTCGAACGCGGCTGGGTTCGCTGCGGCCAGCCGCCGCCGTATTTCGACTGCCTCGGTGGTGGTGGTGAGGGCCTCGTCGCGCCGGCCAAGATTCGACAACCGGTTGCCGAGGTTGTTCAGGGACATGGCGAGGTGGGGTTCGAACGCGGCAGGGTTCCCCGCGGCCAGCCGCCGGTACACCTCGACTGCTTCGGCTCCGGCGGCATGCGCGTCACGATGGTGGCCGATGTCGGCGAGCGTGACGCCGCGGATGGTGGTGGCGTCGGCGAGGTCGGCGAGGCAGGTGTCGGTGGGTGTAGCGGTGTGCTGTTGCTGTCGTAGCTGGCGTAGGCGGTAGGCCTGAGCGGCGGCGTCCTGCCTGCGGCCGAAGTCACGGAGAACGGTGACGAGCCGGCGGGTGATGGTGGCGAGGTCGGCGAGGCTGTCCTGGTGACCGAGACCGACCGCTGCGTCGAGGTGATGCTGGGCTTCGAACAGGTCTGCGGCATCTTGATGGCGTTGCTGCGGCCAAAAATCGACCCGCCACCGCCAATACCGCGTCGCACGGAGGTGGGCGTCAATGAGCTGGTCGGTGCGTCCGTCGTGGCGGGTGCGTTGTTCGAGTGCGGTGGCGGTCCACCGGTGGACGACGTAGCGACGTCGCGGGCCGGCGCCGATGGTAGTGAGCAGGCTGGTGACGGCGCAGTGGTGGGCTATCCGGTCGAGGTCGTCGCCGCTCCGGATCGGCGGTCTTGGCCTCCGCTCAAGCAGCGCCTGCTGAACGGCGGCCAGGGTCGTCGGTGGCAGGTCCGCCGGATCGATCGCGTCGCGGGTCGTGTCGACGCCGGCTGCCGCCAGCAGGTCAGCCACCGTCTGGTCGATCGCCGGATAGTGGGCGACCGGATCGATGGCGGGATCGAGATCGCCGACTTGGAAGGCGAGGGCGTTCCGGTCGACGGGGTGGCGGTAGACGGCGGCGCCGGTGAGCAGTCGGATGGCGCGGGGCGTGTGGTCGAGGATGGTCAGAAGCTGGTCGAGCAGAACGTCGTCGGCGGCGAGGGTGGCGACCTCGGCCAGCGCGGTGTCCAGGGTGTGGTGCGTGTCGAGGTAGGCGTCGATGTCGGCGTCGCTGACCGGCCGGTTGCTGGTGGTGGTGCGCAGGCGACGCTCGACGGCGTCGGTGAGGCGCGCGGTGACGTCGGTGTGCCGGGCGGTGCCGCTGCTGAGTAGCGCATCGAGGTACTCCAGGCTGCGCGGATGCCCACCCACGGCCCGCCAGACCTGTTCCGTCTCGGTGACGGGCAGCCGATCCAGGGCCGGCAGGGACCAGATGAGTTTCAACGTCTCGGCCAGTGATAGTGGGCCGAGGTGGTGGAAGGCGAGCAGCCGATGCGCGCGGCCGGGGAGCTGGAAGGGATAACGACAGGTCAGCAGCAGCCGCGCTTGGCCGGGGCGGGTCAGCAGGGCGGTCAGCACCACGGCCAGGCCGTCGTCCACGACGGCGGCGTCGGGGGTCCCTGGGTCGGTGAGGTTGTCCTCGAAATTGTCCAGCACGAGCAGGACGGGGAGCACGGTCAGGACCCGATCCTGCAGCGCATGGAGCCGGTCCGGCAGCAGGTCGCTGGTGCGGGCCGCGTCGGTCACCGCCTGCCACAGCCGGGGTGGGGGTTGGCGGTGCTGCAGCTGCCCGGCGAGTTGGGCGGTGAGCTCGTCGAGCAGCTGCGTCCCGGTCTGCTGACCGGTGACCACGGCGACCAGCCGGCCGGGTTCGCGATCGAGTACGCGGGCCACCAGTTCGTCGGCCAGGGTTGTCTTCCCGACGCCTCCCAGGCCGTGGATGACCAGACCGGGTGAGCGGCCGGTGAGCAGCTCGGCCGGCCACTGCCGCTGTTCCCGTCGCCGGCCCACCACCACGCCGGCCTCGCGGCGCAGAACCCCGACGGCCATGTGCTCGACGACCGGCTCGGCGGGCCGTGCGGGATCGATCACCGGCACTCGCCCGGCAGCAGCCGACACCGTGACCGTCGCCCATTCCTGCAGTCCGGCCAGGAACCGCTCGCGGCCGTCGCCGCCGGCCAGCCGCCGCTGCACCGCGATACGCGCTTGCGCGACCGCGGCCACCACATCAGCGCCCGGGTCGTTGGCGAGCTGGGCGTATACCTCGGCGAACAGGCGGGTGGCGTACACATCGGTGATCGCCGTCTCGGTCGCGATGACCGCAGCCGCGCCCCGCGACACCAGGCCTGCCGCGAAACTCGGATCGCCCGCCGGCCCGCCGCGACCGGTATGACACGCGGCCAGCGAGAAGACCAGCGGCATCCGGTCCGGCGGGATCGCCTCGTCAATGAGCTCGTCGGCGCTGACCAAGCGGGCGCCGCCGGTGTCGTCCTCCAGCTCCAGACGGCCTGGCAGGCCATGACCGGACAGATGCAAAACGTGAGCCGGAGAGTCCCGCAACGCGGCATAGATCTCGGCGGTCGTGGCGAACTGCACCACCCGTACGTGCGCCGAACCCGACCGTGCCCGCCGGACCGCGGCGACGACGTTGCGCAGCTCCTGCTCGTAGTCGAGGACCTGTCCGCCGCCGGTCAGCGGCGCGGCGATCGCCACCAGCACCCGCAACGGCCCCGCCCACCCCGCTCGCCGGACGGCCCCGACCTGGCGGAACATCCGGACCTGCGGATCCAGGCCCAGCGGCCACGGAGAGCCCGGCGGCCGCGCCGTTTCCCAGGGAAGCTGCTCCAGCACCGAATCCGCGCCCACCGCAAACCGCAGACCAGCCCGAACCGGGCGGTGCGCGTGCCGCGCCGCGGTCAGTATCTCGCCCAGCAGCACTCCGGCGTCCCCGGCCAGGAAATGCCCGGACAGCACCCGCCCGACCTCCCCGGTTGCCGCCTGCACCGAGCCGCCACCTTCAACAACCTCGGCCGACCGCCGCAGCGGACCCAACCCCGCCCGGGCTCGCCGCAACCCATCCAGGGCCCACGCCAGCGGCCCGTTCACCCCGTCATGGGCCGACATGGCTCGCCGTCCGCCCGACTCGACCACGATGTCGGTGTCAGCGACCGTTATCGTCACCTCGACCGCGTCCTCCTCGGCGGTGGCCACCTCCACGACCTGCGGGGCCTGGACGGCCCGGGGCAGCGTGGCGATCGCGGGGAACCGCTCGACCACCTCGGCCAGGCGCCGGCACACCACACCACCTCCGGTGGCGCCGCGATCGTCACCGAACCGCGGGTACGACACCACCACGCCAACGACCTCGTCGCGGAGGTCGGCGTTCTCCCGCAGCAACGGCCCGCCGGACATGCCCGCCGGAGTCTCCGGATATCGTGCCGCGAACGCCGGCACTTGGACCCGTACCGCCGGATGCTGACCGATGCGCGTGTCCGCCGATTCGACGACCCCGTTGAACAGGATCGCGTGGCGGGCGGCGTTCCGCTCCGGGAAACCGCCTACCCGAACAGCCTCACCGGCCCGCACGTGCGAACCCAGCGGCAACGCGACCTCTGCCAGACCGTCGTGCGTCCCGTCGACGGCCAACAGCACCACATCAAGGTCGACGTCATGCGCCGCGTAGCGGACCGGTACCTCCACGAACGACACCGCGTTGTCAACCGGCTGCAGGCGCAGCCACAGTCGTGCCTGCTCACCACCGACGTCACGAACACCATGCCAGGCGCTCAGCACCCACTCGCCGCCGATCACGAACCCGCTGCGCAGCACGTCGCCGCCCGGCCACTGCTCACGCTCCGCGGCGGTCAGCAGCCGGCCGATCCCGGCCTCCACCGGCATGTCACGAACCTGCCGGACGCTGCCGCAGCTTCACCGTCACCTCGACCGTCGCCTCACCCGAGGCCGTCAGCAAAGCCTCGACCGCTTTCCCCGCGCCCAGCACCGCCTTCACCCCGAACTTGAGCTCCATGTCGCCGACATCAAACGATCCCGCCCGCGCCGGGACCCCGCTTCCCCCTGCACGCTGCTCGATGCCCGCCACGACCCCGGTCAACACCGTCGCCACCTCGTGCCCGACCGCCGTCGCGGCGGCACGCAGCACCTCGTCACCGACCACCACCACACGCCGCCCCAGAGTGGCCCGATGCTCACCCCGATAACCCGAGGCCGGCGCATGCCCTGTCTCGTCCAGTTCGTCGCCGCCGTCCGAAGTAGGCGCCATCTCTTCCAGCAGCACCCCGACCCGGATCTCGGCCACCCCGGGCTCCTCGACGCCCACCATCCACCAGCCCTTTCCCCGTCACAGCAGCCCGGCGGCACCGTATCTCCGCTGCCGCATTGATCACCTCCACCGTGCGGGGCGCGCACCGTACGAACGTCCGAGGCATTCCGGCAGTGGACGATCAAGGCAGCCAGCAGGCCGCCGGTCAGGGCGATTCCGGGGGCGTGAGCTCGGCCGGGGCGGGCGGCGCAGCGGCGGCCGCGGGTGCCGGACCGGCCGCGCTCTTCCGCCACCGGATGGCCCCCGTGGCGACCGCCGTGAGCAGCCCCGCGATCAGCCCCCAGAACGCCGATCCGATCCCCAGCAGCTCCAGCCCGGACGCCGTGGCCAGGAAGGTGACCACGGCCGCCTCGCGCCAGCGGTCGGTCGACAGCGCCGAGGTCAGTGAGCTGCTGATCGTGCCCAGCAACCCGATCCCCGCGATGCCCAGCCAGGTAGAAGACGCCGGTCCAGACGCCGGCCACGTACCGCTTGCGGGGGTCGGGGTGGGCCTGCGGGCCGGTGCAGATCGCCGCGGTGATCGCGGCCAGGTTCAGGCCGAAGGCGCCGAACGGGGCCAGCACCAGGTTGGCGGCGCCGGTCCCGGCGATCAGCGGGGAGACCGGCACCCGGTCGTAGCCGTCGTTGCGGAGGACGGCCACGCCGGGGAGGTTCTGCGACGCCATGGTGACCACGAAGAGGGGGAGCGCCACCCCGAAGGCGGCCCGCACCGAGAAGGCGGGGACGGTGAAGACGGGCCTGGCCAGGGCCAGGTGCACGCCGGAGAGGTGCAGCGAGTGGGTGAGCGCGGCCACCAGCACCCCGGCCGCCAGCGCAGCCAGCACGGCGTAGCGGTGAAGCAGGCGGCGGCACGCCAGATAGGTGGCGAACATGGTGAGAACCAGGGCGAACCTGTGCTGCATCTGGGTGAACAGGCCGATGCCGAACTGGACCAGGACCCCGCCGAGCAGGGCGGCCGCCAGCGGGACGGGGACGCGGTCCATCACGCGGGCGAACCAGCCGGTGACGCCGGCCAGGGTGATCAGCGCGGCGGAGATCAGGAAGGCGCCGATCGCCTCGCGCAGGCCGACGCCGTTCAGGCCGGTGGCCAGCAGCGCCGCGCCGGGGGTGGACCAGGCGGTGATGATCGGGGCCCGGTAGCGCAGCGAGAGGCCGATGCCGGCGACGCCCATGCCCACGAACAGGGCGAGCATCCAGGAGGCGAGCTCGGCGTCGTTCGCGCCGGCCGCCCGGGCGGCGGCGAAGACGATGGCGGCGGAGCTGGTCACGCCGATGACCACGGCGATCAGGGCGGCGGTCACGGCGGTGAGCGGGGCGGCCGAGCGCAACCAGGTCATGCGCCGCGATGCTAACGGACGGAGCCCCGTGCCTGGCCGGCACGGGGCTCCTGGGGGAGAAGTCCGATCAGCTGGTGGTGGCCTGGGTCAGGTCGTAGACGGTGGTGCCGCCGACGGTCGTGGACTTGTAGTGGGCGGCCACCCAGGTGGCGATCTGCGAGCTGGCGCTGGACGAGCCGCCGGCGCCGCCACCGCCGCCCATGCCGCCGCCGGAGATGTAGTAGTGGATCTGGCCGGCCTTCACGTAGGCCTGGAACTGGGCGAGGGTGGGGCTCGGGTCGTTGCCGTTCCAGCCGCCGAGGGCGATGACCGAGGTGCCGCTGTCCAGTTCGAGCTCGGCGGCCGAAGTGGCGCCGCTGATCGCCGCCGACCACTTGGTGGTGCTGGACTTGAGCAGGGCGGTCAGCTCGGAGTTGCTGGTCTGGCCGCCCATGCCGCCACCGGTCGGGGCCGACGTCGATGCGTCCGTTCCGGAGGACTCGGTGGTACCGGACGAGGACGAGGACGAGGACGAGGACGAGGACGAGGAGGACGAGGAGGAGGACGAGGAGGACGAAGAAGAAGACGGACCGCCGGAGCCGCCCATGCGGTTGGCGCCGCCCCCGGGCGTACCGCCGCCGAAGGAGCCCTGGCCGGACGGACCGGAGGAAGGAATCGAACCCGTGTGGGCCACCGAGGCCGTGGATGCCGCGTAAGCGGCGCCGGAAGCGCCGGCCGAGAGGATCGCGGCGACCAGGGCGACCATCGCGAATCCCTTCAGCTTGGTGGTGGGCAGGAGCAAGATCAATGCGGTGAGTACGCCGAGGGCCAGCGAGGCCCAGCGCAACGCCGGCAGCCAGTCCGCCCGGCCGATCAGCACCGAGCCCCAGACGGCGGTGGCCAGGACCATCGCGGCGAGGACGCCGCGTCCCCAGGGGCGGGCGCGGTAGAGCCAGAGCACCCGGCCGCCGATGGCGACGAGCGCGGCGATCGCGGGGGCGAGGGCGACGGTGTAGTAGGGGTGGATGATGCCGCTCATGTAGGAGAAGGTGAGGCCGGTGACCAGCAGCCAGCCGCCCCACATCAGGATGGCGGCGCGGGCCCGGTCGGTGCGCTTGGCGGTGAAGGTGATCGCCAGGACGGCGACCATCGCGATCAGCGCGGCCGGCAGCAGCCAGGAGATCTCGGTGCCCATCGAGGAGCCGAAGAGGCGACCGATGCCGGTGGCGCCGCCGAAGCCGGTGTTCTGGCCGCCGCCACCGCCGCCGTTGCTGGTACCGCCGAAGATGCGGCCGAGGCCGTTGTAGCCGAGGGCCAGCTCCCACAGCGTGTTGTTGGTCGAGCCGGCGATGTACGGGCGGGACGAGGCGGGCCAGAGCGAGACCAGCGCGACGTACCAGCCGGCCGAGACGATCAGGGCGAGACCGGCGATCAGCAGGTCGCGGATCCGCTTGCCCAGGCCGGTCGGCGCCGCGACCAGGTAGACCAGGGCGAAGCCGGGCAGGACCAGGAACGCCTGCGCCATCTTGGTGAGGAAGCCGAAGCCGAGCAGCATCCCGGTCAGGGCCAGCCACTTCCAGGACGCCTTCTCGACCGCCCGGGTGGTGGTGTACGCGCCGGCCGTCATCAGCAGCGTGAGCAGCGCGTCCGGGTTGTCGTAGCGGAACATCAGCACGGCGACCGGGGTCAGCGCGAGGGCCGCGCCGGCCAGCAGCGCCGCGTTCTGGCCGAACCAGCGCTTCACGGTCAGGTACAGCAGGTAGACGCTCGCCACGCCCATCAGCGCCTGCGGGGCGAGAATTGACCAGCTGTTCACCCCGAAGATCCGGGCGGACAGGCCCATCACCCACATCGCGGCGGGCGGCTTGTCCACGGTGATCGCGTTGCCCGCGTCCAGCGAGCCGAACAGCCAGGCCTTCCAGCTGTGCGCGCCGGCCTGCGCGGCGGCGGCGTAGAAGCTGTTGCCCCAGCCGGAGGCGCTCAGGTCCCACAGATAGAGCGCCGCGGTGGCGGCCAGGAGGAGCAGGACCGGCCATCGCCGCGTGCGCGGCGGCGGTGGCGGTGCTCCGTGTCTCGGCGAAGCCACCCGGGGGCGTTCCATCAACGTCGTCATGGCGTTTACCTTCGGTCGCCCGGCTACGTCCGCCTTGTGGCCGGGCTGTGCGCTCGCTATGACGCAACCTCTGGCAGGGATTCGTGCCAGGATGGCGACGGGAGTCCGGGTTCAAAGGGAGAGACTGGGGCAATGAGCGAACACGTTTCCGACAGCGCCGAGTGGCAGGCCCTGCAGGGACACGCGGAGAAGTTCTCGGCCGTGCACCTTCGCGACCTGTTCGGCAGCGACCCCGGGCGCGGCGAGCGCCTGACCGTCGAGGTTGCCGACCTGACCGTGGACTACAGCAAGAACCTCGTCACCGATGAGGTGCTTTCCGGGCTCTTCGCGCTGGCGCGTCGTGCCGGTCTCGAGGGTCGCATCGCGGCGATGTTCGCGGGCGAGCACATCAACGTCACCGAGAACCGGGCCGTGCTGCACACCGCGCTGCGCCTGCCCCGCACGGCGACGCTGGTCGTCGACGGCCAGGACGTGGTGGCCGAGGTGCACGAGGTGCTCGACCGGATGGGCGCGTTCAGCGACAAGGTGCGCTCGGGCGAGTGGACCGGGCACACCGGGCAGCGGATCAAGACGGTGGTCAACATCGGCATCGGCGGGTCGGACCTGGGGCCGGTGATGGCGTACGAGGCGCTCAAGGCCTACAAGACGCCCGACATCGAGTGCCGCTTCATCTCGAACATCGACCCGACCGACCTGTACGAGAAGACCCACGACCTCGACCCGGCGTCGACGCTGTTCATCATCGTCTCCAAGACCTTCGGCACGCAGGAGACGCTGACCAACGCCACCGAGGCCCGCAACTGGCTGCTGGCGTTTTTGAAGGACGACGCGGCGGTCGCCAAGCACTTCGTGGCGGTGAGCACCAACGCCCAGCGGGTGGCCGGCTTCGGCATCGACACCGCCAACATGTTCGGCTTCTGGGACTGGGTCGGCGGCCGGTACTCGCTGCCCAGCGCCGTCGGCCTGTCGGTGATGGTGGCGATCGGCAAGGAGCAGTTCGCCGACCTGCTGGCCGGCTACCACGCGGTCGACGAACACTTCCGCACCCAGCCGCTGGAGTCGAACGTGCCGGCCCTGCTCGGGCTGATCAACGTCTGGTACGACACGTTCCTCGGCGCCCAGTCGCACGCGATCCTGCCGTACTCGCAGTACCTGCACCGGTTCGCCGCCTACCTGCAGCAGCTGACCATGGAGAGCAACGGCAAGTCGGTGCGCCTGGACGGCTCGCCGGTGAGCTTCCAGACCGGCGAGGTGTACTGGGGTGAGCCCGGCACCAACGGCCAGCACGCCTTCTACCAGCTCATCCACCAGGGCACCAAGTTGATCCCGGCCGACTTCATCGGGTTCGCGAAGCCCAACCACGACATCGGCGGCATGCACGACCTGTTCATGTCGAACTTCTTCGCGCAGACCGGGGCGCTCGCCTTCGGCCGCACGCTGGAGCAGGTTCTCGCCGAGGGCAGCAGCCCCGGCGTGGCGCCGCACCGGGTGATGCAGGGCAACCACCCGACCACCACGATCCTCGCCGGCCAGCTGACGCCGGCGATCCTCGGGCAGCTGATCGCGCTCTACGAGCACATCACGTTCACCGAGGGCACCTGCTGGGAGATCAACTCGTTCGACCAGTGGGGGGTGGAGCTGGGCAAGGTGATGGCCAACCAGCTCGCGCCGAAACTGACCGCGTCGTCGGCGCCGGTCGCCGACGACGACTCGTCGACGAACAACCTGATCAGCCTGTACCGGGCTGCCCGAGGCCGCTGACGTTTTTGTC
>Ga0307509_10006273_pt1 | contig 16073 bp, 17 predicted proteins | sample 10_EM_MG_FD_202245 | JGI IMG/M metagenome (GOLD analysis project Ga0307509, IMG submission 202245) | Populus trichocarpa ectomycorrhiza microbial communities from riparian zone in the Pacific Northwest, United States - 10_EM | ecosystem: Host-associated > Plants > Roots > Unclassified | place...
GGTGGATTGGATCAACTGTGTGCAGTAGGACGGTGACTATTTCGAAGGCATCAATAAGAGAGGTTGACTGTAAATAGTTTACAAAATAGGGGGGATTGATGGTATGATAGGGTTGTGCTCGTGGCCCGGGAGGTAAATTTCTAAGGCTTTATTGTGTTGGTTGAGTATCACTCGGTTTGTGATTAATTAAGAAGTATCAGCCGCTCGCTATCAGTGGGTTGGCCGAAGCCGTATAGGCCGGCCGGGGCTTTATAGGCCAGGCCAGGCTCAGGCTTTACCAGGCCTGCAGGCTCGGGCCAGGCTAGATCCGAGAGAATTTGGACAGGCCGGGCCAGGCTTTACCGAAGCCTGGCCGGCCTGGCCCGTTGGGAACACTGGATGGGCCTACTGCCTTTCCTCTGCCATCGCTTGGCCACGTCCCTACTCTTTCCCATCCTCAGCTATGGAGGGGACGTCTTCTCCCCAACGGTCCACATAGTGAGCAAGTTAGCTGCCTTCTGGCACAAGGTCCTGAAATGGTGTACAAACCGTTTCACCTGCACCCCATCCGACATCCTGGCAATAGAGGCCTGCCTTCCCCTCCTCAACTTTCTCCTGACCTACAAGAAGCGCCTAGGACACCTCTGTGTGCTTTGCTCCCCCCCCGGATCTCAAACCCGCCACTGCCCGTCTCCCTTCGTCAATTCAGACACCCTCCCTCTACCGCCACGCCATAAACTATAGGATGCTCCTGGCGAAGAACCCCGGCAGCTGCCTCCCCCTGCCGGGGCACCAACCAAGGCCCCCCTTGAAGAACAGGGTACACCTATCCATAAACGCCATCCCCCGCTCAATGTAGTTTCTTCTGGGCCCTGACAGGCTTACCCCCCTTCCAGTTATGTCTCCGCGCCTCCTCGCCAAAGCCTGCCCCGCCCTCACTGTTCGGCGCTCCTACCCCCGGCTAATGCGGCGCTGCTGCGACCTCCTGATGGTGGGATGAGAAGCCCAGGCCCCTGCCCCGGCCAGATACCCATACCACCCCTCTCTCGGTCCCCACCCCTTTATGGGCCTCAACAGGTTTGACGCGGGACGACTCCACCGGATGAGATCGCAAAAGATCTACCTCCGCGCCCACCTGTCAAAGCATAATAACGACCCCACCACTGCCTGAGATGCGACGAGTTCCCTGAGACATTTGAACATGCCATACTGTGCTGTCCCACGAGGGAGCCCGCCAGGGCCCGCCCCCTTCAGGTGGTCTCTGACCTGGGACCTGACGCCCCTATTTGGTCCTCGGCTGCCCTACTTAGCGCCCTCTCGCGTTTCGTCAGGTCGGCCCAGACCACTTTCTTCCAACCCATGTTTTCCCGCCTCTCATCTGCTACTAGCTCCGTCTCTTCCTCCTCCTCCAATCTAGTTTCCTTTGGTTATTTTATGTCATCTCAGGAAAGCTAGGTTCCAGGTATTTTAGTTTCACAGGTAGCCTGTCATTTCCACTGGTTATTAGAATAGTTTCCTTGCTTTACTTATGTTGACTTTCACTCCCACATTTGGGCCAGGGACTGGTACAGACCCTCACGAAGATGAATGGTGATTGTCGTTTCTCTTGTTTGTTTGTTTTGGATTTTGGGTTTCGTTTTCGCCATAGCTAGCTCTCTACTTGTATGCAATTTCTTGTACCTTAACAACGAATATATGATATAAAAATTAAAAAAATGCATGTGACTCACTTGAGAATATGACTTGTTTTATAAGTTATTATTGGTTAAAGGTTGTTGCACAGATAACTTATAGGAATTATCTGATGAATTTCACATCATGACTCATTATAGGTAATGAGGATTAGATAACTAATATGGATGAGTTATCAGTCTAAGGGTAGAATGAAGATGAGGTATAAATAGGAGTATTTACACTCAAGAGTAGAGATCTTCATGCTACCATCTAAGTACTTTCCTACTTTTAATCTTTATGGAAAAAAAACCACCCGATACCCCCTTAGTTGCTATTGTTGTTCATGTATACTTGATCTGATGATCAATACAAGCCTAATGAGCTTAGTAACAACACGAACTATCAAGTAGTTCCACAAAGTTAATTATTATCTCATAGGAGAATACTTGCTATTATCACTAAGGAAGAGATTATAACAAAAGTTATTACTTACTAATTAAGATAATCTATTATCAATACAACCCTGAGTTTTATCAAATTCCGGAGGGATGATTACAGATTGTTACAAACAGTGTATTCAAAGATAAACCTAGAAGAGGCATTGAAGTAGTTGGGACTCAATTTATAAAAGATGAATAAGGAAGTTGTTCCAATTCATCAGATGTGTGCAGTGGATGGAGGCAATAGTGAAGTGATCCAAATGAGTTCTGTTCAGGCCTTGAAGGAAAAGGTGTATGAATATATGCTCAAGTACCTCCAAGTCAAAAAGTATCCAATCCAGATAAGGTTGGAAGAGGTTAATGTAAATCACCTTGTTTTATATATTTTAGGTCCAATAATTCAAGTTGTCAACTTCCAAAATACCAGCCGGCGTAGTATAAAAGTACAAAGAGTGATGGAAATTGTTGGATTGAACTCGCAGACTAGGGGATACAAGAAGTTTGTTGTCAATGACAGAATTTCTATTATAGATCAAGTCTCTATTTTTGTTATTGAATCCAAACACACAAAGCTTGATCTGGGGATTAGGCAATGTTTGCTAGCTATGTATGACATATTTAATTATAGAGAAAAGGGCAAGGGATATGGGTTTGTGACTATAGGGGAGGAGTGGAGGATGATTGTCTATGATGGATCAAAATATCAAATGACCGAGAGCTTTTTTGCTGTATTTGGAGAGATAGATACAAACAAAAATCTGTGGATAGAGGAATGCTGGATTGTAGCTGAATGTGTCTTGGTTGCCTGGGGTAATTGAGGAGATATGGATTCAAAGAGGAGTGCCTGAGCGGGATGTTGAATCTCTGTCCTGGCTACCCAAGCTGGCTGGGGTTTGGTTGGGTTTGGTTGTGGGTCCATTGATTAGAGGCCCTGATATCATGGTTGTGGGAGTTCCGAAGACCTCTGTTTCTTAGTTTCTAATTTGTTCAATAGCACTCACATACCAGAACGTAGAAGATTGTTGTATATGTAATTCTATTGATTGGATTGGGCTTCTCAAGTAGGTGTTTTTTTCTCCTTTTCTCTTTCATTATTTTTCAGATAGTTCAGGGACAATTTATCTGCATTTCTTTTTCCCTAATCTATTTCCTACAGTCATCTTCTAGCATGTTTCCTGTGGGAGAAAGCATTATACAAATTCCCTGATGTTGATATTCTCAGATCAGGGGTCCAAGGGTATTTCAAAAAGGTGTGATAATAAATGGAGAGATACCTGGATGCAGGAGGAGGGGTGATCGATGGGGTTTGCATGTAATCGGGTCCTTGGAGGTCTTAAATAAACAGTTCTTCTTTTGGAAGTAACAGAATATTATAACCAATTGGGCTACAAATTCTTATGGGGAGGGGCCGGATGACGGAGAGAGAGATAGAGTGAGTTCTGAAGGGATCACAAGGGTTGCAGAATTGAAAAGGTAGGCTTCAATGAGTCGAGTAGAAGGCACTCTAAGGTGTACTTCAATGCGTAAGTAAGTACAGAAGACACTGTGTAAAGAGCAAGTCTGAGAGGCAGAATTCTCTCCTTATACTGTCTCAGGTTGACAGCCACTACACCCATACATATACACAACCTAGGTAACAAGTTCGCTTACCCCAGTACACACTCCCATCGGACAACCCTCTATATACAAACCCTATATCCCTAATCATATCTGTTAAACAAATTAATATCATGTGAATTCTATGAATTTCTCTTCTCTTTACCACACCTTCACAAAATAATGCATTCATGACTGGGGCGAAGGTGTAGCTAAGCTTTAGGTCGCTGGTATTCTACATGTGTTGGTTTACCACGAATTCCGGTGCTCTAGGAGACTCAACATTTGCGATATACATCTCATCAGATGCTCCGCAACTCTATTAGAGGAAGGGGAAACTAGACCAAGACCCTTATTCCCCAAGGGCCGCCAGAACTGCATTCTTGGTCTATTGGAGGGTTGTCGCTCTCGTCTCGACCCAAAACCTGACTTTGATGATAACGAGATAGATGGGAGACCGCGTCTAGTTTTTCAGAGAAAATCCTGATTTAAAACCTGATCTAATCCCAAGATGAAAATCCAGTCCAAGTACTGGCCTGCCAAACACGATTAGACTGAAAGTCTAGACTTGGGCGATAATCCGGATTTTAAGTCGAAATCCTAGTATGCCAAACAGGCCCTTATTGATTCGAGGCCCTAGATGATCTGGATATTTGTACAAATACGAATAACACCACCACCACCACCACCACCACCACCATGCTTAGAAACCACATCCTAAAATTCCACAGAAGAATGAAGGAGAACTGCTTTCTGGCTCAAAATAAACCGCTAAAATGTTGCTTTATTTCCGGTTACGTTTGTGAACGTGAGACACCCTAATTTCCGGCCCCCCGGGAGTGTCAGACCCTTGAATTGTCGGTGTCTACTGAGCGGGAAATGATTGGCCAGTAGTTGTGGAGCCACGAGCCGCATCCACGCTTTTTCAACTAGGCTGGTGCATTCCACAACCTCCCCGATATGGCAATCTTGCCCACTATGATACTGTGACATATCTACAACCAATACTCTGGACCGACTGTTATGGACTACACAGCATATCCGCATTCGATTCACACCAGTTATTCCGACAGCTATAACGTGACAAATATTAGTAACAATATCATTACTGTGAACAATGCGATAGCCGATGGGAACCCGGAAATTATCCGATGGCTCTAGCCACTGGACTCGAGGAGAAAGCATCAAGATGTGCATATCGGCAGGGTTGATGGTGTGGGGGGTTCGCTTTTGGAAACAAACGAGTTTCTCGAGTGGAGGAGTGGTGAAGGTGGAGTAGATAAGGCCATCATGTTTTGCTATGGGAATCCGGGAGTGGGAAAGACATTTCTAAGGGAAGTAACTCGTCTTCTGGAGGAACTGAGAGTTATCACCGACGGCCAGCAATATTAGTTCATTGGTGATTGATAGGCTGTGTGATGAGACAGGAGAGGAAGGTGTTGCAGTTGCGGGGTTCTACTGCGACTTCCATAGTTAGGATGAACAGACAGCCGCGAACATCATGGGAGCATTCTAAAGCAGCTGGTGGCTAGAGGAGAAATACTGGAGGACGTGCGAACGGTAATTCAAAAGGCGAAAAAGGAGTTTGGCGGCCGGAGTCTGCGGCTTCCGGATATGGTGCAGATGGTGAAGCGGGCTGTTGCCACAGTAACTCAGGTTTTCATCTGTATTGATGGGTTGGTTGAGTGCATCCCTAAGAATCTACTGGAGCTTCTTGAGTTACTGAAGGGTATCTTTCGGGTGTCACCGGGAGGCCTCATGTTGAGGTCGATAATGTAAGGTATTTCGCGGCTGGGATTAGAGTGCCCATCATGCCTAGCGAGGATGAGATGAAGATATATTTGGAGAAGAGGTTGGAGATGGACACCATGCGAGACGCAATGTCCGATGATCTACGGGCAGATATATTGAGAATCATCACCGAAAGAATCTCTGAGATGTGTGTAGGAGCACCCACAGTTCTTGCTTCACGAAGTATTATATTTACCAACAATTTCCAGTAGATTACTCCCTGTTTCGCTAAATATCGATGCTATCATGGGAGAGGTTACCTTCTTCGATAGAAGAGAAAAGTTGGGCGAGATTACCAAAGGCTATCATTTGGGGAATGCATACACCACAACCCTTGCGCGAGTGAAGGCTCAGAAAGAGGGTAGATCTAGACTCGGGATGGAAGCCCTTATGTAGGTATCGAAATCGGAGCGACCATTACATACTAGCGAGCTATGCCATGTCCTAGGAGTCATGATAGGATCCCCTCACCTGAGTGTTGAAAGCATTCCTACAATTCGAACACTCCTAGCGTGCTCCTTGGGACTTAGTATCGTTGAGGCATCCTCCTCTACCGTCCGGCTTTTGCACTTCAGTTTGCAAGAGTATTTATCCGATAATCTAAGTCTGTTCCAAAGCCCACACACGACGATTGCAGAAGTTTTCTTGATGTACCTTAATTTTCAATGTTTCTGGGAACTTTCGCTGAGTCTTAGTTCTACCCCGCCGACAGTTCCCTTTGTCGGATATGCTTCTTGTTACTGGGGAAACACATTAGAGGGGAGAAGGCGGAGAGTGTGAGTCCGCTTGCACTGGGGTTTCTGATTCAATTTTGAACAGCATATATCCTCTCAGCTCTTGCTATGTCACGAGGAGGATGGAAGCTGGCAGGAGACGGGTTTTTATGGGAGGGGTGGCCTTAATGGCTAATGGCTTTACAGGGCTCCATGGAGCTGGGTTTTTTGGGATGGTCGAGTTAGTTATTGCGTTATTGGCGATGAAGGGATGGGGTATTAACGCAACGGATAGCATGGGAAGAACGCTGCTCTCGTGGGCAGCTGTAAGAGGTCATGAGGATGTCGTAAAGATACTATTACAGCACAAGGATTCCTAGGTTAATATAGGCGCCATCCGATATGGCCAAACACCGCTCTCGTGGGCTGGGGAGTGCGGGCATTGAGGAGTCGTAACGCTGCCATTGGGACGAGACGATGTCAATGCGGCGAAACATCCCCAGAACTAGCTGCGTCCGGTAGGCACACAAGGGTCGTGGAGTTATTCTCCGCACGTGAACCCTCCTTTCCCCTCGCAGATATCGACCAGCACCCCCCCCGTCCGACCCGGCCGACCTAATTCAAAGCCCCTCCCAATCTACCCTGGTGGAAGAGTGGCCTTAAAGATAGCGGTGTATTCTCTTGTGAACGCCAACACAAGCTATCACTCATTCTTTGATTTTATATTAGGCTATATTTAGACATCCTTGTTTCAAGCCACAATTCATGATCGACGAGTTAGCGCCATTTCCAGTTTTCCCAGATTATACGGTATTACTCTCATCGGTCACAAGAGCAACAAAATATTCACTAGTCATATGGAATATACCATGAGCCTACCGGCGCAGATTGACGCCCATGTAGTTTGTACGCTTCCCCCAAGCTTGGCCTACAACGCTCAGGTCATTCTCATTTTGGCCTGGCCTGACCGGACTGTAAGCCCCCAGCTCTCTGCAGGCAGACCTGACTGTCTGCGAACGCTGGTTCCGCCTCTGTTTCATTCCCATACAAACTTGCCTATCAGTCCCAATACCTCACCCCTACCTCCAGTAATGTTGTGAAGGGGGCCTTCGATAATCTAACCCGGAGGGTTAGAAGATAAAGGTTGGCTGGGGACTTCTGAAAATGGGGATTGAAGTGGCAAGTGAACAAAGTGGGAATAGGAAGACCCCCAAGACTGCTGTCAACGAGCCTCTACTTGTGTCTCCCGCTCATATATGGATCTTCGCCAGATTCACCTCTCTTAGGCAATTAAACTCTGCCAAGGCGCTACTCTATTTATCGAGTTAATATTGTAGTAAGCGAAAGTAGCACCAACCCGTATGCGAACTTCTCAATTTATGGTGGACAAAATTAACCGCTCACTGATACAATCAGCAACACACTCCCTTTCACCCTTCACTTTGAACAGCACCTAAAGAAATTTCTTCTAATAAAATAGTAGTTTCTACTATGTACTCTACTGCGAATTTAAAATTTTAATTTGTTTTTCTGATTTTCATGATATTGGGGTTGGTGGGGGGGAGTGCTGGTGTTACGGCAGGATTTTTTCATCCCAGTTGATCCGCGGTTAATTTTGTCCACGGACAATACCTTCAACCGAGGCTTTGCTCCTACCGTACTGCAATACTTGGTGAGAAATGGCACGGAGGCTAGCGCGCAAGTGCGCCACGGCACACTAATCTTTCATGAAATTCGGAGCACTAACGAAGGGATCGAATTGGATACCGGATTTGGAAGGGCGTGAATCTGCCAGTCTCATCACTGGGATACCGTAAAAAACAGGAAAAATTGAACATCCCGCTAAGACGTCCGAAATTCCCTCTCTTGGATGGGGTGGCGAGCCCCCTGCAACTGACCCCCGCGGACTGGGCTTAAGACAGAAAGAGAAGAAAAAAGAGCCAGACCATACCAGCGAAGGCAACTCCAACGCCCTAGCGGTGGTTCCGGTTCTTACGGTAAACACATTTGACACTTGGAGCCCGGCATTTTGTTTCCGGGTTGGTTACCCCCGAGGCGTTTTTGATGTTGGAAATCTGTCCTTATATATTGCCGTACGCACAAGACCGCTGCAAAGAAGGTTTCTACTTCTCGCCACGACCATCCCCGTGACCGCTTCTCCCCCCCCAGCATTACTTTACTTTTCCCTGCCTCTCTATAAAAAAAGACACAAATTCCGACAAATCGCCTCACCTAAAAACACTACACTTCACACCTTTTTTCGCAAATTAAAAGAAAATGAACCTCTCCTGTGCACCTTCCCGTATGTACCCATATCGCTTTGTAAAAAACCACTTCAAGCTGACCGCAATAGGCTTTCGCTACTTTGACAGATTGGTCCATCGCACACCAATCTTCGGTTACAATTTCTACTCAACAAAAGGCTCCCGGTCTCCCGGCTCTGCCCAAACTTCAATGTCCCACCACCAGCAGCGCCTTAAGAGAGACAGGGGTCTGAAGCAAGACAAAATGTTAGCAAGCAGGGACCCAAAGGCAGCAGCAAAAAATGTTCCAAAACAGGCTTGTTGTAGCTTGATAGGCCTTCAAGATGCACATGCAAACCGCAGTGTTGAAACAATCCTGGATGGGATAATCCAAGAGATGAGAAAAAAGATAGATGAGAACTTTAAATTTATAATGAAGCAGTATGAGGCGAGGGAAAGGGACTTGAAAAAAGTCGGAAAAGCATTCGAGGAGCCTGGCGGGATACCAATGACACTTGTGCACTTGTGCAGTGGCAAAAGGAGCGACTCAGGTGGATTCGGAGAGAGTGGGCTGTGACAATGCAACCATTGAAGGACGTAGTTATAGCAAAGCGCCAATATTTCTTTAACAGTTGCTGCAGATCAGTTGGCGGGGATTCTCTTGATAGTGCCAGGGTAGCTCTCTGTGCGGACGAGGCGGAAAATGGGGGTAATTTTTTAGCCGATGCACTTTTGGCAAAGCTTGGGTATATCACTAACAGGGCCATATTCAACTACCTCTATGGGATATCACACCTGAGCGCCCAGCCCGGCCTCCTTGGTAAGTGCCCCGCCACTCCCGGGATCATGCTTCCTTGCTAAAAATACCAGAATCAAATGTCCTGGTCCGGATGATCAATAAACGTGGAACAGTTATAGCTAATCCGTGGAGATATTCCAGACAATGGGACCAGAAGTTACAGAATGACTTTGAGAAAGTCCTGTTATATTTTCAAAATGCCAAGAATGAGGATTGGAGGAGGTTTGAGGAGGGTAATGTAGGTGGGTTGCCGGAGACGAGGTGCTGGCTCAGAATAGCCTTCCATTGACATAGAATTTGGGTTTGTGGAGGGCAGGGGGTGGAGAATTGAGGGATATATTGTGGCTTTCTGTTCTTAGTCTATGAATTTCACACCATAGCTAATTGTTACTATGTCCTTGCAATGCCTCAGAGCGCTACGGGTCGTTCGATGGAAGATGCCGGTCGCCCGCACCGGACCAGGGTGATGGCAGAATAGGGGGTCTGTGGGTCGGTGAGTGTTAGTGAGGAAGGGGTGGTGCGGGCTCTTTTGTCGTCCTGCTACTGTACGTACCCAAGAAACCACGGTCGGATGGTATCATTCTCATCCGGGGTTTGGCCGTTAGTTGTCTAGCATCGATATTAACACCTAGCAGTACTTCAAACAGCTGATGCCCCGTGCGGTGGCTGTTGCGACCGACCCTATCCAATTTGTCAAGGGCAAGGTGCTCATCGACATCTTCGGATTGAAATCACCTCACAAAAACTGATTCCCGCACAAGAGCCCAGCCAGGTAACAACCAACCTCTTCTATTCGAATGGGCTCCGTATCCAAGTGTTGGTCCGTACGCTGAGCAGACATTACTATATCCTTGTCAATTTCAACAAAACACATGTAGAGGAGAACATGCTCATGAACCTGCACAAGAAGGTATGGACCAACGTCCTGATGATGAAGGACTTTGAACTCCTTCCCAAGGAGAACCTCGAGCATTTAGAAAGGATGGTTGTCCTCCCTGATTCTTATAAGAAACGTGCCTTGGAGGACAAAGACCGCCGGAAGGACGTAATGAAGACTCGGTATATTGAGAAGGTAGATTGGAAGAAGCACTTGGAGCAGTTGGGCGAGTGGGATATCGAGGAAAGTATTGTGGGCATGTTGGTCAAGGTGGCGGATCCCGATTGTTTCCCCTTTTCCGGCATCCCCAATTTTCCTCATTTGATCGCCAGCTATTTAAAACTTGTGAAAAATCATCCCCACGACACGCGCCCAGCCCACCCAAATGACTACCCGCAGCTAGTAACAGCCTCCTCTGCGACTCTTCGCCCTCACCTCGGCATCAAAGGGAACGACCTCCAATCCACCGCTTTTGAGAATGAACAACCGGAACTGGAAGCATAGTGTTTCTCGGAAACACTTAACGTATTTTACGGGGTTCCGGCTCGGTACCCTGATGCGGCTCAGGATGGCAACCACTGGAACACCAAATGTATATTTTACTACCCGCACAACTAGTAGTGACACTATATTGAAAATATGTTAGAAAGTACTTTTAGAGATGGAGAATCTGAATCTGAAGTTTATATTTAATAATAAAAAATAATGCTTCTTGTATACTCACTTTATTCCAAACTAGTTCAAATAGCATCTTACTTACAATAGTAGTGAAGAAAATTGAAACCAACCACAAAAATGATAGTTTAAGCAAATAATATGATTACCTGGATTGTGTATTTGATGTATGAACTGCTTTGGTATTTGTTTGTAGCTATTTAGGAAGTCAGTGTGACTTGAAAAACAAGAATAGTTAAATATGTATCTTAAAATCCGGAAAGGATAATAGCTACTCATGGGGTTTACATAATGTTCCAATACTTTGTAATCTACCTCCATTTAGTGATTCAAGGTACTATATAAACCTTCAAGGCAGTTGGTCATGCCTTGCAAAATTTATTCCCAAGTTATTGGAAAGTAGTTTAGAGAGAAATGCTACTCTCCCTCCACAACCATGTAATCTACACATGCAGGATGAGGCCTAAAGCCGTGTTATATGGCCTCTTCATGTAGCTAAAGCTATGGAATAAGTTTTGGTATGTTTAGGGATTAGGATTTAGAGAATTTGCACCACAACTCTATCGAGACTGAATATTACAAGCAAAATGCACTCTCTTTAGAGTAGAGCTGTGAGATCTCTAAATCCCAATGTCCAAGAACACTAAAACTTATTCCATAGCTTTAGCTCTATGAATAGACCATATGACAGAACCTTTAGCCCTATCCTGCATGTGTAGCTTACATGGTTGAGGCAGAAGGATAGTATTTCTCTCCAAATTACTTTCCAATAACCAAGGACTAAATTTTGCAAGGAATGACCAACTGCCTTGAAGGTTTAAATAGTACCTTGAATCACTAAATGGAGGTAGATTACAAAGTATTGGAACATTATGTAAACCCCATGAGTAGCTATTATCCTGTCCGGATTTTAAGATACATATTTAACTATTCTTGTTTTTCAAGTCACACTGACTTCCTAAATAGCTACAAACAAATACCAAAGCAGTTCATACATCAAATACACAATCTAGGTACTCATATTATTTGCTTAAACTATCATTTTTGTGGTTGGTTTCAATTTTCTTCACTACTATTGTAAGTAAGATGCTATTTGAACTAGTTTGGAATAAAGTGAGTATACAAGAAGCAGTATTTTTTATTATTAAATATAAACTTCAGATTCAGATTCTCCATCTCTAAAAGTACTTTCTAACATATTTTCAATATGGTATCATTACTAGTTGTGCAGCTAATAAAATATACATTTGGTGTTCCAGTGGTTGCCATGCTGAGCCGCATCTAGGTGATGAGCCGTTGCACGGTAATTTACGTTATACCACAACTTCACCACTGGTTTCTCCCTTCTCAGGTCTTTGCCCTTCCCCAACAATCCTGGTTACTCCTCCCTCTCTTCCGTCACTCCACCTCTGCGTAAAGACCGACACCTTGTACTGCCTCCACATCCGACCATCTAGGTCTACAATAGGCTCTCGGCCAGTGGTGATTTTGACCCACACATACTGACCAGCAATCCTCACACCGCATTGCGAAAATAGGTTTTTGGGAAGTAAGGTCCGGAGTTTTGGTTTGTGAGTTATCCAGTGTCACACTAGATGTCCTTTGTTCCGGGAGATGAGGTTGAGCGAGATGTGAGTGTGAACGAGTGGTATGTATTGGGGTTACTGGATGTCGAATCTGTTAAGGGAGGTGTAAATATGGTTGTAGGCAGTGGGCGTGTCGGGCTATGGTCGACCAGGACAAGGAGAAATGTTTAGAACCTGGTAGAGATGAGAATCAGTGACAGAATGAATGCTTGGGGATCTGAGAGAATGAAAGAGGAGTTCGGAGGAATGTAGAAATATTTCATGGGAGCTAGGCTTCAGGTGTCAAGCTATTCAGTGTAGACATGAGGCAGTGGGGAAGCTGCTATTGGAGAATGAAGACATTTGCCCTAGTAGGCCAGACAGCGATGGTCAAGCACTAATCTCATGGGCTGGGTACGCTCACAGTGTCCACAACACTAGTATTGCGTGTATGGCTGAGGTGGCATGAGCATCATGAATGACGAGTTCCCGCTTTGGGGGAGGACCTACGAGAGGCCCCCGAAGTACACACTCAAACAAAGCTTGAACCCCTTATCACCTCTATTTTCCTCGTTGAAGCAAAATTCCTCATCTCTTTGCACCAAAGAAAAATCTCCTACCCCTGAACCATTCATTCCACAATAAGCCACATAACTTCCCTCATTTTGTCTTCTCAAGTCTTAAGAGAATGAAACTCTTAGTGTCCGTTATTGCCTCATGTACTTTCGCCAATCTATTCATAGAAGTTGCTAATATTGATCGCTGTAGGCTCTTGTCGCTTCATTTCTATTACTCCCATGCTCGTCCCAAAGTTCCACTAGATCAATTCCGGCTATGCCCACCACCATTACCCCTTTCTTCACACCCAATCATACTACCACAAATTTCACACGGTAAAGGCCATTATTGCATATAAGTGCCTCAAGATGGGAATCGAAAACTTGAAAGGAATTCTGTGATCAAGGGTCTTGAGGCGGCTATTACCCTAGTGGGAATAGCTTACCTAATAATTAAAGAGCGAGGTATATGGCTTCATAAGATGACCATATATCCGAACCCAAGCTCCCGGAGTTATGAGCTTCACAGAGGCATCTGGAAGACGACTCTGAGTACTAAATGAGAGCACGTTTCAAGATAGATTCAACTGATTGGAACGATGCTTAGAGAATACTACTCCTCTCATTTTCTAGTCGCATATGCGTTTGCTGCATAATGCTTTGATAGATGGATATCGGAACCGATCACTCCATATTCCATATTACTATTGGTATGTAGGCATTGGGGCCGTATATTCATTTATAGTCTCTCATGATGAAGAGATCGAAGACTGTCTACTGGTGAAGTGGGGACAACCTCAGATGAAATAGCAGTTCGGGAGATTTTCTGAGTCGAGCTGGGCAAGAGTTCAGGGTCAAACAGTGTTCGCACCATGTTCTGACGAACTGAATTGTTAAGAAAATACTTCTTAACTAGAGAAGTCGAAGTAGCATGAACATTAGTATAAATAGTAGGCCTCTCCCCCGGTAAAGAAGCATCAAGCAACGGAGAAGAGACCTTAACAATATAACAAGTTATCGAGTTATATTCTAACTCTTTGATATTTGACTACTCTTTATTACTTTACCTTTATCAAACAATTACCAATGAGCCTTCCTGACTATTAATCCGTTATCTCAAATATCCCCGGCCTAGTTAGCTCGGAATCCTACCGTGTTAGCTACCCCGTAACACTATATTGTTATTCTTCTGTCACCAAGGCTCACACCTTACCTCATGCTATCAGACTTGATTGCCTGTCTGATCCTTTATTATTATTTTTTCATTCTTGAAAACCCATCCGAGACTGCCATTGTCGCATCTCTACCGACCGAAGAACTTTTGGACGATTGGGAACCAGAGTCAGAAGGCGGAGTTACACTACCGTGCTCCACTCCTTCTCCCCCACCAACCCTCCCATCCCGATTATCAACCCCGGAGACCATTATCCATCAATCTCCTTCTATTGATCGCTTAAATCAAATCGCAATAAACTACCAGGAATATATCGATTCCTTGGAACAAAACTGGTGGAATACAAAATACGGGCCCATTCGTCACCCATTTCCTTCAAAAAGACGAAAGACCAAAACCTATTCTTATCAGGTTTGTTAAATCAAGATGACGGAAAACCAACCTGGTTCACCTTTTCCTTTCGAAGCCAGCTCTCGTGATGAATCACCAGATAATCCTATGGATGATGAAAGTACGACACCTCTTGCTTCATCTTTCACCCCATCATCTGGACCTCTCACGATTCCCTCTGGACCAAGCTCATTAGTAATGAGTCGGTCCACAAGTGCACCTTTCCGGATTGGAAAGTCAACCTCCCGTTCGAATTCCAGACAACACTCCAGAAACCCCACGAATTCTACTGAACTCCTTAAACGACAAATTGCTCAAGCATTCCAGTATATCTCGTCTACAATACATCAGAGCCATGACGAAAGTCAAATAGCTCTCGAAGCGCTATCGGACGATGCTAGGGTACAGTACGCCAATCTACAATTGCTACAAACCCGGTTAGCACAGGGCGAAACAATTGTCGACAAGGAGTTAAGCGATGTTAGGCAAGCATTATTAACGCTAGAAGGGGCAACTCGAGTCGAGCGAGAACGTCTAACAGCTGAAATAGCTGGAGAATTTAGACGACAAGAAGCAAAGCAAAAGGAGGATGCGGAGTTGGCAGAAGACCGAGATAAGATTCTAGAAAGAGAAGTTCTCGAACTAAAAGATAAGTTCAAAAACCAGGACGTTACTTGGCAACAAATCCTCCATGATCACGAGAAACGAGCGGATCAGCTACTAAAGCAACAAAAAAACGATGCTGCCGCTCAGCAACAAAAGGATCGTCAAGAAGCAAGAGATCTCCTGGATAAGCAACGATTCAAATTTCAAGCCTTGATACAGACCTTAACTGCAAGAATCGATCGTGCTGAAAAACCTCACTATACCATTCCACCAACGGATGGTGGTAACGGTAACCCTGGCCCTTCTAACCGAGGCCCACAAAACCCTTGGATACCACCGGATGGTATCAACCCTGACAAAGAGTCAGCTTCAACTCCCCGACAAAATAAGGGAAAGGAAGTTGATCTAGGAGGAAACAACCAACCACCACCTCGGCCAGGAAATACTGGGGGAGACCCCGACCCAGATGACGATGACGATGATGATAACGACAAAAATGGAGGAGATGGCAGGGGCAGGAGAGGCGGACGTCTGGAACGCAACGCCCGAAGACCATCACTTCCAAGAGATGCTTCTCCCCGTACGAGGGCAATGCTGGAATTCATGCAGAGTCTTAGTACTTCTCAGCGACCGATGAAAAACAATGCGGAACCTCCTTATTTTTTTCAAGGAGAAGATAACCAAGACGTAAGAAACTGGTTAACGGCATGTGAAGATTACTTCGATCGCAACCCTACGCAATGGGAGAACCACTCGTATCGCATCGTATTTGCCTTAGGGAAGACCAAGGGAAATAAGGTAGCACCTTTTTCGGAGAAATACTGGAAGGTCATGGGGGGTTTAGGTGGTTACACTCAAGACCCTAGTTATTCCACGTGGGAACGATTCCGGCAAGAGATTATTAAACGGTACATCGGTATCGAAGAAGAACGACGAGCCCTAGAAGAAATGGATAAAATTATCTATAAGGGCAGAATCGATACATACCTTCTAC
>Ga0307509_10006274_pt1 | contig 16073 bp, 21 predicted proteins | sample 10_EM_MG_FD_202245 | JGI IMG/M metagenome (GOLD analysis project Ga0307509, IMG submission 202245) | Populus trichocarpa ectomycorrhiza microbial communities from riparian zone in the Pacific Northwest, United States - 10_EM | ecosystem: Host-associated > Plants > Roots > Unclassified | place...
TCTCGTCCAATGACAGTGTTTCGACAGAGCGGAAGGAATCCAGAGGGGATCAACGACTCCCAACCTCCCGAGGACCGATGGCGAGTCTCAATGTGGCGTGGGAAATGCTGACTAATGCAGGGACGTTACAAAATCGACGCGTCGAGTGGCAGACCACTATTATCGCTACATCCCGCGCAGGTGATCGTCAGTGGGAATACGTGGTCTGCTTGAGGAGACTAGTCGAAACACAGGATGCGCTTGTTGACTTGCGTGTACAATTCCTCCTATCGTGTATATCTGTGTTCAAGATAAACGCTTGATGGCCCTCAGCCCCCCCTCCCTCGAGCTCTCAGCATGGAGCACATTCACGCGGAGTGTGTTCGCGTGAGAGACAACGACTCCTGTGCTCATCCCATCCAAAACCCGGCCGCACCCCTCATCCAACCAGACCCCTCCCTCCCGACCCCCAACGGGAGAGAGTTCAGTGACGAGTATCCAGCCTCGTCCTCTCCGCCGCCACCGACGGCGAATTCCCAGCATGCCAACAAACCTCGCTTTTTGAGGTTGAAGCCACGACGACCAAAACCACTGTTCCGAGGCTTCGAGACACCGAGCTTCTCCCGCATCGCGATCCTAACTGTCCTATGCCTTATCACATACCCGGCGTTCCACCTCCTCACATTAATGGCGAAGGATAAATCGTTGTTTGTTGTGCGACTCATCGTCTCCCTATGGTGTTCTGGGATCGGATTCGCTCTCGGATACATTCTTCTCAAGATTGGAGCGCGACAGCTTGAGGCAGCAAGTGAGTTTACGCTCGCTGGGTATCGAGACTTTCTAAGACTTTATTTCAAACAGCCTGGGCCACCGTGATTCATATGAGCCACGAAGGTGACGGAATGAAACTCCGGGATCTGTCCAGAGGTTCGAGTAATCCGACAAGCTTTGTGCCCGCCTTCCATATCCTCCGGTATCGCTTCGGGAATCAAGAGGCTTCCAGGTCTTCGCGCAAATCATACGAGTCCGTCCCCATATCATCTCGCGCCTCGCCCCTTCTCACATTCTACAGCAAGCGACCATGGACCATGTTCCTGGGGTTCTTCGTCATCCTCGCCATCCTGAGTCCCCTGTTACCCTTCCTATTTGGACGTATCATGGACATCGAAACTTTTGTCGGTGTACGTGCCGCGGACCTGCCTCCTTCTTGCACTTCCTGATTTTAGGACAGAACCGACGTAGGACATACCACGAGGTTTTGGTTACCGGAGACTTATCCGAGGAGGATCTTCAATGGATGACCCCGGCGGAGCTCCAATATCGCAGAGGCACACCTGACATCGCCGAGTTCGTTTACAACAATGATACCGTCTACTTCGCCCAACCGAGTGTATCCCAATTCGTCCTTGGCGGTTCTGCTTTCAATCGCCCTGCACCAATTGGTCTGAAGGGCCCCTCGAATGACACCCTTGTGTTGATGGATAGGGACGCACCGAAGAGCGACATCAGTGCGGTCATACGGTACGCACCGGCTGCTCGCTGGAGATGTAGCTTGACGTCCCGATGTTCGCCCTCTTTAGATACCCCCAGTGGGGAATCAGGATTCACTGCGAGAAGCTGCCCGACCCTGAAGTTAATTTGTGAAGCAACTCCAACACCTTCCGTTGGGCCAACTCGCTCATCGTTCCTACCCAGGGTTCCGGGCGAGGATAAAATGTATACCTTAGTTCCTCGAGATTTTCTTCGAGGCTTGTTTGGGGTGTATGGCATGGACCTACCGACGCTGTTCGTGGATTCAGATCTCAGTGGTCTGCCCAACGATACCATCCCATCAAATATTGACCTCTCAGCAATCTCCGCCTACAGTGAGTTCTTGTCGGCACCTCGTATTCTTCGTGTCTAACACGCCCACTCCAGTGACCTCTTCCGACCTGGGCGCCAACTTCTACACCACGCCGTTCACGACCGGTAATCAAGGATGGACGACCGTCGAGATAGTCACCATTGTACTCAACACCAGTTTCGCGCCTTCTGGTCGCTTCCCTGTGTACTGGAATGAGTCGCTTCCAGATGCCAACGGGACAGAAACCAGGATGGGTTTCGATGCCGCGGCGTGCGTACAAAAGTACGAATCTTGGATCATAGAAGTATACAACACATCAACCGGATCCTCCTACGCTTTACAGATCGTCGAGAAAGTGGACAGCAGTACCTCGCCGTCGCCGAGTGGTAATATCCGTGGGTCTCGAATCGCGTACACCAGGTATCTCAATACGACGGGAAAGGACACTGCGTTCCGCTCAGCTCACGATAGTAGCGCCTACCGGGTGAAGACCATCGGCCACTGGGATGATCATAATAATTTGGTGGGATACTTCCCCCCACGTGCAACATCCTTTCTAACCTTAACCCACTCCACAGATGGTTTCTTTCACCGATGGCACAGGACTTCTGGGATACACAGAACTCTCTCCAAACCGGTTCGCCGATTTTCGCGCACGGGTCGGTGCGGCTCACGCTCTACCATACCTTGTGGGGTCCGGACTCGTTGTCGCACAATCGTACGAGAATGAGACGCTAGCATATGTCACTTACAAGCGGTGGCCATTGATAGCCCTCCCGGTCCTTCTCTGGATCCTGGGGATCATCGGGGAATTGTTCGTGCCGACGTTACCACTCAATATTCCACGGAGAGAATTTGGGGTCTATAGTTGGTTGGCGCTGTTTCAATCCCAGGCATGTGGGCTTAGTCGCGTTCCACACACAAGGGCTGACCGGTCATTGACATTTAGGAGCTGCAATTTGATGCCGCTGGCGACCTCGATAAGTTCATGAGCCTGGACGAATTAGAGGAGAATCTTTCAGACAGGCGGGTCAAGTTCGTTACGTAGAGAGGCGATATTTGGATTTGCTGGATTATACTTACCCTTTTTTCTGCTTTTTTCTGCTCTTTCCTTCCCCGTTGTAGGTCGAACGGGATGGTCGTCATCACGAGAATATGTAAGCCACCAATATGTAGTCTATTTGGTTTTGTTAGCACATCGCTCGCCATGCACGTCTTTCTGCATGAGATCGCTGTAACGCAACCCCCTCACGTCGTCGATGTCGACGTTCCCGTTTGATTTGCGGCTATTCTCATTTAGCCCCATCTAGCGCCCCACTGTCTGATAATTTCCGCCAACTAGGCCACTGACCACCCGAAGTGAGGACGATGCTCTGCGTGTCTTTCCCTTCACCGCTCGTCAACCTCACCGCCAGGACTGCCCATTCCGGCTTCCTGGCATTCAGGAATCCAACTGGTGTGTTGGTATTTGAATGGACGATGATACCGATGGATGGAAGAGATCGATTAGTCACGGCGGTGATTAAATCCCTTGAATAACGGACTTACTCCCCAATTTTCAGCGCTGAGTTTACGTGGTCCATTGGATGAGGGTCACTTGCAGGGAGGTCTGGAGGAGCGGATGCGTGAAATCGGGTGTAAACGGCGCTCCATCGAAACGTTCTCTCAGGCGGGTATGGTATGAAACGACGTAGGAACGTTTTCACCCACCTACGGACCACGGGAACTCGCAGGTCAGTCGGGACGTTGCACTCAAAACTGGAAAGGGATTCAACGTTTGGGACCCCGGCTACAAGCTCAGCGCCCAATCATAATCGACAAGGAAGAACACGAGGACCAGAAAGCATCCCTTAATGAGCTTCGGGAGGGGCTTGGGATGACGGTGGTCGGACCAGACGCTCGGTTCCTACCGGTCAGCTCGGACGTTCAGCTTGAAGCGCCCGCCACCATGCGTGCTCCGCTCCAAAGGTTCAGACGCACCATTCCCCTAGGGTGAAAAACAACATCCCAAGCGTCGTGCGTCAACCCCTGCCTGTTCGTGGAAGACATCGTACAAGTCTAGGGGATATATTCCTGTCTGGGACCCAGCGGGTGCTAGCGTTTCTTCCCTTTGGAACTAATCACACAAGGACCACACTTTTAGGAAGGAGACGGTGGAGGTCCAGGACAAGCGGAACGAAAGGCGCGAGCTTCGGCCTTGTACATACGTGTGTCGTGGCACGGTCGGTGACAGCTTCCTCGAGTCTTGTAGAAGCAGGAAAATCACGGGATAGTAACCTACTTGAATGAGGCCGGCGTCCCACGTCAGCCGAGCGGGGATCTAGGGACGGATTTCTTCGTCCTTCGTATTCCGCTGAACAAAAGGCACCCCGTTGGGTATCCGAGGGTACACCACGGACCCGTTTGACAACGATAGGAAGAGGAAGCTGGTTTGGGACGCGCAGAGTGTCCCGCCTGGTATTCACCATGTTATGTCTGGAGAGGTTTGGTGGGGAGATCGTCCTGGACCTCCGTACCCTGATGGTCCATATATTCCAACCTTCGGCTCAGTACAAACCAAGTCCATGATTGGCAACCCGCTCATATTTTTGCACCTTTCGAACCCGGACACGATCTCTGTTTTCGCGGATTGATCTACGACCTTCCCTTCTTTCCCCCCACTTTTTTTCCTGGTATGCCGTTGTATTTCTATTGTCCACAGCGAACCAGAAGAATCGATGTTTCTAGAAGCCCCAGGCAGCCCGCCCCACCGTCCCGATCGAATAGCCTCTCCTTCTGAGGCCTGACCCTCATTCTCTCCTTTGATCACACGGCGCATCTCGTAGCCTCCGATCCGAAATCTGAGGACCGAACTCCCGTACAGGGCTTGGCAGCGTCACAAGGGGTTCTGAGTGAGTAAGTAGTAGCCTAGAATCCGACCTCCTGCTCTCTCCACCAGAGCCACCCGCGTACGTTTACCACTGGTCATGTGGGGAGGTGGGCAATCGGGGGAGCCGGTGCCGAAAACGGATTCCTGCCCCCGGATTCGCGTTTCCCATTCAAACGACAGTTCTACAGTAACTGAGTGACTGACCCAGTTCGTGTATGTTAGCTCTCAGGCTAATGTGAGGCCCAGGCCGTCTCATACTCGAGGACCCCCACATCTGTCACGATCCGGTTGCGTTGGGGGTTTCCCCCCGTTGATCTATTTGCCTTACGAGCAACCCTTGGCCTAGAGGTTTTTTGGGCGTCCACGCGGAGTGCTCTTGGACATCAAAGTCGAGCGCTCTGGAGGTTCCCATCAAGAATCCCACAGCACTGCGGCCCTAATGGCTTTCGGGCTTTCGGTGTGGTTCCCGCCGAATTGATTGACACTCACAGCTTTCGGTTTTGCGGCTTTCCGATGGTTTTCGCTGACTTCGAGGGCGGCCGAGAGCCGATTTTCAGGTTTCATCCTACTTACAACACCGAATCGCGATCCCACTAGACGCGAATCGATTTTCACTGGTGACTTGCGTCCGCTGACCATCGACTCTGGTTTTGGGGACGTTTCCGGGCCACGGAGCTTCTCGCGGCTCGATCCCAGCGCCAAGAGAGGAGAAAAGGGTGATGTTTTTTTCGTTCTGTTATAGTGTAATGTGTGAATTCGCACCAAATGGCGGCGATCTTGGGTTCCCCACGCTCTCCCACACGCCTCCAGAGTTTGAGCCGGAGGTAAGTATGCGATGGCTGGGGGGATGACCTGCAACGAATAGCGCCTATCGGCTTTGTTGATCTCCGTCCCGGTCCTGCACCCAAAAAAAAACTTTGTTACGTCACAATATAAAGAGACCCTGGCCTACTTTTCGTTTGACGACGCGCTACAAGCACACTACGGCCTACCTGTCCCGATCTGCGTAGGGCTCATGACTGTTCACCGATGGTCTCGATACATAACCCCTTTGTGTCGGGTAGAGATCTGCTCCGTGATCATCGAAAACTGAGGGCCAGATATCTACAAGCTCGAAGCCCGTTGACGTCGGGGTGGCCATGCCGTTCCAGCACCCCTGGTGCCAGTCGTTATCTGACCGTCATGTTCCGTCTTCCCCTGGGTATTGACCCCGCTATGTGAAGATCTGCGACCGTTTGAGGGAAGGTCTGCTGACAGAGACGAATAACGTTTTAGAGGGTTTAAACGCTGACCGTTCACGGAACTCTCTCACATCGTGTGCATCACTCGGCTGACCGTTGCGGGGTGACCTAATTGATTAATTTCAAAAGACGTTGAGAGTGGTTCTAAAAGCCTCGCGTTTGTCCCTAAAGCTATTGTTAGAAGCGTTAATCCACAGAACGACGGCATATGCGTATCTGGCTTACCTGCTAAACCTGGTGTTGGAGCATCACTCCTATCTATGTCGTCCTTTCTCGTAAACGGTCGAACTACTAACAGCGCTGCCAATCCTGGTGAAGGTGGCATCGAAACGCCCACGAGCGGCCGGATACCGTAGGTGCCATGGCCCGCAACCTGTCAATGACGAGAACCAGGAGACACTCAGCTGATGTGCATTGATCCACGGCCTCGTACCGATTCACCGGATCCTTTGTCTGTCCCTGGCCCGTATAAACTGGTGCGAGATAGTTGCACCGAGCGCCGTGTACATCCTGAGCGGTAATAGCTACTGGTGCAGCGAGCGGTAGAAAGGCGCGACCAGCTCTAGCCACCAGTTATTTAACGTGCATCGTGTAGTTTTTCTCCGGTTCGGATGGCAGGTCCGGTGGTGGAAACACGGAGTGGCGTTGTGGGCGAGCGCTTGAACTGGCATCCCGTTAGTTATCCGGTAAATGGTGGGGATTCGAGGGTGCCAGCCTACCGGGACCTCGCCCGCGCCTGGATAACGTTAGGCTGGGAATGGAGACAAGACGATGCCCCGCACAAGCCATGGCAGGAACACATGCGGCAGATTGCGGTAGAGCTGCTTGCTCCGGATCCGTAAAAGGAGAACGTGAAACTCCCGACCATCCCCCACCTCGCTATATATAACAGTAACAACACTCCCCCCACTCTCCAAGTATTTCGCCCTCTGTTCTTTCACCAGCGAGCCCACCCACATCCCACTCCAAGCAACACCCCCCAGGCTCACCTCCAATGCGTCGAAGCTCTTCCGCGTTTGTCCGCCGGACTCACTCGTCCTCCATCTCCAGACAGGCCCAGATGATACCAATTACTTCAACCACTGCTATTCCCCCACCCCCGCCCTCCCCAGGGACCAGAACCCCGTCCACTCCCGGCTCACCCGGTAACGAGAAGGTCAAGGAATGGGCAGACATCTTCGACGGTCCAATGCGTCCAGCAGTATTCACCCCTTCCCTATCCTCCTCCCCTCCATCCCCCGCACCTCCGACCAGAGACAACGATAACGGGGTCAACTCGATCATCTTCGATGGTCCGGCTCGTCCAAGGTACATCATCCCGGGCGCATACATCCGTCCCTCTACGATCTCCTCCGCCCAGGATCAGCAACGAAACCGGAACGAGTCAGGATCATCCTTGACCACTTCTAGGAAGGACTCGAGCAAGGACGTCTCCGCCTTACTCTCCCGCTCATCTCTACCCCCTCCTCGGATCTACGATGGTCCGGCGTTCGAATGGGAACTTTAAACTAAGCGCGTTTGAAATCACCCCCTCCCATACCCATCTCTCCTTCCGTGATTCCTCTCCAGGCGGGGGGATTGTAATCTTTCTGGCTGTACCGTGCATCGTTCCCGTGTTATGCGAAGAACGCTGGTGGGTGGTAGAAGACGAACCGAGACCCTGCACACTCTTCATCACCAACCGGCACAACATTTCACTCCCGCAATCTCATGTATTCATATCCAACCTGCATGTCTCATACAATACCCGAGGTGAGTAAGAGCCCGCCGGCTCCACCATCTCCCTTCCTAGTTTCTATTCGTGTGACTCAAGAGGCTAATGTGTTTTCCTCTGTGCAGTGACGTACGTGAACGCGATGAAAGCAACATAAATGTATCATATATGCATCCCCATTCATCCCAATCATATTTCCAACATCCCACGATGACCGCCAACGTGGCTTGACCCTTTCCATCTCACCTTCCCAACTCGATACCGACTCGTGTCCTTCCTTATCTTTCCCTCTTTCGGCTCCGCCCTTCCCCCCTTCACAGGGTCTCCGGAGGCATGTACCACCTGCCACCACTCCCCCGCCGTTTCTCAAACTTCAGTTCGAACTTGAGATCCGCCGAGAATTTCCCCTTCGAACAGATAATTAAAAAAAAGGCACCAAGTAAAGTCATTAGCATATTGTTTTCCAGTCCCGTTTTGTATGTGCAACGATTTGGAATTTACCAGCCATATTTGATTCTCGCTCTCGACTCTCCGGAGTCTTCGTGTGCTCGTCATGATATGGGTGACGTTGGTCCTGTCGATCGGATGTGCCAACAGATTGCTAGGACTTCCGCCAGGAACGTGAACGAGCGTGTGGAGCGTGTCAGATTGCCTCAGGGCCTGAATGAACGTCGGCTGGATAACAGACGAGATAAGGGTAAGTCACCGGCAGCCACAATCGGAGTGGCCGCAAAAAGTGCCGATATGAGGGAACGTGGAATAGGGAGGGTGTCGCGTCATACACGGCATTGTGCGAGCCTATCTCTCGATATGAGACAACGAAGATCACGTACCAGATCTGCGGCTGACGGAACTGGGACGCCAAGGACTTCCAGGTGTTTGCATGCCTTGCAGATCGAGTGTAGTGCTTGAGTTGGTATGTGGGCCTTGACCAGGACCACACGGCGTAAGGTTTTCGCGTGTTGGTTGATCAGGAGCTCATAGGACACGAGGGAGAACGCAGGTATCATCTGGGAGCGGCCGCAGATCGTGAGTGATTTCAGAGGTGCATCCTCGAAAAGGGTAAAAATCGAGAGGAAACTCTTCAGTGGGAAGGGTTTGGCCGTTCCAAGTAAATCGACGACGAGCTCTTCAAGGTTTGGGAGTAAGAACGGCTGGATATTCTCTCGAGCGCGTGTCAGGTCCTTGTCAGGGTACGATCCGATTAGTTCGCCGGGGGCGATACAAGTGATGCAGGGACCCACCCAGATTGAAAAGGATAACGTGTTAAGCGAGGGTATGAGGGGGATAATGTTGAAAACGTCGGGGAAGTCCAAACTCCTGCAAGTGCTGATGTGGAGACCTGTGAGGTTAGGGAGATGTGCGACGGTGGGTCGAATCGTTTCCTCCGTCAGTCCAGAGCAACTCTGAGGAGCTATTCAGTCCGGTACTATACAGCAAGCGCATCCCGAAAGCTCACGTAGAATGTCAGGGTCTTCAGCGTCGAGCCCAGGGTATCTGTAGCCCATGTTGGAAGAGCATGGATCAGCTCCCAGGTAGCAAATTCGAGTGTGATGCTCCTGAGGCCGCGGACGCGTAGAAGTGAGGGATGGTCTTCCACCTTCAATAACTGCACGTTCGCCCTGAGATACCCGATCGAAGATAGTGTAGGGAGGATGTCAACAAAGGTCTTGACCTCAGAAGGAGTGCACACGAATGAGTCAAGGCCCGTGTCCGCGCGCAGGCCAAGTACAGTACGGCAGTTCTGTACCTGTTCCGGGGATGGTATCGGTGAGGTTATGTCTAAACGCGGGCGTTAACGCGGGGGCACTTTGGCTGAGTGATCGTGATCGAGCGTCGGAACATACGGATGTTACGGATGTGCCCGGCCAGCGCAGGATGCAGCATAATCGTGTCAAAAGCCGACGCCCGCTGCACAACAACCATCATCTTTCACGGCATTTTGGATGAGAAGAGGGTTCAGAGTAAACTGACCCTAAGTGCGGGATTCGACGATTGGCTAAAGTGGTAGCCGATGGAGCGATAGAGTATGGGAGTCGCTGCGGTGGTGAAATTCTGGCTGACGAGAGAGAAGTGAAAGAGATCACGTTGGTCCAGGTACGCACAGACGAGCTCGAGGACATCGAGGTTGAGGCTGTCAGCAGAGACCATGGACAGCAATCCGAAGTCCCGCCTCGTTGGAGATAATGATTGATGCCACAGAGGAAACGGCAATCGGGAGATGCCGAAAACCTTGTAGGTGCGAGACTGAAGCTTCACTCTTTGACCGACGCCCCCCACCTGCCATCCCTCATCGTCGTCGCCGTCGTCCGCGATGCCGCGCTCCTCAGCGTCCCTGGACTCTCTGAGCTCACCCTCACCGACTCCCCCGCCCCCAAACCAACGCGCTTCCCCACCTCCCCAGAACAATCACGACCCCGCCGGCCTGGACAGTGGCTCCGAGTTATCAGAGCTCACCGAAGACGAACAGGACTCCACAGAGACCAAGTCCAAGACCAGTATTCGCAAACAGCCCACCCGAAGAACGCGAAGAAGTCTCATACCAGATCAGATGTGGGGATGGTACAAGAAGAAGTCGCTCTCCGAGGAAAAATCCAAACATTCCGAACCACCAGACTCCTCCACCTACTCAGATCACAGGAACGGTGTCGACAAGCAATCAAAGACCGTCGACAACGACGACGACCCCGATGACGCCCCCGACTCTCCCCAGGGATGTCACGATCAGCCTCAGCCACCGCCAGCCAACTCTGCCAACAAACCCTCGAACGACTCGGACTCGGACTCGGAACTCGAACAGTCCGAGCGAGTCCAACCTAAAGTCAGAAAACCTGTCCCTCGTCTCGACGAGGACTCTGATTCAGAGTCTGAGCCTTCCGAGCCGGACGAGGATGATGGCGAGGGGGAGAGGACCGAGAGCGAAGATGAAGAAGAGCCAAGTCCCGGAAGCAACTTTCCTGGAGAGACGGTCAGCCCTGAAGAGCTCGAGACACCTAATCCCGAACTGGCGGACGACGCCATCATCAACATGGAGGTGGATATCGTCCCCATTACCCCAGCTACCGTCGTGGCCGCCTCATCTATCATGGCCGGTAACACCGTTATCGAATCCCCCTCTCCCCCCTCCTCAGCGTCCACCTCGCGATCACCCTCTCCTGCCCCAACCAAGGTTGAAAAGACCAAACGTATCCTCTCTCCCGGGAAGGATGCCCCCGATGCCTCCCCCCCCCCAGAAGAGGGTGATCCAGCCACAAACGGAGAAGGCGATCCCGAAGAAGCGGAGATGCAACCCGCTCATCGCGCCGAAGCCCTCGACGTGTTGGCCACTATCGAGCTCAAGTTTGCTCTATTACGGGAGAAACTATACGTTGAGAAGATGGAAGCACTCGCTTGGGAGGAGGCTCTCGTTGCTAATGGTACGTGCGCTTAACCCATTATATGCGTTCGCTTTCGCCCTAGGTCTCTAATTACTCCACCGCAGGTATCCACCCCGAACTCATCCACCTCGACGAGGAACTATCGAAGAGGAGGGACAAGCGCCTCGAACTGGCCTCTCGCCGACGTACATACGAGGTGAATGACGCTACGAAACGGAAACGCGCCGCCGAAAACGCGGTTTGGAGTTGGTGGAAGGTACCGTCCTGCTTAAACGCCAAGGCTGTGCCATTGACGCGTCCTGCAGTACGAGCGCGACGAACTCCAGGTCGAAATGCTCTCGGAAACAAACAGGAAACGAAGGCGGTTGGAACGAGAGCGCAGAGCTCTGGAGCGACCGCAACCCAGTACGTCATTCATCTTGTATGCTCTTTTTTCCATCATCTAAGTCAACACCTCACTCCAGTTCGACGCATTCCCCACCTCCCACCCGAACTACCCCCACCGATCACACTACGAGATCTGACGCGCAACATGGCCTACGCATACTCACCTGGACATATGCTGGGTATGACCGGCGCCTACCCATCTCTTACCCTCCTATCCGGCATCGATGTCGAAGGAGACCTCGAGTTCCTGAACCAAAACCGTAGAGGGTGGGATATGCACCGCGGACCCGGCAACCTTCAGATGTTACACCATCACCCTTTCGAATCGTACGGGCCGGTTATGGATAACGGTTACGGAATCCTACCTCCCGGTCCACAACCATCGACGTCATCGGCCGTTCCGAACTATCCCTACAATCAACCTCAGTCTCACCAACAACACCCTATTCCTGGTCACAGTGGACGTGACAGGGATAGGGAACGCGACCGGGAACGCGATCGGGAACGGGAGAGGGAGCGTGATAGACAGTTTGCCGCGGATCCGACCTTGCCCCACCCGAACAATTTCGCTCATCCGAGATCGATATCCCCCGTCCACGTCAACGGGGTGCTGAAAGCGACAAACGGATGGATGTCGGGCCCGGGGATCATCCCCGTTGTTGATGAACGGATCCCAACCACCAAGGAATCTCGACGCGAACGGGAAAGGGAGGAGGCCAGGGCAAACCGTGAGGAGCGCGAAAGGGAGAGGGAACGCGACCGTGAACAACGGGAGAGGGATGGTTTGGACCGCGAGAGGAACCACCAACTCCACCTCATGCAGCAACAGCAGCAGCGGCACCAGCAACAACAACCTGGGGGACCAGCACCCCCACAACACCACCCGCACCACCATCACCACCACGTTGTTCACCACCACCATCCAATGCCACCACCTTCAACATCCTCGTATAATCTCAATCAGCCAGGGTACCCTAACCATGGGAACCTGAGTCCGAGGAGAGTGGCGAGAGACTTGGAGTACAGTCGGCCGAGGTCAAACCCGCCACTATCCACGGAGGTCATCGACCTCAACTCCTCTTCCGGACCAAATAAGCGCTCTATGGTCAACGTCTCACCTGTCCTTTCCTCCGGTCGTGACCAACGAGAGAGGGAGAGGGAGCGTGAACAACGCGAAAGGGAACGCGAGCGAGAGATTCACGAGCAGAATTCTCGGATACCTCCGATCGGCCACACGCGACCCTCTTCCAGGAACGCCCCAAGTGTTGGACCTGGGATGACTGAACACCCACGGTTACCACCACTTTCCACCTCGAACGTTGACCGAGACCGTGAGCGTGAAAGGGACAGGGACAAGGATAGAGATCGCGAGAGGGAGAGGGAGAGGATGCTGACGCCATTTGTGATACCCCCATCACCAGCCACTCAAGCCCACTTCTCGACCACTCCGGACGCGGTACCTAAGGTCGTGAGGGAGGCGAGGGATGTCAGGGAGCGGAGAGAGCCTGGGCCTCCGTTGCCAGCCCCGGAAGAATTGATGATGTCGATCTGACAAACTCTCGCCTTTCCTCCTGGATTTCCCTGGATTCTCCTTCGACATTTTTTGACACTATTAGCGGTTACCCCCCGGTCTGGTTCCTTGGTTTAGTCCTTGCTGTTATGCAGGTCCTCTCCGCGTTATATCCATTTTATCCCCTTTTTATCTTTGCGCGTGCATGGTCCTCTCCACCCCCACCTCAGCTTCGGTCCACCACTCCCCCACCGTCCACGCTCGACGCCACACCTACTCTGCATCCCCCACAAGTACGATTCGCGCTTCCCTGTCCTTCTCCCAGTCTGCTCCAAAGTTAATAGCCCATCAGTCCCTGTCCTCGCTCTCATATCTCATCTGTTCTCTCTCCCTCGTATTACGATATGATATCTCCCTTCTTTTTTCGAGTCCCTGTCTCTACTACCCTCACTTTTCCTCCCTTATAGTTATAGTATGTAATTGGAAGGAAACATGGCTGGCGTCTCCACAACTCACGGTTTGCGATGTCGGATTGGAAAACCGTCGGCCCCGAACAAGATTTTGGGCTCCTGCGAGAGGAAATCATAGGTGAGGCAGACGTGGAGTTGCAGGTTTGGACTGGCCCCGGAGCGAGCGTTGAGCGCACCCATCGTCGTCGGGGGGTCTCTCCATCGGTTTCTCTCTCATCTACATCACCCTCTGTTGGTCGTCTGATGTGTCAGCTCATCGGATGAAAACGGTGATGGACCCACATACCATTCAAGACTTGTTGTAGCCATGTCGCCATGCTTACTGGTACCCATGACTTCTCGGCCGGGGACGGATGGAGGTAGGAACGATTTCGCGGTACGCGTGTCCCGACGGTCCGAACTGAACTCTCGAAAATCATAACACGCAGATAGTGATCCTACAATCAATCACATTGGTACCCCATTAAACGACGGTCCGAGACCTCGTAACCAGGCAGACGGGCGCACAGAAGCGAGCATCTGAGGGCTTCTGAGGAAGCCGAGGAGACCCCAACCACCCCGTCGGGACGACGAGAATTCTGGCAGCTAGCACCCCAGTTCCGCGATGCTTGGGGCTTCTTACGGACAGCCACCCAGTTTCCTGTTACCGACCAATGCCCTCCTCAAACCAGGTTATCTTCCATGGCTCCAAGGTCCTCCTCCCCGACCGCGATGAGCTCATCGAGGCTTCTATCGTTGTAGATACTGACAAGGGAACGATCGTCTCTGTGATCGAAGGTCCCTCAAGCGGTATCAACGACAAAGCGGAGGTCATCGACGCTAGAGATAACATTATCATACCCGGGCTCGTAGAGTAAGTTCCTGGCAACCACCGCGGTCGAGGCTGACGACCTCCTCACTCAAGTGTACACGTGCACTTGAACGAACCGGGTCGAACAGAATGGGAAGGTTTCTGGACCGGCACCAGAGCTGCCCTATCTGGTGGTGTGACCACCGTAGTGGATATGCCATTGAATTCGATCCCCCCGACAACGACCGTGGAGAATCTCACGGTTAAACGGAATGCCGCCCGAGGCCAGTGTTGGACAGACGTCGGCTTTTGGGGTGGGGTTATCCCCGACAACGAGGTAAATACGATACCCCAGAGTACCGGCGTTGGCCGAAGATCGCTGAATAACTTGAAGGAACACCTTGTCCCCCTTGTCGAGGCAGGCGTTCGAGGGTTCAAGTGCTTTATGATCGAAAGCGGAGTGGAGGTTCTCAATCATTGCTATCCTCTACCGCCGCCGGGACACTGACTGAGAACATAGGAGTTCCCATGCGTAACAGAACAAGACCTCCAGAAATCAATGTCAGTCCTCAAGGACCAACCCTCAACCGTCCTGGCCTTCCATGCCGAGATTGATTCCCCGGAAGGCCCCCCACCCGACGTCTCCTCCCACAACCAAACCCACTACTCCACCTTCCTCACTTCCCGCCCCCAACACCTCGAAGTAAACGCCATCTCCCTCATAACCAAACTCCAAACCCACTTCCCTTCCCTACGCTGCCACATCGTCCACCTCTCCGCCGCTTCTGCTCTCCCAATCATCAGGAAAGCCAAAGCCGAGGGGGCAAACTTGACCGTGGAGACCTGTTTCCATTACCTGTGTTTATCATCCGACGAGATCCCGGATGGGAAACCAGAGTTCAAATGCTGTCCCCCAATCAGGGATAATGCAAATCGCGAATTACTCTGGGAGGCTTTGAAAGATGGGACCATCGATTTCGTGGTGTCCGATCACAGCCCATGTGTGGCCGACCTGAAGAAGTTAGACGAAGGGGATATCATGTCCGCCTGGGGTGGCATCAGCACTCTGGGCTTGGGCCTTAGCCTCTTGTGGACCGAGAGCCAGAGGTCCCAGAATGGAGTTGGTTTGAGCCAGATTGTCAAGTGGACGAGCATGGCGGCCGCCAAGCACGCTGGCTTGGACGTGACTAAAGGCGCGATAAAGGTTGGTGCAGATGCAGACATCGTATTTTGGGATCCCAAAGCCGAGTTCCAAGTAAGGGTCTCCAAACATCGGTTTCTTCCTCCCGTCCCCTTTGCTCATGCTTGCGTCCATGGGATTCCAGGTGACACAAGAGTCGCTCCAGTTCAAGAACAAGCTGTCACCCTATCAAGGCTTCACGCTCAAGGGACAAGTCCAACGAGTCTATCTTGGGGGAAAACTCGCCTATAGCAAGGATAAAGGTTTCGATGGGTTCAGCCCCCTGGGAAAGCTGGTGTAGGTGCAGCCGCACATCATTTACGGGCTCATAACCTCCGTATATGGAAACTCGTCTAACAGACGGCAGACATGGCCGTTGCAATTGGGCCTTGGACCCGGACGAGGCAATTTTGTCAGTGTTCGAGGTAACTCTAGTTATATATCGATGACTTTTCCAAGTGGGGGAGGAAAAATTGCAGAATAAAACATGATGGTATGCAGGGGGCGAGAGTGTCCATGAGGATGTGTGAAATAAGGGGTCTGGTAATAATGAGTGCCAAAAGTCGGTATTGTAAGGAGAGGGGGAGGGTGTTCGAAAAAGTCGAGGGTCGATAGCATGAGCACGAAATGAGTGAAAAGAAAAACTGTCCATGGAATGTAATCAACGGGAAACCTAAAGTCTGTCAAGTATCGTCTAGGCGTGACTGAGCAAC
>Ga0307509_10006275_pt1 | contig 16070 bp, 19 predicted proteins | sample 10_EM_MG_FD_202245 | JGI IMG/M metagenome (GOLD analysis project Ga0307509, IMG submission 202245) | Populus trichocarpa ectomycorrhiza microbial communities from riparian zone in the Pacific Northwest, United States - 10_EM | ecosystem: Host-associated > Plants > Roots > Unclassified | place...
TTGCGAAGGTGATGGGAAGCGACAGGCATGCTGTAAGGAGAGAAGCAAGGAGCTGGAAGAAGGTCTGGAAGAGTTCCACTATATCTTGACCTTTATAGCAAGAGTTAGATGCACTTGGCCATCGAAGTCGACGCATCGAATGTGAGGAGTATTTGATTGGAATAACGAGTGGGTGTGGGTGTTCAAGTAACAAGCCAAGATCCATGCCCGCGCGACGCAAATTGGCCTCACCGCGCGCTAAAGTATCACTTGATGGGTGTCCCTCCCGGAGGAGTGAGGGGACAACTTGTACCAGGTTATGTTTAAAATGGAACTGGCCTCGTCCAACACGGTTCCGAACGCGTTTCCTTTCGTCGAATTCGCCAGCAACTTCGCAGTTAAACTCACGAAGAGCGGAGTGAACCACGTCCCAGATGTCGGTTGGAGGCGCTGCCCGAGTTCCCGAGGCTACTGACCACTCATTTCCATGGCGTTTGGCTTCGAATAAGGTTGCCGCTTGGTATAAATAGGATTCAAGCCAGTGCTCTGCGTCAACGAATTGCTGTGGGTCAAGGCTGGTAATACTCCGACCCATCCTTGAATTGTGGGTTGGATTCCGCCATGTTATTCTGTTTGTATTTCGAAAAGGCTGATGATTTTCTGGATCAGGGATGCACGAGCACGCTCCAGTAAATTGTTCCCACTGCCAGATATCCTGCCCATATATGTCGACGTTGTAGGCAATGCAGTCGGCGCAGAGTAAGTCTCGCAAGGACTGTTCGTAGACTGCAAGTGCCGCCATCGACTGTTTGATGAGGTGAGCTGTGGTGGTTAAGAAGAGCCATCCGCGGATGAGAAGGAGGATCTCTGTGGGCAACGTGACTTGACTTGGATTCCATTTGGTGTAGGGATCATGAATGATGTAATCTATCGCGTCGAGTTCTGGGGACATGTTCGTGAGACATGCATGCATAAGTGTAGATTTCGAGGTGATGATTTCTGGTCCTGGCATGATGGTAGCCTGAGAGCGGATATTCAAAGGAAAACTTGTCTACACACGAACATAAGTACTCTACAAACAGCGCGGACATAAGGATAACATACATGAATTTCTCCGACGCGGACTCGGGGGCGAGCAGACTAGGAGAACCTGCACTGACGTGACGTGAAGTTCCTGCGGCCAAAAGAACAGGACCACGATATTTAACGAATTGACCTGGAGTGATTAATGATTATGACATCCTGTGCCCTTTGTGTCGAAGAAGGCGAAGTGGGACGTCGAGAAAAAGGAAGGTTCGCCCGCGCCAGATTGGGACATCTCCCCGCAGGCCATGCTCACCGGAGACACGTCAGGAAGTGTTTATTTGCAGTATCCCATCCTTCTATTGACTGTAGAGACAAGCAAGGCATAGCCTGGGGGTCATTTCCGTCCTTGTGGCTGAGGTAGTCTGTGCACATGCTGTCGTCAGTTCTGCCTCATGGGCGACTAAAATGCAATCTTGTTGCGCTAACTGGGATAGAGCGGAACACAGTACGTACCCCAAAATTCGCAGAGAAAAATGGCGAGGAGGTTCAAGAGTATTCATTCAATCAGAGGTCGATTGTAACACGGGAAGGGGATGCTCTGGGACTCGTGAATGGAGCTCATTCAGATCTCCTCTTTCGACCGTCTTTTGATCCGTCGAAGTCAGCGGCCTCAACGGGGACACGATTGAAATGGTCTTCAAGTTAATTCTAACTCATGAATTGGAATCGATCGCGCCTACTCTTTAGAGTTTTCAAACTGATGTCGGCCTTCTGCAAGAGAAATCGACAAACTGTTGAAGTTCTAACGGATAGATCAGTCTGTCAAGTTTGCCGCCGGATGTTAGGCAGTGAACATTACTTAGGTACTAAAGCAAGAATTCGCTTATTGAAGGGTGGCATCCATTCTCAAGGGTGCTACGCCTCGTCGTCTCCGATTTTCCGAGGACATTTCGATATTGAAAAGTCCGGAATCCGGCATTGAACTGCGCTTTACTCAATGAGATTTGTTCAAGGCGTACCCTTTCAGTAAGATATGAGACACAAAGCGCGGGCTGGACCGGGCGTGTCGGTAACGTCGCAAACGGGGGAGCTGATGTGGGGAAGAAAGGAGTTGCGGGCGCGTGAGCATAACGTCACGTGCGTGATGTTGCTAGTGGACCTCTTCCAAGCTTCATGATCACCCGGAAGGACCAAGTCGACAAAAATACTTAATACACGGTAATACACATAAGGTTTGCATCGCATTCACTACTCAGTGTTTTGGGAAGTTCCGTCATGCTTCGCCTGCGAACGACCCAAAGGATTTCGTCCCTTGCATGCTCTGCAAGAATGATGTCGTCTTCCATCCCACCCTTGCCCCTCCAGCCTCCTTCATTGGATGAGGAAGCGGCTCAGTTCGCGTCTCGAACAAATGAAATGGAGGATTTCTTTTCTCAACCCCGATTCAAGGATATCAAACGACCGTATACGGCAGCTTCAGTTGCCTCAAAGCAAGGTTCCCTACCAGTCACCCCTTTGCCCTCTTCATTGCTTGCGGACAAGTTATTCGCACTTCTTACCAAGTCCGCAAACCAAGGAAAACCTGTACACACCATGGGTGCTATCGACCCTGTCCAAATGACGCAAATGGCGCTCAACCAAGAGGTAGTTTATGTTTCCGGATGGGCAGCATCCAGTGTATTAACAACTGGGAACAACGAAGTTGGTCCAGACCTTGGGTGAGTTTTACCTCCTCCAAATTCATCGATCTCTACTAAGTGTAACTTGCTAGTGACTATCCCTACACCACTGTTCCAAATCAAGTACACCGTATCTTCCGCGCACAACAACTTCACGACAGGAAACACTACGACGAGAGGATTTCCGCTACTGCCGAGCAACGCGCGAAGACCCCATTTATAGATTATTTAAGACCTATCATTGCAGATGCTGATACTGGGTAAGCTTGCCAAATATTTCTATCTATAAATGAGATCTAATATATCTATCGTTGAAGGCATGGCGGTTTGTCAGCGGTCATGAAGCTTGTCAAGTTGTTTGCTGAATCCGTGATTAATATTCCTTTCTTGAATGGTCAAGTTATCTCACCAGGTACTTGTCTAGGGAGCTTCCGCCATACATCTTGAGGACCAACTTCATGGTGGGAAGAAAGTGAGCTATTGAAGGAGTTTTAATACGACATTCATTTATGCTCCTGCAGTGCGGTCATTTGGGGGGCAAAGTCCTTGTCCCAACCTCCACTCATATCTCCAGGCTCATCTCAGCTCGATTCCAATTGGATTTGATGAAGTCGACCATGCTCCTAATCGCCCGAACAGATTCGGAATCCGGAAAGTTAATTTCGTCGAATGTGGATGCTGCAGACCATGAGTTCATTGTTGGGACGACTACACAAAGCACTCTTCCTCTAGCACAGGTCCTTGCCGAAGCTGAGGACAGGGGTGCAACAGGAGCAGAAGTCGACCGCCTCGAGAAAGAGTGGACAGACACCCATAATATGTGCACTTTCAGTCAAGGTCGCATTCATCTCCTTCGAATTGATGCCTTCTGTCTAAATATCTCTACCTCTGAAAGCTGTTGAAAGGGCAATTGGACTTTCTAACATCCGCGACAAGGACGGCGCTTTGAAGACATTCCTGACGGCCACATCAGGAAAATCGAACTCTGTTGCACGGGCAGTTTCGGCTGATATTTTGGGTGAAGAAGTGTTTTGGGACTGGGATGGTTGGTTTAATCGTTCTTTATTAGATGATTGACACAGAAATCGTTTCCTGGTAGCACCTCGGACCAGGGAAGGTTACTACCACTATACTGGTGGTGTAGAGGTAATTCTTAATGCCGCGAACCTCTGCCAATTTCTGACCTTTTTTTTTAGGCCGCGATCAAAAGGACGATGGCATTTGCTCCATATGCTGACCTCCTGTGGTTGGAAACTAAATCGCCAAATTTGGAACAAGCAAAGTATTTTTCTAGCAAGGTCAGAGAGCCGTATCCTGGAAAGTATGTTACTCTTTTTTTTAATGGTCCTACGATAAACAAGTTGACCTATTTTCCAGATGGTTTGTATACAACCTGAGTCCGAGTTTCAACTGGTCGCAACATGGTTTCTCTGGTCGGCATTTTTCGTCTTAATGATCTCCCTGTGCTAAGATGTAATCGAGTAGATGCTGACCTGAAAAACTTCGTCTGGGACCTGGCCAAGGAAGGGTGAGACCTTTGGTCCCTTGTTATTAGTTTAGATCACTGACCATCCCATAGCTTCGTCCTACAGCTTATTTCACTCGCGGGACTCCACAGCAATGCTGTGGTCACAGGTGCCCCAACTTATATTTTCATCAAAGGGACCTGCGCTGACGTACGAAATAGCCGAACTTTCTGCTCGCTTCAGAGACGAAGGTATGCTGGCCTACGTGGAACTCATCCAGCGCAAGGAGAAAGCAATCTCATGCGATGTCTTGACCCACCAGAAGTGGTGCATTTCTTCCTTATTTTCAAGCGGCTGGAACCTGATTGGTCTTCGCTTTGCAGGAGCGGTGCCAATTACATCGATAAGATTCTTTCAACCGTGTCTTCAGGATCATCGAGCACGTCTGCGATTGGTAAAGATTCCACAGAACATTCCTTCTAGATTTTCATCGACCTTGGCGTCGGCTCGCCGCCACGATGCGTACAGGTGGTCACCCAACACGTGTGTGCGGACGTCGGAACCTTTTGTTTCCTTCAATCATGTACACATAAATCCTCTCAGCCTTAGTTTATTGGCTGAGCTCAAAACGTTATTCTCTCATAGACAGACCACGTTGTTTTTGTGTCGTGCCAATCTACCAATCATCGTTGTATAAATTTGAAGACCCCGTACCACACTTTGTGATGGTTACGTCATTTGCCCATGACAGCTACAGCCCTGAACGTTCTCTGATCCTGATCCTCGTTAACCACTGGCATAAAGAATAGATAACATTTCCTTCCTCGCTCTCTACTTCATCAGGACCACGGGTCTGAGGAAAGACTGCCAATCCACAACGTTTAATAGCCATCTATCATGGACGCCGATGCGCTTACGGAGTCCATTGACCGCCATCCACTGGTTTCCTTGCTGTCCGCATGCTTCTGGGTTATTCGTATGTTCTGATGTTTTCAAAACTTGGCATTTAACTAATGCACCTCTTGTGTCTTTAGTGTGGCTGCTATCATGGACCAGATCTCTGGCCGCATTTGCGACCATTACAGTTCCTAGGTTCATGTACTCAGTGCTGTCGTATTCCATGACCCTGACAGTAAATCTGAACCATCTCTGTACGGGACGGAACTGCGCTAATTGTAAATGCCTCTATCAACAGCTTGGATTCTGGAACTTTGCCTTGCTCTTTATATGTGCAGCCATCGCCTTGAATTACTGGATTCGCTTCAAATACCTAAACGACTACATGCAGCTGAAAGAGCCTCCACTCGTCAAACCAGACGTGAATGAACTTCACCCTGATGTTAACACAGGCGAGCTTTATTTTCGTAGCTTCGCGGTTCACGGCGAATCTTAATTTTGGTTCTAGACCCACCACCTACTTTCCACAACTATCTTGACGACTTTTTACAGGCTGTCAGGGTGTTTGGTTTCGTAAGTTGCATTTCTTAAGAAGGATCCCCTTTTCTAATAGGAATGTTGAATTTCAGCTGGAGAAACCTGTCAGTTCCGCTATGCTTCATCCATGCCACCATTCTTATTGTTTAAACAGGTTTTCCATGAATTAGCACGCCACCTTCAAACGAGAAGGTTAATTGCAGGCGACACTCTGTCCCTCGATCAAGACAAAAGCTTCTACTGCGTCGTGGAAGGGACTGTGCAGGTCTTTGCCCAGACCGGGCATGCACCTGAAGTCCGTCAAAGTACATGGGATAACGAGGATATGAATGGTTACCAGTTGCTCAATGAGGTCGGAAGCGGCGGCACACTATCCAGTCTATTCACAATCCTAAGTTTGTTTACTGAAGAGGTCCAAATGAGCTGGCAAGATGAATCCCCCGACGTTTCTTCGGATGACATGCCAGCCTTCGCCGGCGGACACCCGACGCCGAAAAATCGGATGCGGCGTGCCAATTCTGATGTTTCTCAGTTTGATCTTGGGTCAACTACATTTCCCCAGCTGGCAGCCCGTCGATCATCAGTGTCATCCACAACTTCAACAGTACATGGACAGGGTCATAAGTCTTCTCGAGCGCCTTCGTCCACGAATTCTGGTTATTCTACACCAGCCACACCCACCCCTCCGATCCATCAACCTCGTTTCGTACGACCCACCCAAGACCACGAGGGAGTTGTTGCACGGGCAACAGTAGATACCACTCTCGCCGTCATTCCTGCCGAAGCTTTCCGTCGTTTGACCAAGAAGTTCCCAAAGGCAACAGGTCACATTGTACAAGGTTTGAATTACCCATTTACTTTATTTTGTGCGTTACACTGACTTCTTGCAGTGATTCTTACACGATTCTCTCGCGTGACTTTCAATGCGGCCCACAAGTACTTGGGTTTGACCAGCGAAGTCCTGAGGACTGAAAAAGCTATAAACGACATTGCATGTCATCCGCTCCCTCCTTCCTTCTATGAAGGAGGCGGCCTTCAATACCTTAGGCATCGTTTCGATGGGGCAAGCTCAAGTGCTTCGGAGTCCGAAAGCGATTATTTCAATTTTACCAAGTCTCCAAAGCAAACCCCTTTGTCACCTTTGCTCGTGTCAAGGAATTCTTCAACAGCCTCTTTGTCAACCGCGTCCCTGGGAAAGATCATTGACAACCCAATTCCACTGAAGTCCTCGTATTACCGAGATTTGAAACGCAGTGGTTCCATTAGTTCATCGCATCATCATATGGTCCAAGCAGGGGATTTGCTTGTCCCAAAAAGCGGCGTCAACGATGTTTTTCGACCTCTTAGTCGGTCGTTCAGTGTTCTCAATACTCCTCGAGTTTCTCAATATTCTATGGACGACAACGAGCATGGCAAAAGGATGAAACACAATCAGCGTGCACGCTGGTCTGCCGATGATTTCGACCTGCGGGAGGAAGTCATGTCCTGCATTGCCAAATCCATTGGACTCCTACAACCTCCACTTAGTAATAACGATTCTGTCGAGGAATTACCTGCATCCCCTCCTTATGACTTTCGCAAAGCGTCAAGTAGCTTCACATCTCCCTTCGGCTCTCTTTCTCTACTCGATATTGGTGATGACACTTCAAGTACGGCTGCATCTACTGTGTCTTCTAGCAACAACCTCAGTGGCCTTGATAACGAAGTGGAAATCCTCTTCTATGCAGCTGGGACAACTTTGGCCAGGGCAGGAGAGATGAATACAGGTGCAGGCATTGTCACTGTTAGCGATACTCTCTGCTCACTAACTTTAGGCTTGTTCTATGTGATCGAGGGATTTTTGGACATCCTGCTCCCTGTGAAAGAGAATGACGCGCCACCTCTCGTCCCCAACACGGCACAGCCATTATCGAATCCGGAACCTCGGTGGTCGGCTCCGAGCCAGGACAACAAGAAAATGGAGCAAAAGTTGCTTTTTACCGTAAAGCCAGGCGGCATTGCGGGATATTTGGGTCCGTATTCTTCGAAAACGTACTACAAACAAAGGATACTCATATTTATTGCCACTTGCAGCTTCCCTGTGCAACATCGCATCGTACGTCGACATCAAGGCAAAAACGGACACCTATGTTGGGTTTTTACCATTGCCTGCGCTTGAGCGCATTCTGGAGAAACGACCGATTGTCCTGCTTACCCTAGCTAAGCGGTTGATCTCATTACTCTCCCCTCTCGGTGAGTTTCCCTTTTCTCCTTTCTTTTTTTTCCGAGCTCATAAATATATTAGTGCTGCATATAGATGCCTCCTTGGACTGGATGCAAGTAAACGCCGGTCAGGTGCTGTGGCGTCCTCAAGATACTAGTGACAGCTTCTACATTGTGATAAACGGCCGGTTACGAGCGATTACGGAATCAGAGACTGGCGAGGTTACAATCGTCGGCGAATATGGCCAAGGTGACCCTGTTGGTGAACTAGATGTTATAACGAGCTCGCCTCGTCGAAATACTGTACATGCCATCCGTGATACGGAATTAATCAGGATGCCTCAAACCCTGTTCAATGCCATCTCTGCAAGGTTTGTCTCCAGATTTTTGTGAGCCTTCGAACGTTCTAAGTCTTCAACCAGAAACCCACAAACCACAGCTCAGTTAGTACCTCCTGTCATGCCCTTAGAGAAAATTTTCTTTGACTCGGAGTTGTCAGATTGTTGCGCATGATCGCCTCCCGAGTGAGAGACGAAGTGGACAACACTTCAGCTGGACAGCAAAGAAAAGTGGGCAAGTCTGGCGCTGAACTCGGTTACAACAACACCAACCTCAAAACTGTGGCTGTTCTACCTGTTTCGCGGGGTGTTCCTATTGAGGCATTCTCGAGAAAGTTGCAGGTAGCTTTGGAAGGCATTGGGGCGTCTACCTCATACTTGAATCAAACAATCATCGCAAACCACCTAGGCCGTCATGCCTTTACGAGAATGGGTAAACTCAAGGCACGTTTCGGCTTAATATCCAAGTGTATGCTCCCCTGATCTACCAATACTAATTGCGCAGTCTGCTGGATGGCTAGCTGATCAAGAACAAAGGTTTCATACTGTACTTTATGTTGCAGATTCGCCGGTCAATAGTTCATGGACCCAAACTTGCATTCGGCAAGCAGATTTCGTGATGGTCGTTGGTATGGGCGATGATCCCTCGATAGGAGAGTATGAACGGCTTCTACTTTCCATGAAGACTACCGCTCGGAAGGAGCTTGTTCTTCTCCATCCAGATCGTTCTGTTACTCCAGGTACAACTCGTGAATGGCTCAAAGTGTGTTCTGTTCCACCGAACCTCATGCGCTTCTGACTCATATCTACAGAACCGACCATGGGTTCATCAGCACATACATATTGAGTTGCCAGTATGTACTGTCTTCTTCTATCAATGGAGCCCTCGTGACCATGACTGTTTTCAGGGTCTCGTTGTGCCAATCGCCAAGATCGTTATTCCAAAGGATCCAGATGCTGTCACAGCGCTGAAGAACCTGAAGGAAAAAGTCCAGACAGAAATTCAGAAGTATCGACGAGGCACTGCTGATATTCGACCACAACGATTACCACATATCAACGACTTTTCGCGGCTGGCACGGCGGATTTGTGGAACGTCTATTGGTATTGTTCTTGGAGGAGGCGGAGCTCGTGGAATTGCTCACCTTGTAGGCTCCTACATTACCTCCATCTGTCCAATTGACTTGACCGTTTCTTAGGGATTGATTCGCGCCTTGGAGGAGTACGGCATCCCAATCGACCATATTGCTGGTAGGGGACTATTTGCCAGCGAACAGAATCCAAGATTGACATTATGTAAAGGGACAAGTATCGGAGCCTTTGTTGGAGGTCTATATGCTCGTGAGGGTGATCTTATCTCGAGCACGGGTCGAGCCAAGCAATTCAGTGGAAGGATGGGGAATATCTGGAGAATCCTTTCCGATGTAACCTACCCAATTGTGGCGTATACAACGGTTAGATCATTTTAACTGCTTCGCATGCTATCCTAACATTTCTATTATCTAGGGCCACGAGTTCAATCGCTCGTTGTACAAGGTGGGCTCTATTGAACTCGTTGGGGATATGCTAATCTGTCCCCGTAGGCTTTCTACGACCTTCACATCGAGGACATGTGGTTACCTTACTTTTGTAACACAACAAATATCATGACGTCTCGCATGGAGATTCATGAAACTGGCTATGCGTGGCGCTTCATTCGTGAGTTTGGAAGCCGATCGCTGATACCAAGATTTAATGAGACTCACAGGCGCCTCAATGACACTTGTGGGCCTTCTTCCTCCTCTTTGTGACAATGGCAGCCTTTTGGTGGATGGGGGTTACAGTAGGTATACTGCCTCTGTTTTGCACATAATTACTAACATCTTCCCTTTAGTCGATAATTTACCTGTAGGGTGGTTTGTCATTCACTTTTGCTTCAGTATCTAACGGGTACCTGCTTGTCCAGGTGGCAGCCATGGGTTCAATGGGTGCAAGCACCATCTTTGCTTCTGATGTTGGCTCTGTAAGTGGCACAACTGCCTGCCAGGTTGAAGACTTCCCTGCTAATTCTTGAGGTAGGTCGATGACAATTCCCCGAGAAATTTTGGCGACACGGTATCTGGGTGGTGGCTTCTTATCAACAGATGGAACCCATTCTCCAATGCAAGGCATGTCCCTGCCATCACCGAAATCCAGAGTCGTCTGGCATAGTAATTTTTTTTCTTGCATCCCCTCAACATTAAATTGATCACACGGCATGGTTCTAGTGTATCAAGTGTCAATACCCTTGAGCAAGCCAAAATAGCCAAGAATTGTCTCTATATTCAAATGCCGGTGCAAGAGGTAATTTAACATCCGAATCCAAAGGTCCTTATATTTGTCTGACCTCTTGGAATAGTATGGGACACTTCAATTCAACAAATTTGAAGAGTTGCTGAAGAAGGGGTACCATGCTGCAATGGACATTCTGGAGAAATTTGAGGAAGAGGGTCGTCTCCCTTCTAATTTTATTGACGGAAAGGACGGTCAGACCGTGGGGAAAAAGAAGGGGAGGAGTGCTCGTCGGAACTCCATCTGATTTGCATTGTAGGGCTTGAATCACACCTGGGTTACACTTTTAGAATCACATACTCAGCACCAATGTACAGTACCGCACTATAGCAACATGTTCATAAACGAGCAAGGACTGAACTTGAGCGTGACGATAACTTTGAAACTGCTAGCTCTATTTCTTTCATCTGGAAATTGATGTCAACAATTGCGTGAGGCATTATTGTCACCATTGCATCACTTACTCTCCCATCTTGTTAAAGTGTAAACAATGGCGTCTGGTGACCAGGGCACCTCATCGCCTAGTGATTTGCCTTTGGACATGAATGTACTCAAGGAGATTGCCAAGAAGGATCTAGTGGACGCTCTCAATTCTGTAAGTCTCGATTCCCTTCAAGCGTCATCAATCTTTTCATAGCCTGGAATCAGGTCAATGGGGCCAAAACTCTTGTTTTGGATGCGTCCCTCGCGGGACCACTGGGTCTCGTCACGGAGGTTTCTTTGCTGAAGGTAGCCCTCCATTAAATTCCGTGGTCACAAATAGTTAAATGCAGGGAACAGCATCACGGTGTGGACAAAATGTTTTGGCTAGAGTCTGGCCCCCTGACCTCCTCGACTGCTAACATCGTGTATATTTGTCGGCCGCGAATTAAGCATGTGAAGATTATCTCTGGTCAGTTCTCATCCCACTATGTTATATGTCGATTGACATGGCTTAAGATCATATCAAAAGACATGCTAAGGAGTCGCGAAAGCACAATTATACTGTGTTGTTGGTTCCACGGATTTCAACCCTCGTTTCTCGAATACTGGAAGAAGAAGGTGTTCTAGGAGACGTCACAATTTCTTCCTACAACCTGCAATTCATTCCGATTTCTGAAGACGTCATATCGCTGGAACATGAGAATACTTTCAGGGAGCTGTGGGTTGTGAGTGAGCAACTTTATATTACTATATTCTGTCGGTTGCTCACACAGGCTGTAAAAGGATGGTGACGAGAGTATTATCTTCGATTCTGCCCAAGCTTTGCTTACAATTCAAAAACTACACGGAGCCTTTCCCCAAATAATCGGAAAGGGTGACTATGCTCAGGTAAGCTACCTAAACGCTAATATGTTTCTTCAGCTTCATGAGATCATAGCGGCTGGCCACCCTCTTGACACGACAGAACCCCAAGGCGATGAGTAACTCGAGCTCAGACGGGCGACAATCACCTACATCAAAATTTGATTCCTTGATTATCCTGGATCGGCGGGTTGACATGATAACACCACTCCTTACTCAACTAACGTATGAAGGCCTCGTGGACGAACTCATTGGGATTAAGCATTGTGGGCCGTTTTCATTACTTTTATGTTGAAGGAATCTGAATAATCAAATGAAGCTCATGTGGAGCTACCGTTATCCTTGCTGACGCCTCCAACTGCAGGACCTGCGACTGCCGCAAATACTTCAACCTCTGCAACCTCTGCTGCGACGCCGATCCCAGTTGTTGCTGTAAAGAAAGATAGCAAGAAAAAACACCACTTGACAACAAGTACAGATCCTCTTTTCGCGGAATTAAGAGACCTCAATTTTTCTTCCGTCGGCAAGAAACTCAACAGAGTTGCTCGTCGGTTGGATGAAGACTACAAGGTGAGATGTTTGTTTATCGCCTTCAACAAGGTGGCTAATGCTGTCGTTGGAAGACAAATTTACAAACGAAGACTGTTGCCCAGCTACGGGATTTCGTGGGCAAGTTAGGTGGCCTCCAGACTGAACACCAGGCTCTCCGGCTTCGTGCGTTCATTCCCCGGCTGCTGAGAATGATTCTTGATATTGGTTCCAGATACCGGACTTTCCGAGCTAATTGTTCCTCTGACGCGGACGGAAATTTTCAATAAATCACTCGAAATTCAGCAGAGTAGGATTTTTTTGCAAGTTGTTCCAATGCCTTCATAATCATTGTTTTAGACCTCCTTGCCTCTTATGAGATCACGGCGCAGTTGAATGCAATCGAGGACCTGATAGCTCAGGGTGCTGAGATGCAAATTGTCTTACGCCTGTTATGCCTTGCCAGCCTGACTGCAGGGGGTGTCAAGGCCAAGAACCTGGAGAATATCAAGCGTGAGGTTTTACAAGTTTGTCTTTTTCATTTCAGTTGCAAATGTCTGTTTTACTGATAAACAAAACCACCCAGGCGTATGGGTATGAATATCTACCACTGCTACTCTCTTTAGCTGTCCATTCACTCGGCATTTTACTGCCCAATCCTCTTCCTCCATCCACATCTTCATCTGCTGCTACACTCAAGTACCCATTTACATCTCTTCGGAAGTCGCTCCGCCTGCTTATCGACGATAACCCAGAAGCTCTGGATGAAGTCGAAAATGACATCAGCTTTGTTTATTCTGGTTATGCCCCAATTAGCATCCGGCTGGTCCAATGCGTGGCTCAAAAGGGTGGGGTTATTAGTAACCCTGCTGAGAAAGAGAAAACGGGGAACGAGGCAAGCCATTCCGAGGAGCAAAAGTTAACCTTTGGGAAAGTTCAGGCACATCCCATTGTTGGATGGAAAGGGTTTGAAGATGTTGTTGCCACAATACCGGGTCAGACAGTAGAAATCATTCAAAAGCCCTCGAACAAAGTCACGCCCTCTGGCCCTTTGAGTGCAGCCGGTAAGCCTCACGTCAAAGTCCATCATGGCCTTAATTAGAGACAATCTATAGGAACGGCTCAAGAAACAACTACCACTGTTGTTTTCTTCTTAGGAGGGTGCACCTACACGGAAATTGCGGCCCTTCGATGGGTGGGACGGCAGAACCGAGGCAAGCAGCCGACCTCATTCCAGACCTCTTTGTTATTCACTTATCAATGTCTAGGTCGAAAATTCTTGATTGCGACTACCGGGATTATAAGCGGGGCCAGCATAGTAGACGGTATTTCGGGCGTTGGCCAGTCAGTAGCACCATCGAAAGTGGGAACGGCGACTGTACAATGAGCACATTTCGCCATCTCATATGCGGGCCAGGTATAAAATTGGGCGGATGGTGGCCGGTATAATTTGATTTCGCGAACAGTTTAACGCCCACAAGGGAGGGCCACATGGCTGAAGGCAGTCTACACTTTGTTTAGAAGGATGAATGATCACAATCCGTGTTCCTGGCTGGATTACGCGACGCGTTTGTTTTGTTTGGCAGCTCCGTTTACGCCTCTCCTCACCTTTGGGATAGGTGAGTAAAGGCTCTGTTCCAAAGGACGGGCCATATTCAATGTTTTAATCAAGAACCCGAAACAGAAATCTAAAAGGTTGAGGGCGGATTTTTGTCAGTGATGAGAAAAGAGGCAGGAATCAACGTGGGCTTAGGTCTGGGCGACCCCTGCCACTCCGGGGTGCTCGCAATATAAACAGATTTCTAGGCAAGAATGCAGTTCGAAGCCCCAATTTTTTGCTGGCCAACCCGTGGATAGCATAGTGCTTTTATTTGGCAGGAGATGCGAAAGAAAAGAAGCGTAGATGGCAGAAAATGACAAGTTGGTGGTGACCGGAGTCCTAGTTTAACGATCGAAGTCCTGTCATTTGGTGCCCTCATAGGTATAAGTTCCGTCACCTGAACCAAAATGCGTCGCTGAGCCTTTTTCCCTTTTCACCCACACTCCCGCCCACAGCTCTCCCTCCTTTTTTCTTCGCTTTTTATCCCGCAAGTCCCATTTTCCATAAATTTCTTCCCCTCGGTCTCTCTAATTTTCCTCCTTTAGGCGCTCTCCCGTCGCGGTTCCTCAGCCCGTACGCGACAAAAAACGACGCGTTCCTCACTATTTGCCATCACAACTGAATTATTTTTTGGCCTCATCCAACAACGATGGCTCCCCGATCCGCTGCCAAAGTGGCTGCCGAAAAGCCTGCCAAAAAGAGTGAGCTTTCCCTATCTCGATCGTTGTTGAGACTTGAACTGTTTTTCCAGCCAAGTCCACCGGCGGAGGCTCCAAAAAGAAGTTGTCGGTGTTTAATAAATTTATGGTATTTTTGTTTTACTTTGCCATGGCTGTCGTCTTGCTAATGGACTTTTTATCGCATATAGCAGCGGGAGATGACTCGCCTGAAGGAGACAGAACCCGATATGGCACATAAAGACAGGTACCCACATTACTCCTTTCCCCGCATCCAACAGGTTTACAACATCACGCGTCATGACAGATTCAAACTCGCCACCACCAATTGGAAGACCTCGAAGGAGAACCCCAAGGTCACCTAAGGTGTTCACCACATCACTTCCATCCACCCCTTGCATACATAACATTCCCCCCCTCGTCCCTTTATCTTACTTCGATGTGCTATTTTGGCTTCGTCTTGCTGTCGTTTTGTCTACCCTTCGGGTTGCTGTCGTACTTTTTGTTTCTCTCTTTCGCATTTTTATTATATATATACATACAATACGTAGTTTGTGATCATTCTGTGCAGATGTTTTTATATACCTGGGTGTTGTATTTGATGAGTGAAGTAAAACGTTGATCCGTGATTGATCCCGTGCTTTTCGCGTCACAGCAGAGAGCCAAGAGCAGCCTCGTTCCGTCTCCCTCTCGATATGAATCAAATCTTATCGCGCTCTCTTCACGTTCTCTATTTAATATCTTTCCGAATCGCTACCATCTAAACTCTTACAACTGCCCACGACCCCATCGCAAATGCAACACGCCATGAGCAATACGCATGACATCGATAACGAGGAGACTTTCTTCCAATTTGACCCATATGATGAACAGCAGCCCATGCACGTCGCCGCATTTACCCTGGAGCAGCGGAAGTCCCTCGCTGTACCCAATATGCTCCACACTCATGATGGATCTCTCACATCTGAGGAGCTGGCGATCGCCAATGAGGATCCCCCCCATGTTATCGCCAAAGGTAAAGAAAGGACGATGCCGATGCCAATACGTTCGTCAACGATTGTTCATGATTTTTTCGATGCCTCACCTCCAAGTGTTACCTCCACCTCGAGCCTTGGAGCCTTGGAGAGTTCATCATCGACCATGACTTTCAGCCCATCTTTATCCACCTTCTTATCCTTTGACCTTGATAACAGTTTTCACAGCCTTCCCATCGACGACGTGGACGGCTTACAGTCATCAGAATATGAAAACCTATCTCTCCCCCACTCTCCTTCCCCTGGCAAGGGCAAGGAGAAAGAAACCTACCCCTTCTTACCCCCACTATCTTTCTCTGCTATGGAGCTCAATTACGACCATGACATTCTCTCGGCACCAGGTCCATCATCGTATAGCACCGTTTATAGTCCTTCCCCGACATGTGCCAGCTTGACGGCTGTGGCTGAGGGCAATCTCCGAGAAACCTCCATTCTTTCCCCGTCGCATACTCCGTTGCCGGAACCCCACCTCCAACATGTATCAACACACCAGATAACACGCTCGCAATCACT
>Ga0307509_10006276_pt1 | contig 16067 bp, 19 predicted proteins | sample 10_EM_MG_FD_202245 | JGI IMG/M metagenome (GOLD analysis project Ga0307509, IMG submission 202245) | Populus trichocarpa ectomycorrhiza microbial communities from riparian zone in the Pacific Northwest, United States - 10_EM | ecosystem: Host-associated > Plants > Roots > Unclassified | place...
TATGACTCACAATCGTGAGTCATTGAAACATCAACCAATCAAAACATAACGATGACACGCAAGTGCGAGTCATGTGGGAATCTATGAGTCAAAACGACTGCATAGCGTGAAACATAATTATGACTCACAATCGTGAGTCATAGAAACATACCTTATGACTAATAACTATTAGCCATGTGAAATCTGCCTTGCTTAGTCACGATTTGTGACACCTGGAGTCTTGCGAGCGCCATTGCTAAAGGAGGTATCAGAGCGATATCTGGTACCAGTGACAACTCTTCATAACTGGAGAGCTAGTCAGGATCAGATAGTGAGTGGGAGGAAGGGGGAGAGAAGAAACAGATCTGGGGTGAAGTCTTGTCGTTGGCCAGAACTGGAGTCAAATCTCTATCACAAGTATCGTAAGAGGAGGGATGATGTTAGGCGGGAGCCTATCTCAAAGTCTTGCGAGATAACTCAGGCCTATAATCTTAATTGTAGACGGAGATTGTCTAGGAAGGCTCAATGATTCAAATAGAGGTAGGTAAAGTGATAAAGATTTTTCTGGCGTAAAAACTTATATTGATAAGATCTCTTCTCCGTTCCTTGATAAGTTTTAAATAGCTCGGGAGGCACCTCGATATTTATATGCCGCGTCTGGGTGGTCGCAGGCTATATCTAGTTCTCATACTAACTAAGTATCTGCTAACCACTCCAGCTTCTTCTAAGAAGTGCGAACACCATTTGACCCTGACAATTCTGTTATCTCACTTCGACTTCTGAATCGCAACACCATGAAATTTCCTGACGGTGCTCCCACACATCAGTCCATTAGTTACGATCCATCTTCGTCGGCATGGAGTCTTGCTTATCATTCGCATACCCAGAATGGTCTCCATGATCGAACCAACAAAGGGGCCAGCTTTGTTATTGAACCTCTCAGCATTGCAGATATATTCTGCAACCGACATCTGCAAGGCATAAGATAGACTTGTTACGATAATCGCGCCAATAGCGATTATCCTTCCATAGTCATATCGTTATCGTTGGGTTCCGTCAGCATCCTATGGATCCTTTTGACGTGTGTGAGTGCGGATATGCCTGATCTCTCAAACTACCTCATCCGACAACACCATTCACTTCTGCGACCTTCATCGCGAGAGCGTGGAGTATAGAATGCGTTGCCGAACCATTGTCCGTAAAAGCGTCCCGTCACTTAGTGACCACCTTCGCGACTCTCATCTTTAGTACTCAGTAACCTTATGCGACGTTGACCGATTTGGCTCGAACCACTTGCATAAGCTCGCCAAAGGTCTCCCCTCATATATCCTGTGAACGGGATCCGGTCGGACAGAAGGCTGCGACGTATACGGGGTTATGAGGAGGGTTCCAATGACTATGTCTTTGGTGAGGGAACGCAACTACAGCGGCGTCTGCCGGTGTTGCGCCGTCCCAACGCTGGTGCGGGAGGGGGGTGTTGGCTTGTCTTTTTGAACTCAGAATCCTAAGGTAGGGTAACTATAGGTCTTTATTCACTACGGGAAGGCTAAGCCTTCCGGTATGCCTAACAGATGATCGAAAGACTGTGCGCAGAGGATGTCTTCGCCGGGAAGCATATAAAGCATTTGCCAACTACTATCCACAAAAAGAACATTCCGAATTCCCTTTCTCCAATGGCTGGCTCGCTGGTTTCCTCTCCCGACATTTAATTACCCTTTGATTCACAACAACCAAATCGCAAAGAATTCCGGAAGACTACCTACAAGCTATCCTCTCCTGGTTGCGGTTTAATACAAGGAATTCACAAGTTCGAAGTGGGACTAGGGATGAGGAAAAGGTAGTAGGCCGGTACTTACTTGATAGTATTTGCAATATCGATGAAACACCCCTCCGATTCGAATATCTGGATGGCCAGCCATACACTAATAAGGGTAGCCACTCTGTCCAGGTGAAAGCCAGCCATAGTGGCTGGGATAAGCGACAAGCCACGCTTTTGCTAGCCATCTTTGGGAGTAGGAGGTCAATAATCCAGCCCTTCATAATCTTCAGGGGCAAAGAAAAATATGAGGGGCGGCGAGGGGAACATTTTCAAAAAAAGAGATATGAGGAAATAAAGCGATATGATCCCCGGGTAGAGATTAAGTGGAATGACTCTCGATATGACAATGCTGGCTTGTTAGTGGATTGGATTCAGAAATCCCTGGTACCTGCTCTTCCCCCTGGCCCACGATTGCTCGCATTAGATGTGGCCAAATTCCACTCTACCAATCAGGTTTTATCCACCTTACGTGTCAATGATATTCTCCCATCAATGATCCCTCCTGGCTGCACTGGGCTAGTGCAGCCACTAGATGTTTTGGTAAACAAGCCCTTTAAAAGTATTTTGCGTGATATCCTAGACGACCTACTCGATGACTACAAAGTTAGACACCAGCTCAATTTGCGTGAACTAAATCGATTAGATTCCTCAGCAATCGGAGAGCGGCGAATCCTTGTTACTCATGCGGTTGCCCAGGCCTGGGAACAGTTTACCAGCAGCCAAGCCTATAAGGAGCTGATTGTTTCTACATTTCGTAAACTAGGACTTACGCTTCCCATTGATGGCTCTTGTGATGATTAGCTATCAATTAAGGGCATAGATTCTTCACTTCTACGGATTGGCGACTGGAGGCAAGGGGGACTAGGGGGGAATGAGGAACTTCCGGCTTTGTATTCTGAGTTGCCCGGGCCAGTAGAGGATAAGCCTACAGATATGGCAGTAGAATATATTGACCGGATTTGAAAAGAGAATTGCCAAGCACAGCAAACTACCACAGCTCTTGCCTCCTGTTAACCATGGCAAGAGGTAAGTGTTAAGCGGGGGAACTTGAACTTAAAGCTTCCGGAAAGATCAAAACAGCATTCCAATACACCGCCTGCCTCCGCCTTCACAGCTTATCACTCGCCTTTGTCTTCATATTCGCTTAACTTGCCACCCCCTCTTTTTGTGACACATGTCGATCCCTGAGCCTTAGCGCCATTTCCAGTTAAACCAGGTAATACGGTATGTGCCCTGTGCTTTTTTCTACTCCTGTCCGCTCGCCCTCACTGTCGCTCAACCTGGGCACTTCAATTGCGTTTGCACCCTGCATGCACTCGGGCGGCCTGAATGCCCCGCGCCTAATACTTGTACTACGGTACTCATGTTCCTCATGATTCGCACCCCAAATCTTTGTGCCGCTGATGGGGGGGGAAGGCAACACTCTGTCCCATATCATATGGTTGTGGTATCAAATGTAACGTCCTCAACCCCCCCGCAAGCATTCGGTCAAAGTGATGTTTTGAACTGGAGCATACTGTAACCAACCTGAGCAAATATAGCATACAATACAGTAGTTGTGCACCCCCCCCCCTTTTTTTTCCCCTCCCCATAGCCGGAGCTATCTGCACATTGCATAGAGGCTGGGTGCTGGCTCGTCCCGCGCGGGCAACCGCCTTCCCTCTACCCCAGTTTCACCCACCAGTTGTCTCTATACCTTTGGCTCTGTGTTAGGTTTAGCATGGCAGCTAGGGGACCTTTTTTCTTAGGAGTGTGCTAACTTTAGATGGTTAGCTGTTTCTCTTATATCGCCTAACTTCATATATCGCCTAGCTATTGCAAAAGCAGTCCGCACGTCGATGGGAGAATCGGTGCCAGGTTCAATGAAGCCTAGCTTCAATTGTTAGAATGAACGGAATCCCGGTCCTGTTGCAGGCGCTAGGAACACTCTGTCTGTTGTGGCTAGTCGTGGATGCCTGATGAATGTTGGCTACTTTCTTAGTCATAGACTTATCATGATTTACCGAGAGGATTCTCAAAACATGTTCTTCCTTTGTTATCAAGATATTATACATAGTTCTAGGTTTCTTAGGGATGCAGAATATGGAGAGGAGGGTCTGCGATGAGTAGGTAGTGGTGTCTGCCGGAGGTGCAGTCCAGGGGAAACGGTGAAACAGGCGAGCTTCTTTGATTTCTCACCCACCGAACCGTCTGACCTTTGCACGGACGGACGGAAGTGTGCCGGGATTGCTTCCTTGGTTCCTTGCTCACTAGCTCCACGGACGGCATCTCTCCGCCGTATTGCACCTGGATAGAGTGACCTTGCCGCACCGCCATTCCCCTCGCCGTAGTCCATGAGAGTGTTTGACACACAACTCCATCTTCCCCACTCCCGACAGCCCGCCAGAGCGGTATTTGGCCATCTTTGCCTAGCATCCCAGGGTTGATGTCTTCCTTTCCTAATAATATTTTCACCACCGACGTGACTCTGTCGAGGGTGGAGTCTGGCAGGCTTCCCCGCACGTGTTGGGGCGGACATCTTGCCTCCCCAAAAATAACCTAGCTATTCCCTCAGGCCCTCCTCCACTAGCCGACAGGAGGGGTGTATGACCAATTTTTTTTCTCCTACCTATTAATCGATGCTCACCAGTTTCCATTCGCCTAGTGGCTTCGCTTACCCCCTCACGCCTATACTGTAAGCTTAGAGGAGGGCTGTTTTCCCAACTGTCTGGAGGCCCGGAGGGGCACAACAGGGCGGAACATGCGTGTTTTAGGGCAAGGGGGCAAGTGATCGTGGCAGATGATGGAAGCAAGCAGGGGACAGCCACGAACTGGGGAGGACGGCCGGGGGTGGCGGAAGAAGGTAGGGTATAGTGGAGGATGGTCTGAGACCGCCGATGAAGCACGAGTGATACCCCATGATGTTAAACTGATACGCTCGGAGATGATGAATGATTTTAAATTTGGGCTAGTACCAGAGGTCAGAGCTGTAAATACTACAGTCCCCTACAGTATTCACCTTCCGGGGCGTAGTACGTCCTAGCGCCCCCCAAAAAGACGGACTAATGAGCCGTAGATTGTCCGACCCAACCCCAAAGATGGACCGACTGGACGGCTGGGAACACCGGAGGGACACACTACGGTAGTTTAGTTGATAAAATATGGGCCTACGGTCAGTATCTGCTGAAGCGTGATACATTGCCATATTGGATTGGGATGTAAAAAGGGGGGGGGAAAGAAATCATAGTGCTCGAGTTTTAATGGCGGGGGGGTAATAATAAGATAATTCCGAAAGCCAACCTCATGATACGAGAGGGTGTGTGGCGAGTGATAAGGCTATCATGGGAAGGGTAAGGCTCCCCCTACATAGTAATTGTTAACTAGCTTGAGGGTAGATATCTGAGCTACAATGAGAATCTCGTGGGAGTATGTCTCGGTATTGCGGTGACGTCTTAAAGAATGGCGAAGCGGTGCTAGACACCGCTCTCTTTCTTAACTCTTGGTTGTTGGAGGGTTAGGGCTTGCTTCATTGAGGGAGCTCCACCACTAGAGTGGTTGTGTTATCGGCGATGGGGAATGGGGTGGAAATTCAATAGTTTCGTAGATACCCTTCGGATAAAATCCCACACCGTACTCCCACCATGTATAAGGGGTTTGGGTTCTCATCCATCGTAATTTCTACAGCCGGGTTGGAAATCACAAGTTAAACCATTCTTTATCGCGAGAATTATAAAATTCCTAACGATATACTTGCCGTATGATAGTCTAAGTATACTATGTGTAAAATAACCTGGTATCTAACATATATCGATGTTAATAGGAGAGAAGAGAAGGGGAAGGAAAATAAGAAAGCAAAGAAAAGAGAACGAAGACAAAAAAGTAGTTGGAAAACAAAATCTCTTGTGAACCAGGAACCAGAACAGAATTGGATATGATGAACAAGTGAGCCTAAACTTGGTGCCGCAGCAGCAGCCCTGGAGTGCAATTTCTTACTGCGGCTCATATTACAGCGAATTTGAAAAATAGAAAAACAGGAATCGTGTGCCATTATTAATGGTAAAAGCCTAGAGAGTGAAGAACCTTTCCAGAGCAGACGTGAAAATAATTTCGCAGAGGACATAGTGCGCAGAGTCACTCCAAAATGTGGTAGTTACATAATGGCCAAGGAAGGAGAGGAAGGAGAGGAAGAGCGGAAAAATAAACAAAAGGGTATTTAGATGCCCGTGAGTTGTAGAACTAAGGAAGGGAAGCGGTGAGGCTAGTGGAAGGGGAATTGGCGTTATCGGGAATGCTGCTGAGGTTTGAGCTCGGGGATGGCCAAGAGGGATGACATTATATCGCTTCGGGATTAGGCGGCAGTGTGGGGAGAACTTGTATCACTTACCATACCCCGATCGGTCCTTTTAGCACAATACGAATGCGCTGCGGGCCTGACATGTCGGGCCTGCCAGGGTTGGCGTCTTTCTGTTCACGAAGTAGCTGCACGACTGCCTCATGCCCACGATGGGCAGCCCACGAGATGGGTGTCCGGCCCTTACTGTCTAGCCTATTGGGGTTGACGCCCTTCTGCCCCAGTAACAGCTTCACTACTCCCAAATGGCCACCCATGGCAGCTAGCAAGATTGGTGTTCGTCCCCTTCTATCCGCTCTATCGGGGTTGACGTCTGCCCGTCGTAGTAATAGCTTCACCACTGCTTCATGTCCATTCTGGGCAGCCAGCAAGATTGGTGTTTTGACCCCATTGGTCGCCTGATCGGGGTTGACGCCTCTGCGCTTCAGTAGCAGCCGCACCACAGCCTCGTGCCCATTCTCGGCAGCCCACGATATTGGTGCTCGGTCCCAGGAGTCTGGCCGACCAGGATCAATGTCTTTCCGTCCAAGCAAGAGCTTTACCACCGCCCCATGTCCACTCCCGGCGGCCCATGAGATAGGCGTTCGCTTATCATCGTCTGGCCTATCGGGGTTTACATCTTTCCGTCCTAGGAACAGCTTCACCACTGCCCTATGTCCATTCCTGGCGGCCCATGAGATAGGCGTTCGCCCGTCATCGTCCGGCCAATCGAGGGTTACCTTTTTCCGTCCAAGCAACAGCTTTACCACTGCCTCGTGTCCATTCGCAGCAGCCCACAATATAGGTGTTCGGTTGCAGGTGTCTGGTCGATCGGGATCAATGTCTTCCCGCCCAAGCAACAGCTTTACAACTGCCTCATGTCCATTCTCGGAAGCCCACGAGATTGGTGTAGCCTCGGCGGAGCCTACTCTATTGGGGTCGACGTCTTTCCGCTCAAGTAACAGCTTTACCACCGCCGCATGCCCATTCCCAGCGGCCGACGAGATAGGTGTTCGCCCCTCATCGTCTGGCCTATTGGGGTCTACCTCTTTCCGTCCTAGTAGCAGCTTCACCACTGCCCTATGTCCATTCCCGGCGGCCCACGAGATAGGTGCTCGCCCCTCATCGTCTGGCCTATTGGGGTCTACCTCTTTCCGTCCTAGTAGCAGCTCCACTACCGCCTCATGTCCCATAATAGCACCCCATAGCAGCGGCGTAGCCCCGGTTTCATCCACTCCGTTTATATCTCCACCGTCAATGATGGTTAAAGCCCTCACAATCTCAACAAGCCCAAATATCGATGCAAAGTGTAGTCCCGTGAACTTGGAAAATCCCACAACAGGACGAAGGGGATCTCGATCGGGTGTATGAAAATCCAAGAGTGGCCTAATTGATATATGGAATTTGTAGCGGCTAAAGAGTTTCAGTGCAAGTGCTTTCCCAACATCCGTGATCTGGTTTTTAATGTGGTCTCCCCAATATAATGCTGAATATTCAAGGAAGGGTAAGTGTTGAATACTCTGAGCGCAAGAGTCTGAAAGGGCCATTATCCGCTGCGAATTCAGGTATGTCAAGCATGTCTCCGCAATTGTCGAATGAGGACTCTGGAAAAGGCTCTGATGATTGACCAAATACTCCCGGAGCGTGTGGTGGATGAGTCGAACAATCGAGCCATCCTTATCAATCACAACAAATCCTTGGCAACAGTTTAACACTGTTTGTATTAAGGGAGCGTCATCGGCATGGTAATCCGTCGATTCTATTTCCACAGCCAAGGCCTGGCAGAGCTCCTCCGCTCGCAGCTGCCGTTGAGAATGGCATATCCACATCAGAGCAGTCATCCCGAGTTTTGATTTGTGGCCACCCTGTGCCTTGATCCGATCCAAGGTTGCGCCGTAGGTATCTTCCAGCCCCGATCCACCGGTCATTACTCGTAGCGTTTCTCGCCGCCGACGAATGGTCGTCTCCTGAAGAATTGCGTCGAGATCCAGAGAGGCTAACCGGAATCTAGATATTTATCTGTCAGCCCATATCCAGGGTAAGTTTCCTTATAATTCCAATCATACTCACATCTCCGAGACATTTTCCGGAATCTTCTTCACAATTTCACCCTCTAATTTTAAATCCATCTCACCCGAAGTTGTGCTTTCAGCAAGTTTTGCACGGATGTATCGAATAATGTCACCAGTCGGGGGGGTTACCGATACAAGTGCCGTTCCCTCGGGGAAGTGCTTTCCCACTTCATCGCCGATATATGGCCTCCCAGTCAGGAACACCCGAGTGGTGGGGGACATTTTGATGATATCCTTGAGTGAAAGAAGTACTTTGGCCTGATCTGGTTCAGCGCATTCGTCCAGTGCGTCAAGGCACAAAAAGGTGCGCTGCGTAGATGAGATGTTCCCCAGCATCTTAACGATCTCAGAAAGCTGCAGATCCCGACCGCCGATGAACTTTTTATGCCTTCGAAATGCATCGGTTATCTCCTGCGGAATTTGCTCTAGACTGCTAACGACCTGCTTCAGCAGAGCGCCCAACACACCCGCTGCGGATTGTTCCTTTTGCGCCGAGGAGTCGAAATAGAAGCAGGCCACGGCGTTATCCTCTCCGGCCTCTCCCGGCTCGTCGCATAAGGTATCTATGACAAGCGAACTATAATCGCAAATCGTTAGAAAGACCATCCCCGCGCCCTCCCTCTTTAGCATCGGGTGCCTTACCTGATGTAAGTCTTGCCGACCCCTAGGTTGCCCGAGCAAAATATGGCTGCCTTTTGCGATTCACCCTGGCCATCACCGTTCTTCCAGCTAAGGAATTCTTCTGTGCGCAGAAGCCAGTCTCCCACCTCCTTAACCCGTTTTTTTCGAATGTCGTTGTGCCGTAAGTGGGGTTCGAGAGGCGACAACCAAGCGAGGATTTCCGACCGATCATCGGTGACCATAAAATCATGGCCGTTATACATGCTGAAGCTATCGCTAGCGCGGGCAAGAAGGATAATAATACGATTCCGGCAGCCGGTGGTATTGAATAAGTTGCTATGATATTATTATTTTGGGAGTTCACGGTGTTGATAGAAATATTATATCTTGGAGGGTTAGGGTTATGGAGGGACTTGGTAACCAAGCCAGGATCTGGACTATCCCACGCTCTTGGGGGAGGGGATGATGAGGTGCGGTCGTGTGGGATGATCCAATTCCAGAGAGTGAGAGATAAACGGGGCTTATCACTGTTGCCCTGCTTGACAGATGAAAAACTTGGGCCACACGACTTGCTCCCAGAATGTTCGGTACAAGTGCAAGGGCGGATCACCCTGCGCTGCGAGCTGAGGAGGTAATCCCTGTCCTCTACGAAAGCATCCCCCCTATGCCTCGTAGAATTCCTTAAATACACGAGTAAGCTCCGGCCCTACTCGAGTACAGCATTCAACATTTTTGTTATTAAAGGGGGGTGTGTAGCTAACCTTTATGGTTACACCAAAGGACAAAAGTGCATAAGTTTTCGTACTTAGGGTGTGCGCAAAAGTCCGTCGAAAGTGGAGAAGGTGGTGGGGTGGTTGGGTGGGAGGGGTGAGGAGAGTAGGAGGAAGATATTGGAGAGGGCCAGGATAAGGACTACCGGTAGGGCGAATTGCGAGAGGAGGAAGAGGAGTAAGGGTGAGGAGGTCGGGGTGTGAAAGGATAGGGATGGAAAAGTGGTGGAGAGGTTGAGATTGGAAGTGGGAAAGGTAGTGATAGAAAGGGAGAGGGTTGGAATTTTGAATGAGTTAAGAGTGGAGGAGTGAGGAAGAGGAGCGGAGGTATTAAGGGGTGAGAGGAGGATTTTGGGGGAGGTTGGGAATAGGTGAGGTGGGAGATGTATTTATGTGGTTAGTGGTTTATGGTTTTATGATTTTGTTTTTCCTTTCATCCGTATTGAAGCTTGGATTCGTCATTGCCCATTGCAAGCAATGATTGCTTTGAGAGTAGAGAGAGAATACCGGTAAAGAAAAGAGAATGTGCCATTAGAGCCATTTGGCCCGGTGCTAAGATCTGAAAAAATTTGACCCAAGAGATTGGATCGGCCTAGAAATAATGCCTAAAATGGAATAGTAAAATCTGCTAATCAGTTAAGTGGGATGGTGTAATCTCATGGTGAGCCAATAGAATTTAAGTAAATATAGAGTTGAGAGAGTGCACAGATGCTATCATACTTTAGATCAGGATTGAAGTTAGCAAAGGCTCTTCGCCCCCCCCTTTCGATCCTGTGGCTTGCTTTTGTGCTTAGAAATTTTCAGTCGGAAACAAGGAGTTTAACGGCAGGGGCCAAAACCCTTATTGTATGATAGCTTAATGCACGAAATGGAAAAAGTTTATAAAAAAAAGAAAAGAAAAAAGTCTGTCGAAATGGGTCTCGGTTGGCCAAAATTACATGTGTGTAACGCGAAATATGCAGCTGAAGAGCATACTCAGGTAGAAACGCTAAAATTTGGTGAAGGAAAAAAAGTCTGTGGGACTCTTGGCACAATGGCTGGAGAAAACAGTGTTCTCCGAGTGGCTGAGAAGTGCCCAGGGCCAATCAGAGGGAGTTCGACAGCCTTTTTTTTTTCAAGCCTTTTCCATTTCGGGCACGCATGCTACGCGAAAGCTTATTGCCCTGATCCAGGACAAGACCCCCACCAAAACCTTAATATCACCATATTCAAACTACCATACAACCTTTAATCCCTAATCGCCCCCACCGTGCACCCGCTCCCACAAACCCTCAAACCTCTCCCACGACCACCCCTTCTCCTTCGCCCTCTCCCAACCCTCCAACTTCTTCCCCATCTCCTCATCCACCTTCCTCTCCACCTCATCCATCATATCCTCCAAACTCTGCTCCAATCCCATCTCCGCTTCCACCACTGCCTTCTCCTTCCCCTCCTCCTCTTACGAGTACTCTTAACGGTCCCCTCCACCACACCCACACCTTTCCCCTTTTCGCCAGACTTACCCACAACCCCCGGGTACAATGCAACCATCGCCAAAAAAAAAAAAAAAGATGACCTCAACGGCTGCGAGGCTAAAATTCAACATACTGTAATGCCAGGAACACAACATACCGACACATGCCAAAGAAAGAATACCGATGAGGCTGCAAAGGCCTTACATAAAAGGGTTTAGCCGTCCCGTGCTAGTGCTGTTGCCAGGGGCAACCAGCCCATTCACCATGGCAACGCTGCTTTTTTTTTTTTTTTTTTATTTAAGTCATGTATTCGTTTGTTTAAAGGTACTAAGAACTCGCATGCAGCGGTGAGCTATGGTGTAAACAAAACCTATAATAAAACAACTAACAAAAGAAAAAACCTATCCACCCAGTTCTCCAAAGCGTAGCCAAACCATGACGCAATAACCAACCAAGGGAAAACATCATAAACTAGTATAGAAATATCCAAAACCAACAGATCTCATGATCCCCGTCTCAAAACAACAAGTAAAGAAACCCCAAAACAAATCCAACATCTTCCACGGGAGAAAACCTGAAGCGGGGCGAGGGGGAGAAGGGAGGGGAGGGAACAGGGCTGTGGGCATTACTGGAAGTAGGGCTCGGGGGGAACATGTCGGGTGGGAAACCGGTGGCCGTGAGTGCGATAAATCTAGAGAGGGCGGCGATATCGTGATCGGAGGTCCATAGGGGGGAGGCGGCGTCAAGCGAGGTGAGAGTCGGGAGGAGACTCTCTTTCAGGCGGCGACGGGCTCCGCAGTGGAGGATGGCGTGCTCAAAGGTTTCAGCCGAAGCACGGCACCTGGGGCAGAGAGAGGGAGTGTCCCGATTAAACCAGGAGGGATGGGCTGCGAGGTAGCTTTTGCCAGATCGCATTTGATGGAAACGACCGGCCATGAATTTGGGGAGGCCCATGAAGGGGTGGGGAGTGAGCGAAGGTGGGTAAGGATAGCCTGGGGGAGGAGGAGCGAGCGAGCGCCACTGCAAGAGGAGGATCGCTCGGGACTCTTTTTTGAGGGCGGTGTACGAGTCCGAGGGGGAGTCTACCGGGGGGATGGATAGAGTAGGGACCAGTTGACGGTTGTGCGAAGGAAAGCAAAGCCTGCCTTCAAGTAGGGGAAGCGTCCTGTGGGCGATCTCATCCATGGGGAGGTGTTTGCGGATCGTCACCTGGGGTGTTTTCCACATAAGGGGGCGGTGGCCAGGGTTCAACTTAACCAGCAGGGACCGATGACAGAGCGGGGAGCAATAGGAAGACCGATTTGGGACTGATTTGTGAAGCCTGGCCGACGCAGGATTAATTTCGGGTGGAGAGCAGACCATCCTTAGGGCCGCCATGCGTTGTTGGTGTTCTATGAGGAGGACAAGAGGGGGGAGGCAAGACTCGATGGCCAGCACGGGGACCGGGGTGGAGGAGAAGCAGTTGGTTACCCATCTCTGGACGCGATGCCAAAAAACGTCTAACTTGTCCTGTATCCCCAAGAGGGGAGTGAAGAGGTCTGAGCCATATAGGAGAACAGGGGCGAGGAGGGACGAAGCTAGCCTATGGCAGAGGTACGGAGGGAGACCCTTCCCCGGAGGAGAGAGTCTTTTGATCGTGTCGAAAACGCCTTGGGCGAGGGACAGCCTCTTGCTGAAGTGGGCACTCAAAGAGAGGGGGGGTGTGAACCAGTATCCTAGCCACCTTACCGTGTCCTTGGGGGAAAAGTATAAGTCGTCCAGGCGGACTCCCGCCGTTGAGGGAGGCGAGCGCTCCTGAGGGGTACGCCAGTGAATGAGCTCAGTCTGTGGGGACGGAGAAGGTAAGGCCCCTGGGTGCCGCGATCCTGCAGAGGGAGCGGTAGTGGCCCTGAAGGAGCTGAACGTTGCGTCTGTGGGAGGAGGAGGAGACTGTGACCACGAAATCGTTCACATAGGAGATCACAATGCCCTTAGGTATCACAGGATGTAGTGGAGAAACATATATAACAAAGAGGAGGGGGGAGATGGGGGAGCCCTAGGGGGTCCCCACTGCGACAGGCAAAAATATTCTTGGGGAACCCTGAAAGAGAGGTCTACACATGCGGTTGGTAAGGAAGCTGCCAACCCACGCAGTAAGGTATTTGTGGGCTCCTTTAGCCCTCAGCGCCGACGTGAGCTGGCCGGGGTCGACATTGTCGAAGCCGCCCTTGATGTCCAGGAAAAGAGAGGAGACCTTGGAGCCAAGTCTCTGGAGAAGGCGAACCTCATGGACGAGGGTAGATGTGGCGTCGAAAGTGGAGAGACCCGGGAGGGATCCTGTTTGGTGAGGGTGAAGCAGGCCCACATGCCGGGGTAGCAGGGAGAGTCGTGAAGCGACGACTCGCTCCAGTATCTTGGAAAGAGTTTCGAGTAAAACAATGACCCTGAAGGAGGCAGGGGTATCATAGGATGCCTTGCCAGGCTTATCTAACACAATGCCGTTTGCCTTCTTCAGGGAGGCGGGGTGATGTCCGTAGCGTAACAGAGGAGAGAGGAGATTGGTGAGGAGGGAAGGGCATGACCGGTGAACCTGTTTCCATACGTCGTAAGAGATCGAGTCAGGGCCAGGTGCGGAAGTGTTCGAGGATTTTGAAAGGGCAAGCGCAATCTCTTCCTGACTGAGAGGGAAGTATTCAGGGTAAGGAGAGAGAGTGAGGGGAGTGTCGGCCGGAGGAGGGGTGGAGGGAAAAAAATGTAACAGTAGGGCCTTGTTAATGCCCTCAGGAGTATCCTGGTCAGGAAAGGAGGGGAACCTCAAGGCTTGCCTTCCGGAGGCGAGCATCCTGGCTTCCCAAACTGATGAGGGGGTAAGGGACGAAAGGTAGGTAGACCAATCGGCGAACTTAGCCCTTTTAATGGCAGCAAAATAGGAGCGTCTTGTTGAGCGTAGAGCTGACTGGTCATAGGAGTCTCTGGAGGACCTGTATGTCCGAGAGGCCGAGTGGAAGGCAGATCTTAGGTGGGAGAGAAGAGGGGACTACCATGGTTTGGATGTGGGGGACGGGCGTGACACAGGGGTGTTGGAGGAGATGAGGGTCTTGACTTTATTGGCGTGGGTGTCGAACCATTCTTCAAAGGTGGAGGACGAGCAGACAGACGGAGGAGGGGGAGGTATCAATGAGGGGAGGGCGGGTAGGATACTGGACCAATCTGTTTTTGACCAGTTGGGGGAGGGAGGCGGAAGCCTGAACCTGGGAGACTCCAGTGTGATGAGCACCGGGACATGGTCAGAGCCAGTCGAGGGGAGAGGTGTGTCCCAATGAGAGAACGAAGGGTAAAGCGGGCTGTTAGCGAAGGCAAGGTCCAGGACCGAGGGCCTGGCATTGTGTGCGAAGGGGAAATATGTATATAACCCAGGTTGATTGAGGAGAGAGTAGCCATGTTCCGAAGCCTGGCTATAGTAGGGGTGCGAAAGGTTGTATTCCCTAGAGTCGAGTGTGCGCAAAGGGTCGGCAGATGGATAATGCAGGTTGAGATCGCCAACCACCATCGTCGGGAAATCGTTATCTTGAAACAAATCAGGGGGGGAGATAGAACGGAAGGGGGCAGACTTGAGAGGGAGATTGTAGGCGTTGATAATCCTGAATCTAGTGAACTGGAGCTCAAAGAAGCCCTCTGGGGCAAATATGTCGATCGAAATCAAATCGGAACGGGTGGATACGGTGGGTAGGAGCGAGACCGAGTTTAACAGGTGGGGGTGGACGTAGAAAGCCACCCTTGGTTTGGGGGAGGAGGGGTGAAAGCACTTGTATGTAGAGAAGGATGAGAGATACCCTCTCCTGACGGGGGGGTCCTGGAGGGCTACTATCATGGGAGGGGAGGTCAACTGATTAACGCTATTCATGAGGGATAAGAACACATCCCAGCTCCCAAGACTGTTATGTTGAACAATGGAAAAGGAACGGAGTGTCCCGCCGGCCGGCCGGGGAGACACGGTTGAGCTACTATTGTACTGCATTATCGGGCCCTGCCCAGATCATTGGAAGACCATGGCAACGCTGCTAGTCTATGTGTTTATATACTCGAGTATTGACTAAATATGCACGATGTGTTAAACGGTGTTGCTTAGCCCTGTGTTCCATTCCGTGTGTCCCTATCTAGAGGTTAAGTATTGGAACAAATTGGGATCAGCAAAATTTCCTCAATTTGTATGAGTTTAGACTCCAAGATATGTACATGAGAACAAGATAAGGAAAATAACCGCACTCTTTTCCCGTTCCCCGTACGAGTACACACATTCCCCTCCCCCCTGTTCGTTCCAATTCTTTACACCTACCACGCGTATTGCGCGCGAAAGCGCTGGCGGGGTGTGTGTTTTTCTTGCCGATCGCACTTGTCGCTATTGTACCAAAAAAAATACTTACTCGCTATTACTCGAATTTTCCAATCCCGCTTAGTTTTTCCTAAAGATGTCACATCTCGTAATAGAGGCGGACTCGACTTTTGTCTACCCCCTTGCTCGAGTGTGTGGTGACTTGCTACTCGCACTACCGTTACTGTAGTCAGTGAAAAAAATCAAGCCAATATGCCCGGTACGTGCCCTATTCTTTCTTCCACCCCTGTCCGCTTTTGTGCACAGTCGCTCAGTCTGGGCCCTTCAATCGTGTTTGCGCTCTGCATGCGCTCGGGCGGCCTGAACGCCCCTCGCTTAATACTTCTCATGTCCCTCATGATTCGCACGCCGAGTCTTTGCGCTGCTCATGGGAAGGGGGGGGAGGCAACACTCTAGCCCATGTAATTTGGTTGTGGTATCGAGTGTAACGTCCGCCCCCCCCCCCAAGCCTTTGGTCCAAGTGATGTTTCGATTTGGAGTATAACTAACCGGAGCGAATAGTATACTACCGTACTAGTACTAGTACACACCCCTTACTCGAGTAGCAAGCTCCTTTCCCACGATTTTCCTACCCCGCTTTTCACCTTCCTGTTTGGGAAGGTGGACCCGGGATAAAACACCACGACAACTCCCACGATAACCCTTGCTGAACTTTTGGGGCTTCATAGGCT
>Ga0307509_10006277_pt1 | contig 16067 bp, 14 predicted proteins | sample 10_EM_MG_FD_202245 | JGI IMG/M metagenome (GOLD analysis project Ga0307509, IMG submission 202245) | Populus trichocarpa ectomycorrhiza microbial communities from riparian zone in the Pacific Northwest, United States - 10_EM | ecosystem: Host-associated > Plants > Roots > Unclassified | place...
CCGGTGCCGCCGTACCGCATAGGCTGTCCGCACCGCGATCCACGCGGTCGACGCGTGGAGACAGTCGAACGAAGACGTCAAGAAGACGAGACAGTCGATACGGGGCACAGTGGGGCGAGTTGGACATGCGCCTGCTGTGAATCGTACTGAATGCCGCAGGGGGCAACCGCCATGACGACAGGTCGGCTCGGGCAACAAGCCGCGCCACCGAACGCGGCCTACGCCGGGCAGGTCGTGCACTTCCCGGATCCGGTCCGGGCGGCCCGTCACCCGAGAGGGGTGCGGATGGACGAGCGCGGCTACCCCGACTTCTCGCCGTACGCGCGCGCGGCGGCCGAGATCGCCGAGCCCCCGGAGGGTTTCGGCGTCGATGAACTGCGGCTGACCGACTACGTGTCCGCGAACGCGGCACTGGCCGCGGCCGGGCACCAGCTGTGGGACACCGTGCCCGCGGTGGCCACCCCGCACGGCTGGACCTGGCACCACGTGGTCGGCACCCGGCGCCTCGAACTCGTCCCCGTCGAGGTCAAGGCTCTGCTGCGGCACCACGGCGGGATCGCCACGGCGGCCGTCGACCACAACAAGCGCGGCACCCGCCCGCTCCAGGAGACCCGCCCCGCGCACTTCGGCCTGCCGAAGTCCTCGCTCGCGGTCACCGAGGCGCAGGTGCAGGGCGTCGAGGAGGACCTCGGCTACCGACTCCCGGGCGCCTACCGGTCGTTCCTCAAGGCGGCCGGCGGGAGCGCGCCCATCGGCACCGCGCTGGACGCCGAGTTGGGCCTCCTGATCGACCAGCCGTTCTTCACGGTCCGCGACGAGGCGGCCGTCAACGACCTCGTCTACGTCAACAAATGCCTCCGCGACCACCTCACCAAGGACTACCTCGCCGTCGGCTTCGTCCAGGGCGGCCTCCTCGCGGTGAAGGTGAAGGGCCAGGCGCTCGGTTCGGTGTGGTTCTGCGCCTACGACGACGCCCGCGACGTCGATCCGTCCTGGGCACCGCCCGCCAGGGTCGAGCGGCTACTGCTGCCCGCCGGGGGCGACTTCGACCAGTTCCTGGGCCGACTCGCGGGAAATCCACCGGAGTTGGAGACGGTGGCGAACCTGATGGTGGACGGCGGGTTCGCACGATCGGTACCGGTGCCTTCGGCCGCCGCGGTGGGGGAGTGAACTGAACGATGGTGACCTTCGCACAGGCGCAGGAGCGCGCCGAGGAATGGATCAACGGGGACGTGCCCTCGTACCAGCACCGCGAGGTGCGGGTGCGCGAGTTCGAACTCGGCTTCGTGGCCTGGGCCGAGGACCGCGCCGACGGCCCGCGCTCGGACGGCGGCGGGCAGCGGCTCGTCCTCGCCCGCGACAGCGGCGAGGCCACCCTGTGGCCCGCGCTGCCGGTGGGCGAGGTCATCCGCCGCTACGAGGAGGAGTACGGCCGCCCCGAGGAGGTCGCCGACGCGGTACCGGCCGCTCCCGCCCGGGTGGACCTCAACCAGACGTCTTTCCTGCTGAGTCCGCCGGAGTGGTTGCAGGAGGCGGCCGACAAGATCGGGATTCAGGATCGCCGGGGGGCAGGGGCAAGTTCCGGTGCGGGGGCGGGTGTTGGGGGCTCGGCTTCGCCTCCGCCCTCGTCGCCGTCGGTGGGTTCGCCTTCGGGGCCGTTGGCCGGCTCGCGTTCGGGTTCGCTGCCGGAGACTCAGGCCGGGGTGCCGGCCGCCTCTGCCTGGCCGGATGCCGGTGGGGGCGCCGAGGCGCCGGGTGCCCCCGGCGTGCCGGCCGGGGCGACCCCGTGGGCGGGGACCGACACCAACGCGGATCCGGGCGAGGACCGTTCGGTACCGCTGCCCGCGACCGTGTTCGCACCGCCGCTGAGCGAGCAGCGCGAGGACGAGACCCCGGCCGACGCCGAGACCGCGCTGATGTCCGGCGGCAGCCAACTCCCGCCCACAGCAGTCGCACGAGCGCTGGATGACGCCAACCCCCGTGGGGGAGCGGGGAGTTCGCGGCCGGGGCAGGGCGGTGGTCCCGGCGACCCCGGTGGCGCTGGTGGCGCTGGTGGTACGCCGCCTCCGTCGTCGTACGGGTATCCGCAGGGTTCCGCAGCAGCTCAGGGTCCGGGTGGGCCCGGTCCGCAGGGGGCGCCCGCTGCGTCGTCGTACGGGTATCCCCAGGGGCCCGGTGGTCCTGGTGGTCCGGGTGGTCCTGGTACGCCGCCTCCCGGTGGTCCGCAGGGTGGACCCGGGGTGGGTTCGTCGGCCTACGGGTATCCGCAGGGGCCGGACGGTGCCGGCAACGTGCCGCACGCTCCTGGGACTCCCGGTGCGCCGGGACGGGCGCTCGCGCCCAACGCCGGGGACATCGCCGACGCGGCCACCAGCAAGGCGGCGCCTCCGCCGCGCCGGGCGCGGAGCGGTGGGTCGAACCCGCCGCCTCCGCCGGGTGCCCCGGGAACGCCGGGCGCGCGACCGGGCGGCACGCCTGCCGGGCCGCCTCCTCCGCCGCCGGCGGGCGGGTATGTGCCGACGCAGATGGTTTCGGGGCTCGGTCCGGAAGGGCTCGCCGGTCCGGGTGGTCCCGGTGGGTCGGACACTCCTGGGGGTCCGCCTCCGGGTGGGGTTCACCATGCCGCGACGATGTTTGCCGACCCCGGTCCGGGTGGGCTTGCGGGGCCGGGTGGCCAGCAGCCGCCCGGTGCCCAAGGCGTTCCCGGTGCTCCGGGCGCGCCCAAGCCGCCCGGTACTCCTGGTGTGCCCGGCGCCGCGCAGCAGCCGTACGCCCCCGGCATGGCCGGTGCCCCCGGCACGCCTCCGCCGCCGTACAACCCGGGTGCCCCTGGTGCCCCCGGCGCCTCCGCCCCGCAGGGTGGTGGTCCCGGTGCCGTGCATCGTGCGGAGACCATGTTGGCCGGGCCGCCGGCGGGTGGACCCGGTGCTCCTCCGGCACCTCAATTCCCGGGCGCGCCCGGTGCGTCGGGTGCTCCGGGGATGCCTCCGGGGGCTCCGCCGCAGCCGATGCCTCCGGGTGCGATGCCACCTCCGGGGCAGCAGGCACCCGGCCACGGTCACCCCGCGCCGTCCGGGCCCGGTCAGCCGTTCCCCGGTCAGCAGCAGCCTGCCTACGGCTATCCGCAGCAGGGGCAGCCGACCGTGGGACCGGGTTATCAGGCCGTGTTGCGGTACCGCGCGCCGGACGGGTCCGAGCAGCAGTTGATCCGGCGGTCCGCGCCGGGGACGCCGCACCCGGAGTGGCAGATCTTCCACGAGCTGCGTGGCCTGAACATCCCGCCGGACCAAGTCCTGGAACTGCACACGGAGTTGGAGTCCTGCGAGCTGCCGGGCGCGTACTGCGCGCGGATGATCCGCGAACAGTGGCCGCAGGCCCGCATCGCGAGCATCGCGCCGTACGGCACGGATCACGCGAGCCGGCAGCAGGGGATGCGTGAACTCATCGCGCACCAGGGCGAGTTGCACCAGGTGGCGGACGGTCCGGCCCGACTCGCCCCGGTGCGGGCGCCGTTGCCGCCGGTGCAGCCGACGCCGCCGGTCCCGCCGGAGGCGATCGCGCAGGAGCTGGCGGGCGCGTTCGGGCCGGGGGTGTTCCGGTTCGAGCAGGCGGCGGTGTCGCGGCAGGGCGTGCCGCCGGTCGTGGCGCACACGCTGGTCGCGGCGGGGCTGCCGATGGACATGGGCCCGTTCTTCTGGGCGCAGGCCCAACCGGGGCGCCCGGTACCGACGTTGGCCGAACTCGCGCAGGAGCGCGGGGTGCGGCCGTCCGCCGACGCGGGCTCCTACCTCGTCATGGGCAGCGACTTCGGCAAGGCGATCTGCGTGCAGTACGGCACGGCGAACATCGTCGCGGTGCCCGTGGAGGCGGGGCCGGGCGGTGCTTCCGTACCGCCGCAGTTCGTGAACACCGGGCTGCCCGAGTTCGCGCGTTGCCTCGCGCTGCTCGGCCGGATGTGGCGACTGCGGTACGGGCTCAACCAGGAGCAGGCCGGCCGCTGGACCGTCGACTTCCAGGCGCAGCTGGCCTCGCTGGACCCGGCGGCGCTCGGTTCGCCGGAGAGCTGGTGGTCGGTGCTGCTGGAGCAGATGTGGGACGGGCTGCTGTGACGCCGGTGCGCTGAACAGGCCGTACGGAAAGGGCCGGACCCGGTCGGACGACCGGGTCCGGCCCTTTTTGCATGGATGACGCCCGTGACCTGTCTGCGGAGTGTCGCGTTATGAACACTTACGCCCGATCCATCAAGATATGCGCGAAATCATCATTTCGTGTCCGTCGGGTGGAGAGGGGTTCCAGGATGAGCAGCGCATCGGTGTCGCCACGTGGCTTCGTGGCAGTACGGGGGCGCGGTTACCGCCCCGCCCAGGTGGACGCGTACGCGGCGGGGCTGTCGAGGCACCGGGACGCCGCGTGGGAGCGGGCCGCGCGGTTGACCGTACTGGCCAGGGACATGGAGGCGGAGGCCGAGCGGCTGCGCGAGACGGTGGCGCGGCTCGCCCCCCAGACGTACGAGACGCTCGGCGAGCGGGCGCAGCGGCTGTTCCAGCTGGGGGAGGAAGAGGCCGCCGCCGTACGGGAGTTCGCGCGGCGTTCGGCGCGCGAAGAGGTCGCGCGGGCCGAGGCGCACGCCGCCGGCGTACTCCAAGAAGCGCGGGAACACGCGGACGCGCTCCGCGCGGAGGTGGAGGAACGCGCCCGGCAGCGGCTCCTCGTGGCCCGCGCCGAGGCCGACGACATCCGGATCGGCGCCCGGCGCGAGGTGAAGGAGGGGCGCACGGAGGCGCTCGCCGCGCTGCGCGAGGTACGGCAGCGCACCGCCGCGATGCTGGGCGAGCAGGCCAAGGAGCACGCCGAGCGCTGGGCCGAGGCGGAACGCTTCGCGGAGGAGCGGGCGGCTGCGGTGGACGCGCAGTGCGCCGAGCGGGTGGCTCGTGCGGAGGCGGCGCTCTCCGAGGCTCAACAGGCCTTTGCTGACGCCGAGTTGTCGGATCGGCGGCGGCAGGAGGAGGCGGCGGAGCGGGCGGCCGAGGTGGTTGCGGAGGCACGGGTACGGGCGGAGCGGATCGCCCGCGACACCGAGCGGGTGCTGCGTGAGCACGGGGAGACGTGGGACGACGTGCAGGCGCATATGGATCATGTGCGGAGCAGTTTGACCGCGCTTACCGGGCGGGCACCGGCTGAGTGACGGGGGCGCGCGGTTGTGGTCATCTGCGGGCCCGGTGGGGGCTGGTCGCGCCCACGCGGCGGAGCCGCAAATCGATACAGCCCCGCGCCCCTCAGGTGGGGACGGTTGTCCAGCGATCCAAGTCACCCATGGTCGGCGCAGCACGGTGTCGGGTTGGGCACCTCGAACGGGGCCAGGGTGTTGCCCACCGCCGGGACCAGGGCCAGTACCAGCTCGCCGTCGCGCCACTCGGGTCGTACGTGGTCCTGAGTGTGTACGGGGGTTAGGGGGGCCGGGGGCTCGCCCGAGGTGGCGCCGACCACGATCACCCGGTCGATCGCCGTCCGTTCCAGCACGTCGGCCACGGTGACCGTCCCTGTGAGGTGTTCCGTGCCGGGGAACAGGACCGCCCGGCCCGAGCGGCGGGCGGTGTGGTCGGTGGCCGCCTGGGTGGCGGCTTCCCGGTCGCCCCGGGGTGGCTCGGACTCCGTGAGGTGTCGCCATGCGGTCTCGGCCGATCCGTGGTCCGGGAACTCCAGCGATACGGCCGTCCCCCGGCGGGTGTCCGAGCGGATCAGATGGGTGCAGGCGACCGTCCCCGGGGGGAGCGCGAGGGCGGAGGCGAGGTCGCGGATGAGGTGGTCGGCCTCGCGGAGAGTCGTCGTGCCGGCGTCCACCCCGAGGACGGGGTGGACGCCGGACGGGTCGTAGGACGTGCTCATGCGGGCAGGACCCACATCGGGTTGGAGTAGAACCAGAGGTCCTTCCACGGGTCGGCGTCGCCGATGACGTCCATCGCCGGGCCTACGGGGTCTACGGCCGCGCCGCCCACGCCCATGGCCGAGCGGTTGCCGTCGGTGCCGCGGAGGCGGACGTAGACCGGCTTGTCGAGGCGGCCGAGGGAGTAGGCGAGGCGGACGGTGCCGGTGGACCTGTCCACCTCGAAGGACTTGACGACCTTTGTCGCCGGGGTGGCGAACACGTCCTTGTCCTTGACCGGTCCTGTCACATCGCCCTGGATGACGTCGACGCGGGCCAACGAGGGCTGGAACTGCGCCCAGTTGGGGCCGTTGGACAGGCTGATGCGGATGACCAGGTCGACCTGGGCGCCGCGGCGGACGTGCAGCGCGCCGCCGAGGGTGACCTCGCGGCCACCGGCCGAGAGGCGGGCGTCGAGGCCGCTGATCAGGCCGCCGTGGTCGACCCAGACGCGGCCCGCGCGGATGCCGTCCATGACCGCCTTGTACGAGAAGGAGGCCGCGCCGACGTGGGTGCGGGAGTACTGGCCGGGCCAGAAGTCGGTGTCGGTGAGGCTGATGCCGGTGCCGTAGACCGGGTCCTCGTAGCGGCCGTTGGCGTTGAAGTCGCCGCCCGGGCCGCGTACGGCGGTGTCCGCGTACACGTTGTGGGAGTCGGAGTTGGCGGTGATCCACCACGGCTTGCCCTCGGCGAGGAGGCTGTCCCACAGGCCGCCGACCGTGGCGGTCATCCAGTCGAAGCCGCCCCAGGTGCGGTAGCTCTCCAGCGGGTAACCGGGGAAGGAGTCGGCGCTGGGGCTGTTGTCGTAGATGCCGCGTCCGCTGCCCGGGCCCTTCGGCGTGGGGATGCCGCCCGCCTGGTGACCGGGCGCGCCCTCCATGCCGACGGCGATCGTGGGCTGCGCGTCGCGCCAGCCGCGGATCTCGTGCGGGGAGTCGATGCCCTTGCGCGCCGGGTGGTTGGCGAGGAACAGCGCGTCCTTGACCTTGCGGCGGCGGACCTGGTCGGCGAGGAAGTTGACACCCGCGATGGCGAGGGCCTCGTTGGCGGGCGAGTTGCCGCTCGCGTTGTTCACGCTGCCGTCGAAGGAGTTCTCGAACTCCTTGAGTACGGCTACCTCGTTGGAGCCGGGGTGCACGAACACCGTGCCGTGCTCGGCACCCGGGATGTTCCACTCCAGGCCCTGGAAGACGAGGGTGTCGTCGGTCTTGTCACGGGCGTCGACGATGTCCGGATTGACCTTCTCCACGCCGATCTTGGCGTGCGTGACGCTGCCGTGGTCGGTGATGACCATCCAGTCCAGGCCGTGCGCGTTGGCCTGGCGCACGTGGTCGATGACGCGGTACTTGGCGTCGCTGCTGTACTGCGTGTGGATGTGGTGGTCGCCGGCCAACCACAGGTAACCGCCGTTGCCCTTCGACGACTTGGCCGAACTCTGCTGCGCCGACGCGGCTGCCTCCCCCGCGCCGACGAGCACGCTGCCCGCCGCAAGTCCCGCGCCCAGCAGTCCGGTTCGGCGCAGCATGCCCCGCCGGGAGAGCTGACTTGGCGTCAACTCCTCGTCGGGGACAGAGGTGTCGAGGGCGGGCGGCAGCGAGCCGGCGTCCCCGTCCCCGTGGTGGTGATGGTGGTGGTGACCGTGGTCGCCGTGACTGTGGCCGTGGCTCATGTTCAACTCCCGCTGAAATGCAGGGACCTTCACGCTCGGACGTGCAGAGTCTGAAAAGGAGCGGTGAACAGCGGGAGTCGTGATGGTGGTGTGGCAAAGAACGAGTCATGCACGGCTATGACACCGGTCATGCAAAGCTTTTTCGTCGGTCATCCTTCGCCCTGCGTACCAGTCGCCCTCGGCCCCCGCGTAGCGGTCACCCTTCGCCCCTGCGCACCGCGCCCGCCAGGATCCAGCCCTCCATCGCCTCGTACCGCCTGCGCTGTTCCTCCTCCTTCTTCCGCCCCGAGGCGACCGTGCCGAGCCAGCCGCAGAGGAAGCCGAGCGGGATGGTGACGAGCCCGGTGGTGGTGAACGGGAACCAGTTGAAGTCGGCGCCCGGGAAGGCGGCGGCCGGTGAGCCGGAGACCAGATTGGTGCCCGGCATCAGCAGCAGCACGCCGAGCGTGCCGCCAATGAGCGTGCTGAGCAGGCCCATTCGCGTGTAACGGCGCCAGAAGAGGCTGTAGACGAGGGCGGGCGCTATGGCCGAGGCGCCCAGACAGAAGGACAGGGTGACCAGGGGCTGCAGGCCCCGGTGCTGGACCAGCGTCGCCAGTACGATCGCCGGAACACCCACCGCCAGCGCCGAGTAGCGGGCCAGCGTCATCTCCCGGCGGACCGGCATCTCCTCGACGCGGGCCGCGAAGACGTCGTGGGCAAGGGAGTTGGCGCAGGCGAGGATCATCCCGGCGACCGAGGCGAGCAGAGTGAGGAAGACGGCCGTGGTGACGGTGGTGAAGAGGAGGGTCTCCGCCGTCGACACGTCGGCCCCGAACACCGCCCGCGAGCCCAGCAGATACGCCGTGTTGCCCTGCGGATCGGCCCGCGCGATCGTCGCCCGCCCGAGCAGCGCCGTGGCACCGAACCCGACGACCGTCACGATCACCACGAACAGCGCCACGCTCGACACCGCCCACGACATCGACCGCCGCACCTGCCGGGCGCTCGACGCGGTGTACATGCGCATCGTGATGTGCGGGAGGCAAGCGCCTCCGAGGACGACGGTCAACTGCGAGCTGATCATGTCCAGCCGGGGACTCGGCCCGCCCGCGAACTCGAGTCCCGAGTGCAGAAAGGCCGTTCCGACCCCGCTCCGCCGCGCAGCCGTGTCGAAGAAGGCGCCCAGGTCCCAGTGGAACCGGTTCAGTATCAGTACGGCGATCACGGCTCCGGAGCCGAGCAGCATCACGATCTTCAGGATCTGGATGAGGGCGGTGCCCTTCATGCCGCCGATCGCCGCGTAGCTGATCATCAGCACGCCCAGGCCGATGATGCAGCCGGTCTGCAGGGACTCGCCGGAGAACCCGAGGATGAACGCCAACAGCTGTCCCGCGCCCGCGAGTTGGACCAGCATCAACGGCAACAACGCCGCGATGGTGACGATGCACGCGACCATCCGCACGGACCGCCCCGGCATCCGCCGGGCGAACGCGTCACCCATCGTGAACCGCCCCGCGTTGCGCAGCGGTTCGGCCAGCAGGAACATCAGCAGCATCAGCGACAGCGCCGTACTCAGCGCCAGCACCACCCCGTCGTAGCCGTACAGGGCGATCACCCCGCCCGTGCCCAGCACACTCGCCGCGGAGATGTAATCACCCGCTATGGCAAGGCCGTTGCGCAGCGGCGAGAGGGAGCCGTAGCCCGTGTAGAACTCGTCGAGGTCGTCGCGGTCGGGGCCGGTCATCACACACAACAGCAGCGTGAGGGTGGCGACGGTGGTGAAGGCGACGAGCGACATGGTCTGCGACGCGGAGTCGTGGAACCCGGTCATCGTGCCGCCTCCCGTCTGGCGTCCAGTTCGGCCTGCTTGCGGATGCGGTCCGCGAGGGGGTCCACGCGTCGCGCGGCCGTGTGCTCGTAGAGCCCTATCGCCAGCCAGGTGACGGGCAGTTGGACCAGCGCGAGCAGCAGCCCGGTGGGCACACCGGCGACGACCGTGCTCGACATCAGCGGGGGCGCGAACGCGGACAGGGCCAGGAACAGGCAGAAGTATCCGAGCGCGGTGAGCGACGCCACGCGCCGCTGCCGCCGGTACGCGCCGCGCAGGACGCGCAGATCCCTGTGGTTGCCGAGGGCGGGACGACGGGGTGGGCGACGGCGTTCGGGTGGGGGCGGGGGTGGCTGCCAGGGGTAGGTGAGGCGGGGCGGGGTCGGGGCGTGCGGGTCACGCCGGTCGTACGGGTACGGGGCGTGCGAACCATGCGGCGGGTAGGGGGCGTACGGGTGCGGGGCGTGCGAGTCAGGCGGGTCGTACGGGGCGGATGAATCATGCGGAGGGTACGGGTCGTAGGACATCCCGTGCTCCTTGCGTGGCTCGGGTCCGTGGCGGCGGACCGCAGGGAGTTGGGCGGAGCGGGTCACGCATGTTACTCGCCGGTTGGGTGGTGTGGGTGCTTTTCGCCGAACTGGGCGGTTGGTATGCGCTTGCGGTGTCAACGGGGGGCCTGGCCTTGGGTGTTGGCCGGGGGACGCGGACCCCCACCGGGCGGTCCGCCGGATCGCGCCCCGATCGTCGTCGCGACCCGGGACTCCCCGGGTGGCAACCGTGATCCGCACGGTCGAGCGAAGTGATCACCCGATCGTGAGTTCCGCCTCTTCCGTGCCTGATCTGTCGCGATCCTGACAGGAGGGCGGGTGACCGGTGCCGTCCGGACGCACTGTGGGTGGGGAGCGGTATGACGCGAGCGGCGGAACGACAAGACGTCCGGTACGAAGGCCTGGACGAGCGGGTGGTCCTGCTGGTGGCCGGTCTGGCCGAGCTGGCGGTGACCAAGGTGGGGTCGGCCGCGGGTTCGGCGTGGGGGGCGTTACGGGGGCTGCTGCGCCGTTCGGACGCCGCGGAGCTGGCGTCGGACGTCGAACGGGATCTGGCGGCGCGCGGGCGTCTGGTGCTGGACCGGTACACGGCCCTGCCTCCGGCGCATCTGGAGACCCTCGCCCGGCACGCCCTCGCCCGGCAGGCCGCCACCGATGACGTCTGACCGGTGGGAGCCGGCCGCCTTCAAGGACCGCGTGGACCGGGTGCTCCAGCGGTTCGTGGCGGAGGAGGCCGAGCGGTTCGCGGAGATCGACCCGGTGCTGGGGCCGGTCGCCGGTCAGCTGGAAGCCGCGGTCGCGGACGGCAAACGGCTGCGGGCGGCGTTCTGTTACTGGGGCTGGCGCGCGGTGGGGCAGCCCGACAGTGACGCGCTGGTGCGAGCGGCGGCCTCGATGGAGCTGGTGCATGCCGCAGCCGTCGTACACGACGATCTCATCGACGACAGCCCGCTCCGGCACGGGCGGCCCACCGTCCACATCGCCCTGCGCGGTGCCGTACGCCGCCGCCCGCGGGCCGTCGCGGCGGCCAGGTCCCTCGCCATGCTGGTGGGAGACCTGCTGATGGGCATGGCCGGGCAGCTGTTCACCACCAGCGGACTGCCGGCGGCGTATCTCGCCCGTGCCCGACCGCTGTGGTCGGTGCTGGCAAGGGAGTTGATCGCGGGCGAGTGCCTGGAGATCCTGCGGACCGGGACCGAGCCGGACACCGCCGCGTCCCTGAAGGTGATCCGCTACAAGACCGCCAAGTACACCGTGGAACAACCCCTGTTGATCGGTGGCGCGCTCGCCGGGGCCGGCGGACGCCTGCGCGAGGGCTACTCGGCGTACGGGCTGCCGCTGGGTGAGGCGTTCCAGTTGCGGGACGACGTCCTCGGACTGTTCGGGAACCAGGAACACACCGGCAAGGCCAACGCCGACGACGTGCGCGGTCACCGGCCCACGGCCCTTCTGGCGGAGACCTGGCGCAGCGCCGGCGCCGAGGACCGGGAGCGGCTCCGCGCCCTCATGGGTCAACGGGGCCTGGACGAGGCGGGGTTGCACACGGTGCGCGAGACGATGCGCCGGCTGAAGGCACCCGACCGCGTCGAGGGCATGATCACCGCCCGGGTGGAGGAGGCGCTCGACGCTCTCCACGAGCTGGATGTTCCCGCCCCCGCCGAAGCGGCGCTGGTCGCGCTGGCGCACTCGGCGGCGGTCCGTCACTCCTGACCCGTGAACGCCCTGACCCGTGAACGACGAGGAGCCCTCTGTGACGTACACCGAGACATCGATGGACGGCCTGCGCGAAGCCGGTGACGAACTCGCCGACGCCACCGTCGCCGCCCTGTTCGACCGCGGGGAGGTGGGCAAGTTCAACACCCTCATGCGCTACGTCTCCGTCGTGGGCGCCCCGCTGCCGGACGGCCTGCCCGATGTGGCCCTGGACTACCTCAACGCCACGGGCGCGCCGCCGAGTTGGGTCGACTGGGGCGAGATGGAGAAGGCCCGGCTGTTCTTCATCGACAACAACGTGCACATCTCCACCGCCCTGTCCTTCGCCTCCATGCCCGCCTGCTACGTCGTACCTCCCGTGGCGAAGCTCCTGTCGGCCACCCACGGACTGAAGTACCCCTCCAAACGGATGGCGGAGACGGGCCAGTTCACCGTCTACCTGATGCGGCCCGACGCCTTCGAGGCCGGCAGCCGATTCATTCCCGCCGTGCAGAAGGTCCGCCTCCTGCATGCCTCGATCCGCCACCACCTGGCCCGCGAAAACCGTTGGGACGCGGGAGAGTTGGGGACACCGATCTGCCAGGAGGACATGATCGGCGGGCAGATGTTCTTCTCGCTGCTCGTGCTGGACAGCCTGCACCGCCTTGGCATCCACATGTCGACGGAGGGCGCGGAGGCCTACTACTACGCCTGGCGCGTGGTCGGCGCCATGCTCGGCGTCGACCAGGACGCCGTCCCCAAGTCGCTAGAGGAGGCACGCCAGTTCCTCGACCTGTACATGGTCCGGCACATGGGGCCGTCCGAGGAGGGCGCGCTACTGACCCGCCAACTCATCGACCTCTACGAGGAGGTCGTGCCCGGCACCTTCTTCGACCCGATCGTCTCCGCCCTCATCCGCCATCTCGTCGGTGACACCTGCGCAGACTGGCTCCAGGTGCCGCGCACACCGTGGGACACCGTCGTCAAGTCCGTGCCCCACCTCCTCGGCGCCCTGGAGACCATCGAGGACCACTCCCCGCTCGGCGCCTGGGCCCTGGACCGCCTCGGCCACCTCACCAGCGTCCTGGAACTGTCCTCCCTCACCCGCGGACGCGTCATGCACTACGCCATCCCCGAACAGCTCAAGAAGGACTACGGCGTCTCCAACACGGTTCCCCGGAAGGGCCGTTGGACCCCACCCGCCGCCACGGTCTCCTGAGCCGCGCCGGGCCCACGGCCCTCACTTCTCCTTGAGCACCGGAAACCGCCGAGGCGCCAGGAACAGCAGCACCAGGAAGGCCACCCCGGCGGCGCACCCTGCGCCGACGTACACCGCATGCACCGCATCCGCGATCGCCCGCCGCGTCCCCTCCGGCACCGCACCCCCGTCCAACCCCCGTGTCACCGAGTCCAGATCGCTCGCCCCACCCAGCCGCGACGCCAGCACCCCGTTGGCCACGGCCCCGAAGACCGACGCGCCGATCGTCTGCCCGGTCTGGCGGCAGAAGAGGACGGACGCGGTCGTCACGCCCCGCTCCTCCCACCCGACCGTCGACTGCACCCCGACGATCAGCGGCAGTTGGAAGAGTCCCAGGGCCGCGCCGAGCAGCAGCATCAGCACCATCGGCTGCCAGGCCGAGCCCGGATACGGCAGGAACGGGAACGCGAACAGGATCAGCGTGGCCGTTCCGATGCCGAGCATCGCGGTGTTGCGGAAGCCGATCCGCCGGTACACGTGCTGGCTGAGTGCCGCGGACACCGGCCAGCTCAACGTCCATACGGAGAGCACGAATCCGGCAGCCACCGGGGCCAGGCCGAGCACCGACTGGGCGTACGTCGGCAGGAACACGCTCGGTGCCACCATCAGCAACCCCAGTGCGCCCAGGGCCAAGTTGACGGCCGCGATCGTACGGCGGCGCCACACCCACCCGGGGATGATCGGTTCCGCCGCCCGGCGTTCGATCGCCACGACGACTCCGGCCAGCGCAAGTCCCGTACCGAACAAGGCGATCGAGGGTGCCGACAGCCAGGGCCAGGCCACCCCGCCCTGCACGAGGGCCGTGATCAGGACGCCTCCGCAGGCGAACACGGCCAGCGCGCCCGCCCAGTCGACGCGCGGGCGGGTGGTGCGGGTGCGCTGCGGCTCGTGCAGGTAGCGGACGATCAGCCACAACGCCACCGCTCCGACAGGGAGGTTGACGAGGAAGATCCAGCGCCAGCCCGCGTACGCGGCGAGCAGTCCGCCCACACCCGGACCCGCGACCGCCGACACCGCCCACACCGTGGACAACTTCGACTGGATCTTGGGGCGTTCGCTCAGCGGGTACAGGTCGGCGGCCAGGGTCTGGACCGTGCCCTGCAACGCCCCGCCGCCCAGGCCCTGGACGACGCGGAACGCGATCAGCGCGCCCATGCTCCAGGCCACCGAGCACAGCAGCGAACCGGCGAGAAAGACCGCCGCGCCCGTGATCAGCACCGGCTTGCGGCCGAAGGTGTCGGAGAGCTTGCCGTAGACGGGGAGGGTGACCGTCACCGCGAGGAGGTAACCGGAGAAGAGCCAGGAGAAGACGGAGAAGCCGCCGAGGTCGCCGACGATCTGCGGTACGGCCGTGGAGACGATGGTGGAGTCGAGGGCGGCCAGCGCCATCGCGAGCATCAGGGCCGCTACGACGGCGCCCCGGCGCCGGTCGGGAGGGGCCGGCGCGGGCTGCTCGGCCGCCTCGGGCCGTATCTCGGTGTCGCTGTCGGTGTCGCTGTCCCCCTGGTCCACAGGATTCCTTTCCCCTTGCACCTATCTGCCGCGCACCAGCTTCCCACTTGACCCTCACGTAGCGGCAGGGTGGAACCTGAGCGGGCCGGTGGGTGGACCGGACCCCGAGATCGACTCCACCCGGCGGTGGAGAGCCCCTAGGGGTGCCTCCCCACTACGGCCCGGGGACGGTTCGTACCGGCGGAGGAGGAGAAGGGCCCGGAGCCGTCCTTAACCTGGCTTTATGCCGCTGGGGGGCGGGGGACCGAACCTTCGAGGGTGGGGTTTTCCCCCGGGAAAGACTGCGCTGAGCACCAGCGCGCCGGACCCCCTCCCGCCGCCAGACTCATCGTCGTAACCAGTTGAAACGCATCGACCGGACACCGGCACGCTCGTCCGCCGACCGACTTAGGAGACATACCGTGACATCGGCTGTGACCATTCCCAGGCACGGGGGTACTGGAGGGCGTACGGCCGTTGCCGCGCGAGCGCGGCAGGTCGTCAAGGCCTACGGCGCCGGGGAGACCCGCGTCGTCGCCCTCGACCATGTCGACGTGGACATCGCCCGCGGCCAGTTCACCGCGATCATGGGCCCCTCGGGGTCCGGCAAGTCCACCCTCATGCACTGCCTCGCCGGGCTCGACACCGTGACCTCCGGGCAGATCTACCTGGACGAGACCGAGATCACCGGCCTCAAGGACAAGAAGCTCACGCAACTGCGCCGGGACCGGATCGGGTTCATCTTCCAGGCGTACAACCTGCTGCCGACGCTGAACGCGCTGGAGAACATCACCCTCCCCATGGACATAGCCGGCCGCAAGCCGGACAAGGGGTGGCTGGCGCAGGTCGTGGAGACCGTCGGGCTGTCGAGCCGGCTCAAGCACCGGCCCAACCAGCTCTCCGGCGGCCAGCAGCAACGCGTCGCCGTGGCACGGGCGTTGGCGGCCCGGCCCGAGATCATCTTCGGTGACGAGCCGACCGGAAACCTCGACTCCCGTGCGGGAGCAGAGGTGTTGGGCTTCCTGCGCCGCTCCGTCGACGACCTCGGCCAGACCATCGTGATGGTGACGCACGACCCGGTCGCGGCCTCGTACGCGGACCGTGTCCTGTATCTCGCGGACGGCCGGATCGTCGACGAGATGTTCAAGCCGACCGCCGAGACCGTCCTCGACCGCATGAAGGACTTCGACGCGCGGGGGCGTACGTCATGACCGTCCTCAAGACCTCGATGCGCAACTTCTTCGCGCACAAAGGGCGGATGGCGCTCTCGGCGATAGCCGTGCTGCTGTCGGTGGCGTTCGTGTGCGGCACGCTGGTGTTCACCGACACGATGAACACGACCTTCGACAAGCTCTTCGCGGCCACCGCCTCCGACGTGACGGTCCTGCCGAAGACGGCGAAGGCCGACGGCAGCACCCCGCAGAACGGCCTCCCCGAGTCGCTGCCGGCCTCCGTGCTGGCGCAGACCGCGAAGGCCCAGGGCGTCAAGTCCGTCGAGGGCGCCGTCAGTTCGATGAACGTGACCGTCGTCAACAGCGCCAACAAGAACATGGGCTCCTCGACCGGCGCGCCCACCATCGCGGGCAACTGGACGAAGAACGACCTGCGTTCGATGGAGATCACCTCCGGACACGCCCCGCGCGGCCCGACCGAGACGATGGTCGACGCCGACACCT
>Ga0307509_10006278_pt1 | contig 16063 bp, 9 predicted proteins | sample 10_EM_MG_FD_202245 | JGI IMG/M metagenome (GOLD analysis project Ga0307509, IMG submission 202245) | Populus trichocarpa ectomycorrhiza microbial communities from riparian zone in the Pacific Northwest, United States - 10_EM | ecosystem: Host-associated > Plants > Roots > Unclassified | place...
TGGGGTGGCCTGCTCTTCCTCTCCTTTTTGGTTTTCTTCCTTCCCTCTCTTGCTGTCCAGCTAACCTCTAGGCTCCTCTTTCTTTTAGGTTTTGGGCTGCTGGCCGCCCATTTGGGGAAGAGGAAAGGTCACCCTCCCTCTCTCCTTGCATTTATACCCCCTCTTAAATGAGAGGGGGCTGTTTGGGTGTTGGATATCTTTGGTTCTTATCCCTCTTTTGAGTTATCCTAGGCTGCTTCCTATTCCAATTCTTCCCTAGGGTAGGCCAATCCAACACTAATTTTTGTTCAGTTTTACAGTGTTGCTACCGATTCAGAAATCAGCAGAAAAATTATGTCACTATCGATTCAGAAATCGATAGCAGAAACCATGTCACTGTCGATCCAGAAATTGGTAGCAGAAATTATGTCGCTACCAATCCAGAAATCAACAGCACAAACTGTGTCACTGATTGATGATTAGCTTCGGCTAATGGCATCCTAGAAGGATGATCGAGTTGTGTTTGATGGTTAACTTTAGCTAATGGCATCCAAAATGGATAACTGGACTATGTTTGATTATTTGCTTCAGCTAATGGCATACGAAATGGACGATCGGGCTATGATTAATTATTAGCTTTGGTTAATGGCATCCGAGAAGGATGACCGGGTTGTGATTGATGATTAGCTTCGGCTAATGACATCCTAGAAGGATGATCGAGCTATATTTGATGATTAGTTTTGGCTAATGGCATCCTAGATGGATGGCCGAGGTGATTATGATGATTGGCTTCGGCTAATGGTATCCGTAAAAGATGACGCGTTTGATTTTGTGATTAATTTTAGCTAATGGCATCCGAGACAAATGACTGAGTCTAGATGTTGTGATCAGTTACAACAAAAAGCATCCAAGGTGGATGACCAGGTTAAAGTCAGGTAATTAACCCTGTCCGATGATTAAACTTCAGCTCCTCCACTTCTATGGAGAGGTTGGGGCATATGAGTGAGAATAATACATTTAGCGCAATAATAATGATTATACAATGCACATGAGAAGTAAATGAAATAATGTACTTATCTTCAGTTGATAACGAAATGTAACGATAACGTCCTTCTAGTTGTTTATTATTACGTTTAGATTATTTACAATTCATGTATCCATGTTGTTTTGTAACAGGGACATCACGTAATCAAGGTACGTCGGAAAGTCGTTCCACGGGTTCACATTCTTTGAAAGGTGCTACGTAATAATTTGTTTCAGGTGTTATGTGTTTGATAAGAACGAGCGAACTAGTTGAATATTTGTCATTCGACACTTTTGTAAAGAGTTGTATCGAAAATTATAATGGAATATGAATGCGAAAGAATGATCTTGTAAACATGATGTGGTGAATGGATGCATATGATATTCTCTTTAATGAGAATGATGTATTATGAAATCCCAAGGGTATTGCACTGCACTAAGAGATGAATTCTGCTACGATAAACCCTAAACACCGTTGCGAGAATGTGTATTATCACTTTTTATGGGATGTTGATTTACTTTACCTTATGTGAGTTGTGCCTTGTTAATGAATGAAATGTATTGATAAATTCACAGAATGATATTGTGAAAAGCATCGAGAACCCAACGACTTACAAAAACAAATTCCACCAATTTTGGCTATGAAAAAGTCGGGTCATTACAGTAGACTCCACTGCTGGTGGTGCCCTTCCATTAATTCCTTTAAGTTTCATCCTTGCGACCATTCTTGCCCATAACCCAAAAACTTTGATTTCTCATAAGGTTCTAGCAGAGTCCTAAAAGCAACATTTGTCTATCCCTGGTCGACATCAATTGTGGTTGAGACTAGGACAATATCCGATCGTCTTCGAGCCCCCCAAATTTCATTCTTAATTAATAAAAACATCATTGGCAAAGGCTTTCATAGTTGATTATCTTTCATAAATCCAAGAATTTCACCTTTGACTATGAAATATGAATGCCCCCTACTGTCCCTCTTAATTATTACTCCGATCTTGAAGGCCAACACAATAGGATCGAAATCATATGATCTTGTACAATGCTAATATATCCAGAGCGTAGGCTTGCTTTAAACACTCTAATTTCTTCAAAGTTACAACACCGGAGGCATGACTCAAGCAGTTAAGGCCAGGAGCGCATCACTGATCGAAGGGATGAGATGACTACACCATAGGTGGACTAGTAGACCCAACCTAAAGTCCAACTACGAGCTTTTTAACTGTAATAAGTTAAATATGCTATTAGAGCTGGAATTATCATGGCTACTAGCACCAGACTTACCCTCCAATGGATCCTCGTTAACGATTTAGATTGCACTTATTCCAATTATCACACTCAATGAGCCCGGTATTGTTATTTATTGTCACTATCTCATCGTGTCACGATTGGATAATTTGCGCACCTACTGCCTTCCTTTATTGTGGGCCTCTATACTATCATCGAAAGTTGACAAGACAGAAATTTGAATCATGTATTGCTGGCACGAAGGTCGTGCGATCTGTCAAGTTATCATGAATCATCAGAGCAACGAGTAGAACCCATGCCGACCTTTTATCTAATAAATGCATCCCTTTTAGAAATCAGGCTTTGTTGTACATATTAGCTCTAGAATTACTAAGGTTATTCGATTAGCAAATACCATAAAATAGACTATAACTGATTTAATGAGCCATTCGGAGTTCACAACCTGAATTAGTTATACTTACACGTGCATGGCTTAATCTTTGTGACAAGCGATGGATGCAGTAAACGCAAGCTGATGACTCGTGTTTGCTAGGAATTCCTCGTTTAAGACCAACAGTTGCAATGATCTGTCCCCATCGCAATGCAATTTCAAAGATTACTCTAGCCTGTCAGCCAAAGCTATAGACTCATTGAATACATCAATGTAGCGAGCATGCGGCCCAGAACATCTGACAGCATCACAGACCTGTTATTGCTTTAAACTTCCTTAGCCTAGAAGGCCATAGTCCCTCTAAGAAGCTAGTCACGAATGTATTCAAAGTATATACTTGCTTTGAGCACTCTAATTTCTTCAAAGTAATAGCACCAGAGGCACGACTCGGCTAGTTGCGCATTGTTGGTAGAGGGACGACGCAACCAGTGCACACCATAGATGGACTGGTCAACCCAACCCAAAGTCCAACAATAAGTTTTTTAACGACAACAACTTAAACATATGTTATTGGAGCTGGAATTACCGCGACTACTAGCATTAGACTTACCATCCAATGAATCCTCGTTAAGGGATTTAGAATGTATTCATTCCAATTACCAGACTCAATGAGCCTAATATTGTTACTTATTGTCATTACCTCCCCGTGTCAAGAGTGGGTAATTTGTGCGCCTACTGCTTTCCTTGGATGTGGTAGTCGTTTCTTAGGCTTCCTCTCTAGAATCGAACCTTAATTCTCCGTCATTCGTTGCCACCATGGTAAACCTCTATACTACCATCGAAAGTTGACAAGGTAGAAATTTAAATGATGCATCGCCGACACGAAGGCCGTGTGATCTGTCAAGTTATCATGAATCATTAGAGCAATATGCAGATCTCGCGTCGGCCTTTTATCTAATAAATGCATCCCTTCTAGAAGTTGGGGTTTGTTACACGTATTAGCTATAGAATTACTATGGTTATCCGAGTAGCGAGTACCATCAAACAAACTATAATTGATTTAATGAGCCATTAATAATTTCATAATTTAAATTAATTCATACTTACACATGCATGGCTTAATCTTTGAAACAAACATATGAATGATTTCCTGGGTAGGCAACACAAGAACCAAGCCACAACGCAAGGCACCCAAGGCGTTTGGGAAGCAACTGAAGAGGATCGTTGTGTGGCAGTTCGATGCACCAAAGCACTAAGCCTGCCAAATACGAGCAGCCCAGCCGCTGTTCAAGAATCACCACATACAAAAGACAACGAACCTGCCTGGTGAACCCCAACCCGATGGTCAAAGGGAAACACCGGGCCAAGTTCGTGCCTGCATTGCTAGATGCGAGCAAAGAGCTTACAAGGAACGAGGAATGACCGAATGGCACAAACAGCAAGGCATTCCGCTGAGTAATGGGACAAGAACTAGCAGCATAGCACCACGCTCACAAGGGCCTCACACCATTCCAAGGGATGTCGAGGCCCGCTGGAGCAATGCCACGGCGAACGCCAAGCTCGCACATCACCCAAGCAACCCCCTATATGCCAAGGAATAGGGTATGGTCCCCTTCGAATCGCCTACAAAAATCTTCCACCAGAGCCCAAGGATTGGTGGGGAGAGCCAACGTCGCTGGAAAAATTGTCATCCGTCGCCGAAAAGACAACCGGAACCATTGGGGCATGGGAGGTCCTTGGGAGGCCCACCCCTAGCCAGTATAATAGACAAAAGTAGTTTATTAAGAGGTCGTTTGGTAATGCGGTAGGAACTGAGGTACAGCCAAACCGCAATATATATCTGTTTGGTTATGTTTAAAACATGAGTTGAAATTGGTGGGACCCATCACCATAGTGGCCGAACCTGTGGTTAGCAAAAAGCTGGCAATACCTGCTGCTAACCAGCAGCAACCTCAACTTTTGTCATCCACCGACACTGTCTTTAAAATTTTAAACTCCTAAAAAAAGGCCATTGGATAATTAATTACTCCTCTCCCAGCAAATCAATTCAAACGGCCTCATCCACTGTCAAAAAAATATAGTATTGCAAGTTGTAATTTTGTGATTAATATTTATAAAGAAGAATGCTCGAAATTAGACTCATTTTATCATTTTTTTTTAACCACAATCCTATTCCGTTCAACCAAGTTTTTATAAATGTTACAAAACATTTTTTTGTCAAATTTTTCTTCATTAACAATAGTGAAAAATAACTTTAAACTAGTTTATATATATATATTATTAAATTTCATATATGATGACATTCCATATAATTTAATGGAATAATAAAAAATATTTGATATCAATATTATTTATTTCATGATGTAATAACAATAGTTAAGTCTACAATATTTAAATTAAAAATCATTAATATTAATATATATATTTTTTCTAATTATTTTATAACCTCAATTTGAAAAGTATTTTTTTAACCAAACACATTAAATTACTTTTTGTTCAACCTCAATTTCAACCATAGTTTTAACCAAACATATATTTTTTCAAACCAACCTCAATTAAAAGTACTTTTTATAAAACAATTTTTTTAAAACCACAACCACAACAGCAACCTCAATACCAAACACACCACTCTAGCAGGAGGAAATATCACTATGTTCAGGTGGCACACTCCCTTTAAAAAATTCAATTTTTAGAATTTTGAGCTCAAATTTTGCAGAGAAGATAACAAAAACCCAAAGTATTTATAGAAAAATTTAGAAAAACATTTGGGCACTGGAAGCAATTTTTTATTTATTTTTTCAATGTTTAAAGCCGAGAAAATCATGAAAAATAGAAAATAACCCAAATTCAAACGAAATTTTGTGGAAAACTCTCAAAAAATCATATCAATATATCTATGTGGTAATTGGGTGGTTTGTAAAGTTTTTGCATGGTGGAATTGAAAACGCAACACCTACAGGCCCGAGCCTGCGCTGGCTGGCAAATCTGCGTGCCTAACCTACCTTCTAGCAACGCTTAGGAGCGGTGGCAACCAAGTGTGCAAAGACAAGCTAACCACCACAGGCACGCTGGCAGCCAGCACCAACGGTGGCGTGCAAGCCCGCTGTCACGGTGCAAACTTGTCCAAGGCCGATGGCTAATCCTTGGCCAATTTGTCCCATGAATCCAACCCATGTTTGCATATCTTGAGATATTATAAATCCTCGGGAGGGAGGAATGATTGGTTGCCCAAGAGGATATTGGCTAATCTCTCATTTGCTTGTCTTGAGATATTATAAATCCTCGCAGTACTTTTGCCAAGGAGATTGCCACATACGGAGGAGTGTTGAACAAAGAACATGGAATTGATTTTGAGCCTACAGTTGATAATGATGGTGATGCAGACATAGCGAATGATATCTTGACATGTGTCAACTCATGTCAGTTGAAATGGGCATTCCATCATTAAACTGGCTACTATGAATAAATAAGGTTTGTACAGTGCAAGAAAAAAAAAATATAGGAGCAGAAAATGATCGATTATTCTCATAAACCACATGGAAATCCGATATACATGAAGTGTGAATAAAAAGAAAAACAAACCACTAGATGGATTACCATAGATTTTAGATCATTAAAGAGTTATATGGTTATTAATTTCAGAATTAATAAAATTAATCAAAATACATATATATTAGTCTGAATATCCATATTAATTAAAAAAAAAACAAACGAAATTATTTACTTAGAAAAAAAATTAGTAATGCCAACAAGAAAATAGAGGATGTCTAGAAACTAAAAACAGTACATTTCATGGATCTTCTGAAGCTTTAATTTCCAGGTAGAGGATGGTGTGGAATTGGAATTAAGCAGAGATCATTCTTCCTTGTTACTACTGCTCCAAAAACCTCGGACATGTCCAGGTCTTCTGGTTTCAGTCCCTTGGGGAGATTCCAATCAAAATGGAATAGCAATTGTGCTAGTGGAAGCTCCACATTAACCGTACCAAACAAGATTCCAGGGCACATCTTTCTTCCAGCACCAAATGGGAGGAGTTCGAAATCGGTTCCCTTGTAATCAATTGAATTATCAAGGAACCTCCCTGGATAAAATCTCTCGGGTTCATTCCAATAAATTGGGTCCCCTTCCGATGGCACTTACGTTCACAATGACTTTGGATTTGATAGGTATGTCATAACCATTTATCTTGCAATCCTCCCTACTTTCTCTTGGAAGTAGCAGAGGAACTGGAGGGTGTAATCTGAAAGTTTCTTTGATGGCCAACTTTAAGTAGTTTAATCCATGAAGGCCTGCTTCATCAACAGTTCCTTTTTCACCAAATACTTGCCTCACCTCTTCTTTGGCCTTTTTCATTACTCTTGGATGTTTTACCATTTCCGACATTGCCCATACTACCGTAATAGACGATGTGTCAGTGCCAGCAACGAACAGGTCCTGCAACACAAACATTGTAGAAAACAATGGTGTCTACTAGCTGAATTTTTCATTAGCATTCTTCTCCTCGTAGAAGGAAATATATAGGCAGAGCTCTGAATATGCAGTGCTCTGAATAGGCAGAGCTCTGAATAGTTAACAATCTTATTCTAAGAAAGTCTAGTAATTTTGTACAAGATTTGATATGACTCCTATAATTGATCAAATTCACATAGTTACTGCTTATACTAGATTTGATCTGAATAGGCAGTAATCAGATTACAAAATAATATTTAATCTAGTTCCTATAATTAATCAGATTACAGAATCGCAACTAATCATGTCAACACTCCCCCTCAAGTTGGAGCATAGATATCAGTCATGCCCAATTTGGTAATTACTCTCTGAAAAGCCGGCCCTGAAACGGCCTTGGTAAGAATATCAGCTAACTGATATTCTGACTGGACAAAGGGAAATTGTATGAGTTTCTGATCTAATTTTTTTTTGATGAAGTGACGATCAATTTCAACATGCTTCGTGCGGTCATGTTGAACAAGATTATGCGCAATGGAAATGGCCGCCTTATTATCACAGTGTAGAGTCATCGGGTCCGTATAGTGAATCCCTAATTCTGTCAGGACCCTCTGAATCCATAATAATTCACATACCCCATGAGCCATACCTTGAAATTCTGCCTCCGTATTCGACCGAGCCACCACTTTTTGCTTCTTACTACGCCAAGTAACCAGATTTCCGTTGACAAAAGTGAAGTAGCCTGATGTAGATTTTCTGGTTGTTTGATCCCCTGCCCAATCAGCATCGGTATATCCCTCAATGCTAGAGACCCCATGTTTTGAGAATAACAAACCTTTGCCTGGGGTACCCTTCAAGTATCGTAAAATTCTATTCACTGCATGCAAATGTTCTTCGCTGGGTGCATACATAAATTGATTTACGACACTGACGGCTAGGCGATGTCCAGTCTTGTATGAGATAAATAAATCAGTCGACCAACCAACCGTTGATAACGGCCCATGTCTGTTGGAACCTGATTGGGAAAGACACCGAGCTTGTGATTGATGTCCATAGGGGTTGATGCTGGTTTGCAAGCAAGCATGCTAGTCTCTGTCAGCAGATCAAGCACATATTTGCGTTGTGACATGGAAATCCCGTGAGCTGATCTAGCGAATTCAATGCCTAAGAAGTATCTGAGCTGCCCAAGGCTTTTCATTTTGAATGCAGCAGCTAAATGTTCCTATAATAACTTTGTTGTAACCCATTTTTGGGTCCCCGCACAAAATAATAATAACATACAAAAAGTCAAGAAAATATTATCAAAAAATAATAACAGTGAAAAAAAAGGATGTCAAAACGCCCAGAAAATGGTCAAAAATTGGTTAAGGAGGTTTAAAAATACAACAATTAAAATTTGACAATATTTTGTTGACTGATGATAGCCATGTTGACAAAGAAAATTCAATTTGAGGAAGAAAAGTCCAAAATCAGATGTTTATGGACTCAATTAAATTTTCTTGAAGGTTTAATTGAATTTATGGAGAGTTTGATTGCAAGAAAAATTGATTTTGGAGTTAATTTGGGCTTTAATTGGAAGAAATTTAAGTTCCGGGGTCAAATTATAATTTTTGGAAGTTAATTTGGTCAAATCAGGGGCTTAATTGCATAAATATTGAAGTTTGATGGCCAATTAAGGACTTAATTGAAGAACTCTGAAACCAAGGACCAAAATGGAAAAGGCGCGTAAATAGAGGGGTTTAATTAAAATCGGATCAGGGGCCTAATTGAAGAAATTAGAAGTTTATTGTTCAATTGAGGGTCAAATTGCACTAATTTAAGACCAAGGACCAAAGTGAAAAAGGCGGCCAACTATAGGGCCGCTGTTGGATTTTGACAGGGATGCAATTGCATTAATTTTTAAATCAAAATTGCAATTGAGGACTCGATTGAACAAATCACAAATTGAGGACCAATGTGAACTCTGTCACGTTTTGCCGCCTTTTCCTTTTAAATGAAACGGCGCGTTTTGTCCAAAACGGTGTCGTTTCATACACTGTTCATTAAAAAAAAGAAGAGAAGAAGCAAAAACGGTGTTGTTTTGAACGGCACCATATGTCATCTTCTTCCCCTGGACGCACAGAGAACAGGGGAAGAAGATTTTTTTCTCTCCTCTGTTTCTCACCGACTCCCTCTCTCCCTTAAACCTCAAAAAGACGCCGACCCAACCGGTGGCCTACCACCCCCCAGCTGGCGCCCTTGTCTACCCTTCCCTGTCCCCTGACCGGACAGAGGCAGGGCATTTTAACCGCCCTTCTCTGCCTATAAATACAGAGGCAGAGAAGGGGCACAGGGAGGACGGAAAAAAAAGAGAGGGACAAGACAAGGGAGGAGACACACGAAAAAAAAACAGGAGAGAGAGGGTAGAGAAGAGAAGAGAAAGAAGAAGAGAGTGGGAAGACTGAAAAAAAAACAAAGCAGAAAACCAAAGAAGAAGAGAAAGAAAGCAGAGGAGAGAAGAGAGAAGGACCGCTGCCTGGAGCCACCGCCATTTCGCCACCAGCATCAGCGCCACCAGCGAGCACCACCGGGAGCCTCCACACAGAGAGGATAGGAACAGTGTTGAGGAAGATTTCTGGGGGCGGGAATAGTGCTAGAACAGTGACGGCGTGTGAAACAACGCGCCACCACCACTGGCGGCACGTGGGTTCACGCGCCGCCGCCGATGAAAGCAACCAAATCGGTGGATCAGGGACGTCCTCCCTTTCTCTGTCTCCCTACGCCGACGGCGACCTGCAAAACACCCAAAAACACAGCAAGCAGTTGATTTTAGTTTTTCTTTCTTGTTCACGGATCTATTTGTTTTTGTTTTAGATCTGCTTTTCTCTTGGTTTCGGTCTGCTGTTCTTTTTTTCTTCACCGGTGGTAGATCTGCCGTGGAGGACCCAACGTTGTGAGTGAGGAGGCGGCATTGCTGTGATGGGAAGTAGACGCCGCTGCAAGGCTAGTGGGAGGAGATGAAGAAGACAGCGGGGGCTACTGCTGGAGGCCGGTCTGCTCCGATGAAGGAAGCTTTGTCGTGTCTGTGTTGATGAGGGAGACCGTGGCCTGTCTTGGTTGGCGGTTGTGGCTTGGAGAGGGAAAGGAGAGAAAGAAAGGAAAAAGGGTGAGTTGGCTGAGAGGGTGGAAGTGAGGCTTGTGTCCGGCAGCTGAGGAAGAAGAAAATCAAAATGGACGGGCTCTGTGTTGTTGGCTGAAAGAGGAGATGAAAGGGTTCAGGGATGTTGGTTTTGGGAGATGGCAGTGGAGATGGGGGCTGCGGTGAGGGGGTCGGCTGGTTTGTGTTGGTGAATGGGAGCGACCAAGAGATGGATGGGGCGTCTTGGTCTGTGGGTGTTGTGGCCGGGCGAGGCTGGCTTCGGGTTTGTCGGGTGGATAAGCTGGGAGACGGTTGTTGTAGTTGGCTGAGGGAGAGGGACGGTGTAGAGGCTGAGGGGGAGGGCTAGCTTTGGCTGGCTAAAGGAAGAAGAAAATCCAAAACTAGCAGGAGGGCCCACTGGTCTTGGTTTCTTTAACCAAATAGGGGCCGCCGGCTTGAGTGAAGAGATAGGTTTAGGTTTAGGTTTAGGTTTAGGGTTTGAGTTCTTTTTTTTGTGTGTGTTTTTCTGAATGTGCAAAATTGCCCCCCCTTTTTATGTGTGTTGAAGGCTACTATTTATAGGCAAAATGTTGCTTGGGCCTTAACATTGGTCCCTCAACTTTCTTTTTTTGTAAATTTGATTTTTCTTGTTTTTTTGAATTTTTCTTATCAACATCGTCTCGAATGCATTCCGAAGATCTTTGAAAATTTAAATTCTTTTGAGATGATGCTGAAAATGCTAAAAACGATGCAAATATATTAAAAAAAAACATATTTTTTGGATTTTTGTTGTTTTGTTGTCATTTTTGGATTTTTCAAAAAATTTATCAAAACATGGGTCAAAATTTGGGTAGCAACAGATGCCCCCTCTTTACAATGCTTACGAAGAAAAACTCCTCAATATTTTGCATAGTAAGCTTTGTAAAGAAAAACTTGTCTTCCTAACTTGTTGAATCCACTCATCTAAAGACCTTTTTCTCTTTCTGTTTCTTTCTCTTTTCCTTCTATTTTCTTCCTCTTCTTCCTTTTTTTTCTTTCTTTCTCTTTCTCTCTGTTTTTTTTTTCTTTTTTTTTCATTAACCTGAGATCCCATTTGGTGATCTCCTTTAACCAGAACCGAATAAAATGTGTGTAGCTCGGTCAACCTGAAATCCCATCTGGCGATTCTCTTTAACCAAAGCCACCTAAGATCCCATCTGGCGACCTCATCAACTGGAACTAAAAAAAATATGTGTAGCTCGGTCAATCCGAAATCCCATCTGGCGATTCCCTTTAACCAAAGCTACCTGAGATCCCATCTGACGACCTCATTCAACTGGAACTAAAAAATATGGGTAGCTCGGTCAACCTGAAATCCCATCTGGCGATTCCCTTTAACCAAAGCTACCTGAGATCCTATCTGGCGACCTCATGAAACCAAAACCAAAAAATATGCGTAGCTCGGTCAACCTGAAATCCCATCTGGCGATTCCTTTTAACCAAAGACACCTGAGATCCCATCTAGCGACCTCATCAATTGGAACTAAAAAATATGGGTAGCTTGGTCAACCTGAAATCCCATCTGGCAATTCCCTTTAACCAAAGCTACATGAGATCCCATCTGGCGACCTCATTAAACCAAAACAAAAAAATGTGCGTAGCTCGGTCAACCTGAAATCCCATCTGGCGATTTCCTTTAACCAAAGCTACCTGAGATCCCATCTAGCGACCTCATTCAACTAGAACAAAAAAATGTGTGTAACTCGGTCAACCTGAAATCTCATTTAACGATTCCCTTTAACCAAAGCTATTTGAGATCCCATTTAGCGACCTCGTTCAACTAGAACAAAAAAATGTGTGTAGCTTGATCAACCTGAAATCCCATCTAGCGATTCCCTTTAACCAAAGCTACCGGAGATCCCATCTGGTGACCTCCTTTAACCAAAAGAAAATAATGTGTAAAAAGTGGTCTCATTGTAATGGGTGACCTACCCAGGTGGAAAGAATGTGAAAAATGGTCTCATTATGATGGGTGACCTACCCAAATGAAAAAAATGTGAAGTGCGGTATCATTGGTATGGGTGACCTACCCAAATGGAAGATGATGGTCTCATTATAATGGGTGACCTACCCAAATAGAAGATGGAACAAATGTGAAGTGGTCTCATTGTAATGGGTGACCTACCTAGATGGAAAAAGAAAAAGAAGAAAAAAATATGAAGTGTGGTCTCATTATAATGGGTGACCTACCCAAATAGAAAATGTGATGTGACAAATGTGAAAAATAAGACTTACCTGATGAAGTCCTAAAAGGATGACAGGAGAAAGGCTAGAAAACTTGGTGCTTCTTGATAATTCTCAATCACAGGGTTTGAAAACTCCATGCTTCCTGATTGCATGGTTGACCTGATAATTCCTGTGGGGGTTGAAAACTCGGGGCCTCCCAATTGCAAGGTTGATCTTTTCACTTCTTTGAGATTTTCCTAATGGTAGGGTTCATCTCATCTTCTTCTTATTCCATGATCAACAGATTCTTTGTTATCATCAACGCAATGCTTCTTTCTTTTTCCACAATCTTGCTGGACCTTGTTGTTACCCAATTTTTGACCCACCTATTTGATAAAATTTTTGAAAAAATTCAAAAATAGCGAAAAACAACGAAAATCCAAAAAAATATGTTTTTTTTTATATATTTGCATCGTTTTTAGCATTTTCAACGACGTCTAAAAAAGAATTTAAATTTTCAGAAGTTTTCGAACGCGTTCGACTTTCACGCGTTGTTTTTAAAATCCTTGATTTTTCTCTTTGAGTCAACGTTGATATTGCTCGTTTTAAAAAATACAAGAAAAAAACAAGAAAAATCAAAATTTACAAAAAAGAAGAAGTTAAGGGACCAATTTTGAGTCCCGGGCAACATTTTACCTATAAGTATACGTCCAAAACTCAAAACCAGGGGGGCAATTTTGCAATTTGGGGGAGGCAACACAAAAAAGGAAAAAACCCTAAAAACTTAACTTTTCTGAGCCCCCTCACCCGAGAGCAGCCGCCCCCCCCCCCTTTGGATTTTTTTTCTCTTTTTCCTTCCCCCCGGACTATCCCGCTGCCATCCCCTTCTCCGGCCACCACCCTCATCTCCTCTCTCAACCTTCCCCTCACAGACCCACACACACCCGGCCAAAGACTTTGCATTTTCCTTTTCTTCCCCCTGATCTGTCCTTCCTTCTCCCTTGGCCACCAACATAGGCGCCTCCACCACCGGCCACCCGAACCAGCCATCCTCGGAGAGGGAGACAAAAACCCACAGAAGAACAGATCTGCAGTGAAGCAGATCTAAAGGAGAAGAGAGAGGCAGATCCGAAAACAAGGAAGAAAAAGCTTAAAATCAACTGCCATTTGTTGTGTTTTCTTGGATTTGCAGTGACGAGGTCCTCACGGGCGGCAGGAAAGTGAAGATGGGAGGAAGGCATTACAGCACCCCCCACGCTGTTTGGATTTCACGGCGGTGCGTGAACCCACGCGCCACCAGTGGCGGTGGCGCGTGGGGAAATGCGCCGCCACTGTTCCTGCGGTTGCAGAAGGCCTTCCCTGCAATTTCTGGAGTTTAAGGACTATTTTGTAATTTTTAAATTATGTAATGTAATTTTTTGTTTAGTGTTGATTTTTTTTTTATAATTTGTAATGTGGATGTACAAACAAAACAAAAAAAAGGAAAAGAAAAAAGAAAAGTACAGTGAAAAGAAATGTGTGATTTGTATTTTGTTTATGAATGTTTTTTTTTAATGATAAAATTGCAAGAATAAAGAAGAATTTAATATTTTGATTTGTTCACGGATAAAGAATTATGAACTTACATGTAAGTCGTACTTCTAAAATTCGATGAAAGAACAAAATTTTTAAAACTTCTTTAACACATCAAGTCCACGAAGCAGTTACCTCAGGTAGGGTGCGTTAGGGGTGCTAATACCTTCCCTAACCACAACCATTTCCTTACCCGTGAATCTCTGACAAGACCAGCACCCGGGTTTCCTAGTAGCCTTCAATTAAATACTAGATGGTGACTCCAACGAACAAATAAAATCAAAATGAGAAACGAAAAATCGCCAGCCGATGCCGCATGGATTTTGACGTGCGACAGAATGGCGACTCCACTGGGGAAGGTACTGTTTCTGACAATATTGGACTAAGCTTTGTGTATTTGATGTGTTTAAGTTTTGGCATTTTTATCTTGTTTTAATTTTGTTTTATCCATGCATTTTTAGAATTGTTTCATGCATCACCTGTATTTATTTTTGAAAGAACACACAAGCTTCTAGGTTAGGTGGGGGACTAGCAGCTTACCTTATGACTTTTAGTCAAGGTTTAAGTTTGTGTAAACCCCAACTCTTCGTTGAGTGCTTAGACTGGTAACAGTTGGTACATGTGCCATCTCATTGCCTGCTGGGCCCCTATATTGCCTTCAAGAGGGTGATCACTGAGACAACGAGAGACCCTTTTTAGAGACCAAGTAGTAAACCTACCATTTGTCTCACGTAAAAAGATTAGAACCTGTCTATTAGAATGTATGCTCCGTATACATTGTTTTGCATTTGAGCAAGCCTTTCTTGAAGCATCTTGAATTCAAGACTTGTGGGTGACAAAATGATCGTCGCTCAGAAAATTTTCATTGTAGAGTTTGTGCAAGAATCAAGATTCTTGTTTCATCATGCAAGAGTTATGATCATATGTCACCCCTAGAAGGGCAAGTTCATCATATAGATTACATAATCATACATTTATCATGCATGTACCGGGTTGAAAGGTAGGTCCCCCCACACAAGCTGTGCTACACGCGAATGAAGAAAGATGATAGAAGCGAAGAAAGTTGTTAGATAGAGGCTCATTATCAAAATGAAGTTGAGAGCATCAAAGGTGAAGTAGCTAGACTTAGATCTCCCTGAACAAGTATTGAGCGCCAAATGGAAGGAGAATGTCTGCACAGTCTTCTGTGGGAGCACTGCTTGTCCACGTCTAATTGAAGCTGCACCTCTCCTTTTCAGTCATGAACAACGACAACAATGCATTCAGTCATCAGCTAATGACAAACTTTGTTCTTGTTCGGTTGCACTGTTAACTGTTCATCGCCTCCACTTTTTCTAATGGAACCAAATAACCACTAGCCTCATGTACATGGTGCATTAGTCTTCTTTGAAGTTACCCCAATTGTGAGCTCAATTCCAGTTCAGCGGCATATGATGTTGGTCTGAACATCATTAGACACTGAACTTCTACGTGGCAGAGCTCTCTCTATAAAGCTTTGTTTGTGGATCTGCCAATGGGAAATGTAAGAGGGGATGTAGTAATTTCATATGCTTTGAAACTTTCTCCCACCAGTGGCACCAGCAAAATATTGTAGTAGGCAGAAGAGTCAGCTCTGGTCTGAAAATATGAGCAGTCGTCGAACTTCAACGTGGTAGAGCTCTCTCTACAAAAATCCGTTTATGGCTCTGCAAGTTGGGAATGCAAAAGGGGATTTATTAGTTGCATATGCTATAAAAATCTCTCTCATCAGTTTCAGCACAAAGACACTGTGATAGGTTGAAGAGCCAGACCTGGTCTAAAAAATATGAGCAGACATCAAACTTCAACGTAGCAGAGCTCTATCAGCAGAAATCTGTTTGTGGATCTGCAAGTGGGAAATCCAAGAAGGAATGCAGTAGTTTCAGATCATCTACAATCTTCTTCCACCACTGTCGGCATTAAAACGCAAAAGTTGGGAGAATAGACAGACCTGGGCTGAAAAACAGGAAAAGACTGAAACTTCATGTAAACACCCAAAGGAAAATATATATATATTTAGAGAGAGAGGGATGATGATGAATGCAGTTTTCGCTGCCGATGCAGAATCGGCAGCGACGCAGTTTTCG
>Ga0307509_10006279_pt1 | contig 16061 bp, 19 predicted proteins | sample 10_EM_MG_FD_202245 | JGI IMG/M metagenome (GOLD analysis project Ga0307509, IMG submission 202245) | Populus trichocarpa ectomycorrhiza microbial communities from riparian zone in the Pacific Northwest, United States - 10_EM | ecosystem: Host-associated > Plants > Roots > Unclassified | place...
AGTATCAAAAACGAAATCGGGAATGACAAAATGAGTCTCCGCGAGTACATCGAGACCTGTGTTGCATCTGAAACCCAGAAGATCGAGGCAGGACTCACCAACAAAATCGAAAATGTCGGGACCAGTCTCAAAAGCGACATCGGGACTGACGGAATGAATCTCTGCGAGTATGTCAGGACCTGTGTTACAGAAGAAACCGAAAGTATCGAGGCCGGACTCACCAACAAAATCGAAAATGCGGTTACCAGTATCAAAAACGAAATCGGGAATGACAAAATGAGTCTCCGCCAGTATGTCGAGGCCTGTGTTGCATCTGAAACCCAGAAGATCGAGGCCGGACTCACCAACAAAATCGAAAATGTCGGGACCAGGCTTACTAGCACGATCAAAAATTTAGAGACCAAAATCGAAGGTTTGGAGACCAGACTCATCAATAAAATGGGAAAGGTCGGCACTGAGCAGCGCTGTTAAATCAAGCGGATTAGCAATAAAATAGTTGATTATTATGGGGTATGTTTTGAACTTTCTGGCATAACTGAAGCTTCTAAGCTAGTATCAGGGTTAAAAATGAAATGTGGGCATTCTATTTGTTCGTCTTCAGGCTATCCTCCTTCCGCTATAGTTCAAAGGTCCTTACTCTAGTTAGCAACAATTCACTTTGTAAATGCAAATGTTAATATATCACTATTTTGCTATTTTGAGACGGGAGTTGGTGACTTTTCCTTTCGACATGCAATTTCGTATTGCAATTGCTCAACAAGAAGCCACATTGCCCAGCATTCTCTAGCCCTGGTTCCTGAGTTTTTAAAAACCCTTTGTGCCCTACGGATCTTGGCTACTATTTTGGGTAGAACACAATAGCCCAGCGCCCTCGCAAATGTCATTGCTTGTTGCTATTTTTACATAAAAACGTCGATTTTCAGAGCACCAGAATTTCATCACCCACAGTGCCACTCGATCAATTCTTAGTAAAATCGTCATCTTGTCTATTATAAACAGGCTATCCCGATACTAGAGCAAATAGTGTAAGATTGGGTGAACTGTAATGATACCAAATTGGTGATTTTGAAAGCGTTTATCCTTTTCTATCGCGGCCTATAAAGATTCCTGGCACTTATGTTAGTTCCTGCATCTGCATGATTTGCCCCAGTTGACTAGCATCAGCCACAGAACAAGGAAATACTCCATAAAAATGAGAGTCTAATTATCTCTAGGTCTTCGGCTAACCGTTGACATATTTTTCGTTTTAATTAATTGAGGGGCGGAGGTAGATTTTCGACTTCCCGGCCATTCTTGGGACCTCCGGCATTGACTTTTATCCTGTTACTATACCCGCGTTGGAGGTATGTCGGGTTGGGAGGTATGTCGGGAATGCAGATACGCAGGGGAGGTAACGTTATACTTGACTATTGTCCGTGGACAAAATTAACCGTGCATCAACGAGCATGAAAACCCCAGCCACGCCAAAAACGTTCCCTAACCAACCTCGCTATCATGAAAACTGGGGAAATGAATTAAGAATATATATAGAGAAGAGTACTTAGTAGATTTTAATATTTGATATAGAGAAATTTCTTTATGAAGTGTTGAACAAGCGGAATCATTAGGAGGGTTCCGTTGCCATCGACCGCGGGTTCGCGTTAATTTTGTCCACTGACCATACTATATTAAGACTCGAATACTCAGAAGGGCGTCAAATGTTTGTTTTAGTTCCTACACACTGGGTATGTCCCTTCCCGGCATACTCGCTGAACCGACATGCTTCCCAACACGAGTTTATCTTCCTCCCGCCTAGCCACACTGGTTGTCAGCCACTAAATAACTAAGTAAGCCTGGCTGGTAGTGGAATTTACTTCCTGCCACATACCTGAGATATGTCTTGGCTTCAGGGAATTCGCAGAGCAAAACAAAACTCCCTTATTGCTCCACCTTCACTACCCCTCTGCTCCCAAGATGGACTCATCTCCAAAAGCTTACCCTTTCGCTATTCAATAGCCGGGGGAGCAAGCCTTGTTATCTGGTATGCGGCACTAGTCGAGAGGGCAAACGCATAGCCGTGCATTGTCATCGAACATCCAGAAAGTGTTGTTAAACCTACCAATCGCATTTTTCCACGACGAGTATTGCAGCCACCGATCTTCGCTAATTACAAGTGGGAAGTTTGGACTATTGAATTTTAGCCAAAGTATGGGTTGAATATACAAACGGTAGAGAGATTCATCTGGCACGAAGGGTTTTTAAAAGTAATGTGATCAGGGCTAGAGAACGCCGGGCAATGTGGCTTCTTGTTGGGAAATTGCAGCACAATGTTGGGTGCAGAAAATAAAAGGCCTAGGCTCTCATGTAAAAAAAACAGCAGAATAAAGTATCAAATTTTCCCGTTATGAAGTTAATTGTAGCTAACTAGAGTATCCTCACAATACGCAAAGTGAGTCATTGAGCTCTGTAAAACAACCGTAGCAAACCTGAGAGTTTTTTTTTTCCCCAACAAAGAAAAACGGCTATTTTTCCATCTTACGCTTATCAAAATAGCCTACCCAAGCTCGTAGAGGGGAGCAACCAGCCTTGCCAAATGTTAGTAGAAGATACGGTAGATTGCGAAGGACCCCCGAACCATACCGTAAGGAGGATAGCCTAAACACTAACAGAATGCCCCGAGTTCATTTTTGGCCCTAATTATAGGTTAGCAGCTTTACTTATGACCGAAAGTTCAAAACATACTCTATAATATGTGGCCATTGTCTCTCTGAGTCCCTTCATGTCAGAGCTACATGTAGTGGCCACTTTTCCGATTTCGATGGTGAGTCTGTCCTCCATACCCCTGAACTGAAGATCCATCTTGTTATCTAGTTCTTTGATTTTGGGTGTCAACTTCTTCGTTACATCGGCGCAACGATAATCGATCTTCCCGCCCAGGTTTTTGAGTATGGGGAAAACCCCGGTCTCAGGATTAACAAGATCCATGATAGCGCTGTGGCATTTCTCGGTATTCTGATAGATTTTTGTCAGGTTGTCAAAAGAGTTATTGTTTAATATGTTTGAATGGGGTAATACCTTTCCCACTGCTGAAATACTGTTCGTGGATGCGGCGTTGTGGCTGGGGGGTGCCTCCGGTGTCTCGGATGATATGCCGTTGAGAAGCGGTGGTGCCTGTCCTGCGGTCGTGGTTTTCTGGGCAAACGTGTTAGTTAAGGTAATCCAATATTATAGATCAATAGGTATCTTACCTTAGTAGCGTAAAATCTACTATAAGATCCCATCGGAGGGTGAATACCGACAGAGACAAGGTTTTGTGCGAGCTTGAGACGAAGAATTTGTTTGGCCATCGTGTAATGCTTGCTTGATGAGGTGCGAATGTGGTGTAATCAAGGTGGAAATAGTAACTAAAGGATGCTGGGCGTGGGCGTAGGTACTTTATAACCCCCTAAGCTCTCCATTCCGCAGGCAAGGCTGTTAGGAACGTGATACCACAAACACAGAGAGATTGTTCATACTAGAAGATAGCCTATAGAACAAGGGTTGCCTCTCAGAATGGTCAAGGATTGTCGCGCTTCGATTGGCCACCCCCACAGGGCCAAGGCTTTGTTCATAGGGATTTTGGCGAGTTTCCACCACTGGAGCAGTATCTATGAACTTCTGTGCGTCACCAAACCTGCTTACTTGCCAGACTGCCTGTGCTGCCGAGACTCATGGCAAACTGTGCATGCAAATTGCCGCGAAAACCGAAGGCTGCGATACTTTTGTCTCTTTCGCTGATGGCCGCCGGGGGTGGCGTGGAGGAAATGACAAACCCCGAGCGCCCATAATCTAAAATTGTCCTTGGCCCGCTCTTATGCCCTTCTCCGCCATTTCCCAGCTAAAGGCTCCCGCTCTGCTATATTACCTCACACAAAGTCTTCGCTGTTTGTTGAAGCATAAAAAATTCATCGAAGAATGAGACAAGGGGGGCGCAATCCCAATACCGGTAGGCTCTAAGCACGGAAAAAGACAGAAGAATGGTGGAACAGTTGGCTGCTCCCCCTCCCGGTTTGTTTAGGGAGGGCTAAGAGATATATCTCTCCATTAGCCGGGACTAGAAAACTCTCGAAATTCAATAAGCTCTAGAGCGAAGCCGCAAAACGACGAATCCATCAGTGATCCCTAGGTACCTCAAGCAATCCACAGATATCCTAACCCCCAGAATCTCACCATGAGCCCTGAAGACTATTCCCTCCGTCCACACCGATATGCCCAACGACATAGGGTATGAAAGAAAAATCATGAATTCCCGATACCTAATGTCCGATGGCAACGGGTATCATTAACAAAGACAAAAACCCAATATACTATGCCTACTCGTATCGAATATGAAAATATGAAAACAACGATCCACTGCTTAGTGCCTAGTAGCTCCCTGCCACAAAACCACAAACTTTAGAACCGCCTATCTCCCAGCCACACACCAGCATACTTGCATATTCACCTATCCGCACACCTGCACCCCCGCATAACTGCATATCAGTATAACTGCATACCCACATAACTCCAAATCTGCATGGCCACATCACTAGCCGCCGTATAGGCAATCCAACAGAAAAGGTTGGAGAGTAGGGTGGGTAAGGGGTTAGACAGGTTTGCAGCCACAATCTAAAAGGCACGGGCCAACAGGCGGAGACTGGAGGTCCCTGAAGCTGCAGAATCTACAAGCCCTCGGGGTGATTGGAGGGGGGGGCTACGGGTGACCGAAGGGCCGTTCATGTAATTGACTGGGGCTGCGGGGGAAGTGTGGGTCCTGAAGGTATCGTCCGAGAGTGACAGATAGGTAGGGGACTTCAGGGTCGACTGTTACTATTCTATACTGCAATCTTTCCCGGATGAAAATCATATGGGAAAGGTAGTAGACCTTCAATCAACAGTTTCAGCCGCTAGCTATGCCCGGAAAGGCAATATAAGTTGTTTAAACACCGTGTTTGAGGCCGAAACTATAGCGAACCCCCTACGGGGATATAAAGGCAGAAACGATATAGGCTTTCTATCCCAAAATGAAATACTACATAAGCAAAGGTGATTAATTGGTTAAGCATGGGGCTATTTTAACATCCCTGATAGTTTTAGTTGGTAGTGCGGGAGTATTGGTAGACCTCTACACTCAAGTTCTCTGTGAAATCTTTTTTCTTCTTTTTTCTTCCAATAAAAATCCTGAGACGGGTATTCTAGAAGCTCTTAGTGTTCGATTATTACTAATAGGAACGCTCTTCAGGTAGGGGTGAGCATTTATCAAACTTGGCTGTACGAATACTATACACCAATCATTGCACACACCCTTTAAAATGGACTATGATGACTTGGCACCAAAATCATCAAGAAACCTCCAGAATAAGCAAGTATCGTACAAGACTTCACCTCATTAGATTGCCCTCCCGCACTTCTCATATCCCCTCCCCAACGCCCAATACCCGTAGGGTGTAATGTATGCAGACTCCTACCATGAACCACCCCCGAACTCTGCCCTCCACAAAGAAATCATATCTAGTACCCGTACTCTGCCCCCCAACAAAGGAAGGGAAAAAATAACCTGCACTTGTTTGTCCCGCTCATGTAATAAGGCTGCGTCCGGGGAGTGGTGTTGATCTTGCTTTTTTTTTCCCCCTCCATTATTGGCACCAGTGAGACCGCCTTCTGCTAATTCTTGTGGGTGCTCGGAGTAGTACCGTTCTACAAAACATCAGACAATCCCGGCAATGTGTTAGCTCAGGGAACGCCAAGGTCTGAGAAAGTTTTTCGCAATGCGCAAGTGTCCATAAAAAGTGCGAAAATATAGCCTTTGTCTCAATAGATACTTGAATGGGTTAAGTAGAGATAGTTTTCCGATCTTTACCGACACACCGGGGCACAGTGCACATGCTTCAAGGAAGCTGAAAAGAGCAAGGGCAGCCCAGATTGGTGGTATCTTTAGTATTTTTCGGATAAAAGACCCGGAATTGCTCAAAAGAATTTCCCCTCCGAATGCATGTCGAGATAATCATTCCCAAAGGTATTATTGAACTCGGACGGGTTTTACTAATAGATTTTCAATGGCTTCGAATATGGGGAAGGATATGCCGGAATTTGGCATATGGGCCAAGCAGAATTAAGACGTCCTTTTTCATAAACTTAGATCGACGATGATGATAACAACCAAACAAAGCGAGTGACCAACTGTGAAACGAAACGAAACGCCAAGCAACCGACAACGAAAACGATCGCACACTCAAGTTCGGAGAAAATCTTTTCATTCAACAACCACAGACTCACGATCACCAATGGCTCCACAATGGCTCTCTCAACTAACTAATCGGTAAAGACAGGAGTATATGTCAACAATAACACCCTATCCCCCCATGAGCCAGCAGGCACGCCCATGCTACTCCATGTGAGTCTCCCATTTCCCTACCATGACTCCCGGGCTAACCAAAGGAAACAAACACCACTACTCACAACATCCGCATCTGTTCTCTTCGGGTGTAAACCCTCTTTACCCTCTTTCCGGCTTGCCTTACAGCCCTTCCACTTCCTTTCCGACGGTTACATTCCTGCGCAGGAAATGTATTCCGAATATCCAAACAAGCGTCGAAAGCTCGAGCCATATGCCTGAATCCTCGGCGCATTTCCGAATCCACAAACAAGCGCGCTCCCGGAGGCTATCTACACAAAGCAAGTATCATGAGAGTATGACGAGCAGCACCATCTCCAACATTAAATTGAAGAGAACGGTGTGCTATGTTGTTAGAGTTGCCCCCTCTGGTAAGGCATTGAATCTTTGGGTTTTTTTTCACGTCTCTTACTTTGCGATATTTTTCGCCCCCTTTTCTAGGGTACGGAATTCTTGACTACATAGCCCACCGTTTCGTTATTCAAGGTATTCCATTATGTCGGTTGGGAGTATGTGTCGGGAACGTAGATACGTATGGGGGGGATACTTTAGTACTATGCAGAAACTCGAATACTCAAAATGGCGTCAAATGTTAGTCCCAGTTCATACCCACAATCCGTATGTATCTTCCCGACATACACGCAGCATCGACATACCTCTCGACGCGAGTTTATACGTTGCTCCCTGCCTAGCTTCACTAGCTGTCGGCCACTCAGAAATTAAGTAAACCTAGCTGGTATTGGTATTTGCTTCCCAAGAATCCTGCCACATACCTCACGCATGTCTTTCCCATCCACCAATTTCCAGAGCGAAGCGGAACGCCCTTATTTCCTCCACCCTCACCAGCCCTCTACTCCCAAGATACACTCATCGCGATAAGCCTACCCTCCACGTTGTTTAATAGTCGGGGGAGCAAGCCATATTGTCTAGTACTCGACGCCAGTGAAGAGGATCTACACATACTCTATGCATTGTCACTCAACCTATAAAAAGTATTGTTACAACTATCAATCTTATTTTTCCATGATGGGTACTGTAGTCACCGATCTTGGCTGATTACGTGTGGGGAGATTGGGCTGTAGTATTCTAGCCAAAATAGCAGTTTAAGATACGATAGGGGGGCAAGATTTGGAGGGCAAAAAGGGTTTTTAAGAATTCCGTAAACAGAGCTAGAGAACGCTGGGCAATGAGGCTTCTTGTTCGGCAATCGCAGCACAACTTTGCTCCTGGAAAAGAAAAGGTTGAGGTCCGATTCTAAAAGCAGCAAAATTAAGATGTATCAACTTTCCCTTTACGAAGTTAATTGTAGTAACTACAGTATTCTCGCAATATACAATGTGAATCATTGAGCTCTCTAAAAGAATCATAGCAAAGCCAATAGCCATTAGTCCCAGAAAAGAAAAGCATCTATTCCTCCTTCTTAGACTTATAATAATAGTCATACCCAATCGCGCACCAAAGAACAGCCAGCTTTGCCAAATGTTAGTAGAGCATACGGTAAATTGTGGAAGACCTTTGAACTATACCGGAGCGAGGAGGATGGTCCAACCACTAACGAAGAGAATGCGCTGGGTCCTTTTTTGGTCCTGATCACAGATTAGTTGCTCCGGCTATGCTCGAAAGTTCAGAACAAACCTTAAGAGAATAATCAATTATCGCCAACCTCCTTGATTTCACAAGCTATTTTAGTCCCCATATTTTCGATTTTGGTCCCTAGGTCCCTGGAGCGAATTTCCATCTTCTCGCAGGTGTTTCTAAATTCATCGTTAATCTTTGTCTCAATTTTGCTGTATCGAATATCCATATTCTTACCAAGTTTTTCGATTTCGCCGCAAATCTTGGTCTCTACGTTGTCAACCCTGCTCCCTAACTGCTTCACAGAATTATCAAGAGCTGCAATGGCAATGCGGCATTTCACCACATTCTACTAGATTTTAGTCAAGTTGTCGAAAGACCTATTATTTATTATGTTGGAATGAGGTTATACCATTTCCACACCTGAAATACGGTCGATGAGCTCAACATTCCGGCTGGAAAGTGCCTCCCATGTCACATAGCTTCCATGTACCTCGGATGATTTGCAGTTGGAGAACTGGGGAACCAGTTCTGTGGTCGCTTTCATCTGAGCACACAGGTTAGTTGAGGTAATCCAACAATATTGATCAATAGGTATTTTACCTGAGTAGTGTGGAATCTTTTGTAAGATCCCAAACGAAGGGGAATACTAGCAAAGACCAGGTTTTGCGCGAGTTTGAGATGAAGGATTTGTTTGGCCATAGTGTAATGCTTTTTCGGCGGGGTGTCAACATAGTGTAATTGAGGTGATAAAAATAACTAAAGGATGTTGAGCATGGCCATAGAGACTTTATAAACTCACCAAACTCTCCATTACCGAGTCAAAGTTGTCGGCCACGTGATACCACACAGCGAAGTTTTTCAACCAAAAAGCAGCCGATAGGCCCCGGGTTGCCTCTCAGAATGGGGCTCAAGGATTGTCATATGTCAGTGAGCCACCACCCCAGGACCAGGGCTTTGTGTACATGGGGAGTTTAGTGAGTTTCTACAACTAGCTTAGAGCAATATCTATGAAGAACGTGTGTCACCGTGCTGGGTACTTGACCGGCTGTGAGGGCTACCGAGACTTATGGTAAACTGTACATGCGGGTTGCCGTGTGCCGGAGGGAGGGGGCTGCGGTACTTTGTCGCTCTTGCTGATGGACGACTGAATGAGTGGCGTGGAGGAAATCACAAACCCCTAGCGCCCGTAATCCGACCTAGCTATTGTCGGCCCGCGCTTAAGCCCTCCTTCACCATGTTTTAGTTAAACGTGCCCACTATGCTAAATTACCCCAAACAAAGTCTTCAGAGTCAATTCATTGAAGTATATAGACAGCGTGAAAGAATGATAAAAGGGCAATCGCAATAGGCTCTAAGCGCAACAAAACATGGAAAGATAGTAGAACTATAGGCTGCTCACCTCCCGGTTTGTTCAGGGTAGGCTAAGAGCCCGCCCGGCTGCAACGGTTCCGTTCCTTTCTCCCATACAAATGACCCTCTTCCTGCTGTTTGGAAACTGAGAGAAGGTGACTTTCATTGCAGAAAGGGTCACCCAACAGAACAGAACCATTGCAGCCGAACAGGCTCTAAGAGATATATATATCTCCACCTGCCGAGGTCAAGAAACTCCCGAACTGAATAAACTCTAGAGAATATCTTCAAAACGACAAATCCTGATCCCTAAGCATCTCAAGAAACCTACAGCTATCCTAAGTCCCGGGATCTCACAATCCTCCATCAGCCCTGAATCCAATTATCTCTGCTCACACCCGTATGCCTAATAGCACCGGGTATGAAACAAACACCATAAATACCCGATACTCAATGTCTGATGCCAATTGATATTAATAAAGACAAAAAATCCAATACCCTATACCTACAGGTATCGAATTTGAAAACCAAAGCCTACTGCTAAGTATCATACCTAAATTCCGTGAACCACAATACCACACGCCCTATATCTATATATATCTCCTATCGTATATGGGCCCATCCGCATACCTGCATAACCATGCAAGTGGAGAGCCGCATACCTGCCGAACCTCACAACTGCGTAACGTAGCAGCCTGCCCCATAACCGTGTCAAGGTTGTGGCTTCGCCACAACCCTCAATTGCTCGCTTGCTCTCAAGCTTGGGCACTCCTCCAGAGGGTGCTCGACTGCTCAACGTCAGATTGTCCATGGACAAAATTAACCGCGCATCAACGAGCAGGAAAACCCCCAGCAACGACAACAACGTTCCCTAACCAACCCTGCTATCATGAAAACTAAAGAAATAAGTTAAGAATATATATAGAGAAGAATACTTAGTAGAAATTAATATTTGATATAGAGAAATTTCTTTATGAAGTGTTGAACAAACGGAATCATTAGGAGGTTTCCGTTGCCACCGACCGCTGGTGCGCGGTTAATTTTGTCCACTGACCAGATTTTATTTGTATGTGAATTTAAGAATTATGAACCACTACCAAACACTCTGTGATGCGTTAAATGTCCTTTCGGCTTTCTCACACCTTGTTTTAAGTCTTCCACTTTTTTTCCTCTCCTTTACAACTTTTATTCCTGCATAGTGGGACTTTGAATCGAATTCGGCGTGAAAGTGACGTTGAGCCGAATCTGACGTTGAGTTATCAAAATTTATTATAAGGAGACACCGCCAATCCAGGCATACGGCCACCAAAACTAAATAAAACAAAACAAAACAAAATAAAACAAAATAAAACAAAATAAAACACAAAGTATCACTCCACAAAAAATTCACCAAGCCACACAATAAATAAATCCTCCATCTTCCGAAAGCATCGGTCACCAGCCTTCCCCTTAAGGTGCGCAATAACACCACCAGTCTTGTATCCGCCCTTATCACACATCGGACACACAGATAATCCTTGTCGCCCCTCCCCACCCAGGCCCACCCACAACACCAAAGCGTTTAATAGGTCGACGGGTAACTTGTACTGTTCCCTGGCTATCCGATTCCAAAACAGGCATGTCATCGTTGCCGCATGCGCCGGGTAATGTGGCCAATGGTTCTTGGATCCAACATCCTTCCCACAGGTGTGGCATCGCACCGTAGCGTTTTGTCCCAGACCGTGCATAAACACCCATTTCCACGGCATGGCCCTCACCGGCAGCATGCACCTCAGGAAGTTGCAGTTATCCTTGCCACAGCGTGCACATGGCAGTCAAGTCGCCTCGCAGATCACTCCATCCGGGGTTTGTCGGAACACCTCGTTCGTAAATGGGTTCCCGCCGACCACCATCACATCATCACTGTATTTGGCCACTCTAGGGATACCCATGCCCAGATACCAGTGCCGGACCCACCACTTCTTCCAGTCCGGAACGTGCTTGTCGTCGAAGACATCACTCGTAGGTCGTGCATCCTCAAATCTACCGCACTTCTGTATGTGAAAGCGTTCGTTCCCGTTCACACAGCCCTCGTGCCCCCGTTCAACGACGCCTGTTCTCAACCTCATCAGCACAAACGCATCCATCTGCAATAGTCCAGCCGAATGTCTGGGACCACCACCGGGTTGGCGTTTGTAGTAGTGGTAACCTTCCCTCTCATGCCACGCCCTCCACTCCGACAGCATCTTTCGTTTGGCAGCCCTGTGTGCCCGTAGGCCAAAATCGGCCAGTTCTCTGATTGCACCACCGGCCCGAGCAGCCCGCCCGGCGGCAAAATCGGCCATTTCGTTACCGGCAATCCCAGCATGACCTGGGACCAACCGAACGCGATCTCGTCCAGTGCATTGATACATGGAACAAAAGCCTCCCACACCGAACTGTGGTACCCCCGTGGTGCCATAGAATTAATGATCATCAGGGTTGCCTCGGAGTCCGTAAATATGACAGCTCTCCTAACTCTGAGAGACGCAAGATGGCCAAGGGCCCATAACATCGCCACTAGTTCGCATTCGACAACCGTCCTGTCGTCGGGCAATTTTCTTCCTTGGGGCTCTGCAAACCTACCATCCTGGTATATCACAAAGGCCGCACCAGTCCCATCTTGGTTCTTGGCGCTGTTGCAATAGGCCAGTATTCCATCACGATCGTTGCTCGCACAGTGAAATGTCTCATCATGCATCTCAATGGCAGTGAACTTGTCTTGACCAACGTCGCACAAAGGGGACCTGTGTATCAATGTCTGTTCCGACCAAACTCAAACCGGCACAACATCCTCCTCGCCCCAACTTTGCCTCACATACCCGAACCATGGCAGATCTCCACCGTACCGATAACTGATCATCTGCAAGTAACATTTCCGCCGGAAATATCTCAGTCTTACGTGCCATGGTGGTATCTCCGTCTCCCCCAGTAGAATATTATTGGCTGTCCTGGGGGGTGTCCGGAAACACGTTCGGATACAATCGTTGGTATGGACCTGCAGGGTATCGACCGCCTTCTTATTGTCGCCGATCGACTCCACACCGTATCCAATATTGGGGACAAATACCGCGAATATCAGCCGCCACAGTTCCCACGCTCCAATCCCACCGATGCTTCCAAACCTCCTCCCAACTGCCGCAATCCGCCTGCGCACGTCCAACCCCCTCCTAGTCCAATATTCTACATGGGAAGAAAAGTCACCAGCAACATTAAAGAAAAAACCCAAACACCTCAAAAACTCAACCGGCTCCTTCCTAATACCGCCAATGTCAATCCCGTCCCATCCCCCACCGAACCCCACCCAATCCGTCTTAATCGCGCTGAAGCTCATACCCCGACCCCTTGCCACCCTGTCCATATCATCAAATATCACCGATAACATCATGGCACACACTTCCCTACTCGACCCCGCTACAACAACCAGCCCGTCGTCCACATACGACAACACCGCCCTCCTTACAGTCGGCGTGTACTTCAGCCGGCAAAGAAAAATATCGGCGACGTATATCCCGAACAGGTAGGGCGACAGCGGAGAGCCTTGCGGAATGCCGCGCTCAACATAGTAGCTCTTCAAAGTGTGCCCATTGAACCGAAAATACAACTTACGCCGCCTCGCCCATCGTTGCACCCATTCCACCAGAATGCCCTTACATTCCCGGGCCATTATAATGTCCCCAAGGAGTGTGATGTCGACATTGTCAAATCCCCCCTCAACGTCGACCGACATTATCGCTCACGAGAGGCTCTTATTGGCGTCGAAAAACTTGTATGCAAGAGCGATACAATCGTGGACACCCTTCCTGCGTTGGGACCCGAACATCGTGGTGTCAAGTTCAACATCGTCACTGACCCTCCCCAATACGATTCGTTCCGCTGTCTTGGCCAGTATGGGGAGTAAATGTATCATTCGCCATGCTTTGACCACCGCGTAATGGGGCTTGTTGGCATTGGGAATCAGTACAACTTCGCCCGTGTGCCAGTCCTCGATGTCATGTCGCAGGTCATAGTTGATCAGAGGTAGTACCACCCCCGCAGAGCGCTTGTACCATCTTATCAGCATTGGATATCCGATGTCACAAATTCCCGGGGTCGAGTTCTGTGGGCCCTCGCGCAGGATCGTCGACAAACAGTCGACCGGCTCGATGTCTATTATCTCAGGTGACCACACGGAGGGCTCCCCTGGGTCTAGCTGCTCAGCGATCAGATAACTGATGTGTGAATGGGTAGTCGCCAAGCTGTCGTCCGCCCTCCTCATCGGTGGCAGCGTCTTATGTGTTTCAGCCCTCCCGATAATCTTGAATATCGCAGGGTCCCCCGCGTTCTGGAGCGTGTCGCGGAGCTGTTCGTGGTGTCTCTGACAAATGCGTTGTCGGTATATTGCGCGGAGAAGGTTATAATTCTCCCTGTTTCCTATGTCGCGCCCACAGGCCAACCTCAATCGTTTGGTGTCCTTCCGCAACCTCTCCAGTTCCGGGTTCCAAAGATTGCACTGTCGTTCACCATTCCGGGATTGAGGTAGTCTCCCCATGATACCGGTGAGTGTGCCCCACAGCTCACCATCGTCACACACCTTCAGCTTGTCGAGGTCCTCATCGAGGGCAGCCATGTTAACACATCGCCAGGCGGGCCTCCGTCGTTCAATGTCGGGGGGTGCTTGTGCCACTAACCGCAGCAAAATGGCCGAGTGTTGTAGCCCGACGTCTTTGTACTCCAACCGAACATCCTCCTTTCTCAGGCATAAATCAATCGCAGATATGCCCATGAACGTCGGCCCATCCGGGAGAATCACATGCATCAAGCTCTCGTCCGCCCACTTCCGTAGCCACCCACCCTAGTTATTCTGGGTGGTACACCAGTCTTTATGCCGACTGTTGAAGTCACCGAATAATCGTTGTGCTCTGGGGGATGTTATTTATCGCATGTGCGAACACCGCTCGTGGTCGTGTTGGCCTGATATATACCCCGCTCAACACCAATTCCTTCCCACAACGCCAAAAACCAACGGAGGCGCACCACTCATTGTGTGCCACCACCGAAAACAAACCCACACAACCTCTCCTTACCCAAACCTCCACACCGCTCCCCGCACAAAAAGAAAACAACACACGCCCACCATCGTCACTATCTACAAGACCCCCACCCACCACCGGCGGGTCCAACACAAACAAAATATCAACAAAAGAAACAACTTCCATAACCAACCGGCAATTCCCAGCACTGCCCCTCACGTTGATTGACATGGCCGAAAAACGCATTACCCGGTCAGACCGGACGATTGTGGGAGGTTGGGATCCGAAGAAGTTCTCCGGAGTATGCTCTTAGGGGTGGGAGCTACCGCTGATTTACCGGAGGAGGCCGGCGCCTGATCCTTTCCTTTCCCTTTCTCCGCCGCAAGAAGCGCAGTGTCAGCGGCGTTCACCGCCATCTCGCCGGGTGGTGTCGGCCGGCGTCGGTTGCGAGAACGAGTGTTGAAACGGTTCCTATCGCGGTCAGCAACACCTGATAGAGAACCTGCGTCACTCGCCATTGGGGAGCCCTGGGCTGCGGGGGGGCCGGTATCGGGAGTCAGCCTCGTGGCCGGGCAACGATCGAAACCGGTGAAGTGCCTACTTCTATCGCAGAGTAGACAGACGCGCACCGTATGTTCGCAGCTTTCACCCTGCTGGCCTGCACAATTCAGGGCCGGGCAAAGATGCTGGGCAGTTTTGTGGTTGCCCCTGCAGAGGCGGCATCTCGGAGGAGCCGCACACATCGTTGAGATGTGTCCCAACTGCATGCAGTTATGGCACACCTGGGCTGGTGGTCGGTGATCTGTCCACAACCTAATGCCCCGGTTAGCTCCCCGCAAACACAACTTACCCGCCCTCAAGGCGTCTTCCACTTCTCGGGTCTTTTCCAACACTAAACGAATCTGGCATGAGGTCCCTTTATTTTCCTTCATCGCATGGATGGACCCCAGAATGTTTGGTCTTCCGGCAGTAAACACGCCAGGATTGGACCTCTCAACGTCCAACCGAAGGCCGTCATAGACCTTGTCATTCATCCAGTCCTCGATCCGCCAGACACAACCCCTGCCAGTGTCAGCCAAAGGTACCCCGATTACTAGTACTTTAATCTTGGCCGTATCCCTGACAAAAGAGAAATCAGGTAGCCCCAAGTCCCTCATAACCACCGCATGGCAGCCAGCCAACATACTCTCCACCTGTCCGTAGCTGTGGGTTGACAGGGTAGCGTAAATGCAGCCCACATCGCTGCACAGTCTGGCCTCTTTGATGTATGGGTGCGAACCACCCACCTTGGGTTGGTTGGTGAAAAAGGCGTTCATTCGAGACCGGATTGTCTCAGCAGATATCCCAACCGGGAGAACAACTGTTTTCCGGGTGGAAAATCAGAGGGTAATGTGCCTTTCCCTAGTAGTAACAGCCGGGGAAGAGGAGGCCAAGGGAGTGGGACGAACGACGGGTCTCGCAGGGGGAGGAGGTGGAGCACGAGGCGTCTTCCTTTGGACAACATCAATCCATGAGCCAGCCACACATGCGGTAGGTCCGGCAATAGCGACGGGTCGGGTGTGTGTAGGCACGGGAGGGGGGGGGGGGCAGCGGGACCATGGGCCCGCGTCGTCATCGACGTCAACAGCGTTTTCTTCCCAGGGGCGGCTCCCTTCGAGGGAACAGGCGGTCAACCAACCTGTTGTTGTTGCTGTTGCTGTTGCCGTTGCTTA
>Ga0307509_10006280_pt1 | contig 16060 bp, 9 predicted proteins | sample 10_EM_MG_FD_202245 | JGI IMG/M metagenome (GOLD analysis project Ga0307509, IMG submission 202245) | Populus trichocarpa ectomycorrhiza microbial communities from riparian zone in the Pacific Northwest, United States - 10_EM | ecosystem: Host-associated > Plants > Roots > Unclassified | place...
CCAACACTCCTGTGTCACGCCCGTCCCCCAGATCCAAACCATGGTGGTCCCCTCTTCTCTCTCACCTAAGAGCTGCCTTCCACTCGGCCTCTCGAACATATAGGTCTTCCAGAGACCCCTATGACCAATCTGCCCTGCGCTCGGCAAGACGCTCCTATTTTACTTCCATTAAGAAGGCCAAGTTCGCCCATTGGTCTGCCTACCTCTCGTCCCTCTCTCCCTCCTCAGTCTGGGAGGCCAGGAAGCTCGCCTCTGGAAGGCAGGCCCCAAGGTTCCCCTCCTTTCCTGACCAAGATACTCCTGAGGGCATCAACGAGGCCCTACTCTCGCATTTTTTTCCCTCTACCCCTCCTCCGACCAACGCTCCCCTCTCCCTCTCTCCCTACCCTGACTACTTCCCTCTCAGTCAGGATGAAATCGCGCTCGCTCTTTCAAAATCCTCCAATACTTCAGCTCCCGGCCCAGACACGATCTCTTATGACGTGTGGAAACGGGTTCATCAATCATGCCCTGCCCTCCTCACCAAACTCCTCTCTCCTCTGCTACATTACGGACACCACCCCGCCTCCCTGAAAAAGGCAAATGGCATTGTGTTGGACAAGCCTGGCAAGGCGTCCTATGATACCCCTGCCTCCTTTAGGGTCATTGTCTTACTCGAAACTCTTTCCAAAATACTTGAGCGGGTAATCGCTTCTCGTCTCTTCCTCCTGGCTAGGCATGTAGGCCTACTCCACCCTCACCAGACAGGATCCCTCCCGGGCCTCTCCACGTTTGACGCCACCTCTACTCTCACCCATGAGGTTCGCCTCCTCCAGAGACTCGGCTCCAAGGTCTCATCACTTTTCCTAGACATCAAGGGCGGCTTCGACAATGTCGACCCCGGCCAGCTTACCTTGGCACTACGGGCCAAAGGGGCCCACAAATACCTCACAGCATGGGTTGGCAGTTTCCTTACCAACTGCATGTGCAGACTACTCTTCCAAGGCTCTCCAAGGATATTTTCGCCGGTCGCTGTGGGTACCCCTCAGGGCTCCCCCATCTCCCCCCTCCTCTTTGTTATTTATGTTTCTCCGCTTCACCCAGTGATACCTAAGGGTATTGTAATCTCCTACGTGGATGACTTCGTGGTCAGCGTCTCCTCCTCCTCCCACCGGCGAAACGTTCAACTCCTTCAAGGCCAGTACCGCTCTCTGTGCAGTATCGCGGCACCCAGGGGCCTCACCTTCTCCGTCCCCAAGACTGAGCTCATACACTGGCGCACCCCTCAGGAACGCTCACCTCCCTCAACGGCGGGTGTCCGGTTGGACAACCTATACTTCCCCCCCAAGGACACGGTGAGGTGGCTGGGTTATTGGCTTACGCCCCCTCTCTCTTCGAGTGCCCACTTCAGCAAGTGGCTGTCCCTCGCCCAGGGCGCCTTCGACACGATTAAAAGACTCTCACCTCCAGGGAAGGGCCTCCCACCGTATCTCTGCCACAGGCTGGCCTCTTCCCTCCTCCCCCCTGTCCTCTTGTATGGCGCAGATCTTTTCACACCCCTTGTGGGGATGCAAGACAAGTTGGACGTATTTTGGCACCGAGTCCAAAGGTGGGTCACCAACTGTTTTTTCTCCACCCCGGTCCCTATACTGGCCATTGAGTCCTGCCTCCCCCCACTCGTCCTCCTTATCGAACACCGACAACACATGGCCGCCCTGAGGATGGTCTGCTCTCCTCCCGAAATCAACCCTGCGTCGGCTAGGCTTCACAAGTCAGTCCCGAACCGGTCTCCCTTCCGCTCGCCGCTCTGCCATCGCTCTCTGCTGGTCAAGTTGAACCCCGCACATCGTCCCCTCATGTGGAAGACACCCCAAGTAACGATCCGCAAGCATCTCCCCATCGATGAAATCGCCCATAGGGCGCTTCCCCTGCTTGGAGACAGGCTTTTCTTTCCCTCGCACAACCGCCATCTGGTCCCTGTCCTATCCGTCCCCCCGGTGGACCCTCCCTCTGACTCATACACCACGCTCAAGAAAGAATCCCGGGCAATCCTCCTTCTACAGTGGCGCTCGCTCGCTCCTCCCACCCCAGGCTATCCTTATCCGCCTTCGCTCACACCGCACTCCTTTATGGGCCTTCCCAAGTTCATTGCTGGCCGCTTCCACCAGATGCGGTCCGGGAAGAGCTACCTGGCAGCCCATCCCTCCTGGTTTAATCGAGACACTCCCTCCCTCTGCCCCAGGTGCCGCGCCTCGGCTGAAACCTTTGAGCACGCCATCCTCCACTGCGAAGCCCGTCGCCGCCTGAAAGAGAGTCTCCTCCTGGCCCTCACCTCGCTTGACGCTGCCTCGCCCCTATGGTCCTCCGACCAGGATATCGCCACCCTTTCTAGATTTATCGCACTCACGGCCACCGGTTACCCACCCGACATGTTCCCCCCGAGCCCTGCTTCCAGCACTGCCCACAGCCCTGCTCCCTCCCCTCCCTTCTCCCCCTCGCCCCGTTTCAGGTTTTCTCCCGCGGAGGATGGTTGATTTGTTCGGGTATTTCTGTACTTGTTGTTTCTTGACGGGGATCGTAAGGTCTGGTGGTTTTGAATATTTCTTTACTAGTTTATGATGTTTTCCCTTGGTTGGTTAGTGCGTCATGGTTTAGTTATGCTTTGGAGAACTGGGTGGATAGGGTTTTCTTTTGTTAGTTGTTTTATTATAGGTTTTGTTTACGCCATAGCTCACCGCTGCATGCGAGTTCTTTGTACCTTTAAACAAACGAATACATGACTTAAACAAAAACAAACAAAAAAAAGCATACCACGAACTCTGTGCGACAAATACAGATAGTGAAACCAGTGCTCATGCTGTGGACAAGAAGGTCATTATTGAAAAAGGTGCCCCTCAACATCTCTGGTTGAAGCCTCTGCTTGGTTAGGCCACAAAAAACTGGTAGTAATGTTAACCTCACAGCTAAGGTCGTTGCAAAAGCACGAGGTGTTGAAGCCGCTCCTACTCTTGATGTGAAACCCGTTGTTGCCAAGCTCCTTGGATCACCTCAGATTGATATGAATATCTTGAATGTTTATACTGAAATGGATGACTAGGTGAGGTATATTCCATGAGCAGAAATCATTGAGGGAAAGATGCAAAACTTGACATTAGGCCAAGAGATTGGTATGCTATGTGAAGATGGAAGATGTCAGTTGTATGTTCCCCAGCCTTGATCGGTGCAAACAGAAACTAATATCAAGCTAGAAGAAAGCGCGATAGAGGAAGGTTTCTTTTGTAACGTACCCAAGGTAGAAGTGAGACATCAGGTAGAAGCGAGACAGGGTAACACTATGGTTACACTATGGTAACAACAGTGACAACTCCATCAATTCTCACCCAAATTGGACCAAACAACCATATTGTAATAGAGAAATTGTAGGAAAATCAGCTCAAATCCTAAGGAGAGAGAAAAAGTAAAAATAGAGTAAGAGAAGTAGAAAAGAATATGAATATCATTAGTGAAATTGTGAGAGAGGTAAAGTGTCAATTGAGAAGATCTGACATAGTGTAAAACTCTAGAAAAGAGATTTGTAAGTAGTTCTCAGATTGTCAGAATGGTTTGGTGAATAATAGAATACAGGGGAGATCAGAAAGGGCTGATAGATTAGGTAAACAAGATGAAAATTGAGCTGGAAAAGAGTGAAGTACAATAATCACAGAATTTCGTAGAAGGGGATAATATTGGATATATTATGATAGATGATATCATAATCGTATACTGTTAGTCTACTTATAAGATTTAAAATAGCACTATTTTGTTAGATATAAATAATAATAGTAAAGTATCTTATTGTTTTCATATGGGGGTTAACTATTAGTTAAATTATCAATTCAAAAGCTATTACTACTTTTGCAACTATTACTCATATCTAGAGTTATTAGATAAGATATATTTTGTTTCAAGACAATGGTATTAGTACTTTAGTATCTAAATCAAACATATTCTCTACACATATTTCAGATTCTCTGATTTCTATTGTAAATTTATGAAAATTGACCATTTGTTCTTCAGATTTGAATATTTAAATTTGCCTATTTTAGGTAGCACATTATTAGGAATCTTATAAAGAATCAAGTGAATTATTTTGGACTTGAAGGATATTGTAGAGATAATAAATATGTACAGAGATAGAGTTTTCTATGAGGAAACTATGGACAGAATAGCATATAAAGTTGATATAGGAGAGGTAAATTTTATTAAAAAGAGTTGATTTTTATCAACAAGCTAGTGAAGAATAGATTGTTATTGGAAACAGGGTTGCAATCAAACAATATATGCAAACGAGTATAGATTGAGTAATTTCAATTTATACTTGATTCATTTAAAATATTATGAGAGTCTTCTTCTATATCTAATACCCAATAGTTATTTATTAAATCAAAGTATAAATAGACATTACCTGATAATTCCTCAAGTGATTAATTATAATATTCACATTTTTCTCTCACCTTACAGTGGAAATATATCAGGCTTTAAACTATCTAACTCTAAAGCCAATTAAGCACACTATCGGGGCATATATTCTTGAAAAACTACTCTTCTTATAACCTCTGCTATATTGTGGAATCCGACTAGCTATATATCATCTTTCTTTACTCTTGTCATAATGTTTGTATCTTAATACTCCTTATCATGATCAGTCATATTTATTTAGTCTAATTACCTTCAACTAGCCTGGTTCTATCATTACAAATCTTCTCATGCTGCAAGCTATTTTGATTCCAATAATTCCCCTACTCAAAAGCTCTATGCTAGCTATTAGATTCTTGTTTTGTATAACCCAACATCTTTATATTGTTAATCAGGCCCTCTTTCAATTTTCTATAATAATTCTCACCTTTTCTCCCACTTCTTTTAACCTTTTTTTACTCTTTTTCGATCTTTCCAACTTTGGATAATTCTCCTACAATTTCTCAATTGAAATGACTTTGTTTGATCCAATTTGGATTGGAATTGACTGAGTTATTATAGTCTTTACAACTGTGTAATCAGAGGGTTACCCTGTCTCACTTCTACCTGGTGTCTCGCTTCTACCTAGGGTACGTTAACCTGTTGGGATGCTTATAGCTCTTTCAATCAGGTTTGGTTTTATTTCTTATATGATATCATGCTAAGTGTTACTTGCTTATCTCATATTGTCTAGATCATGTTCAAAGGAATTTGATTGGGTTTTGTTGTGATTTCGTCAAACTGGACTTGACTTAGCAATTGAATTTATTTTGCAAGTTTACATAGGAAGGGTCGAATACCCGAAATCATGCTGGTGTGATAGTGAACAGCTTGCAATTGAAACCCCATAATTTTATCAACCGATAAAGGTATTTACTACATGTTGTGGCTACTCTGGTCTTGAAAGGCAAGAGATATTGACTAGCTATCATAAAACATACCAAATCCTTCTGAAATACTAACCAAAATATTTAGTCACAAGAAACTAGCTAAGTGGATGAGGCTTGCAGGCCCACTGCCATATATAAGATCCATCCAGGTGAGAGTGTGATTGGAATGGAGCCACCACCATGAGCGGTTCAGTGGTGAAAATATCTTATTCTTACAAAGTTGGGCCATTAAAGTGGTGCTAAGCAGTAATTAGTTGAAGGAAGCCGAAGTATCTTGTATTTATCAGAAGGATTCAACACCTATTACCGACACTAGTGAGAATCATATCCCAGGCTTCTGTCTTTACTATACCACTACAGTAGAAATGTATATAGGAGACAATCTGAATAACATGTGACTTGAAGTCGGAGATATACTGGCAGGCAAGGTGAATGGTTATCTATTAATGTCATAGTTAAAAGACCACAACTCAGATATTATCTAGAAGAAAGGCAGTCTTAAGGGGCACTCTGAGTATTGTAAAGCCCACTGTCTCAGAAAGGAAAGATGCTTAGAGTTCATTACTGAAGAAGAACCTTTAGTCCAAGACCCAGACAATATCTTTGTTATGGGAATCACTCACTATACTGACAAGTATGGGGAAAATATTAAGGTCAAAATCATACCAGAATATTAAGAATATGCAGATATAATCAGTCAGGAAAGGATAAATACTCTAATAGAGCATACAAAATACGAACACCTTATTTGCCTGATCCCTGATGCCAAGTTATCTGAGAAACCAAGATATCCCTTATCCAAAAAGGTATTGGATGCGTTATCAGATTTTATATAGGAAATAGGGCATGAAGGAAAGATCAGAAGACCTTCTTCCCTAATAGGCACTCGTATCCTGTTTGTACTGAAACCTGATAGTATCCTTTAGTTATATGTTGATTATCAAGGTTTAAATGTTAGGCGGGAGCCTATCTCAAAGTCTTGCGAGATAACTCAGGCTGATAATCTTAATTGTAGACGGAGATTATCTAGGAAGGCTCAATGTTCCAAAATAGAGGTAGGTAAAGTGATAAAGATTTTTCTAGCGTAAAAACCTATATTGATAAGATCTCTTCTCCGTTGCTTGATACTGTCCAAATAGCTCGGGAGGCACCTCGATATTTATATGCCGCGTCTGGGTGGTCGCGGGCCACATCTACTTCCTATACTAAATAAGTACCTGCTAACAAACTCCAGCTTCTCTCAAGAAGTGCGAACACCTTTTGACCCTGACAATTCTGTTATCACACTTGGACTTCCGAATCACAACACTATGAAATTACCTGACGGTGCTCCCACACATCAGTCCATTGGTTACAATCCATCTTCGTCGGCATGGTGACTTGCTTACCATTTGCATACGCAGAATGGTCTCCATGATCGAACTAACAAAGGGGCCAGCTTTGTTATCAAACCTCTTCAGTATTGCAGACATATTCTGCAACCAACATCAACGAGGCATAAGATACACTTGTTATGATAATCGCACCAATAGCCATTATCCCTCCATAGTCGTATCGTTATTGTATCGTTCCGTCAGTATTGGCTGATACTATTGACGTGTGTGAGTGTGGGTATGCCTGATTTCTCAAACTACCTCATCCAACAACACCCTTCACTTCTCTGACTTTCATCGCGAGAGCGTGGAGTATAGAATGTGTTGCTTAACAATTGTCCGTAAAAGCGTCCCGTAGCTTAGTGACCACTTTCGCGACTCTCGTCTTTAGTGCTTAGAAACTTTATCCGACGTCGACCGATCTGGTTCGAACCTCTCGCATAAGCTCGTCAAAGGTGTTCCCTCATATATGCTGCGAACGGGATCCGGTCGGATGGACGGCCGCCACGCTTACAGGGTTACGAGGACGGCTCCAATGACAATGTCTTTGATGAGGGGACGCAACTACAGCTGCGTCTGCCGATGTAGTGCCGTCCCAACGCTGGTGCGGGAGGGGTGTGTTGGTTTGTCCTTTTGAACCCAGAATCCTAAGGTAGGGTAACTATAGGTCTTTATTCACTAAGGGAAGGCTAAGCCTTCCGGTATGCCTAACACGAGCTCCCTCTCTCTCTAAGCTTCGTCCTCGAATGCTTCAGAGATCTTCCTTCCATTTAAACAAATGAAATCCTGTTTGAACTCCGGGTAGTATGGTAAAAAACCTCATGCGTTTACTTATCCACACGAGGAAAATCTTTCTTCCCTATTCAATACCTGCCCTACTTGGCATATCTGTGTTTTCCTCATGAAAACCTTCTATCAATTCCTGAGCGTTTTCTAAACTCTCAGGTGGTTCCCAGGTGTTCTCATTCTCAGAACACCCTTTCCATTTAACGAAATACCTTAGTTCATGCATTCGCTTATTGCGACCGCGAACTTTCCTTGTATAAGAGATTATTTTACTCTTTACAATCTGTTCCACTTCCTACTCGAGATAACCATCGATCTCTTCTGGCTCTCGTGGAGGCTGTTCTCTTCCTTCTCGAATTGAGGTTCGATAGGGTTCCAACAGCGAAACATGAAAGGTTGGATGGATCCTCCATGTAGGCGATATTTCGAGTTTGAAAGTGCGTTGTCCTTTTGCTTCTATGATTTTGCAGGGTCCATAGAGTTTGGGACTTAATTTCTTCGAGAGTCGTTTTGTATGAATATGCTTTCCATTTAACATTACCAAATCGCCTTCTTCATAGTCCGGCTGTTGTAATGCTTTTTGGTCGTAGTATCTTCCCATTACCTCTCGGGTATAATTTAGCGCTTCTACCACTCATTTGTGAATCGCCTTCATCCAGTGGCTGTATAACTCTGCCCCTAGGTTCTAAGCTTGTCGCTCTCGCATCCATTCTCTCTGTGGATGATAACTGTAATTCGCAAAGAAGAGTGACATTCCATGTGCATTCGTCGCGGAATTATTGTACGCCAATTCGGCTAAGGGTAACAGCTGATACCAGTCGTCCTGGTCATAGTTGACGAAATTTCTTAAGTAACCTTCCAGCACTTGGTTGGTTCTTTCCGTCTGACCGTCCGTTTGTGGGTGGTATGCAGTTGACATCTTTCTTTTAATCCCTAGCAACTTGCATATGGATTTCCAAAATTCTGCTGAGAATTTTGCGTGAATGTCGGATATGATTTCCGTGGGTAGTCCATGAAGTTTCCAAACCTCTAGTAAGAAAACGTTAGCGACATCCTTGGCAGTCGCGTTTGTTGGGAGACGGATGAAGTGTGCCATTTTTGTGAATTGGTTGACTACTACCATGATCTGAGTGTAGCCTTGTGATTCCGGTAGTTGGGTAATGAAATCAGTTGAGATAGAGTTCCATGCTGCGTATGGCGTTTCGAGAGGTTGAAGTAATCCCCATCGTGCATGTCGTGGAGATTTATTGTGTTGGCACTCATCACATGACCGAACGTAATCGTTTATCCATTCGGTGAGTACTTTCCAATAAAAATCTCTCGTGATTATCTTTATCGTTTTTTCCATCCAACATATCCTGCTACCTTCGAGTCGTGGCATCCTTTTGCAATCTTTGTTTTTAGAGCATCGTTCGCAGGTATGTATAGCCGATTTTTGAAGTAGGAGAACCCGTCCCTATATTGCCAACTTATAGGCAATTCTTTGCCACGGGTTATTAGGTCTTTTAGCGTTGCTTCTCTGCTCAAGCATTCGAGATCACGGTTAGACGCTTCTCGGACTTCTTCCAAGAGTTCTAACCCGTATTCCTGTAGTATCGCTTTGGATATCATAGCGCTTGACACCATGACCTCTTCTTGGAGGAGCCATGGGTTTCGTCCGATATCGTTTTCGCTAAATAATCTGTTTTCCCTGCTGTCTGCATATAGTTGACACATGATCAGTTGTACCTGTTCTACGCGATGGTTCACTTAGGCGATTGGTCTGTGCTCCCAAATCCTTTGTTCCCTCAGTCTGTCATTTGTAGGTTGTCTACCTCTATCATCTCCGACGTGTCTATCTTTTCGATGATCATTTGTGCAATCCGGTCCCCTTCCTGAACCTGATAACTCTTTTTGCCATGATTCATCATAATGACTTTAACTTCTCCCGTATAGTCAGCATCTATTACTCCTCCGCCGATTCCGATAGTTTCCTTGTACACTAAGCCACTTCGTGGGGCTATTCTAGCATAAGTTCCTTGTGGTATTCCTATCGCAATTCCGGTTCTGACAAGCTTTTGTCCCCGTGCTGGGATCAGTACGTCTTCCAGGGCGTATAAGTTGTGTCCTGCCGAAAGCCTTGAGCCTTTTGAGGGTAGCGTGGCCTTGGCTGCCATTTTCATTACTTGAATGGCTGCGGCTTGTTGAACTAGCATCCGTTTTGTCAGTTTCTCCTGAACCGGTTCGTTCAGTACAAGACTTATCGAAAAATGTTCTGGTTTTAGAATTGACTGTTCGGTAGGCTCAGCTCCCTCCTCAGGACGATACTCCGGTCGTCTGCTTAATGCGTCTGGTTTGCCATTTCGCGATCCCGGTCGATAGAGAATCTTCAAATTGAACGATGCAAGCAATTGCGCCCAACGAATCTGTCTTTGATTCCACTTCTTTGTCGTTAAAAAGTGTTGCAAATTCTGGTGATCGGTATAAACCGTGATCGGCTTATCGGCACCGTATAAGTAGTGTTTCCATTCCATAAACGCTTCTAAAGTGGCTAGGAGTTCTTTATCGTGAATCTCGTAGTTGCGTTCCGCTGAATTCAATTTCCGGGAATGGAATGCCACCGGGTGAGGCCTTTTGTCCTGAAATTGGGATAAAATTGCTCCAAGTGCAAAGTCGCTTGCGTCTGTCTCAATTACCGTCTCCTGTTCCAGGTACAAGTGTGTCAGGATTGGCGCTGTCGTAAAACGCTGTTTGAGTTTTTCAAACGCTATGTTCTGCTCCCGTCCCCAGCTGAACTTTTGTTTGTCCCCTGTCAGCGTTTCTGTTATTGGCTTGCATATCTTCGAGAAGTTTTCGATGAATCTTCGATAGAAATTTGCAAAGCCAAGAAAGATTTGAACTTCCTTCACCGACCTAGGTGCCTTCTATTTCCTTATGGAGTCCACCTTCCTCGTGCTCATTGTCACCCTATCCGTTGCCACAATATATCCTAGGAATTCAACAGCTTTCACATGAAACTCGGACTTCTTAATAGACACAGCTAATTGGTGTTCCATTAATCGCGAAAGTACTTTCTTAACCATTGCGACATGTTCTGCATGCCTCTTGGAGTAGATGAGAATGTTATCTAGATATACCACCACTCCTTGGTTGAGAAATTCGCGTAATATTTTATTCATCATGAGTTGGAAAGTTGTGGGAGTATTGACTAGTCCAAACGGCATGACTTTGTATTCGTATTGTCCGTATCGAGTCCTGAACGCCGTTTTCCATTCATCACTCTTCTTAAACCTAATCAGGTGATAACCGTCCTTGATGTCCAAATTCGTAAATACTGTGGCGCCGGCAACCCGATCTCGTAATTCGCTCATTAAAGGAAGCGGATATTTATAGAGAATTGTCAACTTATTAAGTTGTCGGTAGTCCACACATAATTGTAAGCGACCGTCTGGCTTTGGTACAAACAAAATTGGCGCTCCAGCTGGTGACTGGCTATGCGTAATTTTGCCTTGTGCCAACATCTTGTCGAGGTAAGTTTTTAAAGTAGTTAATTGGTATTGTGAGATAGGATAGACGGGTCCACAAGGAGGTTCTGATCCTTCCTTGAGGTGGATCGCCTGATCGAATGTTCGTCTCGGGGCCTTTTTTCTGACGCTTCTGGTCGAAACAAATGCTTAAACTGAGCATATTCCTGTGGTAAAGTTTCCAACTCTACGGGATACTTTTCTTCTATTCTTCCAATTCTTCCCACATACTGGGCCTTTGGATCGTATGCGACTGTCTCGTCCTACTCAAACAGATCCTTCACGGCCCCATCCTCAACATGATCATGACGTGTTATTTGTCTGAAACTCCATTTTTTCGGTTCGTCTAAATGTGATTACTGGTGTTCATGGTACCACCATCCAAAGGGGATGATAAGGTCAAAGCGTCCTGTGGGCACTATTGCGGTGGAGATGGGGGACCTGTGTCCATTTCCGATTTGCAATGTGATGGGGCGGGTATATCTTTGTCCGCCTGATGAACTTGAAAGTCCATCGAATTTGACTATCTTGATGGGTTTCTTTCGGACTTTGTATGGAATATCGAGGCGTTCGACTAGCTTTTCGCTCAATAGGAAACAACTAGCTCCTGAATCCAATAAAACATGAATGCGCGGGCATTTGCCCTCAACATCTAATTGGGCAGGTCCTTCAGGACATGAATAATGTTTTGGAGAAATCGGTATTGGCCTCTGAGGGCTATCCAGCTATTTGTTTTTTCTCTTAAAACGCATTGTCTCGTGGACTGTGGTTGTTTATTACCGCGCCCGCGCAGTTTCGTCCAGAGAGGACTCGGCAGATAAACTTTCTGAATTAGTATTTCGGGCAGCCCACTACCAGCGTTCTTTACCTCCTGCCTAGGAGTTCCCAAATACTAGGCATTACCGTCTCGCACAATGGTGCCATCTTGCAACTAGGCCTGCGCAGTCCGTATCGTTGACTGATTTCGTGGACCATTGGCGACTGATCGGGAATGGTACCTTCGTCTATACCATTTGGGATTTTAACCGAGATACCTGTTGGGCCTTGGATAGCGTATAGGCTTAAAGATAAGCGTGCCCTAGTCACTAAAGCCACAGCTCGGGTAATTATCCTGGCCCAAGCTCTTCCTTAATGTATTCGGAACACTTGTGCTAGAACGGCACCTTGCTCCGCCTCAGGGATAGTTTAAACTAGATAGTGAGTCTGCATTCCCGATGTATTCTAGCTTTTCACTTCCGGTGTCTTTTATCCATCCCCTACTGTGCAGCGTCCGTTTTCGCCAGGTTCCTGTAATTTTGGGCCATCTTCTCCCTTAGATTGAGGTAGAAGAGTCTCGTCTCTATTGGCTAGCTTCCGGGCATGCAAAGTCGCAAATTATCTCGCTTTTTTGCACCCTTCCCGGCACTCATGGTCTCTTGATCTTTCCTCGATCCGTGCCCTGGTTTCTTCCCTTGTCCAGTTTCAGTCCTCTTATCACGATCAAACTCAACTATCAACTTCCATGAACAATTACATTGGGCTGTGTCGTCTCGGTGCCTGGCTGGACTCTCTTCCTGCTTCTTATGACCTGGTTCCCCTTCTTCAGATTTATCTAACCGTCGTTTCTCCAAGGTACACTGACCAATTTTCTTTTTATTTTTTTATTTTTTTAAATCATATCTTCATTGTTTCTACGGTACAAGAAATGACATGCATCTTTAACGATATGGCCAAAACAAAACCGAAAATCAAACATAACAATCAACAAAAGAAACAAACATAACCATTTCCACCAACGCGACCAATAAACGTCACAAAGCAGCCGAAGCTAAGTAAGAAAGTCATAAACCGCTAACTAGTCTCGAGGGCCAGGGGCGGGAAGAGAGGTAGAGGGGAGGAGGGGAGGAGGGGGGGTGTGGAGGGAGCGAGTGAGCGGGGGCATCCCAGGGGGGAAACCAGTGGCGGTGGTGCCAATGAACTCAGCCAGGGCGATGAGCAGCTGCTGGTCGGACCAGATTGGGGCCTCCAGAGCCAAGTCTGAGACCCCTTGAAGGAGGCGGGATCTCTGACTGGCGGAGGAGGGGCAGGACAGGATGGCATGTTCGAAGATTTGCGGGGCCTTGAAGCAAAACGGGCAGGACGTGTCGGCATCAGGACTGCCCCATGAGGGGTGAGCCGCAAGATAGCTTTTCCCAGAGCGCATCTGGTGTATCCTGCCCGCAACAAACTTGCCCAGGCCCATGAAGGGATGGGGGCGCGTTGAGGGCGGATAGGGATAGTACGGGGGGGCTGGGGTGGCAGACCAGTCAGAGAGGAGGAGTTGCTTAGCCCTTAACTTGAGGCAAGCATAGGAGGGGACAACCCCCGGGACTGGGGGCAGGTAGTCTGTTAAGTGGAGGGAGACGGATGGTAGTGTAGAGACGTCGTGTATGAGAGGGACGGCCGTGTTAGCTAAGGCTGTGATGGCGTTGTGTCAGTACCTTGGATTCTGGGCCTTGTCCGGAGCAGAGCGCCAGTCGAGGTTGAAGAAGTGGTAAGGTTGGGAGGTAACTTTCCCACGCGCTATTGAAGCGATACGGTGGGGCGAGAAGGTTGGGACAGACTTCGGGAGCCGTGCTGTGGCAGGGTTTATCTCTGGAGGGGAGCAGATGAGCCTTAGGCCAGCAAGGCGGCGTTGGTGACGTATAAGAACAGGTAGTAGGGGAAGACAAGCTTCCCTGTCCAAACATGCTATGTTGGTGGAGGAGAAACAGTTGGTGATCCACCTGCAGACCCAATGCCAAAAAACGGACATCGGCCCCATCATAGACGGGGGAGGGTTCCAGACAGCGGACCCATATAAAAGGATCGGAGCAAGGAGCGAACGCGTCAAGGAGAGACAAAGGTAGGGTTGAAGGCCCATCCCAGGCGGGAGAGGCAACGGATCGTGGCTAGGGCAGCATTTGCAAGTGTGTACCTGCTAGAAAGGTGGGACCTTGGGTCAAAGGTGGGGGTGAAGATGAAGCCTAGCCATTTCAGGCGTGATTGTGGATAGAAGAGCTGATCCTCCAGCTGCACCGGGAGGGAGCACGGCGGTTCGTTGCTCCTGGTGGTCCTCCAGTGCATCAGTTCGGTCTTGGGGACGGAGAAGGAGATGTTGATTGGGGAGGCCTTTCTCTTGAGCGCTGAGAAGGATTTTTGAAGGAGGCGAACGTTGGTTCTATAGGAGGGGGAGGCCACCGTAACAGCAAAGTCGTCGAAGTAGGAGATAATAAGTGACCTGGGGACTTCCAGGTGGAGGGAGGATACGTATATGACGAATAGAAGGCGGGAGATGGGGGATCCTTGAGGGACCCCAAACAAGACAGCAGCAAAGAGGCGAGGGGACCCCTGAAACGTCAGGTGGCAGGTGCGATCCCTGAGGAAAGAGCCGACCCATTGGACCAGGTATGGACTTACCCTCTTCCTGCGGAGGAGAGCGAGGAGCGAGGGAGATTCCACATTGTCAAAGCCTCCCTTCACGTCGAGGAAGAGAGTGGAGACTTTGTAGCGGAGGCAGGGGATGGACTCAACGTTGTGTTGTAGGACGAGGGCGGCATCGGCGGTGGATCTCCCAGGAAGGGACCCACATTGCAGGGGGTGTATGAGTGAGCATATCATTGCTTGGGCTGAAAGGCGGGAAGCTACAACTGTTTCAAGAGAAGTACACCGACCAAGGGGTTCATTCGATATAGATTCTTCATTCTGGGACCTTAGTTATAAGGTGCGCACTGCATTGTTCTTTTTGAGTTTCAATTCCCGGAGTTACGCCCGCACAACCCATCCGCTGTCGCCGGTGGGGCCTGAGAACACTCATAGTTCCTCGCTGTCGTACATGCTCCATGCAACCGGATGGCCTATTCTGTTCACTGTTCGTGAACTTTCTCCTTGGCTTGGTTCAGCCACGACAGCTACTCTTTTTCTCTGGTTTGGAGGTTGATCGCGCTTTCGTTTATTTGGTTCATACGTTTTGACACCAAATGTCGCGACGGATTGCTCCTTTCGACAATGTTTCCAGAAGTGGTTTGTTATTCCACATCGTGTGCATCCCTTGTTATTTCGTCGTCGATCAATAACATCTTTAGGGATGGAATCATGAGCTTTGTCCCAGTCTGTGTGTACTACCTCTTTTTTGTTGGTAGCTGGCTTTTCTGTCGACCAAGTTTTCGTACGGGGTACATTAGCCTTTCCCTTATAGGCGGCCCGTCTTTCTACCGTATACCTTTTGGTGGGTCTTTGATTGCTCTTTGTCGAAGCCCGGTGTAATGACCTTACGATAGGTAGGTACAATAAGTATCACCTTAGCCCAAATGGTATACCAAGTGGTAATCAGAGGTGGTATGGTCTAGTATACTTAGTATACAGATAGTTGGTTAGCCATGGGCTAATTGGTAAGGGTCACGTGCTTTAGTAGAAGGTCACGTGTTCAACTCTCCATGGTGGCAGAGTTATTTTATGCGTAACACGAATGTTTGTAACGTGAAAGATTCAAGAGGAATCCAGTAGGCGCTAAACATCATTACACGGCATAAAGACACCTCAGTAGGAAATGTCCAAGTCACCCTACCTTCACCGGCAAAGTCATCATAGAACTTAGAGGTCGATTTCCTCACATTCTAGGGGCTCTTAGATGTTCTTGGGCACACACGCATGTGCGCGGGGAGGCCCCACGCCTGGAAAAGGGTGGCCCGAACATACTATTGAACTTGGGAGGGTTTAGCTAACACCCCCCTCTGGCCCCAGCGTTGGGACGGCGCGTCATAGGTAGACAGCTGTGTAGTTGGTCGTTTGCTAGAAAAAAGAGGTCATTGGAGCAGCTGCCGTAAGACCGTATAAGTCGTCGCCGTCCGTCCGACTGAATGTCGGTCGCAGGATATATAAGGGGAGTATGGGTGTAACAATCCTACACAGATGCGGTTATTTATGCAACAGGTAACGAATTACTTACGTGCTTGAATTAGACTATCTTTATAGTCTTTGGTCTTTCTAGAATATTCGGGAGAGTCTTCTTCTTTCCGAGATTAACTTATAATCTCTT
>Ga0307509_10006281_pt1 | contig 16059 bp, 14 predicted proteins | sample 10_EM_MG_FD_202245 | JGI IMG/M metagenome (GOLD analysis project Ga0307509, IMG submission 202245) | Populus trichocarpa ectomycorrhiza microbial communities from riparian zone in the Pacific Northwest, United States - 10_EM | ecosystem: Host-associated > Plants > Roots > Unclassified | place...
TCGAGCGGCGTATAGGGCGAGAGGAAAGCGACGGATGGTTTTTTTGTTAATATCACTATTGAGTTGGAGGAGCACACAAAGGCATGCGTGTGCAAGGGTCGCATGTGCAGACTCGGGAATAATGTGATAGTACGATAGACGTTTTTCCATGTTCGAAAGCTGGGCTGATGTCAAGAAATCCTTGACAGAGGAGTGGGAAAATTGAACAACTTGGGAGCCTGCGACGTTGTCGAAGGATATAAGGCTGGAACATGCAGACAACACGGCTTCTTCCGCATTCAGTAGCTGCCAATTTGGGTGAAATGTGGTGGGAGCATCTGTGTCAAAGCTAACCGCAAAAAGGTCGGCGAGCTCTTCGGTGTGGAGAGGGCGAAAGGCCACTGTAAGGCACCGGAAGAGACGTTGTGCATATTTTCGTTTTTCTTCGTCTATCCCCAGCAGTGTGTGGCGATACGTTTCATCCAAACCCTTCGGCAAGCCTTTCAAAATGTCCCGAACATCCGCGGGGAAACTACGGCGCAGCCTGTCAATTTGGCAAACAACCCATTGAAACCTACAGTAAGAGAACGCATCAGCATCGATTGCTAAGCACAGACTATGGGCGAGAAGGCTTACATGCCGTTTGCGTTTTTTGACAACGTGTCAATGATCAGCTGCGTTTCTTCATTGTTCCACCCCTTCGTCTCTGAATATGTATGGACAGCCGACTCGATGTACTTGACCACATCATCCTTCTGCGCATCTTCATCATGGAGGGAGATTTCGAGAGGGTTCAAAGGCCGGAGAAACTTCATGACGTCGATCTCCAGACGACTGGCCACGCATAGATGTACGTTCGGGATTTCAAAATCAACCACTTCTTTGATGAGTTCTAGGACCTCTTCGCGGGAAGATGGCCTCCCAGAAACATTACTAGAAGAACATTCATCGAGAGCGTCAATGATGATATATATCCGGCCTTGTCCTGGCAATTTCAGCATATCTGTCAAACACCTATAAGCTGCGCTACTGCTGGGTTTTCGCGTGCCGTTGGCACTCTCTGAATATAATTTGGAGAGGATGTCAAGATAAGAATCTGATTCGGTAGAAAGTTGGCAAAGGAGAGCGGACAGGAGGCCATATAGATCTTGCTTCTTGGATTCCCGAGAGTCAAAATAATAGAAAGCCAGTATGGCCAATCCATCTGCACGCATATTATCAATGTCTTGAATGATTGCAGAACTAATCCGCAATATCAAAAATCCCGAACATTAGCCATGTAGACGACACGCACAGAAGGGTGCTTTTCCCTGAACCAGCTATGACACCAGGACTATCAATGAAAGATGGCACGCCAGTAGTTGGAGGAACATACTTTTGCCATGAACCCACAAGAACGACCCTTTCGCCTTCCACTGTTTGAATAAATTGTTTTCCAAGAACCATGACGTAGTTCCGCTATGGTGAGCCTTCCAAAAGGTGTCTTGGTTCATGGAAGGGTCGGGAGGAGAGAGCCACTGCGGCACATCTCTCCGCAACCCGTGACCTGTAAGATAACGTCGAGCCTCGAATCAAGACCAAAGAGGGGAATGACAAACGTTTCACGATAGTGGCACCGTTTTCAATCTGAATTCTCTCTGACGCCAGGCCATCTAACAGAATGCGCGCTCAGCAACGAGCTATCGACAACAGAACAGGTACCACGCACCTTCCATGGCAAGGCGATGGACCACGCCCAGGATCTGTGCAGTCGCCATCCGAGTCTCTTCCTGGGTCAATTGATCCAACCTTTGTAGCACAGCCTCAACATCGTTCTTGCCTAACAGCTTCTTGGCGAACATCGCTATAACACACTGAGCCACGACAGATGAATATGCACTGGTGCACTTACAGAGGCGTCCCTGCTTGATCAGCTTCGTCGTCAGGCTAAGCACCGAGAGCAGTTCAGCCATAATTTTCACAATGAGATCTGTCATCATCTGGGTAGGCGGAATGCCGGCATAAATATCAAGGCGCTTGAGGAAATTCCCAATGCGGTCAAAGAGGTCGAGGAGAGAATTATAGCTTGAACTGACCCCACTGGCAGCCTGCCATAGACATGTCCATACGTCACGGGGGATTTAGTTGAAGAACGTTCCGGGTGGTACGTACAGCAAGTAGAGCATCGATTCCAACAAAGATAGCTTTTGCCGGTGGGAAGCCCTGGCAAGATCGCGTTATCTATGAATGAAACAAGAAAGGGGGACAAAGCATGTGTGACTCACTAGGCTAGCCGCCTCTCCGATGACGCTTGAGAACGCATGCAGGATCTGCACTGCTGGGCGGAGGCAATTTATCAGAGTCCGATTCCTATTGCGAAACTTTCTAAACCCATTCTCTCGCTCTTGAAATATCTCAAGAACGGCATCAGGAGAATCCAGGAGCTCTAGCCGTTCGGCAGAAGGATGCTTGGCTAGATCTATTCCTGTTTGCTCGGCATAGTCATGCAACGCTTTGGTGATTAATTGGAAGTTAGAGGTGTGAGTCACTGTATATCGAGTGGAAGACATGATGTCGATGGATTGTGCGTTCGTCTGGAGGAGATAGGCTACGGAAAGGGAGAACGGCTATTCGACACAATGCTGTCGTTCGGTGAGGGTGAGAGGGAGCTGCCTCGCGGGTCAGGCGTTGGCACAACTTATCTAAGCTGATCAGTGATTTCAACTGATTTGCCCTTTTCAATCAGCCACATGGCGCAGTAGAAGAAGGGAAATGGTGGTTGTTTCATAAAATGCATGTCATTCTTCGCGAGGGGAGAAAGTGAAGAAGACGAAATGAAGGAGGGGAGGGGTGGCCTAGTCGCCTGCCCCTTCTGATGACTGATTTAATACCAAAATTTAAGTCAATTGATTTCGTTCGTGCGCTTCGCCGCTGAATGGTAATCCTCCATGAAGACGCGGAGACCCGCAACGAGGAACAGCCTTCACAAGACCCCAGATGGCCCTCCCCGTTCAAGACAGCATTGGTGTCAAGTTAATGCAAAAAAATGCTGCTGTCTCAGACTGAGCGTACTGTAGCACGCGTCCACGCCAACTTCGTAGAAATTTGTCTGACCGGTGGCTCAGCCCGTAGTATTGACCCCTTCTCCGTCATGTGCTCCAACGGGAACGGAAAGTGGAGGGAGCTGTGTTCCTCTGACGGGCGCGCAACCTGCCAGTGTCGTGATGGTGGTGACGGGCGGTGGATGGAAGGGATGGTTTTCTCCATGGTTGCGGCAAGGCGGACCTCGGAATGGATCCCGCGATGTTCGATAGGATCGCGCAGCACCATGTTCCACAGGTATCCGGCAGCAGTTGCGTGGCGCAGCCAAACGCCTTGACTTATACGGCTCGTTGACCGAGCGGCCGCACTTCGGGCACAGCCTTGATAAGACGCCAGCGACCCGGGCCGGAATGAAACCCGGTGATTGCCGGTCAGCTTTGCGAAGGATACAGCGGAGAACCCTCCACAGGGAACAAATAACAGAGCTGAACCTGTCCTATTCGAAACGGTCACTTGGTCAAGCGGTAGGGGATCGGGGGAAAAGGTGTATTTTTTCTCATAAAGTACATGCTATCTTTTGCGAGGGGGATGAGGCGGAAAGAGCGGAAAGCACTTGGGAGCGAGTGGGTATCGACCCCTGCGTCTAGTATGAAGTATGAGCCAGAATTGGTCCAAATAATTTACTTCGGGCGCTTGTAAGATCTTCTCCAAGGTGTTGAGGACCGCGCAACGGAGAACTGCCTCCCTACATGGGCTCGTCACCTCGGGGACCTTATTAATGGGCGCATTGATACGAGCGTATGCCTTGTCCTCGTACTCCCCGGAGTGCCCGTCGAGGCGAAGTTGGCGAAAGACCTCCTTTACATGAGCCTCAGTCTCCGCGTCCTTTCAGCCGTAGTCGGCGTCTAGGATCGCACGCGACGTCGAGTTCGCATATTTCAGGGCCGTGTTGATGCACCATGAACACCTGTTGTCCATTTCGGTCGCCGATCTTCCCGAGTAACTCAGGCTCCGTGAAAAGTTGAGGTGGCCGCCCTCGATCTGGAAGTACTCTCCAAGAGGCGAGAGGATGTCAAACGCGAGCTCGTAGTAGTCCGGTTCCGACTCATTCTTCTTCTCGACGGGGAAGCCGCAAAACAGCAGTGCAAGGGCGACCGGGAAGTAGAAAGAGTAAATGGCGGTCTTGTAAAGCACAATCGTCCTGTGCCTGTCAAGAATGAACTTAGATTGATCCACCGTATCTATTGAGGCGGTAATTAGGTCAACGAGTCGGCCCATTTCTGTCTGGTACGAAACCTGTGGCCATAGGTTATGGGGATTCTGTCTGAAGAGATGATATTGTGCGTACTTCATGCATGAGATCGATGAGGTGAAGATAAAATGGTTCCTTCTGGAAATAAATTGGAATATCGCGCCTTCCAGGATGGGCGCATCGTTGGCGGCCATCATACCGACGCCGTCCACGCGGTACCAGCAGGGCCAGCCGCAGCGGGTAATGCTCGAAGCCATCGTGTCGTCAGAAGTGAGGAAATATGCTTGGAGCCTTTTTCGTGCGCAGGCTACATGTCAGAGACGCGCAGAGGTGGTGGAAGGGGAAAGAAGAAGAGACGCCATTCGACGGCCCAGCCAAGGACGGTCGCTTTGAAAGTATTTCGAGTTTTTATGCTCACAATCCTTGAGGATATAGCGACCGGGTCGACGACGCTCAACCACGGTAAAGTTTTCTACCTGGGAGGTTGTAGCCCATTCCCTGTGTTGGGCAGTGGTCAGGACGCCAGCGTAACGGATGCATATATGCGTGAGTTACACACACGTCAGTAGTACTCCATGGTCTCCTCGGGCATCTCGTGTTTACGGAAGTCGGCGAGGAGGTAATCGCGGGTGGCGGAGTACAGTACACCGCGTCGAAACGAGGCGGGCAGCTACCTTGTCCTTGGTGGCAGTGGTCAGGGAGCGAACTAGCACAGGGGCAAGAACTGGGTTGGAGAAATCTACCACCGCTGCATCGCATGTAAGTTAGCAGTTGGATGGCATTGAAGCATCCACGCACGTAGTGTCGCGAGCAATACGCGAGTAACCGGAGCCGCATAGAATTGGGGCCTCACTCTCATTCTCAGCGACGTCATGTCAAAGTTGCCAGTCATTGCTTAGAACGAAAACAAGTTGACAGGCCTGGGGCAATCTGTGGGGTTTTCGATTCGATTTTGTTCAAGTTCGGTGTTTGTTGGCAGGATTTGGTCCTGATTGCGTGTGTTGGTATTGGTGTACTCTTCGGCATCTCGCGGCGTGGCACTTGTGCCTCGTTACTGTATGGGCGGTGGTGGGCGGTGATGCCCCTGGTTTAAGCTCCCCCTTTTCCCTTTTTCCAGATATTCATGCTCTGTGTGCGTGTTTTATCGACGCTTTCCACGTAAACTTGTGCATCCGTTTTTCACACACCGCACGTGGCTGTATCTCGCTCCAGACATCAATAGATCAACATAAACAAGTCGATCATTCAGTGTGTCATGGTTTTATTTCCTTGGTATACGTTGGCTCATCTCCGGCGTGCAGTGAATGGCATACGTTCTAGAGCTCTCTTGGCATATCCGGTTGACGAAATACCACTTGGGCCAACCAAAGGTGTCATGGTGGTCGAAATTCATCTTGTCGCTGTGACTTTGCCTTGGCCAAGAGTCGACGACAACATAACCTACGTTGCGTACTCGCAGGAGAAACCATGTCGTTGATGATTTGCCAGCATGACTCATACCTGTGCGGAGTCCCTCGATGTGCGATCACACTAGAATCCAGAACTTTTTTCCGGCATCATCATGCAGATCGAGGTGACCACCTACTCACTCATGAACCAACACTTTTGCTTGCCTTATGGTTGTATATATCAGATCGTCTCTCTGCTTCATCTTAGTGCTTCTCGGCCGCGGCATAATCCTCTCTACAACCAGGGCCGTTGTTCGTATATGGTACCTACTCCGTGGACACCGTACTATTACCGTAAATTGTAGCCGCTGAGGGAGGCGACCAGAACCTCTGACAGTATCCACCTACTCAACTTGCCGGGCATGGAGTTATTGGTGACCTTCCGGGTCAACGGCACGACAAGGTGATCTAAGAATCACACCTACCCACGATCTTAAGGGGTATCAACCCATACTTCCGACTCGGGGAGAGGAAACTGTTGTCTATTACCCCTAGTTTGACTTAACCAAGGCGAAGGTGGAATGCCAGTTGACTTTCCCAACGATGGTTACCTCACCCATGCTGAAGTCATTTGTGGTCATTGGATACCAACTCTGCGCTGCTGTGATCGTGTTCACACTGAAATCACAATAACCACATGCATCCACCAGCGAGAACAGATGCACGATGACCCCACCATATCAGTACCATATCCACGGGGGGTGTGTACTGGAACCAAGGCAACCTGGCCGTGTCGGAGTAACTATCTGCCATTGGCTTCGGCATCACGGCGTTGCGCTGGCGTTCACATGTGCTGGATGGTCTGTGGATACATGGTCACGGTATCAGGAGGGCTGGCCCGCCGATAAATTGTCCGGCCCCGCGGGACTCGCGTACAATGACGTTGCCTTCGCGGAGTAGTTGCTGACGGTGCACACTTCGGTGCAAGTGTTCTTGCTAGCATTATACAGGCGTCTGTGTCGTGTCTGTATACGGTATACGAGAGATAAGTTGATCATGCGCCCAATCTGCACTGATATTTACGGGGTTGGAAGTCGATGTTTCCTGTCATGCTCCCACCGTGACGGGACCTCCCGATTCCCAATTTACCTAAATGGAGGTATGAGGGGCATGTAGTCGGGCGACTGAGTAAACCAATTGTTGGCAACTTGTTGCTGGTCACATTAGCTCGGAGGTTCAAGGCCAGCTGCTGCCATTCGGGGTTTTAGTGGGCATTGCCACCCGGATAGGGTGGTCAAGGCCCACACGACTGGGTTATCTTTGGAGAAGCCCATTGCGCATAAATGCGTTTCCCCTGGGGCCCACATGCTGGCTCCATGCTGCGGCCTGTTCTGGGGTGACGTAAATGCGTTATTACCCGCGCCCACCACTAAGCCCCTTTGGGTAAACCGAGGGAAACGGCAAGGCACTTCCAAAAAATAAAAATAAACTAAATGGAGGTATTCCCAACATTCTGTAGCATAGGTGTTAGTCCGTGCTTGTGAGTTTGAAAGTGGAAGAGAGGGAAAACTGAGGCCGCGATTCTGAAGATTCGAGAACATGCGAAGGGAAATCCCAGTGGGGCGTGAAAGTTTGAGAGAGAGTACTAGTAAACAGAGACGAGAAGGGGCCGCGAGACCAGTGAGATGAATAATGTCACGGTAGTTTGGTTGGCCATCAAGCGATCTGGAGCAGGCGAAAACACAGTCGCAAAGGGGGATAACGCGGGGCTCGATTGTGTTCCTTTCTCGAGGCCAGGAAAGGGTGAATATATACCCAAGTGCAATACAAGTACGCTACGCACAGGTAGAGCAGAGCGGGAAAGGGGAAGGGGGAAGCCAAGGCAATTGCAGTCCTGCCAGCGACAGACCCACGCGGCGACGATGGCGAAGAAATGTGGTGTCCGAAATAAAGAAAACATTCCTGAATCGCATCGACGTGGTCGACATGTGAAAGGGGCGCGGCGACGTTATGCTAAAAGGCTAAAGTAGAAGGGAGGGTTGTGGAATGGGCCTCGGAGAGAAGGAGGTCGAGGACGAAAGGGAAACAATGAATGAATGAAACGTACGAAAAGAGAGATCAATTAGTCCTATGAATGTTAAGAGCGCTTGTTAACATAGACGTGGTCCAGGCTGATGTCAGAATTGCGAGGGGCCGCGGCTGACGGTGCTAAGTTACAGGGAACGGCGGGCTTTTCCAGACGGTGCGTGCTTGTGACGTCGGCCAACAAGGTTTGAGCGATCCGCGAGTCTTCGGCCCTATGATTTTGGGCGCGACGAGGGGGGAAACCTGGCCGTGAGGTATGGCAATGAGGGTGGACGGAGACGAGTTTGGAGGCGAGGGAGCGAGATGAGGGTTAGGAGTGTCGGGCCACTCGGATAGAGTAGTTCCTTTCCACCGTACTTCTTCACACCTTTCTTATCTCAGCCTTGGAGCAACGGTAGTATTGTGATACACCACGATGACCCGTGTACCTGTATTCCATGGCAACCATTCGGTCTGTCATTGTCAAATGTCAATCGAGCACGCTTCACCATTATTTCCGGCCGCGGAGGTATACACGCTGTCATGGACCAGCACTACGGGACTACAGTAGGCTAATGCGACGACTGTCCCAATGCGCTAGGTTTTTCGCTTACAACGCTGATTTACCTGTGCCTGTCACTCTAGAAAATTCTCCCTCCTTCTCTTCGCGTCCACCAGCTCCAGTTGAGGGCGTCGCAGACGACGCGGAGTCACTGATCGACACACAATCTCCGCGCTCCGCGAGCGCCACACATATGCACACTCCTCCGACAAGGAGGTGATCCTACCATACCATCCCGATCTCCTGGCACGCCAACACCGCGCTCACCAAACTCACTGTGGTTCACGTCATGCATGCAATGATAGGGTTGAAAGCCGAATTGTTAGAACTCATGTACATATCATCACACCAGTACGATAGTCGGTAACTTTTCCCACAAGTTCGACACGGTGCTCTGTTCCCTGAGGCGCACAATGATGGATAGATGAAACGCCAACCTATCCTTGGGATTCGAAATTCATGCTAAGTCTTGAAATTTGATTGGCCAGCTGTCACCGCCGCCTGTCAGAAAACGTGAAACATACGTAGTGTCACGTGACTTACAAGTGAGGGCGACTCCCGACCCGCACCCGAATACTGCCTGAATCGTACTGCCCGTACCCACGCCCTGAGACGATGCAATCTACCCTCCAAGGGTTACATTTATGCGGAGTGTCATCCTTTCCCTAGAATGGGAAATGTCCATAGGATATTAGCTGAGCACTGTCAGAGCCGGGCATACTTCTTCGCGCGGCCGATTATCCCACACTGGGTCATCGACATCAATGAATGCTGCACCTACTAGTACAACCTCCCAGCCCGTTCAATCCGGGTCCCCTACCCGTACCAAGAATACATGCCCCCCCGGCACTACAGCCCAGGTTTGCGAAGTACAACCAGAAGGCAGAGTGCCAGCTTCAGGTGGAAGAAGTGTCGGATTTTGGGGAAGACCCTGGAAATTCTTTCGCGACTCATTCCATGCGCTCAGTCGTATCCAATTTCAATGCGGACATAAAGGTCTTGAGGATACGTTCAGTGTGAGTCTGGAATATCTTCCATTCCGCATCCTTCCTGTGGTGTGTAGATTTAACCATCCTCCAGGAAAGTCATATAAGTCAGGACACCAAAGTCGACAATGGTGGAGACACACACCAGGTACCGCCACAGAAGCGTGAGGAGCCACCTGCGGGTGGCGCCAAAGCAACTTCAACGAGAACACAGAACGACAGAAACACTCAGGCCCTATCGCCCGGCTCTCCTGTTGCCCTCGAGGACCCCCCGTCCCAAAGCGGTCGTCACGGTCTTCCAGTTACCACCAGCAATGGGGCACAAGAGCAAGGGGCACAGACAGAGGCGACCATGGGGACCCCTGGTCCACGACCGCCCACGAATCTGGGCCACTCCATGCCTGCTACCCAGCCAATTTCTTCTCATTTGGTGTTTCCAGGCAGCGATACCAGCCCCGTGCTCCCTTTGGTTGCTGAAATCCTGGTCACAGAGGTGAGTGGACATTGCCCAACTATATGCTCCAACCCATCACATCCCTGATACCTAACGGCACTACGACAACCTCGTGAACAGGAACCTGAACATGGCCACCGTGACGGTCACAGTGTCAGTTCGAGCCATGGCACAGTAGACTTTGAACCTCGGCCGAACGTCTCCAGTGACAGTGAAGATGGTAACGGCCCGCCCTCACGGAAAACAGTAAGTCGTGACTGCTGTTGGTGATACCCCATACCTGAATAGATGTACGTCAGACGTCGAGCACATCAAGAGCTTCAGATGATGACGAAAGCGATGGTCACTGAGGTGCTCAGGGTTAGTGTAGGCGATACCTGAGTGATACTTGTAGTCAGTTGTACGATCTGAGAATGTGTCTGTACGTATCCCTTGTCTCATGCTAAGCCACAGATATGTTTGTTTTTTCGAGTCCATTTTTGTGCGCTTCGGCGCAAAAATCCCATGTGGCACTTCCAAAATAGTTAAGTTATATGCTGTGCGGTGCCTGTCCACGTGACTTGACAAATTCCGCATTTTCACCCAATAGCATGTTGGCCATCGTTGCATAACGTGTACTTCGATGAAGTTGGCGAGCGCGACGTCGACGCCCCAGGTGACGTTTTTTGCTCCGAGATGGGAACGCTAACACAGTGGTGTTTGGTCTGCGCTTGGCTCGGTCGTTTAACGACCGAGCCGGTGGCTAACGCGAAATTCGCGTAAGCCACCCGATTGTCGTGCTTTCTCCCGTTGGTGTTGGTTGCGTATGTGAGGCGCGCGGCAACGCTATAATAGAGGGGAAGTGGAAGCAAAATCCGTACCATTATGTACCGTACGTGTAATGATTTTCGAGGGTAGAAAAAGGGACAGAAAGAGGAGAGATGCGGATGCCTCCTCTCTGTCAATCGATCTACCTCGTGTGTTCACCGATCTTCGACAAAGACACGCAGAACATGAGAGGGCGCCGTGTGGCCACCTCCGTGGGAAGTTGACGACCGCGGGTGCTTTACACCTCATGGCGTTGCGGTCATAGACGTCATTTGAGATCTCTCGCTGTGTGATATTTGCGTGTCGACGTGCAAGGACAGGGTTCATGCATCACGGGCACCCCTTTCCCGTGGTTAGGGACTGTCAGGAAGAGAGAAGTCTGCTGGCGTATTTCATTTCCTGACTCGAGATAGATGGTGTCGATATACGAAACAGTGTCGAGTCCTCATGAAACACTGTTATCATATGATCATTTTGTCAAACGTTATACATCATGCTCCATTCGCGCCACGTCCCTTGATCAACTCTGCGACCTTTCGATGCCCACGTGCTAGTGATAGTTGGCGTGGGGTGTGGCCCTCGTCATTTACCACCCCCGCATCCGCGCCACAATCCAGTAACAGTTTCACGACCGGGAGGTGTCCATTGGCTGCTGAGAGGTGTAATGAAGTCCAGAGATCCTGCTTTGTCGCATTGACGTTTGCACCATAGTTGATGAGCATGCGCGAGACTTGTATATGTCCGCATCGTGATGCTACGTGCAGAGGGGTCCAGCCAGCCTTAGCACGTGAATCCACCAGCGCGCCCTGCTCGAGCAACAACTTCACGTCTTGAACGTTACCCGCTTCTGAAGCACTGTGCAACGAAGCCTTTCCCTTCCCCATCTCATTTTTCCCAATGCCTCGTTGAACTGTGTCAGATGTGGCCGATCGTAACTTCCCTTGAAGATTGGTACCTGCCTCATACTCCGAGTCGGCTAGGAGTCTTGCAACCTCGACCATGTCATCCTCCGATGCCAACTCTGCTGAAGTATTCTTGGCATCGTCGGCCATGCCGGAATCCGCACCGCGCTTAAGCAGCAGCTTTACAACATCGAGGTGGCCGTTGGCTGATGCCAGGTGTAACGGGCTCCCGAGGCCGTCGTTCTGGACGTGCGCATTCCCGCCGCTGTCTAATAACAGCTGCGTCATGTCAAGACGTCCGTATCGCGACGAAAAATGTAGTGCCGTCCATCCCTTGTTGTCTCGTGCATTCAAGTCAGCCCCACGCTCGATAAGGAAGCGCGACACTTCGAGATGTCCTTTGCCCGACGCTAGGGCCAACGGCGTTTTTTGGGATGTGTTACGAATATCGACGGCAGCACCAGAGTCGATGAGGAGTTGGGCGATTTCGAGAGCCCCAGCTTCCGATGCGATGTGCAATGCATTCAAACCCTTGTTGTTCCTAGTATGGATACTTGCCCCTTTCTCGATTAGGATGCGTACAACGTCGAGGCTCCCGTTCCCACCGCCAGACGCCAGGTCCAATGCGGTCTCCCCTTTCTTGGTCCGAATGTCGACATCGACGCCGCGCTCTATCAAGTACTTCACAACGTGGAGGTGCCCATTTCTCGATGCTGCGTGGAATGGAGTCCAGCCTCTCCCATCACAGGAATCCACCACCGCACCACACCCGATTAAGAACCTTGCAATGTCGAGGTGCCCTGCCCCCGAGGCCCGGTCTAAGGGAGTTTCCCCTTTGTCGTTCCGGCAGTCGACGGTTGCCTCATGCTGGATGAGCAACATTACGACTTCGAGGTAGCCATTGGATGATGCGAGATGTAGTGGGGTCCAACCATCTACTTGGTGTGCATCAACATGAGCGCCACAATCGAGTAACACGTGTGCGACGGCGAGGTGTCCATATCGTGATGCGAGGTGCAGCGGAGTCCGGCCATCCACTTTTTGTGCGTTCGCATCAGCGCCGCGGTCTAGCAACAGTTGTACGATGTCACGGTGACCATATCGTGAGGCTGAGTGTAATAGGGTCCAGCCTTCCTTGTCACGGAAATTCAGGTTTGCGTCGCGGTCCAGTGAAACTTCAAGCGTCCCATTACCACTGGCCAAGGACAATGGCGTCATTTGAATCTGATTCCGCTCATCAAGACTTGCCCTACGGTCAAGTAAGAGTGCCACCATTTCACGATGGCCATTTCGTGCCGCTGTGTGTAATGGTGTCCAGCCTTGCTTGTCGAAAACATCCATGTTTGCACCAGACTTGAGGAGTAGACACGCAATGTTGAGTAATGATTGCGCGATGACTGGGTGTCCGCCTCGTGATACCCTATGAAGCGGAGTCAAGCCTTCTTCATCGCAAGCGTTAGGATCTGCGCCATGTCTAAGGAGTAGCGATACGACTTCGGAATGTCCCTTGACCGAGGCGGCATGTAATGGAGTCGTGTAAGAACCACCCCTGCTATTCACGTCTTGTGAAAGACCAGAAAGGAGGTACTCCGTGAGGCTGTGGAAACCGCACATCGTGGAATAATACAGGGGCCCTGCCGCTGGTCTTGTTGGGTACATCTCTGACATAGGCTCCCTCCAATCACGGTCTATGTCGTACAGCCAAATCCATGCTGCAAAATGTGGCTTTTCCGGATCAAAAAGACGCTTCTCCATTTCCTGAATGTGCGGCGAAGTGTGCCCAAGCTGTACATGATCGAACCAGTGTCGAGCGGCGTATAGGGCGAGAGGAAAGCGACGGATGGTTTTTTTGTTAATATCACTATTGAGTTGGAGGAGCACACAAAGGCATGCGTGTGCAAGGGTCGCATGTGCAGACTCGGGAATAATGTGGTAGTACGATAGACGTTTTTCCATGCTCGAAAGCTGGGCTGATGTCAAGAAATCCTTGACAGAGGAGTGGGAAAATTGAACAACTTGGGAGCCTGCGACATCGTCGACGGATATAAGGCTGGAACATGCAGACAACACGGCTTCTTCCGCATTCGGTAGCCGCCAATTTGTGTGAAATGTGGTGGGAGCATCTGTGTCAAAGCCAACCGCAAAAAGTTGGGCGAGCTCTTCGGTGTGGAGAGGGCGAAAGGCCACTGTAAGGCACCGGAAGAGACGTTGTGCATATTTTCGTTTTTCTTCGTCTATCCCCAGCAATGTGTGGCGATACGTTTCATCCAAACCCTTCGGCAAGCCTTTCAATATGCCCCGAACATCCGCGGGAAAACTGCGGCGCAGCCTGTCAATTTGGCAAACAACCCATTGAAACCTACAGCAAGAGAGCGCATCAGCATCGATTGCTAAGCCCAGACTATGGGAGAGAATACTTACATGCCGTTTGCATCTTCTGACAACGTGTCAATGATCAGTTGCATTTCTTCATTGTTCCACCCCTTCGTCTCTGAATATGTATGGACAGCCGACTCGATGTACTTGACCACATCATCCTTCTGCGCATCTTCATCGTGGAGGGAGATTTCAAGAGGATTCAACGGCCGGAGAAACTTCATGACGTCGATCTCCAGACGACTGGCCACGCATAGATGTACGTTCGGGAGTTTCAAATCAGCCACCTCTTTGATGAGTCCTAGGACCTCTTCGCGGTCAGATCGCCTTCCCGAGACAATAATAGCAGGACATTCATCGAGAGCGTCAACGATGATATATATCGGGCCTTGTCCTGGGAATTCCAACATGTCTGTCAAACACCTATAAGCTGCGCTAGTGCTGGGTTTTCGCGTGCCGCTGGCACTTTCTGAATATAATTTGAAGAGGATGTCAAGATGAGGCTCTGATTCGGCAGAAAGTTGCCAAAGGAGAGAGGACAGGAGGCCATGTAGGTCTTGCTTCTTGGATTCCCGAGAGTCAAAATAATAGTAAGCCAACATGGCCAATCCAGCCGCACGTATTTGATCAATGTCTTGAATGATTGCAGAGCTAATTCGCGATATTAAAAATCTCCAACATCAGTCATGTGGATGACACGCACAGAACTGTGCTTTTCCCGGAACCAGCTGCGACACCAGGAACCTTTCAATGGAAATGGCAGCCGAGTGGTTGAAAGGAACGTACTTTTGCCGTGAACCCACAAGAGCGACCCTTCTGCCTTCCATTGTTTGAATAGGTTGCTTTCCAAGAACCATGTTGTAGTTCCGCTATGGTGGGCCTTCCAAATGGTATCGCGGTTCATCGAAGGGTCAGGGGGAGAGAGCCACTGCAGCACATCTCTCCGCAACCAGTGACCTGGAACATAGCGTCGAGCCTCGAATCAAGACCAAAGGGGGAATGACAAACGTTGCAATATATTGACACTGATTTCGATCCGCTGAATTGTGGCTGACGCCAGGCCATCTAACAGATGCGCGCTCAGCAACGAGCCATCGACAACAGAACAGGTACCACGCACTTTCCGTGGCAAGGCGATTGACCACACCCAAGGTCTGTGCAGTCGCCATCCGAGTCTCTTCCTGGGTCAATAGATCCAACCTTCGTAGGGCAGCCTCAACATCGTTCTCGCCCGACAGCTTCTTGGCGAACATCGCTATAACACACTGAGCCACGAGAGGTGACTATGCACCGATGCACTTACAGCGGCGTCCCTGCTTGATCAGCTTCGTCGTCAGGCTGAGCACCGAGAGCAGTTCAGCCATGATTTCCACAATGAGACCTATCATCATCTGGGTAGGCGGGATGCCGATATAAATATCAAGGCGCTTGAGGAAATACCCGATGCGGTCGAAGAGGTCGAGGAGAGCATTGTAGCTTGAACTGACCCCACTAACGGCCTGGCATAGCCATGTCCATACGTCACGGGGGATTTAGTTGAAGAACGTTCGGAGTAGTACGTACAGCAAATAGAGCATCGATTCCAACAAAGATAGCTTTTGCCGGTGGGAAGCCCTGGCAAGGTCACATGGAAATCACCCATAAACGAAACAAGAAAGGGGGACAAGGCATGTGTGGCTCACCACGCTAGCCGCCTCGCCAATGAGCTTTGAGCACGCATGCAGGGTCTGCACCGCTGGGCGGAGGCAATTTATCAGACTCCGATTCCTGTTGCGAAACCTTCCAAAAGCTTTCTCTCGCTCTTCAAATATCCGGAGGACGGCATCAGGAGAATCCATGAGCTCGAGCCTTTCGGCAGAGGGATGATTAGCGAGATCGATTCCGGTTTGCTTAGTATAGTCTTGCAACGCGTTGGTGATTAATTGGAAGTTAGAGGTGTGAGTCGCCGTATATTGAGCGGAAGACATGATGTCGATGGATCGTACGTTCATCTGGAGGAGATAGGCGGAGGAGAGGAAGAACGGTGGTTCAACACAATGTGTCGTTCGGTGAGAAAGGCTGCCTCGAGGGATAGGCGTTTGCCCAACTTACCTAAGCCGATCAGTGACGATCAGTGATTTCGACTGATTTGCCCTTTTCAATCAGTCACATGGCGCAGTAGAAGACGGGAAGTGTTGGTTGTTTCATGGAATGCGTGTTACTTTCACGAGGAGGCCTGGTCGCCCCTTTTTTGGTAACCGACCAATTTGACGCCAGATCTTAAGTAAG
>Ga0307509_10006282_pt1 | contig 16058 bp, 21 predicted proteins | sample 10_EM_MG_FD_202245 | JGI IMG/M metagenome (GOLD analysis project Ga0307509, IMG submission 202245) | Populus trichocarpa ectomycorrhiza microbial communities from riparian zone in the Pacific Northwest, United States - 10_EM | ecosystem: Host-associated > Plants > Roots > Unclassified | place...
TGGGGGAGAAACAGAGGTGATGTTGGACGGGTTCCGGGTGAGAAACGGATTCAGAGAGAGGCTAGTGACGAAGTTAAAGGAGAGAGGGTATCATGGAAGGAAAGCTGGCGGGCCGGCGTGTCTGGGCGGGGGCCGGGATGTGAGAGGTTGCGGTTGAAAGGCGTCCGCAGAACGGCAGCATGGGAACGTGGACTTTAGGCGCGAAGGGAGGAAGAGGCTGGGCGCTGGAGGGAGGGTTTCTGGGGGGGGGGGGTCTAAGGGGTCTGGACGCAAAAGGGCTGCGTCCAATGCATCCAGACGCTGCCTGTGGCGTCCGGACGCATTGGCGGCGGCCCTTTCACTTGCGGACGGAATGAACCCGGGCGGACGCACCCAGAACTCGAGTTTACGTTATAAGCGCCTGGAACGTCCGGCGCACTGGGTGAGCGGGGAGAGATGGGGCGCAAGATGATTTTTTTGCTGATGTAGACTACGGCATAACACAGTCCACTGGAATATGCCTAAAGGCCTGTCCTCTGGTGAAACAGCAATTGGGTGGCAACCAATTGGGATTTAGCCAAGAGTTGCCAAGATATAATGAGTAATATGAAATGATATTGTCACTCGTATCTGCAAGGTTCCCATAAGGTTTGATATATTGTGAAGTCTTACTAGCCTTAAACTGGGGGATTAGGAGGCTGTTTATTGAGAAATAGAACCTCATACATTCTGTATTGTAAAAGAATATTTAAATAAAAAGAAAAAATAGGTAACAGGTGCCTCAAGCAAAAGGAACACGTCTATGACCTTTATATACAATATTTGTAAACTGATCAGTTTCATACCATAGGCCAGCATAGTAGGAATCCCTGATCTGAGTACTCTTCCACCCATATTTGAGAAGTAAATGTGAAGGTATTTCCTCTAAGGCCTTTGGAACCCTCTTGACCAATGAAGGCCAACTGTATTGAGAATTCTTTCTGGTATACCACTTTGCTCTTTCCCATCTGTACTCAATCCAATTGAGTTCACAATGAAATTTTGGAAAGAATAAACAAAAATGATCTCACTTCGCAATCTCCTTCTGAAGGTGGGACCTTAAATCCAGAAAGTCAGGCCGTACATAATATAGTTGTCTAGTACAACATGAATTGCTGGTAGAACCTTTGCCCTTCTTAAATTTCCTGCTCTTACAATCATGTCTTAATGCACCTTATGGCCATAAACTACCTTCTTGAAAAGTCTGTTATATCCTTTGGGCTTACATCTCCATTTTTCCGAGTACCGATTCAAGTTGATCATTCTCATTAAAGGTCATTTGCTGTGAATGTAGAGTAATCTCACTTAATTCATAAAACAAGCCATTACTCAGAAGAGGTTGCTTGGCACCAGGTTCCATATTCATATGAGATGCGCGAAGCGCATCAGGTCCATGGGCGGTATGCCAGTGGGCGATTGCATAATCAAATAGAAAAAGAGCTTGTGCATCAGGAAAGGCAGCTTCAAATATCTGGATTGTGATATTAAGAACATAGTGAACCAGATTATTACGATTCCACCAGGATCCATTGCTTACTTTGATGTATTCTGCCGCTTGTGGAGGATTGATCTTAAGACTAGGTACTGGCTCAGGATGTCGATCAGAGAGGATCGAAGGAACTTGAAGCGCAACCGTGGATGGTATTTCAAGCCAATAGCAAGGAAGAACAAAGTCGGAAACCATAAGATCTGGGTCTTTGAACTTCTTTTTTATAAGGTTTATCCTTATGAACCCAACAATAATGCACTCCATCATTTGAGTGAATGGTACATTCATCATGAGCACAACGAATTTGGAGATGCTCTCCTACTGGCAATGGAGTCTGGTCTAAGTAACCTAAAGGAGACCATCTTGGTGTATGTAGTTCCAACTCTTTCCACTGGCGCAGAAAAGACTGCTCCCAATAGAAGACTATGTCTGGCTTCTTATGACTATTAATATAGACATCCTTTCTAACTTTCTACTTGTGAAAGTCCAATTTCTTCAGCCAACGAATTCCACTGGTAGTTGATGCTGTTACACTAATTTTTCCCATTGTATGTCTATTGATTAGTGCTTGATACATATAGGACACACTCAGTTCTGCATCTTGTTGGCTTATACATATTGTCCAATATTCGGTAACGGCTTTTGCAAGCCCAAGTTCAGAATCATCTACTTAGTTGTTAATATTTTAGGCATAACCAAAGATGGAGAAATAGAACAAGCACTAGATCGAATTCATACTCTCCCCAGCCTTATTTATATACTCATACATGGCAATTAGAGTGCCTTCATCATTGAGCATACTTTGTGACTTTGCATGCTTGCCAAGCAGGCTAGACATAATAGTTCTTATAATTATCCAACTCTTCTTCCAGCGGATTATATCCTCCGCTGAATGGTTGCTCTGGCCCCAACCTATTGCATTATGTAGAGCAGCTTTCTTGCAGGGGAGTTCTGGATGATTTAACTGCCAATTCTTGAACTGGAGTACTTGAAAGTAACGTTTGAGATCCTGAATCCTGTTAGGGTTTCTCTTTTTACAATACAGAACTCTGCAGATATCAGCAACCCCTATATATTATATTTCATCTTAGCTTAACTTTCTATCTGTTTTATTGTTAACATTGAGAAATCAGTTTCATACCTTTCTTTAGAACTGTTTCCCATATTTCTTTTGTAACCATTGGCCATTTCACCTCTACTTCTCTCGCAATATCCTGCCAATTTTGTCCGATAGCCATGAGTTCCAGCTCCTGCTACTTTCTTGCATTCTCTCCCTTGATTTGCACGCTTCTCCACACCGTGCTCTTTGATGGTCCTCAATTAGTGCAACTACTTGGACCACTTAGGGTAAGATAGAAATTTAGCTCTGATTGAGAGGATGGCATATTGGCAATCGTCGTGGAGGCAGGCAGGAATTGGGTGGCAGGAATATTGTGATATTCACTTTGGGATTTGGAAGAATTGCATAGCTTTTTGGGATGGTCACCTTGGGATCCGACTGCCCGCCGCCACTTTCGTTGATTATTTGCACAGGACATATTCGTATTTGTTGTTGGCTGTACTCAAGATTGATTAATTATTATTGTTAGTATAGTACTTAATATATTATCCACTTAATTATTGCCATGCCTTAGTCATCCACACTCTACTGTATATTTCAGTCTGCTTTAAAGTAAATTCTATCACTAGTTACACTCTCACCAAAATTTTCACTCCTTTAACTTAACCTACTTTTGCATACATTTTTTAATCCTAAAGAAAAAACCACTGGTCTTCTCTCCTTGTAAATATCTTCATCTCAGTCATGTTTTTAAAAAACAATCTCTTATTTTGATTGACTAGATCTAGATCGCCTGTGGCTTGTTTTGAAGACCCGGTTTGTGTCACTTTGCACTATACTATATGATAATATAATATACCAATCCTCAACCAACTCTTAACATGCCCGATTTCCCTTCACAATGCCAACTGATACACACAAATCGCCTAATACTCCCACAAACCTGAACCATGCACTCATTTTGTCGCGAACTCACACCAGTAGTAAGTCAACCCGGACCCACCACCAACCACCTTCACACTCCCCCACCTGTCACAAACAACCCCCTAATGCCTCTACTCACGATGTGGAAGCGTTTTTAAAATGGTCTCGCTCCGCAGGAAGCTGTATGTGACCTACATGAGCAGGTGAGCCAATGAAAGAGTGACGAATTGAAGGTACTTTCAGGGGAAATTTCATCATCTTGAACAAGTGTGCCGTAAAGCCTATACTTTATTATCGTCAATCTTATTCTTAAAAAAAAACAAAAATGCCAAATGATCACCATATCCTACAAAGAACCACTACACCAATGGCCAAGCGTGGCCAGGTATTGGCATATAGAATACTGAGAACGAAATTGAAGGAGATTTCAGAGAGAACAGAAGTTCTTATGAGTACTTGCCCCAATCTTATTCGAGAAGCTAAAAGGAGAGTTGAGCATGGTGGAAATCCTGATCTCTGTATTACAGAGAACCTCAAGCACAAACCAAATGCCTTAAAAGGTTCACGGCAGTATGTAACACAAGAGGAAAAGGACCATTTGGTTGCAGTAACTCTATTAGATGAGGATCACAGCCAGATGACATATGCTAAGCTAGCAGTAGTTTGTAAGAGAAATCGTTAGGTTTTACGTTTAATGTGCTAATAAGTGGAGCAGCGGGTCTGAATATTAGTAGACAAACAGTTCAGAAAGTGTTGCAGGAGAATATGATCAACAGAAGGAAGGCTGCATAGAAGCCTTCATGTCCTCTACAGCAACAAGCGGCTCAAGTGGCCTTCTGCCATCACCGCCGGAATACACACTGGAAGGAAGTCATTTTACGGATGAGTTATATTTCAAAACAGGAGCATTGCGTCGTTGCTGACCTCGTGCAGTATTTCGCCTTGCAAGGCGTGTGGACGTTTATCTTCCACAAAACCTGAATCCAAAGTTTGTACAAGGAGCTATCGCGATGTTCTAAGGGGCAATTCTACATGGAAAGCCAGGCATTAACTTGAACTTGGCCCAGTCCCTGGTTAAATGATTAATTGTTCTAATATAGCTAGTAGGTTCTGAGCTTCCATATTATACATATATTACACTGTATGAGACAAAAGGTCAAAAGCGGACAGCTATAATTTACCTGCAGCAAGAGTATGAGGCAGAAGTGAAAGAGATTGAATGGTTTGCTCGTATGGGGTTTGAGCATCCTCGGGCTCGAGTGGTACTAAAGGTGAGAAAGAAGGACAGGAAGGGTGGAATTGACTTATACAACATTATAAGGAGAGGATTTTGGTGCCTCTTCTCTACCCATTTACTATAGAGGCAAAGGTTCAGTTACTCGGTATGGTTATTATGTAAGATAATGCTCTTCCTCATGTCCATCATTATCATAATTCGCTCCGAGAACAGCTGGATCTACACAAACTCATCTGGCCTCCAAACTTACCTGATCTTAACCCTATAGAAACTATTTGGTGTGAAATGTAAGACATTCTCAAAGCTGAAGTTGAACCCCGAATAACAGCTGCAAGAATCCGTGATGTTATTGTACAGGTATGACTCTGGCTTCCCCCTATTGCCCAGTTCTCTCCTATTATCTGACTAGGTCTGGAATGATTACCCAGTTGACCAAGCCAACCACTATATTGAGTCTATGTCTGCCTGCATAGAAGCCTGTATTGGAGACAAGGGTAGGAATGGTTTTAATTTGTAGTTTCTCTATTGTAGACAGTTTCTATGGCCATTTTATCATGTTTTAAACTCTATGTACCTTCCGTTGTATCGTTGATAGACATTTCCACCTCTGATTGGCTAACCCGCTCATGCAGGTCACATGCAGCCTCCTGCTGACCCAGTCTTTTTTAAAAACGCTTCGACATCGCGAGTACAGTACCCCCTACCCCACCTCAAACACCCCCATCCCCCAAAAGGCTTGAAATTATGAAAAAGGTTCCCAGCTGACCGCCACCCGAACGCGGAATTTCAGGGGATGATGGCACCGGTTCCTACAAGTACAGCGGGTAGATAACAAGCGCGTCACTAACACAAACCCCATAAGTTACTTTAGAACTACGGAGGTACAGGGCATAAGTTTTGTAGGTTCCACAAGCGAGGTTTGCTGCCCTCACTCCTTGTGTAACCTACAAAACTTATGCCCTGTACCTCCGTAAGCTTCAGGTTTACTTACCAGCAGCCATGAGCCCGTGCCATCCTATACCCGGGCCTTTACCCCGTACTTTCCCGGCTCTCCGATTCGGGTCGGAATGCTAGCTATGGGCCGACTGCTACAACCACGGCAGTTGTGGAGTAAGTTAGAAATTACCGATCTTGCCATGACATCTCGCTTATCACACACTGTACTCGAGTATATACCTGGTTTTCTACCATACGGTGCCTTGGGCGTGTGACCTCTCGTTAATCAATGTCGAACGCACCGGGAGTCTGGAATGGCAGACTGCGTTGGAGTTTGACGTGATAGTAAAGTATTTAGGAAGGAGAGATTTAGACTTAAGTTAGACACCGGATGGCAAAATATAAAGTTCCAATCTATATACCTTGTCCACATTGCCAATGTCAAACCTCCAAAGGTGTGCCAAGTTTTAACCTTGGGCTCGAAACGATACGGCGAAACGATATATAGGGCGAAACGAAACGAAAAGCGCTAAGTAATCACACCTAATACGATCGCACACAGAAGCGGGGGAAAAACTCTTCTCTTCACAACGACAACTCCTCGCTCAACGACAGATACCTCCTTGTGATCAGTCACATTCTGGGGTCTGACCAGTGTTGTTCCTTGATTCTTATCGTCTCCTCTTTCAGGATAGCTTCAAGTCTTTAACTTCAAGTACTCCGGTGGGCTCTGCTTGTTTTAATTCCTTGATTTACAGGCTCTGTTTTATCCTGTTCATCAATCTTCGAGGTTCCTCATCTGCCCCTCTGCTTTCTTCTTCCTTCGGTTGGCTTGCCATCTGCTTCTTCCTTCCTTTGGTGGTTAACGCACGTGCTTCTTTCTCCTTTGGTTGAGGTCGGCGGTTTTTCTCCCTTTGGTTGAGGTCGGCGGTTTTCCTCTCTTCGGTTCGGTCGAAAGGTCGGTGGTTTTCTTCCCATCGGTCGGTTGGTCGTATCGGTTGGTCTTCCTTCCGTCAAGTTGATCGTCATGGTTAAGCGAGGTTCCTCAACCTTTTCTGCCGCCGCGGTCGCGAGATTGGGTCTGGCTCTCGGTCGGAAGGTCCAGAAAACTTTGGCCCTCGAGGCTGAGGTTTCTTGCCTCCGCCATCACGTTTCTGTCCTCTCCCACCAGCTAGATCTGTCGGCTTTGAAGAGTGAGTCCCTCCACCGTGAGCTCAATGCTCTTCGTTCGGTTGCTCCCCTCTCGCGTGAGGGTGACGGTGCTGAAGCGTCTCCTCTTCCTGAGGGGGTGGCTGATGAAGTGGCGGTGCGCGCCCTGGTGGCTGTGCCTGCTGCACCTACGGTGGCGTCCCTCGAGGCGCATGTGGAGGCGTTGACGGTGACTACGGAGGCTTCCGCTGTCATGGCGCAGGAGCCTGAGCCTGGAGTGGCTGAGCCAGTGTTGCCGGTGGTGGTACAGGTTGAACGGTCGCAGTCGGCGGATGGGGCTGTTGCCGAACGTTGCCCGCGTCGTGTGCCTTGGGTGGACGATGAGGCTGGCGTGGCTTCTTGGAAGGCTTGGGTGGTTGAGGATATTGTTTCCTCGTCGCCTCCTCCGGTTCCGGCTGGTCGTTACGGTTCCCCCTTGGCCTCGGCTGCTGGGGGGGGAGGATCCGATCATCATGCTGGTGATCCTGGTATTATTACCGTCGGCGTTCGAAGCGGCGTGGTGGGCGCTAGTATGATTGTGTTGGATTTCTTTTGTCGTGTTGGCGTGACCGGTTTGCCGAAATGTTGGCTCGGTTGTCGCTATGACCTCGCTTACTGTAGTGTTTGATGGATGGCTATGGGAGGTGGATTTACTTTGTCGTACCCTTGTTGGGTGGTTTATTTTGTGATTCCCCTGTGCTGGCCGGATACTTGGACTTTGGTTTACGAATCGCGCGGGTGGTACTTTTCCAGATGTACTGCCGGCTAGGCGGGTTTGGGACTGGCGTACTCTTTGGAACGTACTGCCGTATGGTTGTGCAAGCCCGGATAGGTAGTCGCTCCATTAGCTATATAGTTATAAATAAAAAAGCCTTGAAGCTCAACGACACCTGTCCACTACCTCAACTAACTAGGGCAAAGACAGAAGTATATATCATCACAAACTCCTCCTATCCTCATCAGGAGGTACCTTCAGACAGTTTGCTCCTTGTCCCACCTTTCCACCTTTTTCCCGGAAACTCATGCTAACAAAATGCAGAAACAATCATCACTATCTCTCTGGGTGTCCTCCGGGTGTAAAACCCCTTTACTACCTTTCCGCCTCCGTTCCGATCGCTGCATTCCTACATAGGAAATGCTTTCCACAAACACGCCCGGAAGCCATATCCCATATGCCCGACTCCACAGCACTTCCCCGGAAGCTAGCTAAGAACAAAGCAGATACCGGGAAAGTATGGCGAGCAGCATTTCCAACACCAAGAGCTCAAAGCATATTTCCCATCCCCCATCGAGATTCACGGGATCGTCACCTCTGTCGCTAGAGGGAAAAAGAACTAGAAAGAGTGGGGGTGGTAGGGGCAGTGATCTACCGGAGTTACCAGTATGGTGGGAGTGTCGATATTATGGTTTTCCACTTTTTTGTTAACTGGATGAGCAGAATTGTTCCCACGACTTGCACTGTTCCTGGATAGGTTTCTATTTTATGGTCTACATTTCTACGGCTTTTTGTTAGATTTTTAAATAAACCATTTGTAGCGGTTGGATGGTTGTTGATAAGCCAAGAATTTTTGTTGTTTTGTTTTTCTCCGTTTGCCCTGATTTGTCAACACACCAACCCTGCGGCTGAACTTGTTCCATCACTGAATTTCTCGCACAAATCAAAGCGCATCCGTCTTCCATCGCGCCATTTCTCTCTCCACCAAACCGTCGCTACATAACACCCGACGATGGACACCTCAGCCTTAATTTCCCTCTTTAAAGAAATCTATACTACGACCCCCGATCATCAACCCTGTATCCCCCCCCTCCAGCCCCCTGCGGCTCCACTGATGCTTCCCCTCGGGCCTCCTCCTCTTCTCCTCGTACAAAGCTTTGGCCAGCTGCTTATATAAAAAGCCCTCGGCCCTATGAAAATCGATGCTATGGTCCGAGTCAGTGAACCACTGCACGCGCATCTTCTCAGGACTCACGCCCTCATAAACCAGCGCGTCAGCAAGCACAGCCGAGTGCTGGAAATGCACATTGTCGTCGCCGGTTCCATGCTGGATGAGGAAGCCGCCGGCAACGTTTTTGAATCCCGAGGTCTTGGTTATCGCGGAGGCGTTGTAGCCCGCACGGTTGGTGGTTAGGAGTTTCATGTAGCGTTCCGTGTACATACTATCGTAGAAGCGCCAGTCGGTCACCGGGGCGGTCATCTATTCTACTTTAGTGACTAGGTCGGGGGGGGCGGGCGAGGAAATGGGGGAGAGACACACAATGCCTAAAGAGAATGCTCCGGAATCTAATTCGAGAACTTTACCCGCAAGGTACCCGCCATAACTCCACCCCCAAATGGCAATTTTCTCCCCGTCCACATAATCTCGCTTTGCATACTCCCTAGCAGCCCAGACTTGATCTTCCGCCTCCAACTCCCCCAGCCGACCAACGACCTGAGTACGGAACTTCCGCCCCTTATACGCCGTCCCACGATTGTCTACGCTGACAACTATATACTCCAACTCAGGATCTGATCCCAGGTACGTGCGGAAGTTAACCGTCCGGCGGAAGGTCTTCGCCGTGTATTGCGAGCCCGGGCCACCGTATATATCAAATAACACCGGGTACTTCTTCCCTTTACGAAAATTTGGTGGTAGACGCTCCAAAAGGTTGAGTTCATATCCATCCGGGTGCTTGAGTGTCGACCAGGAGATGGTTGGAAGAGCATACGCGGAGAGTTTGTTCTTGAGAGAGGCGTTGTCGTTTATTACTCGGATGGGTGTATTGGAGCTGATGCTGCGAAGTTCTTGCCATGGCAGGTTTGGTCCGTTATAGCTGAGGATGTAGTACCCACCCCCGGAGGAGAAGCTAGCACTGTAAGAGCCTTCCTTGGTGATGTCTACGAGGGGCTTTTTGGTCTTGCCATCAAGACTCACAGAAAAGATGTGCCGCTCTGTAGAATCACGTTCAGTGGATTGGTAATAGACTAGGCCGCGTTTAATGTCGATTGGGTAGACTGCGGCGACTGCCCAGTTTCCGGAAGTCAACGCAATTGGTTCGCCACCCGACACTGGGTAAAGATAAATATGTTGCCAACCGGAATGATCCGAGAGATCCACATAGGAGGGAGTAGGAAGCCCGGGGACATCTAACCAAGGGAGTCAGCGACTTTTCCGCAGACACCAAACACCCACAAACGGATAACTCACAAGTAATAGCATGATTACTATCCAGCCACCCATCCGTACCATCCCTCTCCCTCACAACCTTAGTATCCCCACTCTCAACATCAATCAAGACCAACTTCTCCCTATCCTGTACCCTATTCTGCGTGCGGAAGATGACGCGCTCATGCTTCTCCGCAACCCAGGCAACCTCGGTAATAATCAGATCATCCGGAGCATAGGTCTGAAAGTCAACCTTCCTCGGGGGAGACGGGTTGTTGACCTCGAGCAGGTGGAGTGTAACGGTGGGGTTTTTCTCTCCAACCTTAGGATACTTAATATGGAGATCTTTAGGATAAGGCGGGGCAACCCTTTGTCCGGCCATGTAGTATGGCACGGTATATGTTGGTACCTGCGTTTGCCCGGTTTAGTACGACCAATGCACCAGTTTAGTAGAAAAATGGGTGAAAAGCATACTCCCGTCTCGTCAAACCTCAAAAATGCAAGATACTCCCCATCCGGCGAGAACCACAACGTAGGCCCATCCGAGAAGATTTCTAGCTCCCCACATAAAAAAAAAGGCGAAAACCGTCATTCCACCTTCCCACTAAAATTTTGGGGGGGGGGGGTACAAACCCGCTTCATAGACCCAATCCGGTACCCCGTTAAACACGTTCCCCCCTCCATCCTTGGTGACCCTGGTGCTCACCCCACCCTTCCAAATAAACAAATCATTCCCCCGGACATAGGCAATCACATCACCCTGAGGACTCCACGCTGCATACTGCACGTCTCCATTCTGGCCTTCGACAAGGGGAACCAAGGTCTTTTCCTCCACGCTCCAAACATAGTAATCCGCGAGGTACGAGTAGCGGTACTGTTTCGTGTAGTTTGCGCTATATAGGACGTGCTTCGCGGACGGCTGGATAAAGTAGTCGTAGTAGTCTAGGTTCAACTCTGCGGCATCGACGAACATGCTGCTGGCGTTCGTGATGATGTTCCCCAGCGTTAGGCTGGATGTCGAGGGGTCCTGCACCACGTATGTCCCGTCCGAGGAATTGCCAGCAGAGATCCATTGTAGGGTTGTTCGCGAGACGCTAAAGTTTCCGGAGAAGGCGTCGGCAAAGGTTGCTAGTTTTTTGGAGCTCGAGGGGGCAAATTCTCCTTCATCTTCTGCTCGTGGGGTTGGCGCTGCATGGGAGATGGGTAATAATCCTAGAAGCGAGAGCAAGAATGCCGTGGAGAACCTCATTTCTATCCCAGGTGATCATCGAAAGGGAGGAAATGCTCGAAAATTGCTCCACTATTTATACAATACCTATCACAACAGCCAATTTCCCAATCTTCCAAAACAGCTTCATCCTCCGGCTGTTTCCCCGGAACAAGCACAGTACAAAATGCTTGCTACTGCACTGTACCTACCAATTCACGGCCACCGACTACTAAAGCAATCTGCAAATAAGCGTCCCCCCCCCCCACCTCAGATATCGGACAAACCCCTATCATTTGAGAAGATTTGCGCCCACCATGCCGTATAGTAAATCTCCCTGCGGGCACGAAACGGGGGGGAACAGAAGGTCTTAGGGTAGTGCAGGTACAACAGCGAGGGGCTGTTTCTCCGGTCGGAAGGGGCTCTTCAACGGTTAATTTGATGAAAAACTGGTGGCGGTCTAGGTTGCATACCGAATCGGGTTGCGAGCCGGGTGGATGCAGGAACGGCGTTTGTTTTTTTTGTCAAATCCGCGGATGCAGGAACGGCATAGATCCCTTTATTATACTCGAGTAAGGTGGTATGCCTCGGTGGATGACGGCAATCACTGCACTACACGCTTCCTGGAAAAGCAGAGATTGGGGTGGGGCACTATGGTGAAAGAATCGCTCAACTTCAAACCTCAATGGACTTTCAACCACTCGGATGAGAATTATGGCTCCGTTGGATGGTACTCGAGTAGACTGGATGATTCTCCGTACATTAACGGGATTAATATGGAGAAAAAGGGGGCATCTCAAGTTTAATGGAAATACCGGTACCAGCATTGGCATCTTGAAGTAAACCGAACTTCAGTAAAAACTCAGTAAATCCACCATCGGCAATCGCTGTACTAAACCGCAATGGGCTTGACAAACCAGGTTAGCAAAAAAAAATTGCGAATACTATGGTGCCGGCACCTTAGAACCAACCCTGAGTCTCACGCTGAAGCGAGAACGCTAGTCCCAATGTGGTAGTATAATACGCCTAATTAGGAATTTTCTTGGCTTATTATTCAGCCAAACTTTTTTTCCTCATACAAGTCTCACTGTCTTCCTTCCCATACAAACTTTGAAGGCCTCTGCAGCCCCAACGAGAAAGTTAAAAAGAAAATCCCTCTGTAAATATGTTCTAATAACTAATTAGGAAAGCTTTACAGAAGGAATTTTCAAAATTCCATCTGCAGGTGCTGCTGTTGTTGGTTGAAATATTAGTCGATGTTCGTTGTCAAGAGGGTAGGTTCTAAGGTGCCGGCACCATACTTGGCGGATTCGAAAGTCTGCGGAAATCTTGGCGCTAAGTATCCAGGCGAAAGGTGTCAGATGGCGCTAAGATTTCCGCAGACTTTTGAATCCGCCAAGTAGTTAATGAGATCCAGTGGGTTTAACTTAAATAGGCTATACCCTGCCTGGAAAATTCTATTCCCTCTCGGGGTGTTTCCTCTTAGATTCCGGGGGCTATGGGCCCGAGCGCCGATGGTGGATTTACTGAGTTTTTACGGTCTTGGCGCAGACAGGGAATGTCGGAAGCATGCGGATCGCCGTTGGCTTCCTTCGCAGGAACAGTTACCGACAGATAGCCGAGAGATCAACCTGTGTTCCAGTTGTACTCGTACTCGAGTACTCGTACAAGACAGAATGAATATCATACAACCCCTCACCATAAAGTATTAAGAATATCCCTAAAATCATAACATGGGCAGACTGCAAGTAAAATCTCGCACACAACAAACACGACCGGCCTGGTTAATATGGCCCCTTGCCGGCTGGTGGGGGTTCTTCGGGTAGTTTCGAGTTCCACATGTTTAACTACCCCATCGCATGACGTCACCGAAGAATAAGGACCCCGCGGCGAAACATACGAGCAGAGTAAATTTAAGCCACCGCAGAAAAGAGAAACCAAACCACAAAATTCATATATAACAAAATTTGCCATTACCATTAAATCCACCAGGACCATAAATCCAACCATTTCCAAGACCTTGGTATGATAATATCTCCTTCCCCCCATCCACTCACAAACCTCACGGGAAAGGAAAAAACGAGGGAACAAAAATAATCCGGAAAAGCAGAAAAAAAATTAAACAATATTACCCCCAGTCCCACCAACTGTTCCCCCGGGCGCGGATAGTGTCGCACCCTCATGCGTGGCGTCATTATGGTGATTATGATGTTGCGCCTTCTCGGACCGATTCCAGTGGCCGTGGTCATGGATACGGCCATACTCCATGAACTCCAGGCCCAAGTGCTCGAAATCAAGATCTCTCGTCGCGAAGATTAAGGCAAGGGCAAATAGGCCCTGGGAAAAGACGTCCAGGACGCCGTAGAACACGGTCCCCGAGTCGTTTTGCATGACGTTCCCGCCTTCCGCGAGGCCCCAGGAGATGGGGTAGAGGAGCCTGGGGGCAATGGGTGAGCGAGTGGTTTAAACGGATGAGAGTGGGAGGGGAGGGAAGAGGTTTACATGAGGAATAGCGTGTAGGCCGCTAGTCCGGAAAATGCCTTATGAACGCCTGTATCTAGCCTGCTAGCGTGCCTCCTGGAGACGCCCAGCACTTGCCAGACGATGAAGAAGTAGATTAACAAGGAAAACACGTAGTATCCCCATTTATAAGTTGAGGAGACGAGACCGCCGACAAGTAGCATGGTGGCCCAGAGCATTGTCAGACCGATTGTGCTATCGGTTATGCCGCCCTTCAGCGTTAGCGAGGGATTGACAATCGGATGGGATCGTGGATCACGGACAATAGAATAGAAGCCCATCCAACACCGGATAACAGCAGCAGCGCAAAGAAGATCAAGCTGAAATTGATAAAGTATCCGATCCAGCGGACCCAGAATACCTGCCTCGTCCGGTTGGGCACCCCGTCATGTCTAAATTCGACGCGAACAGCATGTCCGCCCAGATTGCTTTGAGGGGGAAAGCCATCCTTAGCCTCCATAGGTGACACTCTGCTAAGGGGGGGTGGAAGGTTACACCAACCTAGCCATAGTATAATAGTAAATCGTAGCAACAAGCAATATCGCGACCGAAAAGTAATGAAACACGCGACGTCGAGAACTCGTCGCGTACGTCCATACAATCATCCCCAGAAGAAGGAAGGCATGAAAGGCCGTTACAGCCCACAGCCAATCCGAGCCTTAACCGCACACCGCCTTCAAGTCAGCTTCCGGGAATCTCAATCAATCCGCACAACCCTAGGAGAAAGAGAAGCACCCTACCGCGAGTTGTGATATTATTATTCGCAATCTTCGGATTGTCTCTGAAAACATCGTTGGCCCGCCCATGCAAAAACCCCGAAAACTCCTCCATTGGTAGATCAATCATGCGGTTGTAGTGAAGTTCTATACAGACCGAGTAAGAATGAATATATATTCCTTAAAAGGATGGGGAAAAGGGTACGATGGAAGACGGGGGGGCTTGCGGGATAGGGGAGCGTCTATATGTACTCTACTCATACTGTGCATCACGGTGCCAGGAAACTTTGTCGGGCATGCTGTCACTCTGGCCTCAATGGGGTATGTCATTCGACGTCACTGGGGGCACATGATATGGTGTTAGGGGTAGTCTTTGGATATTGAATACTCCGAGGGTGGGTGGTGGAAAGATATGTGGCGAATTGCAGAATTGGGTTGAGTGGACGGAGGTGTGGGTGAGGTGGTGGCAGTAGCGGGCGGTGGGGCTACCATATCGATTTGGGCATAACCGATAGTTCGTGGTTAACTTGTGTATTAAAGGTGTGGGGAACTGGATAGTGAGGAATTTAGTGCCGTGTCGGAGTGGAAGTGTGATGTGGTGAGTATCAATGCTAGGATAACACCGATTAACATTAAGACTTCCAGTCGGTAGTACCGGGAGTGGGTGGGGAACCAGTCGGGATTTGTGCTGATGGGTGAATAAAACTTTGTGGGAAGAAGCACAGGGTGGTTAAAATTTGAGATCCACTTGCTGCATCTGTCTCTGCTTCTCTCCAATACATGAATTTTGGAGATTATAAAGGGGTTCCGGAAGTTCCAAGTGCTCTCTCAAAGGCCAATTCTAACCAGTCCTAATTTTTAATTATTTATTGGCTTGGGGTATCCCGTCATTGGTGAGATGATGTGTTTGGTACCCACTCCAGATTTGTTCGCGTCCACCAAAACTTATTTTCCGTTCATACCAGTACTGTCTGCTCACTTTCCCACACGATTTGGCCCATAGCCTTCGCCCGAATACCGGTAAATTTACATGTGAACCTATTGACCCTGCAAATTGTTAGCTCCTCCGGGGTGATAACCTCGTGCTCGTGGGTTCAGGCTTTCAATAATTACCCTCATACGGGAATCATATGATACCGGCGATCTAGCACTAAATTAAGTAATAGGGAGGTTCCGTGGTTTGTGAACTTGGACTAGAAAGGGTATTCAAAGTTGATGAACGGAAAATTTTGTTCAAAACTTGGAGGTTGAAAGGTGCATAAGTGCGAGCACTATTTGCTTAATAAAGTTAGTTTGACAAAAAAATTTTCAACAGAAATATCTGTAGGTGCTCGTGGTGGAGAGCTCGGTAGACAACATAACTATGTTGTCATAACTGTTATCATACCAATACGATGCAACCCAAACGTTGTCAACACTGCGGAAGAATACCACTCCTACCGTATTATTTATACATCTTCCCTTTTTCCCCCTAGCTCCTCTTTTTGCGTTCACTGCAACAGTCCCAGGTTACTCAAAGTCTCAACTCCCAAAAATTTACATTCAGGCCTCCTATTGGCCATCTAGCTCTCGCAGTACATGTAGGCCAAGAACCTTTTTTCCGTTCCCCCCTTCAACCGT
>Ga0307509_10006283_pt1 | contig 16056 bp, 4 predicted proteins | sample 10_EM_MG_FD_202245 | JGI IMG/M metagenome (GOLD analysis project Ga0307509, IMG submission 202245) | Populus trichocarpa ectomycorrhiza microbial communities from riparian zone in the Pacific Northwest, United States - 10_EM | ecosystem: Host-associated > Plants > Roots > Unclassified | place...
TCAAAAATAAACACAAATTATAAATCCTAATTTAGACAAAAAAAAAACAATCATAATAAAATCTTAATGAATAGATTTAAGTGTTTGGAAACGCGGTTGTACCCGCGTTTCCAAAAAAATTAAATTTTTTTTGTTAATTTTTTTTTATATATTTTGGATCGTTTTGATGCGTTAATCTCAAAAATAATTTTTTAAAAATAAAAAAATATCATTGTAATGTATTTCAGCATAAATTTATTTTAAAAAAATAACAGTAACTACCTTCCCAAACATGCTATTCACATATGTTCATCATCTTACCGTTAGAGACAGGGACTTTCCAGTAATTTCGTTCTCCTCCAAAAATCCACCTTTTCAAAACTCAAACGGTCTCCAGAATTCAAATCCAAACCATCCTAACCGCTCATCTAAACCTATCTCCACCGTCCGATCACTCCCACCCCCGAATCCTCATTTTCCCTCAAAAATTCATTTTCAAAAAGAAAAAAAACAAAGAAAGAAAGGAGGGAAGGAAGGAAAGAAGAAAGAAAGAAACACTCTCTTTTTTCTTCTCGTTTCTCTTCGAATTTTCTCACCTCCCAAACACCCCTAACTCTTGCCCTAGATTTTCCAACCAACTTAAAATGCCTTTCCTATCGGACACGGCGAGCGCGATTAAGAGCCGGTTCGGGTTTCATGACCGGTCCGTCTCGGAATCTGTGCCGAGCACTCCAGATCTACTGAAATCCGTCTCTCGAGATCATAACCTTGCTTCCGCCCAATCCTTGGTTGCCATGTCAGCAGCCCGGAGGATTGATGACTGGGAGGAGGACGACAACGGTGGCGTTACAGGATCAGTGGTGTCGGTGCCGCGGCATGCTCAGAGCTTTGAGTTCTCCGAGGATCCTTCATTCTGGAAGGAACATAACGTGCAGGTTAGCCCTTTTCTTTTCATTTTGTTCCTTGATTTAAAAAAAGTAATGATTTAGTCCAAATATCATATTTTGAGCCTAATTAAGCTTAAATTAAGGTTATGCTTGTGATATGGGTTGTTATTTTTTATTTATTTATTTTTGAATTTGTTCAGGTTTGCTTTTGCTTGTCATTTTGGTTCCTGGATTTTCAAAAAGTGTTGATTTAGTCAGAAATATCACAATTTGATGCTATTCAAGCTTTAAATTAAGTGGCTTTGCTATTCAATTAAGCTACAATCTTGTTTAATTTATTGTTATTTGATTAATTTTTTTAGGTTATTATAAGATTAAGACCGTTAAGCAGTTCAGAAATATCTGTTCAAGGGCATGGCAAGTGCGTTAGGCAAGAAAGTTGTCAGACAATTACTTGGACCGGGCATCCAGAGTCACGGTTTACTTTCGATCTTGTTGCGGATGAAACTGTTAGCCAGGTATCCACCTCTTTCTTTCTTTTTTCTCTGAAAGGAAAATGGGTTTGGTTTTTTTTGGGGTAGAGTCTTAATTGGCATGGTTAATTTGATTAATGTGGTGTAACAGGAAAAAATGTTCAAAATGGCTGGATTGCCGATGGTGGACAATTGTATGGGAGGCTACAACAGCTGCATGTTTGCATATGGCCAAGTGAGATTTTGCTAAGGGTTTTAATTTTAATGTGGTAGTCTAGTTTTCAGTATTTGAGATAGATTGATTGGAATGAAATGCTGTGAAGGGCTTATAGATTTTGTTTTTTTTTTTTAGCTAAAATGACTTTAACATTCGTTAATACACAATCTATTGTGTATATATGCAGACGGGAAGTGGAAAGACTCATACAATGCTTGGAGACATCGAGGGAGGGACTCGAAGACATAGTGTTAATTGTGGAATGACACCTAGGGTGTTTGAGTATTTGTTCTCAAGAATCCAGAAGGTTTTTGATTTTCCTCTTGGACATCAAGCTGACCATGAATATGTTTAATTTTTGTTTTTTGGATATGAGTGAGCTATTCCCAAACTATTTCCAAAGCATTAGTTTTCATGTGCTACTATTTAGCTAATCTTGAAAAGATGAGCCCAATTGCACGGTCATAAAAGAAAGATCTGTGCTTTCTCCCCTTCCTTTGTTTTTATCATGAGTTGGATTTAACTGATTCTAAGATTTCATAGACTTATGTTTATTCTATTCATATCTGGTATCTTTTTGTTCGCTAAGCGGCGGAGGTTTGCTGCAGGCCTTTTTTCCTTCCACATTCACAGAATTCATATTCAAACCGATGGCCAAAGGCTGAAAGTAGAAATTAGCTTTCTATTTTTAGGGTTGCTGAATATACATCAGTGCATTAACTTTTTTCGGTTTCTGTGAAAGGAATCTAATTGTGGTTTTTAATTGATCATTTGTATCAGGAAAAAGAGGTTCGTAAAGATGAAAAGATAAAATTTACCTGTAAATGCTCTTTCTTGGAAATATACAACGAACAGATTCTTGATCTCCTGGATCCGTCATCTACCAACTTGCAGGTATAGGTTACTTCTTGAAGTCTGCATCTCTTCAATTGATTTGTTTTTTCTTGATTGCATTAAAAAAAGCAATTTGCAATTTGGAAAAGAACTCTGCACTGAAAGAGCTCTAAAACCCTCAAATTTTTTTTATATGTTTACACCATTGACAACTCTCTTTATATTAGTTTTCTTTTGAACTGTATTAAACCATGTGCGTGTATTTGAAGTTGCACTCCTCTTACTTTTCTTTAATTGAGCATTTTGGTGAAATTAACAATATTCGGTGGACATTATTATTACAGATAAGAGAAGATGTGAAGAAAGGGGTTTATGTGGAGAATCTCAAGGAGATAGAAGTTGCAAGTGCTCGAGATGTGCTTCATCAACTTATTCAGGTATACAAATTGCCTTAACACTATGTATGTGCTCTTCGAAGCAAGCTTACTGTGAGAAATAAATTTTCATTCAGTATTCTGTTTTGAAATCTCCAACTGTTTCTGATTATCAGATCAAGCACAAAGCTTCTAAAAATTGTGTAATATGAAGCAAGAACTACATTGTCCTAAGTATGAAACTCTTGTTGGAAGATTGGGAAAAGTCAATGATACAAAAAGTTTACTTGGAAGAAGAATTCTTTCTTAGATTAAATCCCAACTTGTACATTTACATGGATACTTATTTCTTTTATTTCCTCAAAATTTTACTTAACCGAGTATCGTGTACTGTTTTTTCAGGGTGCAGCAAATAGAAAAGTAGCAGCCACAAATATGAATCGTGCAAGTAGTCGTTCTCATAGTGTATTTACATGCATCATTGAAAGTAAGGTTAGTCGATTTTCTCAACAAAAAAAAATATATATTAATAATTGAAAAGAAATCATACAAGAGTCTTCATTTGCATTTATTCTTGACAAGCAACATATTCTGAATGCCTTCCTTATCTCATTCCTTAAAGACATTTGGTTTTAAGTATGAAAGAAAATAAGTGATTCTGAATACTGTTAATTGGGCTGGTTTGATATGGCAATTCTAATCGGTGGTTTGTTATCAGTGGGAATCCCAAGGCGTAACTCATCATCGGTTTGCTCAGCTTAATCTTGTTGATTTAGCAGGATCTGAGAGGTGATGTGATGTGGAATAGAAAAATAATTTTATTGAAGAAGTTAATTAGTAAAACTTCCAATCTAAGTTTTGTTATCCTTGTGTTTATCATCACAGGCAAAAGAGTTCTGGTGCTGAAGGTGAACGTCTCAAGGAAGCTACCAATATTAACAAGTCACTTTCGACATTGGGGTGTGGTCTCTAACTTATTCTTAATTTATTTATAAAAAACTATTTTAAGACTTATTTTATATGTGAAGTCAAAGTATGAATTCAAGCCAACTGTTAATTTCATTTAGATGATTTTGATATTTGCAGACTTGTTATTATGAACCTTGTAAGTATATCAAATGGCAAGTCGCACCATGTTCCTTATCGGGATTCGAAGCTCACATTTTTGCTTCAGGTATACTTTTTAAAATAGAATATGTTTAATTCTTGAATTTGAAATATCAGAAGTATATCCTACCAATCTCATACACAACAGCAAAATGTCTATCTGGAATACATTTGGCAGAGTTTTTATATTTTGTTTTCAGCTGAAGCAAAAGTTCCTTTTGAATTCTGTGGGCATGAATCGAAGTATAATTCCTGCTTTCTTGCAACTTTTAGTTAATTTTTGTGTGAGCCCTCTGTGTGGAAGCATTCCTCCTCCTTCCATCCCAATTAATTTCTACCTTCAAGAATAAGGGTTGGTTGGATGCACTGTAGTTATCCACCTAAATTGAGTTTAGGAAGTATGGTGACCTTAATTATCATAAGATTCTTGGGTTGCCAAGCATAAGTGACGATGACGGTCTTTGAAAGTAGTAGAAGCATTGAAAGTATGGACTGAATTAGAGAATCTCTCTGCTATGGCCTACAGAAGATTGTGGTGTAGTTGAAGAGTTTTTAATATTTATTTTTTGAAGAGATAAAGTTCTATCATTTTGGAATATAATTTTGCATTAAATGTCTTGACTATTAAGTTTTAATTTCCTTTATCATGATATGAATTGCTAATATATGCACTTCTATCTAATCATTTTTGTTTTCAGGATTCTCTGGGAGGAAATTCAAAAACCATCATAATTGCAAATATCAGTCCATCTCTTTGGTTAGTTGCTTATCTTGTTCTCCATAATGGTTTCTCTTAAGTTCTTGCTTGGCCATTCGTGCAAACTTAAAAATAAATTTTAACAAGCATGGCATATTTGTATGTGGGTGTTCACATTTCAGTTTAACATTTTTTTTGGGTCCCTTGCAGTTGCTCTTTGGAGACGTTAAGCACATTGAAATTTGCACAACGAGCAAAATTCATAAAAAATAATGTATGTGATCTTGCTTTTAAGTTTGTATATAATCTATACCTGGTTATCAGCGGTCATGAAATAGCGAAGCCTAGCTTTCTGTAACTGATACTATTGTAAAAGATTAAAATTTCGCACATACTTTTCTTTCCCTTATAGTAAAAAAAGTCCCAATTGAAGCTGCTTGGTGGGGCTTTCCAAAACATTATTGGTACATAGTAAGTTCTTAATGTCAGCCATTGCTATGCACACAGAAAGTCACTGCTTTACTTTTCCTCCAGGCAATTGTTAACGAAGATGCATCAGGAGACGTTATTTTGATGCGCCTGCAAATTCAACAACTTAAGGTATTGTGCTCAAATGAGATTCCCTCGTCTTATGAGGCCTTCCTTATTTCAGAGCTAAAATAACACTGTACATTGTTTTAGTAACATTATTAGATAACTGTTACCTAAAATAACTCAATATTGTTCCAAGGAAAGTGACAAGGTTAGGTTTTCCATCTTGACTGCTTATGATTGCATATGTGTTCATATACTTTCAGAAAGAAGTGTCCCGACTGCGTAGTTTAGTCAATGGGGGAGCTGAAAATCTAGATAGTGATACTTCATCCTTAAGCTTTCTCGGATCTCCTGGAAGTTTTAAGTGGGAAGGGTTTCATGGATCATCTAGTCCGCTTATGTCTGAAAATAGGATGTCTCAGGTACCCGTCGCTTGTTCTTAACCTTGACTATTTAACACAGAATTGTTGAATGACTCTCAGCTAAAATTCTTTTTGTGCTGTACTTTTATAGAAGAAAGATTATGAAGTTGCCCTTGTCGGGGCTTTTAGAAGAGAAAAGGATAAGGACATAGCTTTGAAGGCATTGACAGCTGAAAATCAAGCAGTTATGCAACTGGTATGTGCGAAACATATTGCTTGGATTTAATTAATGATCTGAAATTTTTTCTGATTTTTTTTTTGGAATGCACTAGACCAAACAGAGAGAGGATGAGATAAAAAGCTTAAAAATGATACTACGATTCCGAGAGGCAGGAGTTAAGAGGCTAGAGGCAGTTTCTGCTGGAAAGATTTCAGCTGAAACACACTTGTTGAAAGAAAAGGAGGAGCATCTGAAGCAAATTGAAGCTTTACGAACCCAGGTTGATCGCAACCAAGAAGTCACAAGATTTGCCACAGAAAATTTGCGTCTAAAGGAAGAAATTAGAAGGCATGTCTTTTTCAGCCTCTGTAACTCTCTTTCTCAGTAAAGTGGCAAATTATATTGGTCTCGATACATATACATTGGTTGTCAATTCAATGAAATTCGAGCTGGATGTAGATTTATGTCAAAATTAGGCTAAAAAAAGTTAATAATATTAGCAACTAAAACCAAGGTCAAACATCTCTGCTAGCAATAAACAGTAATTTCCAACTAACTGAACCTGATAAAACAGGAATGCACCTGATTGGGCCTTGAATATTCTTTTTATAGCTTTTTGTTTGCAAAGAACAGATTTCAAGTAATATTTTTATGTCCAAGATATATTCTGAAATCATTTCCCGTTAAATGGGGATACTTATTTTGGCTATACTTCACAGATTAAAGTCATTTTGTGAGGAAGGTGAAAGGGTGATGATGAATGAACAAATCATGGTCTTACAGAATAAGGTAGAGGAAACAATGTCTAAACATGTTTTAAGCTGTTTTCAGTCAAATTATCCTTTCTAAAACATCTTCTGATTGTATATGCAGTTACTAGAAGCACTGGATTGGAAACTTATGCATGAATCAGATTCCTTGGCAGTTCAGGTTCTTCAAAAGCTTTACTGTGAACTTTGAAAATGCATGGCTACATTTAGAATTTATTTTTTCTCATTAACTGTGAGTTTTTTAATTTCTTTCGACTACAGAAAACTAGCTTAGACATGGAGACAGCAGCAGTACATGATGATCCACCAATTTTGAGTCAGGTACAATTCAAGCAGATGTATCTTCCAAAGCATTTTTCACAACAGTGCAACCACTTTGGCACATATATTTAACTCTTAGCGTATCAGTTTGATTACATTTATTGAGATGGGATGTAAAATAAGCTAATGGGTTGTACTCTTTCATGAAAGTCTGGTGACGATGGTGCTAATTTCTTCTTCATTGTTGCAAGAGTTCTTTGTTTGGTTTTCACCTCAAAAACTTTTTAAAATAGTATGATTTCAGTAGTTGCATTTCTATTTATTCATTGTAGAGATAATTATATTTCAAACTTCAAATTCAGGTTAACTGCTTGCATAATTAGTAGTTTGACTGCTTGATACTTAAATTTGATTTCACAACAAGAGGGGCATGTGCACAGGCGTAGGCATCAGGAAGTTCCTAGATGGTATTTCTCTCCTGCAGCCATCCTGTAGCACAAAATGAATGACGCTGTAATATGATATTCAGAGAATATTGTATTCACCACTGTAGATTTCAGAATTTTGCATTTTTCATCCATCCCCGGGATGTTACAACGATAGTTTTGTTGAGGAATTCTTGCTTGGATCCACATCATCTTTACCAAAAAAACAAAGAGAAAGAAAAGCAGAAATTCTGCCTCCTGATTTTAGAATGATTCAGTTTGAAATTACAATTTTGTTTCTAGATAATCATATTATAATGGCAAGTGCTTGGTGTATGTTTTTGAATTATCTTACGAACTATGTATGTTTTGGTGTTTGTATTACTCATGCACGGTTTTGGCACCAAAGACTTTATGGATATAAATAACTATTGTTGACACAGGAACCAAGATCACCTTGTCAATCTTCAATTAAAGAGGAGAACGAATTCCTCCGCATACAGGTCCGCCACTCTGCTTCTTTGTTCACAAACTTTTATGCGGCTTTCATTTGATACAAGGTACACGTGACAGATTTTTTATTTATGTATTATAGGTTATTCAAAACCAGGCCGAAATTGACTTGCTCCTTAAGAAGTTGGATTTCTGTTTTGAAGAGAAGGAAAGACTAGAAAGGTAATGGATTGACTCTTAATTCTTTCACTTGATAAAATTTTCAAACTCTCAATTGATTTAATTTTTCAATGAACAAGTTTGGTTACTTTACCTCTAGCATGATTACACAGCTGATGATGAATGTACGTTTATGTAGACTCAAATACCTAATAAGCAGTGTGTATGCGCGAATGTACTGTACTATTTTGAAATGCTGTCTGCCTGACCAGATTATTTTGTAGGCATGTCAATGATCTCATGATGAAACTTGAAGAAGAGAGATTTTTTAGAGCCACAAACGAGAAAACAGAGCAACTTGAGCTTCCTTTGTCAACTGATGCATCAGTTGTCAATGTGGAGCTCAAAACAATGGTTGATGCCATTGCCGCAGCAAGTCAACAAGAAGCTGAAGCTCATGAAAAAGCTATTACATTGTCTACGCAGAATAATGAGCTGCAGTTGAAGCTTGAAACATTTATTGAGGCAAACAAGGAGCTACAGTCAAAACTAAAAGCTTTGATTGAGGAAAAAAATAGTCTCATTGAAATGTATGAACGGGCAGCTTCAAAAAGTAACTACAAGAACGTGAATGATGATGAGAGTGAACAAAATGGCATGGAAGTTCATGATAATGATAGTCCTCCTGAACTTGCCAATGCAAGGGAGAGGGAGATTAAAACAGTTGAGAACCTAGAGCAGCAGCTTATGGAAACGCATGAAGAAAATGAAAAGCTGATGGGTTTGTATGAGATAGCTATGCATGAGAGGGATGAACTGAGAAGATTGCTTTCTTCTGATGAACAGAACAGAGTTGGAGAGAAACTAATGGAAGTTGATGGAGAGAAATGTCTTCAGTCTCCTGCATCTCCACTGAACACGGAGCAAGCTTTCATTGAGTTTGATAAAGTTCTGAGAGAAATTGAAGTAACAGAAGAAGGGCTTCAGATGAAACAGGAAGAGTTTCGATCCCTTGAGCTACTTTCCTCTGAAATGCAAGAGAAAAGAGCTCTTGTAGATAAGAAGTTATCAGCACTGAGATATTCCGTGTCAAGCTTTGTTTCATCAATTGCTTACTTTGAACAGCGAGAACACAGAGCAAAGGCAAGGGTAAATGCTTCAACGTCTTACCTAGAGAAAAAGAAAGAAGAGCTGGCTCGCCTTCAAGTTTGCAAGGAAGAATCTGAGGCCACCATGGGAAGGATTCAACAATCTGAAATTGAATTGAAGAACGTACTGGCAGTTTTGAAATCCAAACTTATGGAGGAGAATCAGAGACAGGAGAGTGAAAAGGTCCTTTTTCCCATAGATAACATTGAGAATGTTGATACCTCACAGAGAAATTGGCAATTAGGCGGTAAAGCTACAGAGTTATTGAAGTCCGAGGAAGAGAAGACCAAGATACAGAATGAAATGAAGTTGTCCCGCGAAAATCTTGGTCTTATAAAGAAAGAATTTGATGTTTTGAGTAAAAAGTTGGGTAAGATAGAGGGTGAAATGCAAGTTGTACAAACGGATATACAGAAGGGATCCAAATCTGTGGAGGAAATGGAACTTGCACTTCAGGCTGTAACCCACGAGAAGGAAACTCTCTTAGAAATCAGAGAGGCTGGAATGCATGAAATTCAGAGTATGATTCTTGAATATCAGCAAAGCATCTTCGATGCAGATCTGAAGGGGGCGGAGAAGGAGATGTTGGAAGAAGAATTACAGCTGGAGCTGAGAAGAAATGAAGAGTTGAAAATACAGCGGGCAGAAGCTTCTGAGAAGATGACCAAGCTGTTGGAAAACACAAGCTCCCGTCCATGCTTTGCTAGAAAAATGGAAGAGTAGCTGCAGATGTGTTCAGGTTTCTGCATGATAATAGCAAATGCATTTGCACAGGAGCACGTCGTGTGGTCTGATGCATTCTTTCTATGTATTTTTCACAAATAAAGTATTACATAAATTAATATTTTTCAATAAATAATGTGAAATTAATTTTATAAATAATAGAATATAAACTATAATAAATGGATTTATTCTTCGACTCCTTTCAGCTTTCAAGTGGCAAAGGTTAGAGAGGGGTAATGCTCAAGTCTAACAATAAAAAGAAGCAAGGCCACCAACAACAGTTACGAGTCTGAGTTTTGCTCTGAAAAGAATCAGAAAACAAGATGAAAATCAAATTACTATCTGAGTAGATAACATTACTGACACATTTTAGGGATTTGCTAGGATACAAACACAGCTCACACCAATCAATCATCAATGAGTTTCAGTCCCGAAATTATTCTGTGATCATTAAGAGCTTTGAATTCCCACTCAATCCCATTTTGCTCGTATATATTACAAGATAGTATCATTCCCTAGTTGACCTCAAAACGAATCATCAGCATTAACAAAAATTTCCCCAGTTTCCTAACTATAATCTCTCCTAGTTCTGCAGTTCGGTTACACGAATATCACCCTGAATGAAGAGAACATTCAAGACAGCATGCAAAAACCCTAGCCCCATTAAGATCCTATTGGTTAAACTAAGATGTATGTCAATTGTTGCCACAAAATACGGGGGAAGAAAGGAATTAATCAATATACACAATCTCTATCCTCAAGCGTGTTCTTCCTACAGCTCAAAGCAGGAAATTCTACACGAAACTGGTTATAGAACTAAGCTTTGGACTACCCTAAAATGGAGAAATGATTACAATAATGTGTACACGAGGAAATATCCAATGCACCATAAGAACTAAGGGAAGTTTTCCCTATTACCAGCAACTATACTAGACCATTGTTATGATACAAAGTTCCATTTTCAGCAAATCTCAACCTGGCATGCAAATGTTCTTGTCTGGTGAATTCACCATCTTCACATTTTCAGTCAGTTCAAAACCTACTCTGCATAAAAATGAGAACAAAACGTAAGAAACACCTTAATGGTAATGATGAAAAATAACAAAAGTGATTATCACCGCTATACTTATATCACATAATTGATGCTACTAAACGACATAGTAATGCTCTGGAGATGAGAGAGCATGCACAGTGTTGAGGATGAGAGGCTACTTTGTTTGGGTACCTCACAAGAAATCATCCATGGTTATTATTTATGCACAAAACTTTTTAGATTATGCCCAAGGAGAACTTCCTTTTTTCTTTCAAAGAGGAATGATTTAAATCAGCTTGAGCAAGTGGAATGATTCAATATAAATCTGTTACTTGTTTATTGGAGGAGTCTCTGGAGTTTGATGGGTACACATTCACAAAATTAGTTTTCATACGTCAAATCAGAAGAAGGATAGAAATCATATTCTGATAAAGTAACTACCTCAAAACAATGGACAACTTCAAGTCAAAACCCCTTCCAAACTGTCAACAACAACCACTTCAAACAAAAATGAACTATAGTACGCAACTGTTTCAGCCTGCTACCTTTATCACACCAATTTCATCAATCTTTGAGCTCTTATGCTGCAAGAGAACAAAATACAAAACAGAGAGCTTATTTAAGGAGAATGGGGGACTAAGAAACGAAAAGCAGCCAAGTAATTCATAACAAAAATGAGAGAGATGAGACTGGACATACTGCAAAATCACCATTACTTCAAACAAATATACATTACCTTACTTTTTTTGTGCTTGTGCACATCATTGAGATCTTCATCTCCATCATGCTTCCTTTTCTGAAATCATACAACAACAAAGTCCATATTGGCAATGACATTGAGCATAAAACATTTAATGTCAAAATCACCAATCACTGCAGTTCATTCCTAGCCATCAGCAAATTTACTAGTTTTTAATTGTCAATGGTGAATGTGACATTTATTTGAATAGAGATTTGAGTTATTGTGCACAAAGGAAGTTGAAATGTTTACTATAGATGTCAAACACCATACAAAAGTAACTTAGTCTATAAATTTAACTACAATTTTATAGGCCGCGTCATGTTCAAGCAGTAGCTGCAAACTAGTAAGTTCTAACCTTATCGTGGTGTTTTTTGGAATGGTCAGCACCAGAATCATGATGTCCACTTCTATCCTTCTTCTTCTCCTTGTCTTTGTCTTTACTTCGATCTTTATCTTTATGACGGTGTTTACGTTTCTTGTGCTCCTTCTCCTTCTCCTTCTCCTTATCTCTTTCTTTGTGTTTTTTATGCTTCCTATCCTTGTCCTTGGACTCAACTTTTGATTTCCCGGCTATGGTAGGAGTCCCCTTCTCTGCCTAAAGAGGATGGGAAAAATAAATAAATAAATAAAAATACATTGGGACACCAAACAAAATAGTACTAAATGTCAAAATACATTGGTGTTATGAACCAATGCCAATTTTGCAACACTAAACTAAAGTGACTGATAAACCCACAAAATTCAAGGCAAGATAGATTTCTTACAGAAGGCAAATCTATAGGAGTAGTTTCCTTCAGTTGGAAGGCCTCCCTAAGTACATCTAGGTCAAAGGGCTCTATGTGTGCATTACTATCTCTGGAGGTATTCTGGATAAGCTGATCCAGTTGCATCCCTTCTCCTTTTCTTATTTCAGTGTCTCCCACCACATTGTGAAGATAATGCGTGTCTGCAATTGACAAAGGTAGTGACCTCTTGCAGAAAAATTCATGGTGGGGCAACAATTTGAAGTGACTTATAAGATCAACGGCACCAGTCAGCTCTCTTGGTCCTGAAGTTTCAAAAGGGCACCATCTCATCAGTGTATGCAACAAAATATCAGGTAAACCTCAATTTTTTTTCTCCAAGCTTCACTTATATATTCATTTCACATTCTGAGCTCCTTCTTTATGAATACCTTCTTGACCCTTTCCCTTCTTCAAGTGGATGAAGGATGTTTATTGTATTTAAATGACATTAGGGAAAAAAAATACTTGCATTGCTTTGAATAAATAAAGACAGCTTGACATCTGGTGTTTCCTTTTTCAGATATTTAGAAATGATAAATTGAGCAGGTCAACTGAATGCACAAGTCTGAATGGGGGTAAGATGAGTTTTTTTCTTGATTCATAAAAACAAGGGGGTAGAGATAAAGCTCAGTTGCATATGCAAGCGTTACATGCAATCACATGAATGAATTTATACAAAGATGATTGCGAGATGAGCCATTACCAAGTCAGTGATCAATAAGGCACATTGCTAAAAAAATACCTAGTTTTTTCATCCCTCCTAAAGAATTTAAACCGTTTTGGAAGATGATTTATATTTGATGTTTCTAAATGGAGAATTTCAGAAGTGCCCTTGAAAATTTTAATAATCATTCTCCGTTTTTGGCCAAGTTATGGTTATAGACCTAATAATCAATTCTACCTACAATCTTTTAGTCTTATATATTTGTTTAAATATTATGCTCTTGGATAAGATTTACAGCAATTTTCACACCCCACATGAACCTCCAGCCATATTCTCTTCACTTCTCACAGTTACAGTACAGGACTGCTGGCCTTAACTTTCTTTTGGATGATGTGGTAGATGATAGACTTGGAGATATTGTTTCAGCTCTGGTATAAGTATAATTTTGGTTTGGTTGGGAGGAGAGCAAAAAAAAATTATACTTGGCCTCAAAAATATTTGTAACATCAATACAAGATACGTACATCTCCATGTTAGCTCTGGTATAAGTATATAATAACATTTTGGTTTGGTTGGGAGGAGAGCAAAAAAAATTATACTTGGCCTCAAAAATATTTGTAACATCAGGTTGTAACATCAATACAAGATACCTACATCTCCATGTTCAGATAGAATGACCCAGCTATGGAATGATTTGAAATGAGTAATGATGATAACCCTAGGACACAACGCCCATCAACCATTAAAATCAAGAGGGGGTAGGTGTAACGGGCAACAAGCCAAAAATATTCTAAAAACTAATTCTTACCTCTTCCAAACTTCTTGCTTTCTGGATCCATGGGTCAATGTTTAATGAGAAGGTGAACCACCAACTGCATGTTATTTATCACAAGAGAAAAATGCTTCATAACTATCAAATGCCTTTAAAAAAGCATTTCAGTATATAAACAAAGAATGCATCAAGTAGCTACTTGTCAATTTATACTGTAATCCAAGTATCTACAGAACAAGATATTTGAATAACAAAACTGCTGCTGAAGATAGACTAAACAAATGATCACACCAAGGGTCATGAATAGCATGACTCATATAAAAAATTCACGCTATAGGCAACATCTGAACAAACAAGTGGGCATTCAATGCTTATTTCCTTCATTTTATAGCACATTAGATTTACACATCAATTCACTATCTTTTCTAAGGCCACTATACTTTGAAGGGGTCAATGGATATTCTATAATCAACAGAAAAGGTAAACATTGGGGGAATCTATTTAAACCTCAGGGAAACAAGGGAATCTATAATGACCATCCTTCCAAACACCATACAAAACATTGGGAAAAATTCGAACATGCAACAAGGAGACTTGGCAGCTTAAAAATCACATATGATTCATAGGACGAGAATTTCAATAAACAGCCCCTTATATTAGGGAACCCATCCAACTAGTGATACCTTTGTCAGAGTTATGATACAACCTCAACAACTACCCATCAGAAATAAGCTCCCAGAGCTTTTCGAAAATGATGAGCTAATTGATTAGACAATTTTTTGGTTATACTGCTCATGTGTAGCATAAATAAATTGCCAGCCAAACTGGACTATAAAAACACCCCTAGTCAACACTCAACAAACCCACAAAAAGAAAAGAAAAGAAAAAAAAGAGCTGATGCGCTATGCAAGGCAATGTTCTCCCTCCATTTTAATGAAAACACTATCCTCTATCCCAGTATACCACACCAGATCATATTCAGCTCCACAAACCTCTCCTACATATACGATTATCGAATGACCAATCTTTTCCCCTTCCTTTCAAGAATATCTAAAGATTTCGAAACTGTTGACCACTACCAAGCTCGACGAGTAGCACACAGAAGGCACACGTAAATCAACACCTCATCAACCAATCAATGCACCTATGGGACAGCTACTGTTGCGGATACTCCACGTACTAATACCAACTCCGCTCTGGTAACATAAAAAATTACAAATAGCCACATTAATTATCCTATAAACCAAAATTTTCACCCGGTCAAGTCTCACCGCCGCTACTACTACGCTAAGTCTATGGAATTTCTCTACATTCGCTGACCTAATCGCATTACAGCAAGAAGGAATGGAAGAGTTGTAATTTGAAACAAAATCACAAAACCCTAATGTTGGCAAGCTAAGCAATCAAAAAGCTAGAACTTCTGCTTGAACAGACCTTTGGCATGGATCCAGAATTCGTTTTTATCTGTGCTCTTCGAGATCACAAGGGCAAAAACGTAATTTTACAATAACCCCTCTGCTTCTCCTTCTCGTCTTCTCCACGACGGCTCCTTTTCAGTTCGGTAACAAGCAGCTTCAAAAACCGTAACTCTTTGGCTGTGAGATTGGGAATCGCAAGTAGCGAATTGCGGTAATTGGAGAGAGAGAGAAGATAGAGTGAATTTGATGGATCAGAGAAGATTCGCGAAGGAGATAGAGAGAGAGTGAGACAATATATTTATAGCTGGAGAAATTGGGTACTTTTTAGGGTTTGCATTGAAAGGGGAAGGGGATTTATTCCCGAATAGATTTGGGAGTCTTAGAAAGGTTGGGTAGGCTCATATTAGTCCCCAGAAGACACCCTTTTTATCCGTTAGGTCCCTAGTATGTATTTTTAACAAATCAAATCCCCGATCTGCCCTTCTGTTTGCATTTATGCCCAAGCATGTTGTCAATTAGGTCATAATTGCTACACTCTACTCAACCCAGAAAGTTAATCCTGGATCCCAGGTTTGAAATTTAATTATATTAAAAAAATAAAATAATAATTAAACTCGAATAAAACTCTTTCTGGTTAAAGTTTAATTTTGGAAAAGAAAAAAAATAAATTGTAAAAAAGGTGTTAACAGCTCATAAAGACAACATATGTAAGAGTATGAATAATTTTAGGAATGTGTTGATGATTAACGGATGCGTTGAGGACGGTTAGACGTACAGATTGGGGACTTAATTGAGAAAGAGGCTGTGGAATGGGGACTGATTTGAAGTTATCCCAGAAGACTTTCAAGCTTTGGGTGGTCTTTCTGCTGTCGCTTTTGCACTTATTTTGGTTGTTTTTGATCCGTCATGCTCTCTCATTTTTATTTTGCAAAGCGAGTCACTCCCTTTTCTATTTCTGTAGTTAAACTCTTAAGAGTGAAAAAAGTGATCCGGTTTCTTAAAGTTGCATAATGCTAAG
>Ga0307509_10006284_pt1 | contig 16053 bp, 16 predicted proteins | sample 10_EM_MG_FD_202245 | JGI IMG/M metagenome (GOLD analysis project Ga0307509, IMG submission 202245) | Populus trichocarpa ectomycorrhiza microbial communities from riparian zone in the Pacific Northwest, United States - 10_EM | ecosystem: Host-associated > Plants > Roots > Unclassified | place...
CATATACCTTTCAAGCCCTACTACGGAGACGGGCGAGTATTGTATGGATGTGACTATGGGTTGTACGTGGAATCCGACCTATGTTCGGACAAGAGCCACTAATGCGTTGTCTCAGCTGCGAGAATGTTGTGCTTTGGCGTGGGCACTTCAACGCAACAGGTCAGGAGACCTCTGTCAATTTATCTATTAATGGTGGCGAGGGTAGGCTTCCTGATCCCCCGTTCCTCTGAACCCGCCTGATGTCACAACAGCCTTTGCCGCCAGTGTCTGGTTGAACTCGCATTTCCTAGGTACTTCATTCGGCAAGTATGTACACAGTCCATCGCTTGATTACGATGTGACAACTTACTGATACCGACTTCGTAGCTCGACAAATAATCAACATATTCTTGAAGAGACCGATGATCTGTTCACATTCCCAATTGGTTCTTTGATACCGGGAGCAGACAACGTTATCACCATCGTCCAGGTAAGGGCACATGCCTTGCCTTGCAAGACCTGCCAGAGAGTCATGACACTTTGTAGGACAACATGGGCCTGAACCAGACGGACGGCGGTGCGCCCTATTTATCTCTTTTATAATGCCTTCTGACGCTATTAGCAGACATGACCAATGCCTCTAAATCTCCGCGCGGCGTGCGCGGCTTCCAACTTAACAACGGCACGTTCAGCACCTGGCGGGTCCAAGGCAAAATTGGCGGGTACTCAAGGTATGTTCTCCTTCGTCTCCTGAGCAGTCGGTCCCACCTTCCTTTCTCGTAGGTTCCCCGACACCACCCGCGGTGTGCTGAATGAAGGCGGGCTATTTGGAGAGCGCGCCGGATGGCATCTCCCAGGGTTCGACACGAGTCGTTGGGTGGAACGGGACCTCTCGGCCGGCTTGCCTGACGGCGTCGCAGGCGTCGGATTCTTCGTCACCACATTTCCGTTGGATATCCCTTCAGGCTTTGATGTGATGATGTCATTCACATTCGACGAGAGCTCCCAGCCATATCGTGCGTTTCTTTTCGTCAACGGATGGATGATGGGAAAGCGCGTGGCGAATCTCGGGTGAGCCATTTTCACGAGTCTAAGGACGAGGGTAGGGACGTTGCTGACTCGTTCTCGCGCATTTTAGGCCCCAATCCAAGTTTCCTGTCCACCAGGGTATCTTGGACTACAACGGAACCAAGTACGTCACACCTCAACAACCAACATTTATGGGCCTACGATTGATACTGAAACTTGTTGCAGTACCGTCGCTGTCGCCCTGTGGGCAATGGAAGCCGTTCCGGTCGCACCAACGCTTGAGCTGACCATCGATACTGTGCTCGAAGGAGGGGTTGGTCCTATCATTTGCGATAACCCGCCTTGGAGCCCAGAGGGACGAGATATTAGAGGACAGAGTAACACGAATGGACGCGCATGAGGTAGTATTAACTATCCACAGTAACACGTAAACACGGCGTTTGAAATGAAAACCCAAACCCACACAACAACCTGTTATGAGTATCTTATGACTCTCATTTCTTTGTGTTCTGCCTAGCCGCGTTCCGCTCGCTGCGCACCCGACTCTTTTTTTGACGCGCGGCAGTACCAGCGCCCTTGCGTTCTGTCGTGTGTGTCCGCACCCGCACTCGGTCCTTCTTTTGCTCCGGCACCTGCAGGACGTTACGCGCCTTTTTCTTCGCAAGGCGACGAGCGACCCGTTCTGTGTCTACTGCCTTTGCTGCTTTACGCTCGTCCTTGGATAGATGAGCTAGCTGCGTGCCCAGATCAGGGTTGCCCTTAGGTATTGCCGTCGGTATAGGTTTCGTGGACGGGCGGACGGTTCGCGAAGGAGGTGCTGTAGAGGTGCGGGGATCACGGGAGGCGTTGGATGAACCCGGTAGGGTTTTACAACGTTCCACGCGCAGCTTGCGTTTGGCAAACTTGAGCTTGCCCGGTTCGAGAGCGAGTATCTCATCGACGCATTCACGATCCTGTCCCAGAGGGGAGAATATCAGCTCGGTCTAGCATGGAAGTAAGACAACGGCCCCACCGCAAATTGAACATATGCGAAGCCTTTGCCAAGCCGCGTGTCCTTGTCGCGAACAATTCGCACGCGGGTCACCCACGTCTTTAGGTTCGCTCTCGCGTCTTCCTCGTTTGACGAGTCGGAATCGCCAGCAACAGCGCTACGGGGCCCGCGCTCTCCGCTAACGACGCCTTCGAAAAATATGCGCAGATCTTCCTCGCCGCTCGCAAAATCCAGACCCCCAACGAACACCGTGCGCTTCGGATCGCCCACGCCGCCGCGGGCGGCGGCATCGGCGCGCAGGGTGCGGCCCATGTACTGTGTGTTGTCGAGCGCGGCGACTGCGCGTTGTGCGGCCTCGGCGAGAGCAAGGTCTGCGCCGTACGCAAAGACCACATAAACGGTGACGGCGTCCGTGTCTGGGTGAAGCTCGTGCTTTATGAAAGCGATCCTCCTTTTGTCTCCAGGACCGAGGCGCGGCCGTGGCGTCGGGACGTCGTCGCCCTTGCCGGCGCGCCATTCCGCGGTGCGTTCGACGCTGTGTGTGCGTGGCGCAGGTGAGGCGGATGTAGGCCTCTGGAATGCGACGGAACGGAAGCGCATCGACTCTATCTTGGCTCCCGGGACGTGCGAAAGTATGTGTCGTTTGAGATCTTTCAGGGCAGACTGAAAATTTGTGAGACGAGTGAGGTCATGGAAGGAAGGAATTCAGATATACCTTCTCCTTTGCGACCTGTGTTGGAACATTACCGAGGAATATTGTGCGCGCGTCACGTTGCTCCTTCGTCTCGTCAGGGGGGACATTATGCCCACGTCCCTGCCGTGTCTTGCTACGTCGGTCCTTCTTCACCACCGCGGTCTCGTGGATAAGTTGAGATGTTTCCCCTTCGCTGTCAGAGGAACCACTCGGTTGCGCCTTGTTCCTCGAAGAGCCCGTGGCAATCTGCTTTTCAGGGCGGATCTTGCGCTCGTAGGCCTCTTCTAGTCCGGCATCGTCCTCTTCATCGTTGCTCTCTGCAGGAAGTTCCTTATTTTTAGCGCTCTTCTTTTCCTTGGCTGCCTTGGGACGTGGCTCTGGGTTGGTCGTTGGTGGTGGCCTGCGGGAAGACTGTCCTCCTGCGTTCACGGATTTCTTACGTTTTGGTGGAGCAGGGAAGTCATCTTTTAAAGCGTCTCTCCTTCGTTTGGCCCCAGTGTTTGTTGCAGTCTGATCGGAGTTCGGGAGAGTCGATATCTGGAGACGGGACACAAAATTAACTGATTGAGCTGTTAAAAGATACAAAGGACGCACCGAGGAGCGTATAAGAGCGTCAAGGTCCCCGTCGATGTCGTTGTCCGCCTTTGAGTGCCGCTTTCCAAGCAGGAAGGAAGACAGGCTCATCGCACAAAACACTCCGTCGGTTGACGATCAAGACGACCCCATTAACGTCTCTAATCGGACCGATTCGGACCGCGGTCGATTGCCCGATTCATATTTGTCGACCTATTGTATTTGGATAGCCATTTCTATATGGGCGTTTGGCACAGTGGTAGCGCGCACGCTTTGCATGCGTGAGGTCGAGGGTTCAAACCCCCCAACGTCCAATTTTTTTACCATCCTGGGACTCACTCCTTGTAATCCGAATCCCACCAGCCTGGTGTGATTTATAAACAGTACCAATGACGTTCTCATTGTCAAATCTGGACCTGTATAACCCTTGGCCCTGAAAACCCCTGCATGATGTGAGTCCAAAAAGATACACACACGGGATAACGCGGCAGGACAAGCATTGTGTTTTAATCTGGACATTGTCTGTATGCTCGTATGAAAATTTTTAGAAGCTGCAGTCTAGTCCTTGGCATTATGACACCTCTCAGCATGGAAGTTACTGAACCAGTCAGATTGGACAATACACGTCCTGAAGGTAATTGTTGAGGTGCACCATCAAATCACGTTACACTGGGACGGAGCTCGAGCATTTCAGAACGTCACCTGATCAATTGTGTCCTCACCAGCTTCTCGTTCAATTCGACACCTTGCCTCCTTCAAAGTTCCACGCCGAACACAACAAACGTTGCCGCCGCCGGTGAACACAAAACGGCACTCGGCCCACATGACGCCTGCACTACGCACTTGGAATAATAGAACGAGTCCTATAGGACTTATTAACTTTGGCCAGGAAAAAGTTCCCCAGGACCAGTGGACAGGCTGGACGATCCACGGGAATACGACGAGGCACAACTCACAAACCCTCGGTCTTCGTCAGGTTCTTCGCAAAGTTTGTATGGCGTGGAGTTCGTTCTAAAACGTAAGCGCCGCGGCACATCATCATATATCGTGGTCCCGACGGATCTGTCATATGCTGCCGCATGACTGCAACCTGAACAGCGTGCGTCATGCGGGGCTCTCGCGCTGCATCAACAATTAAACAAGGGGCTCGTTTTCCTGCTGCTATCATTCGCCAGCCATCTTTAAGCCGAACCTAATTTGCTCTGTTCCAGAATCGCGGGTTCCGGGTTCTTGCGACTTATTGTTCATGCCAGTGGGGGTTAGTGCGGGAGTTTCGAGGCCGCAAGAACGGTTTTAAAACGTCGGGGGTGCAAATTGCGTGACTCACAATCGCGCGAAAATGGACAGCAGCGCTGTACATACATGGACAGGTCGACCGAATACCTGGCCAAACTGCTCGTGTGCGGGCCACCGACGGACGAAGCTACTAAGGTTCAGGTACAGGTACAACCCTCGGTTCTCGGGGTCCCGACGTCCCGCCCGCGGAGACCAACTGGGCCGACTCGAGCCCATGAAGAGATCCGTGCCAATTTCAATTTCTTATGGATCGTCATCGTGAACATCAAGGGGTGAACAAAAATTGTAGCACATTTCACCACTACCGAGATCTGTACGACAAACACACAGACACCACCGCGAGGTACCGTGTCGTTTCGCTCCAACCCTCATCATGCTCCGCTTGGCGTTGACGATTTCTGAAAAGGCAGTCATGACCACGAGGTGGAAAGAGGCGGAAAAGTCCTGCTCTAATTGCCTTCTTAACGTACAGATTCAATAGTAAGTACAGAATAAACACATATACACCAGAGCATAGACGACGGCTCCAGACGTCGTCCTACAAGTACGACAACAGTTGCATAAGAAAACCAAATGACAGACGGGACAAAAAAAAATAAAAAAGTATAACGACGTGGACAATGCCTCGAGGTCAGTCTTCACTGTCCCCTTGAGAATGGCTACTGGGGCCCATTAAAGATGTGCAGGATTCGAGTTCAGTGTACTGTGGATTACTTGGCAGTCCAGTCCTAGTAAGTTGTGTGCGAAGAGACAATACCCTGGGTCGAGGGTCACCAACCGCGTCATCCTGATGTAGAACGTAAGTATAGTATTCTGAGGCAAAACTACTCTCACAAAGGCACGCACATCTCGACGCGGTATATCATGCGATGATACAATAACCGTAAGGCGAGCCATACCCTGAGCTGTGCTGGCTGTCCATGGGCAGGTCTACGTCTGGCGAGGAAAGGGCATGTTCCTCAGATTGAGACGAGGTGAGACAGGCTGTGAGATCGTCGAGAGAGTTGAAGGTGTCCATGATGCGTATAAGCGATATTAGGGGTGGGGTTGTGGGGTCTCGATTTTTGACTTTCCACACTGCAAGCGAGGTGGGGGGATTTATAGCCGAGCATCCAGCAGAGTCATGATTAACGCTGATGCGGTACTTTCTCAGGGTGGCTTGTGAGAGTCATGCGTAAAGGGACAAAAGAGCAGCAAAAAGTCTTTTGTTGTCCGTGGATTCTTCATTGTCAGGAATGATTCCTGTGCGAAGCTTTCGTACTCGGCGCCTTTCCTATTGTGTATGGACTTGTGCGTTGGTCACGTGACATCGCGGTGCAGAACCAAAAAAAACCTTGGTGTTTCACTTTCCCTTCCTTTTGTGCCTTTTGTACTTGCCGCGAGCAAAAAAGTATCAATCGGAAAAGTATCGCCCGCTTAGCATAGGGGAACCCGAGAGATTTTCGGTGCTTACGTCGACTTTTCCGGGTAGCTTTCCATAAGTATACATACTACTCATCGATCGACGTTCACTGTCTTAACCTGCCAAGTACCCTAACTTGAACGAGTAAGGAGGAATACTTTTACGTGCTTTTGCTACTTTTTTGTTGAGAAGTAACAAAAGGTGTGGCGGGGGGTGCACGGCCGCCACTGCATTATTTCCCGCCAGCGGCTACCTTGAAGGGCTTGGACCAAGTACATTTCGTCTTTTGATGCGTCGGCCGCCACGCTCTGAACCCTGAATCATGGGATCCTGTCCTGATGTATTGCCACTGACCAATATTCTTACTAGGTCGAGATGATAGCGCACAATCCCTGTGTTTGTCGGTATTCAAACCAAGCCGGCCGTGATAACTTACGTTCCAGAGATGTGACATATGGGTGCACTGTTGTTCCGGTTATTTGTCTTTTTGCTACACGGCCGTTCTTTTGACACATGCTCAAGGGGGCCAGAAATCCGCAGCTATGGTCTTACGAGTGCATCGAGGAAGGGTCGGGAGTAAGCTCCCCCGAATGTACAAGACGGTGGACCAAGCGCATTTTCCACGGGTACGTGCCCAGCTTCCTCCATTGCCTCACCCGCGTCGTCAGACGAAGGCACTTCTTGGGGTGGCTTCCCATTATCCAGGCGTCTACTTTGCAAATTCGTCGGGGGCACTTCCTGATGCTACATCCTCGTGGCCACCAGCACAACCCATGCTCTACGACTGCGAGCTATGTGTCACGCGCAATGGCTTTATGGCGTTGGAAGTTGACGAGATATGACCACAGGCCATAGGGCGGGCTGGTGGTATGTGGAAGGGTGTCCATTGCGCAAGCCGAGCTGGCGCATGAAATGAGAGATTCGCCCGCTAGAAGCTCCGAGTCGCCTAGATCCCGGCCGTACACAAGTTGTGAAGTCACTCCTGTTTCGCTCTATCACCTACTGTAGTTAACATGAATACGCAGAGAGCTTGAATGACGAGACAGACCCCTTTGGCAAGGTCAGCGTATCACCCCCGAGCATCCCCACTGCGCAGTACTCTCACTGTGTCCTTCCGGCTCGTGTCTAAGCAGAGTGGCGGGGTCACGGTGGCAGAAAGAAAAGCGGTTGATGGACGTGGTTTCATATTGTGATGGAAATTTTGAGAGGGATTTCACCCAATGGGAGGCATGTAGAGATCCCACTGTAAGACTGCTGTAACACATGGGGCACCTCACTACCTTCGCCACCAATTAACCTTACTGAGTAACCAACGCTCGTCTTGGTTGGTCATGACGATGCCTGCATGTACATCTAATCATGAGCAACTGTGATTCTTTGAGCGTTTTCCTACCACTCAGCAACGCGGCCTAACGATATTTGACGTACCCCACTCACCTCTCCTAATGCTCTGCTAGTAAAAACAATGTAATTTAAACGCTCAGGGTCACAATGGTTCTAGCCAGGGGTACATCACAACCTTGATTTCCCACTTCCCTCTTCCGCGTTCTTGTGGTTGGCCCTTGTTTGAATCACTAGCGCCATTTGACTGGCTGATGCGAGACAATGCTGTCCCACACGCCACTCGTCCGCCAATTGTGCGTCCTTGTCCGTGATGTTTGCAGGCGCTGTCCACACCTCTGTATAGAGTTCGTGTCGGCCCTGGGGGTCCCCAATGAAACGACTTGACCCAAAAACGCCGATTGTACGAGTGCCTTGCGGGATAGGAGACTTGAATTCAATGGACATCGTAACTGTCGGGAATCGGTTCTTTGACAACGTAAGTGCATGTGCGGCATCGGGCAAGAGTCCCGGGAAAACGTCGCAAACCAAGGGGAGGAACGCCGGTGAAACCTGCTCGCCTGCATGGAGCTCGTACCATCGGCCATCCTCGACGCCGCCCGGCCCGTCACCTCTACGAGTGAGATTTTCGTGGTGTTCAGCGACGGATGGGTCGCGGGCGATGACTATATGGTGCTGAAAGTTGATAGGATCTGGCCACAGGGACGTCATGGAGCGCGATGGTGGCGTGTGGAAGGGTGTCCATCGCGCGAGTGGGGCAGGGGCATGAAGTGCGAGCGACTCGCCTGCTGGAACCTCGCCTGGATCGATCACTCCGTATACTAGGTGTGAAGTTATTCTTGTTTCGCTCTATCACCAGGTTAGCATAAAAACATGGAAAGTCGCGAACGACGAGACGGACCCCTTGGACTAGCTCAGCGGTAAGATTGGTTAACCCTTGGCCTGTCCGAAGACGCCTCACATGGATCTCGACACCTCCAACGGAGACGGGACGAAGAAATTGGGCTGTCACATGCAACGGATCTTTGTGCGCGGAGCGGGACTGGAATTGGGTGACTGCATCTATGACAATTCCTAGCAGGTATCCTAACAGCCAAGTCACAACTTAGCTGAGACAAATCGGCCGAAGCCTGAGGAGACACACCTCCATTCGGTGCTCTGGGCGTAGGGTGGTCAGTCCTGCGGTAGGGGTACGTGAAACCACTGCGGATACTTACGTCGCGAAAGTCCACTCAGGGTCTGCTGTCCCCACGTATGTCCCAACGCCGTCGCTATCAAAGCAGACGAATCGGGTTTCCGAGGCTTTGTTGAAGGGTGCCATGAAATGTCAATGGGGTATGAGGTGCGGGAGTTGGGCACGTATTAGAGTATGGCATAACAAGCCGTGTTTGTAAGATTGGCGTCTGTGCGGAGAAACCACCCGAGCTGATGGTGCAGCCTGCAGTCTAACTAAGCATCCTTCGGCAATGGTCCGGGCCTCGGGCACGAAAGTAAGCATACATACATAAAGCCGTTGACCTGGAGGTGGTCATCACTGATCATCCCATGGGCAGATGTGCTACATATTGGACGACCCTTTGGCTTCGTCATGTTTGAGCGTTCAGCACAAGGAGATACCCCCGAGTCATGCGGAGAATTTCCGAACCCTGAGTTGATAAAGAAGGCTGAGTGACCTCAGATTATGAATGAATGCGGTACCGTACCACGGAGAAGGGAGCCAGGAGATGCATTGCAGACATTTTGAGCCTCCATGATGGCACGTTGAGCTGACGTCATTGTGAGTGTCCGATAAGAACTGAAATTTGCGCACCGCTATTGGTGACCAACTGCACGTCACCCCAAACCCGACGACACGTGTTGTTCGATCCAGCCTCGCTCTCGCCAACCTCACAGCGATAAGTGGGTATGATCACCCTGAGTCCCTGACGGCGGTCGCTGAAAGTGCAAAGTATTGAACAGCACAGTATTTTGAACGGAACCACCATCCATGGTCTCCATTTTACCATTTGCCATATCTCATCACAATGAAAAAAATGACGGCATAGGAGAGGTCCAGCACCCGCATGTCATCAAAAGTTTCTGGCCTCGGGAGAACACCGGTGCTTGACAAACAACCGACAAACAACCCTCTGCCCATGCCTGACGTAATGCACCCTCCCTCTCCGCAGAACATCGTATTGCTGCCGTTTCCCTTTTCCAGTGCCTTCGCGTACAAAATGCCCATATGTAGGCACCTCTGTGCAGTGCCAGGCTACTTGTATTTATCCGTATCACTCGGAGATCCATAGAGGACAAGCGGAATAAGGGTATGGACGTACGATCGGTTATGAACCAGGCGTGTCTTTTGGCACGTCACCTCGTTTTTACAAGACGTCCTGATGCCGTCTCCACCACCCCTCCCCAGCACAAACAGCTCGCTTCTGTTCCAAATCAAATCACAAGGACTCGCGTAAATTGTGCCGTAAACCTGGTCCAGACGTTCATTCCTGGTACACGCAACACCTGGGCTTGGGCGTCTGATACCAATCAGCTACTCTAACTGGTCGATTTGACCAGGGTCCTGGCAGGCATACAGACGACATGCGTGACCTATAAAGGTTGGACGATGGCACTTGTGTCCCTGGTTTCCCCCGCCCGATGTCCGTATATGACCCCTACCGCGGGCGATTCAGCCTACACAGGTCCCCCTCCTCAACCTACTCCCACTCCTATGCATCCTCCAGTCCATACAGTGCCTACACAGACGACTGGTACTCCAGATCCCTACAGCCGGGCGCGGGCGTAGTCTCGGAAAGGATGTACTACAGTCTCAATGGCAAGCTGATTAGGTCGTTCAAAATCCGAAATTACAGGGTACGTCATTCCTGCTTGCGCCCACGACCGTCATCCCGATGATTGACTCTCGATCTAGAGGGCACAGAAACACGTTCTAGACTTGTTTCCCGACATGATGCAAGGCATCGCCTCCACCCGCATCCAGTTCTATGTAAACCGTCCTGGACTTTCCGGCGGACGCTACGTCGGCTTCAAATCGTACATATCCAAGCATGCATGGCAATCCGAAATAGAGAGTTTGGCGGAGCATGAGACAGTGGTGATCGAGGTTCGGCCAAGTATTTCATTCTCAGAGTCCGTCTCTAGTTACTTCAATCGCACACGGTTCGTCTAAATTAGGTATATTTTGTATTTCTACGCCGCGACGGCGTCTCGATATCATGTATAGAAAAAGACTATTGGGCTGTGGAGTAGTAGATCACCTGTACATACGCGACTCGATTGTCATCATGTGGGTTCGTCGTATGACCTTCATGCCTATAATTGATAATTGCAATTTTCAACGGCAAGCATCCTCGCAACGCCCCTACGGTCGCGTCGCACGTCCCAGCAGACAACTCAGGCCCACTGTCCTCCCGATGTGAGATGGGTGGAGGGCATGCAACTTGAAACGTGTTTCCTGCGCGGCGTCTGGATTCCGGTGCTTAGCTTACTATCACACTAGCATGGCAGCCTGGTGGCTCAAAATCCCCGCACAATGACGCTCACGCACCACTCCTTGCCCTAATCACTAATTCCGCAGGATTCGCTCCGTGGGAGGTGATAGCGCTTTGTTTACATGCTGCATCGCCTCATCTGCGTCATACCCTTTCAGGGCTGATGTCGGAAGGGCCCAAATTGAGAGTCCATCCCCACCTTTTTATTTTCGCATTTGCATGACTACCGCTTGGCGCAACTCCAAAGATGCGATGGGTGTGTGGAACTTCTAGGTGTAGGTGGGAATGGATCAGGGATAAGGTGTGTGATGTTGTTGGTTGGCGCTTCAGAGAGTTCTATGAGTGGTCACCATCACCGATAAGAATCTCCTCGGTGGCTACCTTAATTGGGGCCACCCAGAGCCTAGGACAACTTATTAGTCAAGGTGATACCTCGTTGGCATGCATCCGGACTTTGTAGGCTGCAGCCTGGACTTTCCTTGAACGTGATAACGATCCGAACTATCCCCAGTACTTTATCAAAGTTCCCTGACTGTTTGTTTTGCGGTCACCAACCGACCAAGCTCTCTACTTTTCTTTGGTCTATGCGAACCTCTCTTTTTCATTTATAGCACGGCGCTTGTTTGAACGTATAACTTGAAGGACGGATGCCAGTGTAAGCTACGGGTAAAAACTCACGGCTTGTTTGGCTCGCGCTGGCGACCATGACCCTCCAGCAGTCGGGCTTGTCAGGCTGCGTCCCTATCGGGCCGCGTCCTAATAGGTAGTGATATCTTTCAGCGCCTGCGGGGTGAAAGTCTGCGATCTGCAATCAATTGCAATGCTTATCTAATAACTGTACAGTTTTACAGCTATTAAGGCCAAATCCAAGGACATGTGATACTAGGGTAGTGCCCCCGCCAACTCGACAAGTCAGCTTGCCTTCGCACACCATCATGCCTCCACTCCCTTGTCCGCCAACTCCATCTCCATCGCTTCGGTCTACCCCTTTTCTTGTCCTCGTCAAGTCCTCTTTTGTCTCGCCTCAAGCTCTAGTGCCGAAGACACCCGGACCGCCCACTCTCGCTGCATTGAGCATTGAGCTGTCAAGCCAACAGCGTACACAGCGCCTTGTCAGTCGGACCCCCTCTTGGGACCACATATCGCTGCAGTCACACCTTACAGTTTTTAGGACTTCCCTTTCTTCCTTCGTTTAGAACTTCAACTCTCCTTTTTTTCATTTCCCTCTCCCCACTTAGCTATCGAACATGGCCTAACACCGCTCCCTTTTCGACCCTGTGCACCTTTGGTACCATACATTCACTGCTCATTCTGAACACTGAACACTTTTGGTATCATCGCCATGTGGTCTGTCAACGGCAGACTGACTTCACATTCCCTCTTTCCTCGTCTTATCCCTTCTGCTCACCTCTGGTAGCATACTTGTATTTAACCCCTTCACCTGCCTCGGTCAAGAAAGGCGCACCTCAGAACCCTCTCATGCAATAAATAGACCACCGTTTTTTCATCTTCTCGTTCGTGTGCCATCGTCGCCCCAAGCCTCCGCTTTACACCTTGCTAGGATCCCCTTCACATCTTTTTGGCTTTCGGAAATGTGGCCTCTCCCTCTCTCCTTCTCCCCTCACGCCTTCCCTTTCCTTTCAGGATCGCAGACCTGCCTTGAAGCCCGAGCCGAGCCTGAGCCGAGCCCGAGCCCTTTGACCAGGGCTCGGCTTCAAGGATTTGCAAACCCGAGCCTTATCAAACTGAGCCCAAGCCCGGGATATTGAGCCGAGCCGAACCATCAACTCACTAAATTGCCAGGAACTTAATAACCTAGCTTTCATGCTTTCTACAACTCAATGAAATCGACCGCAACTGAAGGTATTGTGCATACTTATGACGCATCTGAGCTTGAAAGTTAATGAACATGCGTTGGGTTCGTCAAGCGCATCAAGCTCCAACGAGTCGCAACGGCCATTAGTAGTCCGTGTAGATGAATAACCGAAGAAAAAACAAACAAACAAGCAGTATAAAAGTTACTCTGATACTCGCCACCAATTCTCTAGCTGTTGCTCACCCTTTCCTTCTCTAATAGGTACTGGTTACCGCCCATCGTCAATCCTTTCTACGCAACCCTCTTGCTCATATCTCAAAGACATCAACGACATTTGATACAATGCGTGTCTCTACTGCTGTTGCCGTTTTAATTCTCGCCGCTGGCGTCGCTCCGTCTGTCGCGCTCCCGTACGCCCCTCTCTTCTGTTGCATCCGCAATGTTCAAGTGTTACCCTTTGCAGATCCGGGCGTGTTCCTGCGCCCATGGGCCCACGGCCTCAGCAACCGCCTCCGGCGCTTTCTCAGCTGAAAAGTTCTGGGGTGTGGCCTCTCAGTAGGCCCAAAGGCCCACGGCCTCCGCCTGAGCAACCGGCGCCGCCTTCTCCGGCGCTTTCTCAGCTTTCTCTGCTTCAGCTCCCTCACAATGCTCCACCTTATCCCGGGACGCCTTCTCCGCTTCATCTTAATTTCGTGTCACGGCCTTCTACGCCTAGGGCCCCAACGCCCCCAGTGCTTGCGAGGCGTCCGTCTGACCCTGAGCCTGCCCCCGTAGAACAATTGCAGAAACTGCCCAGCAAATTCCGGGGCAGGACTCTTATCGCCGACAGTGACGAGGTAGTTGGTCAACCCTAGTAGGCTATTTTTTTTTCTGCCTAAGTGATGATTCAAACGTTCATCCCTCTGCCCCCGTCCCAGTTCGCGCCGCGAGTTGCTCGACCGCTTCGATGAGCTAATCATGCTCGCTGCTCGTGCGTACGAGTACGAGCAGGAACTGCCTGCGACACCCATGGACAATTTAGATTGATACATATTTCGAGACGGTGGGGCTTTCTGGAGTTGTTCACGATACCCGTCGCGGTAAATTTCGTATTCGATTGATAAGATATACGGTGTCCCAGTTCCATTCCTTAGCTGCAGCACGGATCAGTTGTTCGTTGCGGAATGTCACATGACACAGGAACCATTCTTTATATGGAAGGCAGTTGACGTTGTGCCCTCAGTTCCCATGGCCAACTCGCATGTGTTCTGAGACCCAATGCATGCCAAGAACTCAATAACCTAGCTTTCATTTCTACAATGTAAAGTGGGCTGTGCTGTTGCGTACGGAAAGCACTCGCATACGGGGGTAGTAGCTGATACTGACTCGATCCCATCTCCTCGTCAAAGTCTCTTCGTATTCGTCATTTCGTATTCGTCAGCAGTGGCACCATCGTGTGCTCATTTCACCTCTGATCAACATCGCCACACGTTCGCCTCCGTCGCGCTTTTCATCTTACCCATCTTTCCTCGCGTTTTCCTCCTTACTTTTGCGTGCCATCGCCTATTCTCCCTCGCCTTCGATCTATCGACGCTGACTCTGAGCCGCTGTGCCGATCAGCTTTGACTTTACGAAGATCTCGCCTTCTCGCCTCAGGCCCAACGACCGCTTATCATCCATCATCATCAAAATCAAATTATCTTCGTTCCCCCATTTATCACGTGGCTCTTCCTTTCTTGGATTAGCTGGTAATTCCTTTCTCTCTATTCTTTCTTCTAGACTCTGGTCTGCCCCACAAAACTCACTCGCGGGACTAACAACTTCGCTTTAACAAGTCAATGAAACCGACCGCAGCTGAAGGTATTGTGCATACTTATGATACATCTGAGCTTGGAAGATGATGAACGTGCGTTGGGTTCGTCAGGCGCATCAAGCCCCAACGACCACACAGTACGTGACACGTGTAGATGAACAACTGATCCAGGATAAAAAACAAGCAGTATAAAAAGCTACTCTGATACTTGCCACCAATTCTCTAGCTGTCGCTCACCCTTTCCTTCTCTGATAGGTACTGGTTACCGCCCATTGTCAATATTTTCTACGCAACCCTCTTGCTCATATCTCAAAGACTTTATTTATAACAACAATGCGTTTCTCTACTGCTGCTGCTATTTTAATTCTCGCCACTGGCGTCGCTCCGTCTGTCGCGCTCCCGTACGTCTCTCTCTTCTGTTGCACCCGCAATGCTCAAGTTTTACCCTTCTTTGCAGACCTAGGCCTCTGCCCAAGCCTCCATCCGCAATCCCTCCGCCTCTTCGGCCTCTCCCCAGGCCCAAGCCTCCATTCACAGTGCCTCCGCCTCTTCGGCCTCCTCCACCCCCTCCGAATTCTCTTCTGCTTTCTCAACCCCCTCTGACTTCTCCGCCTCCTCCGCTTTCTCCGCTTCCTCTTTCTTTCATTCCTCCGCCTGTTCCGGGCCCACCCCAAGTCCCTGCGAAGGTCAAGAAGCTAGAACCTTTGAGGCGTCCGGCTGACCCTCCGGAGCCTGCCCCCGTACAAAAGTCTTTTTTGCAGAGACTGTTCGGGAAACTCCGGGGCAGGACTCTTATCGCCGACAATGACGAGGTAGTTGGTCAACCCTAGTAGGCTATTTTTTTTCCGCCCAAGTGATGATTCAAACGTTCATCCCTCTGCCCTCGTCCCAGTTCGCGCCGCGAATTGCTCGAGTGCTTTGATGAGCTAATCATGCTCGCTGCTCGTGCGTACGAGCGCGAGCAGGAACTGCTCGCGACACCCATGGACGATTTAGATTGATACATGTTTCGAGATGGTGGGCTTTCTGAAGTTGTTCACGATACCCATCGCAGTAAATTTCGTATTCGATTGATAAGATATACGGTGTCCCAGTTCCACTCATTAGCTGCAGCACGGATCAGTTGTTCCTTCATATTACATAGTAACATTCCTTATATGGAAGGCAGTTGACGTTGTTCCCTCAGTTCCCAGGTCTGACTCGCATGTGTTCTAAAACCCAATGCATGCCACGAACTTAATAACCTAGCTTTCATGCTTTCTACAACGTAAGGTGGGCTATGCCATTGCATATGGAAAGCACTCACATACGGGGGTATTAGCTGACACTGACTCAATCCCCGCGAGAACCACATCTCCCCCTCGGCAAAGTCTCTTTGTATTCGTCAGCCGTGGCACCATCGCGTGCTCATTTCACCTCTGATCGATCAAACATCGCCACACGTTCGCCTCGCGCTATTCATCTTTCCCATCTTTCCTCGCGTTTTCCCTCACTTTTGCGTGCCATCGCCTAAGTTTCTCTCATGCCTTCGACCTATTGACGTTGATTCTGAGCCGCCGTGTCGATCAGCTTCGACTTTACGGAGATCCTCACCTTCTCGCCTCAGGTTCAACGACTGCTTATCATCATCAAATCATCAAATCATCATC
>Ga0307509_10006285_pt1 | contig 16049 bp, 11 predicted proteins | sample 10_EM_MG_FD_202245 | JGI IMG/M metagenome (GOLD analysis project Ga0307509, IMG submission 202245) | Populus trichocarpa ectomycorrhiza microbial communities from riparian zone in the Pacific Northwest, United States - 10_EM | ecosystem: Host-associated > Plants > Roots > Unclassified | place...
TTTGTTAGTGCTTTGGGCTTTCTTTGCCATGGGATTTTTCCCGAATGCAGCGGTTTGTGCCCCGGAAAGTGTTTACTTTTGTTTACATGTACCTAAAACAATACCATGGATTTAACAAAAAAAAAAAGAGTAAGATGCGAGCTAGCAAGGATATGATGATCAATTGTGAGGATGATCTGGATTGATGTGGAACGTGAGTTTCATCGCTCGTACTTTGTTCATTCGGTCGTTCTCTCAGCTTTGTTCACTAAATTAAAATTAAAATTAAAAAAAAGGTAAAAACCGGTGTATAAGTAAAACACAAATACCATCTCGTGATCCTTCTAGGGATCGCAACATCTATCTGTGTTCCCCGCATGCCCTTATTCCCGCGTACACTCCCGTGATAACCTGGAAAATACATTACCGATAAAATTATTTATTCAACATTCTCCCACATCCATTCCCTCTGAATATCTCCGGAATTATCCTCCCTACTTCAGTGAAAACAAAGCCAAGCACACAGGTCCAGCAGGTGGTTCCCAGAGTCTCGGCCCAGAGTGAAATCGAAATTAGTCATCCTGATCCTTCATCCCGATTCCGTAACTGAGTGACACAACTACTCGAGTACTCGAATACAAGCTATCTAACTTATGCCACAGCTTCAAGGCCAGTGAGTTGAATCCCAGCATAAGTGGCTTGGGTTTTATGCCTGACTTTCGCTACATCAATGAGGAGAGCAGAGATTTATTCAAATAACGTCTTCGACGCCATAGCGAGCGCCCTGCCGAGCGCCCTGCCGAGCGATCCATCCACCCAAATACTAGCCACAATTTAAATCTGCACTGAGGCTTAACCAATTACCATTGCCTAAATTTGCAGACGGCACGCTATGGCGTGCAAGACTTTAAGTCTATCAAAAGATGAATCGATCAAGCCGAACGTGACCTGTAGATTATTTATCCATTTGGTTTATAAAGATGAACCCTTGCCAATAGAAGGAGCATCCCCGGTCATAGTGCTCGTATAGGTTTAGGGGACACTGAAGGGCGTCCGGGTTAGTGCTGCCCTCGCCGCAAGTGCTGTGGTACTGTCTCGCAAGCGAAAAACAAGCCAAGAGGCGAAGGAATCGCTCTTCAGTCGTGATGTTCAAAGAGGTTTCTTGCCCCATTATATGGCGCGACCGGCTAGTTAAATGTGGGGAAATAACGAAAAGCATGACTCGATGCATCGATTCATGCCATCTACAGTACCACCACACCCGCAGATATTTAGGCACCCGCCTTCCTTGTCATCAGCACTCCGTCCATGCTTCTAGTTCGATGATGCTAGTCTTCTACCGCCCGTGCGGTGCGGACTTTACCAGCTTTTAACAATTTCCACAAGAACCCTCGCCCTATCATACACCACATTTCTCGACTTAAAAAAAAAAAAAAACAGTACTATACATTATACAGTTTATCTATCGTTCTGAAGTGAGAACTAGAAGGAGCGGAGGCAGAAAAAAGCTATACGTGAATAAAAAGACATGGAAGAATTTAAACGGAGGAAGAAAGAATTAAAGAGGATGGTGAAATCCGCAAGCTATGTATAAACTCGACCTTCTCAAAAATGAAAATTTCACTGGAACTAAACTCTACGAAACTTTGTGGACGGAAACTCATAACTCCTCACACCCCCGCCAAAGGAAATAGTTAATAGGCGCAGGACGGCGTGGCATGTATCTGCATTCCCAGCGCGTGTGATTACCCCAGCGGACATGGCGATGTCCAGGTGCATTGCAGGGGGTGAAATTCCCGGAAAAGGAAGGGGCAGCAGGCATTTCCAGGAGGCAGTGTCTCCTAGGGTTTAAACGGTACCGGGGGCTACCAGGTTGCGAGACTGGAGCAGCGCTACTATCCTGTCATATCCTTCGTAAGTGGCATACGAGAGCGGTGTTGAACCCCACTTATTTGGTTTGTCGGAGTCGACGTCTTCTCGTTCAAGTAGTATTTTTACCACTCCCTCATGTCCGCCCAAAATGGCATTGAAGAGCGGTGTTTGGCCGTAGCCATCTGGGGTATTGGGATTGACCTCTCCCAGTTCAAGCAGTATTTTCACCATTTCCTCACGTCCCTTCCAAGCGGCAAATGTGAGCGGTGTTTTGCCGAATAGACCTGGCTTGTCCGGGCTGATATCTTCCCGTCCGAGTAGCAGCTTCACCACTCCCTCATGTCCATTCTGAGCGGCATACGAGAGAGGTGTATCGCCATTCCCGTCCGGCTTGTTGGGGTTAACTTCTTCCCGTCCGAGTAGTATTTTTGTCACTCCCTCATGTCCGTTCTTAGCGGCATACGAGAGCGGTGTTTGGCCGTAGTTGTCTGGTTTGTTGGGGTTGACCTCTTCATGTCCGAGGAGTATTTTAACAACTTGCTCATGTCCATTACGAGCAGCATCCAACAGGGGTGTTCGGCCCGATTTATTTTCCTTGTCCGGAATGACCTCTCCCCGTCCGAGTAGAATTTTTACCACCTCTTCATGTCCATTATACGAAGCCCAAGAAAGTGGGGTACAACCTGAATCGCCTCCCCCGTTGATATCACAACCTCTCACTTCTATTAAAGCAGCTACCAGTTCAACAATTCCAAAGAAAGATGCGCACTGTAGCCCACTAAGCGGAGCACAAGTATCGTAATACTTGTAATACAGGTTTGCATGAGCAATAAGCAATTCGGTCGATACCAGGCTATAATCCTCATTTAACAGTTCCAGCGCAAGTGATCTCCCGTAGTCCGAGAGGTCTCTTTTCGCATGAACTCCCCAGTATACAGAACAATATTCTACGAAGGGAGCGTTCTGAGTATCAGGAGAATGGGTAGTTGAATGTGCCTTAACCTGTTTCGAATTCAGATAGGTCAAGCAGATTTCGGTCATTGCCGAGTGAGGTTTGAGAAATAGATCGGGATGAGCGGAAAGAAATTCCTGCAAGGTAAAGTGGATCAATCGCACAATTGATGCCTCCTTATCCACAGTGATAAGTCCTTGACAGCAGTTCACCAATGTCGACATCGAAGGAATGTTGCCATCATCGAAATCCGTGGATCCTAGCTGGACTGCTAAGGCGTGGCAGAGCTCATCCACTTGTAGCGGCCGTTCCGCATGGCTGATCCACATCAATGCTGTCATCCCAAGTCTCGATTTGTCCCCTTCTTGCGCCTTTATCCGCTCGATCGTCGCGCCGTAAACATCTCCCAATTCCAATCCACTTGTTATCTTGCTTAGTTTTTCCCGTCTTCGGGAGATTGTGGATTCATGTAGGATCCCATCGATACTTAAAGAGACTAGTAGAAACCTAGATGCAACTCTATTAGCGGATTTCGTGTGGGGGGAGTTGCAGTATTATTTCCGACGTACATTTCCGACATATTTTCAGGAATCTTCTCCAAAATGTCTGCCTCTAGACTTTCATTCATGGCATCCGGAGTCTCATCCTCGTCTAGTCTAAGACGAAGGTATTCCATGATATCATTTGTGTTGGGCCCTACCGACACACTTATCACTCGTCCTGCAAGCCGCTTTTCGATCTCAGCCCGAACATGTGGCCTTCCGATGATGAATATCCGCGTGCACGGGGATGCTTCGAGGATCTGTTTGAGCGAATTAAGGAGCTTGACTCGATGCACCGCTGCACACTCGTCCAACGCGTCAATGCATATAAATGTGGGCAGTGAGGAAGTGGTGGTCTGTAGCATCTTCATGATATCCGGGAGTTGCGGTCCCCGTCCACCAATAACCTTTTTCTGCTCTTGAAAGGCCTGTGATATTTCGTCTGGAATCCTTTCCATCCCGCCGACGACCTGTTTCAGCAATGAACCCAGCATACTGGTCGGAGGCTGCTCCTTTCGCGCTGCGAAGTCGAAATAAAAACACGCAACGGCTGTGTTTTGTCCTCTAGCTTGATCGCACAGCTTGTCCACCACCAGCGAACTGACATTGTGGCCTGTTAGCACTGACTCCATTTCCCCCATCCTCGGATAATAGTTCTCCTTACCTGATAAAAGTCTTTCCGACCCCGGGACCTCCATAACCAAACAAGACTGCCTTACTGCCTTCACCTTCATCACTCAAGTCATGCCAGCTTCTGAATTCCTCGGTTTGCAAGAGCCATTCCCCGATATTGTCGACTCGACGCTCTTGGATGTCCCGATGGCGTAGCTTGGGCTCCAGGGGTGATAGCCAGGTCAAGAGTTGAGACCGGTCATCCACAGCATAGTTATTCTGCACATTCTGTACATTCTGTACATTCTGCACATTAATAGAATTCCTATTGTTGGAGAAAGCGCTATAGTCGATGGTGTACTGAGACATCTTCCGCTTTTGCTGCTTGTACTGTTGTGGAGGAGGAGTTATTGAGTATGGTCGGTTGATAATATTGTTGGAAGCTGGGGGAAAGCGGGGCTTTGTTAAGGAAAAGCGGGGGTCTTCTTGTATTAGAGCAGCGTTGCACATCGCACTTCATGGGACACCGAAGAAAAGTGTGGCACCATACCAACGGCGATTCACAAAGTAACCCCAAGTGTCGCTCGTAGAGCAACCCCAGAACCATACATAAATTATATAACGGTTGATGTCCGACATTACAAAAAACAATGTTTGGTCGAAGCCACAAATATCATCGCAAGTGATGATAGCGAGAGATTCAGCGTACCTACACGGCTTTCCCACTCTATAGATAGATGTTCACCTACATATACAGTACATGATCACTACACTTACGAATAAGTGCATCATTTCTCTCATTTAAGGCCCAGTGCCCCCGGTAAACCACTGGCACCTTGCGCCACGGGAATGATGTTTGGTCTGTTATGAAACTGCGATAACGTATGATAGCGCCCTTCAAGCAGCCCCACGATCCCCGCCCGATACCGCACCCGGGAGCACCTATACCACACCAATATCCTTCCCGAGCCCTGCAGGATCAATTAAACTCGAAGAAAAACGGCTTCTATATCCTTAGAAGAGCCCCGTCCTATGTGTCCAAGTATTTGGAGGCCCACCCTTGCGACGATGGAATGTTCTATAGCGGTACGATCTCGGCGAGAGAAGCCGTCGGAACCCACCCCCCTCAACCCTCATCTCACTCCTGAACTGGGCATTTTCGCTTCCTAAAATCCCATCCATGTTGGTTGCAAAAAAATTCAAAACGCGCCGGAGCCTTTAGCATGCTCTAGCTATTATCGTTCATTAATGGCAAGCTCTGTTAATTAATGCTTCTGGTGCATTCCTAGAAACAATGATGGTGGGCAAGAGTGACCTTTAATTTTCTATGAGGTTCCCATAAAAATGGCCAATTCCGAGAATATCCAATCTGAATTTTGAGCTCCCAGCCCTCATAGTGGAGTGGAAAAACTTTCATGATTTCTACCCAGAGAGTGTACGGAATTGCCTACACCAGGGTATCGATTTGTCAATTCTCTATCGCTTTAGGTGGGTTGTGAATGGTAGGAATTAGTGTAGGCGGGGGGGGTGGGAGCCGGCAATTTTGTCGCCAAGATTGTATCCCGAGGGGAGGTGAAACAATGGAATTCCGTGCCCCCGAGAATGGCGCAAGAGAGGGATCCAAGACATAGGATGAATAAACAGCTCTCAGCCTCATCATAAGTGTAAAAAGAGGGTTGAGCTGTTGTCCCTTGGCAAGGATAACCGAATATTTAGTGCCTCAGGGTTCCACCACACGCCTCGCAACCCCGCCTGTCACTCCAAAACACACCAAGCCTTTCCGTAAGAAAAAAATCTCAATAAGACAGGTGGATAACACATGAGGTGTTAATTAGTATTATAAGTAAGTTTGTTTAGATTTTAAAATGTTTTCCGGGTTGTGGTTTTACGTGTGCTTCTCAGCCAATAATTACCTTCCCCATTTTTCCTGGGAAGGTTTTGCAATACTGGTAGCGCATTCCAACGTGCATGCTAGTATGCGGAAAATTAAGACTGCGTAGACATGCAAGAAAGTTCAATCCAGTCAAACTCAGTTCGTGATGCCTCATGGAATCCGCCATTTGATAGTTAGACCCGCAATGGATATGCACTACCCTACAGAATACCGGTTCGGCAGAAAGAAATTAGCAAACCTTCCTACGACAAATGGGGAAGACAATTCTTGGATGAGAAGCACGAGTAAAGATAATTTGTTGAGTTGGGGGTTGGCTGCGCTTTATCCCAGTGCATGCTGCGCTCCAATTCCTGCATCTCCATGCAAGCTGCGAGCTTTGAACCAATGCCAGGACATCATGATGATTTGTGAGGACGGTCCCGATTGGTGTGCTCTGTCTTGCACCCCGCAGCTTAAGGGTGGCGTAAGCCCAAGGCAGGAGGAGGCTAACGCGAAGAGGGTTTTACCAAGAAGAATCTGACGGTGGCGGTTCCAAGGCACTCGCTCAGTAAATCAAAATATAAATTTCCAGTACAGTACTGGAGAAGTCACCCTTACCCTACACCCCAATTATCTAACGGGGTTAGCGCAACTCGGGGCTATCAGTGCAACAGCCACAATGCGTGTTAGTTCAATCTCATCCTAAGTGGCTCAAGTCTGACGGCTAACTTTCTCTAAATTAATGGCAAAGGGCCGGACGCGAGTGCCGAGATCTGTTCAATAAGTCTATCAAAACATGAATCGATCAGGATGAGCCTGACTAGTAGGTTATTGATCCCCCTGGTTCATCGATGGATCCGCACTAAGAGAAGCAGGAATCCTTGTAAAAGATTTGGTCCGGGTGTTCGGAGCGTTGAAGAGCTACCATTGCAACAAGCACTACTGTTTGGCAATCGAAAATGAGGAACAAAGGAGGTGAAATAATCGCTCTGTTGTAATGATGATTGGAGGTGCAGAGATGTGTCTTGTCCTATTATCACTGTATGGCGCTAACGGCTAGTTAAATGAGAGAAAACGATTATAGGAGTGACCCCCATCAATCAATTTACGCTTTGTCCCTCCGCACACCCGCACGCATTTGGACTCCCGGCTCCTTTCTCATCCGCAGTCTCTCGATGCTTCTAGGCCTCCAGTACCGGTACTCTAATACTAATCTTCTACAACCCGTACACTACGGTCTTTACTAGTTTTTAACAATCTCCACTAGAGTCCTCTGACTCTTGTACACTACATTTATCTATTTTTAAAAAAACAGTATATTATGAGGTCTATCGATCCATCTGGGGGAGGGCAAGAAGCAGAGGGGCAAGAAAAAAGCGATACGGAAAAAAGAAAACATCTAAGAATTTAAAGAGATAGAAAAAATTAAAGAGGATGGCAAAATCTGCAAGCTATGTATAAACTCGACTTTCCCGAAGATGGAAGTTTCACTCGAACCAAATTCTACGGAACCTCGTGAACGGAAACTCATGAATCCACGCCCAGCTGCGAGAGAAAATAGACAAAAGGCTCGAGATGGTATGACATGTATCTGCACCGTCGACGGGGCGATGTCCAAGTGCATCACAGCGGGTTAAATGGCCGGAGGGGAACAGGGCGGCGGGTATGTCCAAGAGGCGGCGTCTCCTAAGGTTTAAATGGCACCGGCGGCTACCACTTTGCGAGACTGTAGCAGCGCTAATGCCTTCTCATGTCCTCCCTCAGTGGCCATTGAGAGAGGGGTTTCGCCCCAACGATTTGGCTTGTCGGGGTCTACCTCTTCCCGTGCGAGTAGTATTTTTACCACTCCCTCATGTCCAGACCGAGCAGCCCACAAGAGGGGTGTTGAGCCCCATCTATTTTGTCTATCAGGGTTGACCTCTTCCCGCCCGAGTAGTATTTTTACCACTTCCTCATTTCCGTTCTGAGCGGTCCAGAAGAGCGGTGTTACACCGTCCATATCTGCCTTGTCTTGGTTGACCTCTTCCCGCCCAAGTAGTATTTTCATCACTCCCTCATGTCCATTCTTAGCGGCATACAAGAGCGGCGTTCTGCCGTTCTCATCGGGCGTATCGGGATTGACCTCTTCCCGTCCGAGGAGTATTTTTATCACTCCCTCATGTCCATTCTCAGCGGCATGCGAGAGCGGTGTTTGACCCACCGTATCTGCCTTGTCTGGGTGTACCTTTACACACCCGAGTAGAATTTTCACCACCTCTTCGTGTCCATTATACGCAGCCCATGAAAGTGGTGTACAACCCCGATAGCCTTCCCCGTTGATATCAGAACCTCCCACCTCCATTAGAGCAACTACTAGTCGAGCAATTCCAAAAAACGATGCGCAGTGTAGCCCACTAAACGGAGCACCAGTACTGTACTCCTGGTAATGCAGGTTTGCATGAGCAATGAGTAATTCGGTCGATATCAGGCTATAATTCTCTTTTAACAGCTCCAGCGCAAGGGACATCCCGTTGTCCGAGAGCTCCCTTTTCGCATGGACCCCCCAGTATACCGAACAATACTCTAGAAAGGGTGCGTGCTGAGTATGAGAAGAATAGTCAGCCGAAAGGGCTTTAACCTGTTGGGAATTCAGATAGGTCAAGCAGATTTCGGCCATTGCCGAGTGAGGCTTGATGAATAAATCAAGATGAGCCGAAAGATATTCCTGCAGGGTAAAGTGGATCAATCGCATAATTGAGGCCTCCTTATCCACAGTAATGAGCCCTTGACAGCAGTTCAAAAATGTGGAGATCGAAGGAATGTTGCCAGCATCAAAATCAGTGGAGCCTAGCTGGACAGCCAAGGCGTGACAGAGCTCATTGGCTTGTAGCGGCCGTTCCGCATGACTGATCCACATCAGGGCCGTCATCCCAAGTCTCGATTTGTCCCCATCTTGCGCTTTTATCCGCTCGATAGTCGCGCCGTAAACATCTCCCAATTCCAACTCATTTGTTATCTTGCTCAGTTTTTCCCGTCTTCGGGAGATTGTTGATTCATGTAGGATCCCATCGATACTTAAAGCGACTAGTAGAAACCTAGATGGATATCTATTAGCAGATTACGTGTGGAGGGATTCTCAGTATTATTGCTTGCGTACATTTCCGACATATTTTCAGGAATCTTCTTCAGAATGTCTGCTTCTAGACTTTCATTCATGGCATCCGGAGTCTCGTCCTCGTCTAGTCTAAGACGAAGGTATTCCATGATATCATTTGTGTTGGGCCCGACCGACACATTCATCACTCGTCCTGCAAGCCGCTTTTCGATTTCACCCCGAACATGAGGCCTTCCAATGATGAATATGCGCGTGCGCGGAGATGCTTCGAGGATTTGTTGGAGTGAATTAAGGAGCTTGACTCGATGCGCCGCTGCACACTCGTCCAAGGCATCAATGCATACAAATGTGCGTAGTGAGGAAGTGGTTGTCTGTAACATCCTAACGATATCCGAGAGTTGCGGTCCCCGTCCACCAATGGCCGTTTTCTCCTTTTCAAAAGCCCGTGTTATTTCCTCTGGAATCTTTTCCATTCCACTGACGACCTGTCTCAGCAAGGAACCCAGAATACTTGTCGCAGACTGCTCCTTTCGCGCTGCGAAATCTAGGTAGAAGCAGGTAACGGCTGTGCCTTGCCCCCAGAACTGATCGCACAACCTGTCCACTACGAGCGAACTAATATCACGACCTGTTAGCATTGACTCCTGTTCTTCTCTCCTCGGAGGAGTAATTCTCGTTACCTGATAAAAGTCTTTCCGACCCCCGGACCTCCATAACCAAACAAGACTGCCTTATCACATTCACCTTCACCACTCCAGTCACGCCAGCTCCTGAATTCCTCAGTTTCCAGGAGCCATTCACCGATATTGTCGACTCGACGTTCTTGGATGTCCCGGTGGCGTAACTTTGGCTCTAGTGGTGATAGCCAGGCCAAGAGCAGAGATCGATCATCGGCAACATAGTTATTCTGCACATTCGTGACATTAAAAGAGTGCATATTATGGGAGAAGGCGCTATTGGGGAGGGTGTATTGAGACATCTTCTGCTTTTGCTTCTCGTACTGTTGTAAAGGGGGAGTTATTGAGGATGGTCGGTTGATGATATTCTCGGAGTTGAGGAAATGCGGGGTCTTGCAAAGGAAAAGCGGGGGTCTTCTGGGGTTAAGGCAGCGTTGCAAATATCGCTTTATGGGAACACCGAAGAAAAGTGTCGCATCATTCCAACTGCCATTCACGAAGAAACCCTAAGCGTCGGTGGTAGAGCAAGCCCAAATAGATTGATGTATAAATTATAGCAAGCTTGGCTGCCGACACTGCGGAGGCTATCCTTCGTGGAAGCCCTAAATATTATCCTAAGTGGTGATAGCGAGATATTTGGCTTAAGATAGAATATACACGGCGTTCTCGCTTTATGAATGGAAGTTCAGCTACAATATACATGGCTACTACAATTAAGAATAAAAGCCACTATTTCTCTCATCTAAGGTCTGGTTCCCCGGGTAAATCACGGGCGCCTCGCGCGGAGCGATGTTTGGTCAGTTGTGAAACTGCGATAGGACAATTTACTCTTTTTAACAGAACCCCACGAGCCCCGCCCGATACCGCATCTGGGTACGTATCTCACACTGATATCTTCCCAAGTGGGCTCGGCTTCCAAGGAACGGGACGAAAGTAACATGGGTTAATTCGCTTAACCGTGAAAAAATGCCTGTTTCTTTCGGTGTGAAGCGAGGTAGTCTCGCCGGATAAATTAGCCTCGAAGAAAAATGGCTTCTAGGTCCTTACGGTAGCCACCTTGCCTACCATAGGAAACCTTTTTAGGGCCCGTTTACCCGCTGGGAAGATCGAACTCTAAATTACCAGTCCAATAGCCTAGCCACACTTATCCTACGGTATAATACATTCCAATTATATAAATAAGTGGCGCAACTAGTGGCTATCGCTACCACAGCCACAAGGTGGGTTGGCTCAACCTCATCCTCAGCGGCTCATGTTTCACTGCTGACTTGAACTTTCGCTAAATTAATGACAAATAAACTGACGGGAATTCCGAGATCTATTCAATAAGTCTATCAAAAGATGAATCGATCGGGATGTGCCTCACTAGTAGGTTATTCATCCCAATGGTTTATAGGGATGAATGCGCACTAACAAAAGCTGTAATCCTTGTAATAGATATGGTTCGGGTGTTCGAAGCCTTTAAAACCATTCCCGTTAGCTGCGCTTGGAACACCACTGTTTGGCAACCGAAAATGATGAATAAACGAAGGAGGTGTGAGAATCGCCTTACCGCAAAGATAGTTTGTGATACAGAGACGTTTCTTGACCTATTGTATGGCCTAAAGGCTAGTTGAAGGAGAGAAAACGACTATAAACATGACCCCATCCATCGAGTCACTCATTGTACCCCCGCGGACGCCCACACATTTATACTCCCATTTTCTATCTCATCATCACTCCCTCGATTTTTCAGGTATCATGATATTATACAAGTCTTCTTTCACCTGCATTGTCCGATATTTAGCCAGTTTTTAACGATCGCCACATGAACCTTTGCACTATCATACACCACGTTTTACATTGAAAAAGGAACACTACCGATATTGTTTTGTTAGGAGGGTTAGCCTATCACTCTGGGGGGAGGACAGGAAGTAAGGGAGGAAGAAAAAGGCGATACAAGACAAAAAAGACATGTAAGAATTAAAGTGAGAGAAAAAGGATTAAAGTGAGAGAAAAAGAATTAAAGAGGATGGTGAAACCTGTGAGCTATATATATAGGTTCGACCTTCGCACAGATAGAAATTTCACTCGCACTGAATTCTACGAAACTTTGTGAAAGGAAACTCGTAAATCCACACCTAGCTGCGAAAGAAAATAGCTAATAGGGGGAAGCGGGTATGGCGTGTATCTGCATACCCAGCTCATGGAATTACCCCCGCTAAGAGGGTGATTTTCCAAGCGCATCACAGTGAGTAACATGCCCGGAAAGGAAAGGGGCGGCGAGTCTTTCCAAGAGGCAGCGTCTCCTAGCGTTTAACTGGCACCGGGGAGTACCACTTCGCGAGATTGTAGCAGTTCTACTACCCTCTTATTCCCTATGGATGTGGCATACGAGAGTGGCGTCACCCCGAAATTACTTGGCTTGTCGGGGTTGACGTCTTCGCGTTCAACCAGAATTTTTACCACTCCCTCATGTCCATTCAAAATGGCATTGAAGAGCGGTGTTTGGCCGTGGTCATCTGGCGCATTGGGATTGACCTCTCTCAATTCAAGTAGTATTTTCGCCACTTCCTTGTGTCTGCTCTGAGCGGCCCACGTGAGCGGTGTTTTGCCCAATAGACCTGCCTTGTCGGGGCTGATATCTTCCCGCCCGAGTAGTAGCTTCACCACTCCCTCATGTCCACCTCGAGCGGTATATGAGAGTGGTGTGTCGCCATCCCAATCTTGCTTGTTGGGGTTGACTTCTTCCCGTCCGAGTAGTATTTGTATCACTCCCCGATGTCCTTTCACAACTGCAACCAAGAGCGGTGTATTGCCATCCCGATCTTGCCTGTTGGGGTTGACCTCTTCCCGTCCGAGTAGTGCCTCCACCACTTCCTCATGTCCATTCCGGGCGGCATCCAACAACGGTGTTAGGCCCAACTCATTTTCCTTGTCCGGAATGACCTCTTCCCGCGCGAGTAGAATTTTTACCACCTCTTTATGTCCATTATACGCAGCCAATGAAAGTGGTGTGCAACCCAGATAACCTTCCCCGTTGATATCGGAACTTCTCAGTTGTATTAAAGAAAATACCACTTCAACGATTCCAAAGAACGATGCGCAGTGTAGCCCACTAAGCGGAGGACAAGCGTCCTGGCAATGATTGTACAGGTTTGCATGAGCAAGGAGTAATTCGGTCGATATCTGGCTATAATTTCCCTTTAACACCTCCAGCGCAAGTGATTTCCCGTTGCCGGAGAGCTCCTTTTTCGCATGCACTCCCCAATATACTGAACAGTATTGTAGAAAGGGTGTGTCCGGGATATCAAGCGAATGGGTAGTGGAAAGGGCTTTGACTTGTTTGGAATTCAGATAGGTCAAGCAGATTTCGGCCATTTCCGAGTGAGGTTTTATGAATACATCATGATGAGCCGTAAGATACTCCTGCAGGGTAAGGAGGATCAATCGCACAATTGATGCCTCCTTATCCACAGTGATAAGTCCTTGACAGCAGTTCACCAATGTCGACATCGAAGGGATGTTGCCATCATCAAAATCCGTGGAGCCTAGCTGGACTGCTAAGGCGTGGCAGAACTCATTCGCTTGTAACGGCCGTTCCGCATGGCTGATCCACATCAACGCTGTCATCCCAAGTCTTGATTTGTCCCCATCTTGCGCTTTTATCCGCTCGATAGTCGCTCCGTAAACATCTCCCAATTCCAATCCATTTGTTATCTTGCTCAGTTTTTCCCGTCTTCGGGAAATTGTGGATTCATGTAGGATTCCATCGATAGTTAAGGAGACTAGTAGAAACCTAGATGAATATTTATTAGTAGATTACTTGTGCAGGGATTCATAGTATTATTGCCTACGTACATTTCCGACATATTTTCGGGAATCTTCTCCAGAATGTCCGTCTCTAGACTCTCATTCATGGCATCTGGAGTCTCATCCTTGCGCAGTCTGAGACAAAGGTATTCCATGATATCCTTTGTGCTGGGCCCTACCGATACACTGATCACTCGTCCTACAAGACCCTTTTCGACCTCAGCCCGAACATGATGCCTTCCGAGGATGAATATTCGAGTGCGCGGGGATGCTTCGAGGATTTGTAGGAGCGAATTAAGGAGCTTGACTCGATTCACCGCCGCACATTCGTCTCCAAGGCGTCAATGCATATAAATGTCCGTAGTGAGGACGTGATGGTTTGTAGCATCTTCACGATATCCGAGAGTTGCGGTCCCCGTCCACCAATGGCCATTCTCCCCTTTTCGAATGCCCGTATTATTTTCTTTGGAACATTTCCCATCCCGCCAACGACCTGTCTCAGCAAGGAACCTAGAATACTGGCCACAGACTGCTCCTTTCGCGCTGCCAAATCTACGTAGAAACATGTGACGGCTGTGTCTTGCCCATCGGACTGATCGCACAACCTGTCCACTACCAGCGAGCTGACATCGCAAGCTGTCAGCACTAGCTCCTTTCCCTCTCTCCTCGGAGAATAATCATTACCTAATAAAAGTCTTTCCGACCCCCGGATCTCCATAACCAAACAAGACTACCTTATCACATCCACCTTCACCACTCCAGTCACGCCAGCTCCTGAATTCCTCAGTTTGCAGGAGCCATTCCCCAATATTGTCGACGTGATGCTCTTGAATGTCCCGATGGCGGAACTTGGGCTCTAGTGGTGATAGCCAAGTCAAGAGTGGAGACCGATCATCAGCAGCATAGTTATTCTCCACATTTTGCACATTCTGAACATTCTGCACATTAAAAGAGTTCCTATTATTGGAGAAGACACTATTATCGATGGTATATTGAGACATCTTCGGCTTTTGCTGCTTGAACTGCCGCAGAGGAGGAGTTATTGAGTATGGTCGGTTGATGGTATTGATGGGAGCTAAGCGGGGTCTTGTTAAGGAAATGCGGGGGCCACCGGAGAAAAGTGTGGCACCATACCAACGGCCATTCAAAATCAAACCCCAAGCGCCGGCCCTAGAGCAAACCCAGATCCATACATAAATTATGTCAAGCTCGGTGGCCGACACTACGAAAACCAATTCTTGGTGGAAGGCACAAATATCATTGCATGTGGTGATAGCGAGAGATTCGCACGGCTTTCCCCCTCGGTAAATGGAAGTTCACCTACGGTACATATACATGGCCACTACGAATATCAACAAGAGCCATTATTTCTCCCATCTAAGGTCCGGCCCCCTAGGTAAATCATGCGTGCCTTGCACCATACGAACTATGAGATTTTCAGTTATGAAATCATGACAGACTTTTCAAAAAATCCCACGATCCCCACCCGCTACCGAATCCGTAGGCACGTATCTCACACTGATATCCTTTCCGGGTCTCGCGTGATTAATTAGAATCGAAGAAAAACGGTTTCTAGATTCTTAGCCACTTAGGCTGCCATAGGAAACACTTTTAGTTATGTGAAAAACCAAAGGGCTAAGTTAATAAACCAGCCGGCGTGAAGGATGCAAATTCCTGTCTGATGTGTCCAAGTATCCGGAAGCCCTTCCCCGCAACGATTGAGTGTTCTACAGCGGCACGATCTTGTCGAGAAAAGCCGGCCGCACCCCCCCTTCCCCATTTTACGCCAGAAATGCACACCTCCGCTTCCAAAATCTCATCCTTGTTGGTTGCGAAAAAAATTCAAAATGGGCTTTCACCTTTAGAATGCTCCAGATATTATCCTTCATAAGTGGCATGCGCTGTTCATTAATGCTCATGGTGCATTCCAGAAAATGATGGTGGGCAAAATGGACCTTGAATTTTCTATATATTGTCCCTTAGCAAAAGTAATGGAACATCGCAATGCAACTGCTCGCACACCCCCGCCAACAACACCAACTGAACGAATGATCTCTAAAACCACAACCAAAAAATATTTAAAAAATAAATAAATAAATAGACAATACTAATTAACACCCTGTGTATCATCCACCTGCTTTATTGAGAATTCTTCTTATGGTAGAGGTAGGGTATGTTTTGGAGTGACGGTAGAACGCTGCGGCCCTAAATGTTCGGTTACTTTTGCTAAGAGACAATAGTTCCCATGAGGATTGCCCCTGCGATAATATCCTATTTGGATCTCAATCTCTCAACTCTCATAGTCGAGTGGAAAAATCCCCATGAGTTCTAGAAAGAAGGTCTAAAGAATTGCCTGCATCATAGTATCAGTTTTAATTCTATATTGCTTTAGGTGTGTTGTGAATGCTCAAAATTTGTGTAGAAGGTGGGGGGTGCGGACGAGCTTTGTCACCAGGGTCGTATTTTTGATCGGATATGAGGAAAAACGAATGCAATTTACTATAGAGACAAGATCAGAGAGCGGTAATATGAAGAAGTAAAGACTGATGATCGTATAAGACAAGAGGGAAATACATTGTGCTTTTATCTTAGAGAAATAATATCAAAGGAAAGCAACTAGAAAAACTTTTCCTCCACATGATACAAGTAACTCATA
>Ga0307509_10006286_pt1 | contig 16048 bp, 6 predicted proteins | sample 10_EM_MG_FD_202245 | JGI IMG/M metagenome (GOLD analysis project Ga0307509, IMG submission 202245) | Populus trichocarpa ectomycorrhiza microbial communities from riparian zone in the Pacific Northwest, United States - 10_EM | ecosystem: Host-associated > Plants > Roots > Unclassified | place...
CGCCCAGCGCGAATGATCCTTGTGCAGCGGGTCGGCGAAGACGAAATGCAGGCGGTCTTCGCCATCGCGCACCACCGCGCATTCGCGGCGTACGGCTTCGGTATAAGGCAGCAGGCCGAATTCGGGCTGCGACGACATCAGTTCGGCCGCGCTGAACGGCGTGTGCCGTGTGGCCTCGGCGAGGGCTGCGACGAAGGCCGGGGGTTCGATGCCGAGGGTGTCTTCGAGCACACCCAGCCAGGAGCGCCCGGCCTGCAGCGCGGCGCGGCGGGCGCTGGCAACGGCGGCGGGGTCGATGTGGGTTGAGGTCATTGAAGGGCTTCTGGCGGCATTAGGACTGGTGGGGGGCATGGATGATTGGGTGAAGGTTTTGGGGGGGTACTCAGGGAATTAAATCAAACCGCCCCTAAATCAATCGATGGAAGCAAAGCTGACTTCTTTAGTTCGCGTCGGAACCCGCGATAATTTTTTCAAAATCAGCATCTAAGCTTGCGTCCGCGAGAGGAATTGCTCTGTGCAACTCAAGCCAATGCGCGCGCGTATATTCCGACACACTTAGTGCATCGATGTCTTCTCCTGTAAGTCGTTTGTTCAGAAGATAACTAATTACTTCTCTCATTCGGTTAGCAGGCGCCTCAGATGTAAGCCTGGAAAGCAAGAGCCACGTAAGAAGAAGGTAAAAGTCTTGATAGCCGAGATCTTCGTCAACAAACTCATGCAGCCACTCAATAAATTTCGAGAAACAAATAGAGTATGGCGACACTCCATTTTTTAGTTCAAGCTTAACTACACGATACAAAAAATCGCTTTCTATACACATACCCCATTGATGAATCTTGTTGCAATAGACATATAGGGCTGATGTGTACATTTGAATAGGGCGCGAATATAGAGCGAGCCGTTCTACCCCGCACTCATAGATTGCCCATTCAAGGTCGTATAGATTTTCTCGCGGGAAACGCTTTTTCTGTGCAGGCTCCAAGAATTTTTCAAATGGATAGTCGTTTGGAGCGACAAAGCCAAACTCTGCAGCGAGCCCTATGAGCTCCTGCTCTGGAAGATTCTCGCCAAGGAAGTCGAGAATTTCTGACTCATCGGTAATTTTTGCGTCAAACATAGCTATGGAACCACGCACGTCGCGCATGCCAAATCGCGTTTCGCTATGCAATTAGACAATGCTTGTCTTGCCTGTGTCACAGCCCCCGGATGGTCCCTTGTAGTCGGAATATATCTATCACACCCCATAGTGATATACATAGAACGCAAGGCGACACAAAGACTCGCAGCACGAACTTGAACCTCATAGAACGGACAAGTTGGCCCTTTACACCCAACTCCACACATAACTTTATAGGCCGCATATACTGCCCTGCACCTGCAAACTGGGTTCTTCGCACAGGTAATCATTGCAGCCCTAGCCGTTGCGAGCGCAAGCGCAATTGCCGCACCAACGCCAGGATTTTCCCCGGTTGAGTCAAAGGATTGAATAGGATCTGCCATCGCGTACAAGTAAGTATTTATGCCGCCCGCCAGCCCAATCGGATCACTCTGCCGATACCGCCCGACAGCCGGGTCGTAATCCCGGAAATAATTCTGGTGTGTTCCCGTTTCCATATCGTAGTACTGCCCGGGAAACCTCAGATTGCTGATAGTGACCGCATTATTTGAGACAGCTGTTTCCCCAAACGCCAGTGCCTTCATTTCCCAAACCACATCACCCTGACTATCGATCGTCTTCTGCGGCGTCCCCAGATGGTCGTTCTGGTAGTAAAAGATTTCCGGCGCTAAGCCGTTGGTTTGCGTCGTGCGGATGAAGAGCGGATCGGTGCCCCAAGTTCCCTGAGGCTGCCAACCGTATTCCACCGCGACGATGCCGAGCGCGGTGGCTTCGGCAATAAGTCCTTCGTCGCTATAGAGGTAATAGGTGGTATTGCCGCTGCTGGTCTTGGCAATACGTCTGCCGAAGGGATCGTACTGGTAGGTCGCAATGGGGTTGCTGTCCTTGTCCAGCACGTCGACCAGCCGGTTCTGCGCGTCATAGCGGAACTGCTGGTTGTCCTTGGCGTCGCTGCTCGTGCTCTGCTTCCGGATCAGGCTGCCGTCGTCGTCGTAGTCGAGCGTGATCGCCTCGCCGCTCGTCGTGAAACTCCTGATGAGCTGGTTGTTGCCGTTGTATTGCCAGATACCTGAGCGGTTACGGTCGGTCAGCCGGTTACCGAGCTTGTCGTAAGTCCACGCCTCGTTGGGCAGGCCGCTGGGACTACCCACTTGCGTCAGGCGATAGAGGTCATCGTACTGGTAGTCGTAGTTGCCGTGTTCGGTAGCCTTCTGCGTGATGTTCGATTCGGCATCGAAGGTGTATTGGCGATCAACGAGCGTCGCTTGACCGGGACCATTGACCTTGATCCGGGTCGGGCGCATCAGCACATCGTAGTCGCGCGTTTGCTGGCTTCCGCCAGGGAAGGTCACTTTGCGCGGAGCATTCCACAGGCGTTCGCCAATGCTGATCGTGCCGCCGGGCAGCACGACGCTGTCGAGGTTGTGGCCAACATCGTAGGTGTAGTCGGCCTTGAGTCCTCCGGGGCTGGTGAAGCGGGCCTTCTGCCCGGTCGGCGTCCAGGTCGTCGTGCTCGTCCACGTGTTGCCGGCAATCGTGACGGCTTCCTGCGTCTTGCGATGTAATGCGTCGAGCGTGTAGCTAGCGGAACTGCCCTGGCTATCGGTGTAGCCGGTGAGTGCGCCGGCGGCGTTGTAGGTATAAGCGATGGTGCGGCCAGCACCGCCACCGGCCGGAAGGTGTTTCTCTTCGACGCGCCGGTTGGCCGCATCGTAGGTAGTTTGGATCTGGTTGCCTTTGGCATCCTGCTGCTTGGTGAGGTTGCCGGCCTCGTCCCAGGTCGTGCTCTGCATCTGACCGAGCGGCCGCGTCTCGACGGTCTTGCGGTTGTTGCGGTCGTAAGTATATTGCGTGCTGTTGCCGTTCGGGTCCTGCACGGCAAGCAGATTGTCGCGCGTATCGTAGGCGTAACGCGTGATGCCGCCGCCAGCGTCAGTACCTTGGATTAGGCGAGTGAGGCCATCGTAGGTCATGGTCGTAATCTTGCCGTTGCGGTCAGTGAGCTGCGTGAGATTGCCTTTCTTGTCGTACGCCTGCTGTGTGCTCGTAGCCGGAGCCTCGCTCAAGACCTCCTTGATTGCAGTGGCACGTTGGCGGCTATCGTAGGTGGTCTCTTGCTCAAAGGTTGGGTATCGAACCTTGCTGGGTAGCTGGCTTTTACCGTCGGCGCCATAGGTGAAAGTGGTGACGTTGCCGCTGCCGTCCTTGCTCTGGGAAGGCCGGCCAGCAAGGTCGTAACTCAGCGTATTTTGGCGTTGCCCGAGTTCATCGCTCTCGCCAACGAACTGCCCGACGGCGTCGTAGTAGCGCTGCCGAACGTTGCCGAGCGCGTCTGTGATCGAAGCCAACTGTCCGCGAGTCGTCCAAGTGAAGGCAGTGCTGCGATTCTCGGCGTCATCCTGAGTCATTAGCAGACCACTTTTGTCATAGGTGACAACCGTCTTTTGATTCAGCGGATTGGCCTGCGTCAGAATCTGCCCGCGCGCATTCCAGGTGTTCTGCCAGACCTTGCCGCGGGCGTCGGTGACGGTCAGCGGATTGCCGAGGCGGTCATAGACGATACGCGTGGTGTTGCCTTCGGGGTCGGTGCCTTGGACGGGATTGCCGCGATTGTCCCAGCGCGTCGTCGTGGTCGCCGCCGCAACCGTCACGCTGCCGCCGCCCGGCAAGGCGACAGCGCCACCATCAATCGTCTGGCTTGTGATCTGGCCAAACGGATCGCGCGTATAGCTGGTGACGCGCTGCTCGGGCAGCCCCACGGCCTCAGTCTTCTTCAGCAGATTGCCCTTACCATCGTAGTCGTACTGCGTCTTGACACCGAGCTCGTCGGTCTCTTCCAAAATCTGCCCGTGGCTCGTCGCGTAGCGGGCGCGGGTCTCGCTGCCGTCGGCAAAGACGGTGCGCACGACGTTGTCGAATTCGTCGAGGGTGGTGACGGTCGGGTTGCCTTGCAGGTCGGTGTTCGTGCGCGTGCGACTCGCCGTGTCACGGGTAATCGCCAGCTGCGTGAGGCCGGCGTCGTCGCGGCGGATCAGGTAGCCGTCGGCGTCGTACCAGCGTTCCTCGATGCGCGTACCGGCCTCGGTGGCGGGATGCGTCGTGCGCACGTAGAAGGTGCGCCGCGTCTTGTCGTAGTCGTAGGCGTAGCTGGTTACTGCGCCGTCGGCTTCGCGGATGCTTTGCACGCGGCCGGTCGGGCCGTAGGTGATTTGCCGTACGCGCGCTTCGGGGTCGGTGATCTGGCTCAGGCGGTTGCCGGTGTAGGCGTAGGTGGTGGCTTGCCCGGTGACGTCGGTGGCCTGGGTGAGTTGGTTGTTGACCCAGGTGTAGATGAGGCGGCGTGCGGGAGGTGCATCGTCGGGGTTGATCGCCGGGTTGTCACGAATCTCGCTGATCTGGCCGTTGCTGTAGGTGTAACAGAGGACGGTGCGGCCGAAGTGGTCGCGAACCTTTTGCAGTTGGGAGGCGGCATTGCCGCTGCCGTATTCAAGGAAAGTAGTAACGGCGTTGCGTTCGCCGTAGGCGACGAGCTTGCCGTTGCTGTCGTAGTCGATCCAGTTGCCGTCGCGGTCGGTGAAGCGGTAGCCGGCGGCGTCGGTGCCGAGCGCGATGCCGCCGCCAAGGCTGGCTTCGGGGGTGCTGCCATTGAGGTCGGTCGGCGCACTGCCCTCGCCGCTCCCGGCGGGGATAAAACGCACGGCGCGCTTGACGATGAGGTAGCGCGGACCGCTCTTGTAGCCGTCGCTGCTGCCGATGCGCTCGAAGGTGGCGTCGTTGCGCCCGATGCGCTTGACGCTGCCGTCCAGCGGGTCGGTCTCGAAGGTGAGCGGATTCCAGTTGCGGTTGATGTGCCAGCGGTCTTCCTGCCACTGGCGGGTGACTTTGACGTAGCCGCCGAGGACCTTGACGCGCAACTCCTCTACTTCCTCGCGGTAGTCGCCGTTGGGCAGGGAGAGCTCGGCGCGGGCGGCCAATGGCAGCAGGGAGAGCCAGGCCAGCAGACCAGCGCCGAGCAGGCGCGCGGCGCGTGCCTGCAGCGAGGGGCGACGGGGGTGGGCGGCGTGCGGGATTGCGCTGGGGATAGGCATGGGCGATGAATTTTGGTTAGAGGTCGGGGTGATCATTGCGTGCTAACTGGCGAAGACAAGCCGGTTGATTTTTTGCCGCGTGGGGCGGCGCAGTCGAGGCAATCGGCGTCGTTCATCCGAAGCTCCCAATCAGATCGAAGATAGGCATGTACATGAGCACCACCACGACACCGATGACGATGCCGATGGCCGCCATCAGCAGCGGTTCGAAGAGGCGGGCGAAGGTGTCGATGCCGCGTGTCAGCTCTTCGTCGAGAAAGCGCGCCGTGCGCTCGAGCATCTCGGCGAGCTTGCCGCTGCGCTCGCCGACGCGCATCAGGCTCTCGGCGATCGGCGTGAGCAGCGCGCTGCCCTGCAGGGCGTCGGAGAGCGGCAGGCCGGCGCGCAGGCTGACGATGCCGCGGTCGAGCGGCGCGGCCAATTCCGGCGGCAGCAGGGCGCGCGCCATTTCGAGCGCTTTCGGTAGCGGTATGCCGCTCTCCAGCAGCAGCGACACGGTGCGGTAGAAACGCGCCAGCGCGAAGAGGCGGCCGATGCCGGCGAGGACGGGCAAGCGCGCCAGACGCGCGAGCGCCGCCGCGCGCAGGCGCAGGTTCATGACCACCGCCAGGACGCCGCCGATCAGCGCCGCCGCCAAGCCCAGCACCAGTCCCGGCCAGTTGTGCAGGAAATGGCCGGCAGCGAGCATGAGACGCGAAGCGAGCGCCGGTTCGCGACCGGCCCGTTCGAGCACGGTGCTGAACTTCGGGACCACGTAGCCGAGCAGGAAAAGCGTCACCAGGAGCCCGACGACGAGCAGGATCGCCGGGTAGAGCGAGGCCGATACGACCTTCTTGCGGATCTTCTCCATCTGCAGCTGGTAGGCGGAAAAGCGCCCCAGCGCCTGCGCCAGGGTGCCGTTGCGCTCGGCCGCCAGGACGCTGGCCACGAACACCGAGGGGAAGACCACCGGATGCTGGGCAAAGGCGTCAGAGAGCCGCTTGCCCTCGCGCAGATCGGCCAGCAGGGCTTCGAGCAGTTCGCTGGCGGCGACCGCCGTTTCCTTGCGGCGCAGGGTCTCGATGGCTTCCACGACGTTGAGGCCGGCGTCGAGCAGGGCCATCAGTTCCTGTGTAAACAGCAGCAGATCGAAGCGCCCACGCCGGCCCGGGCGGCTAGCGGCCGGCGCGGCCGTTCCGGCGTCGACCGCGAGCACGCGCAAGCCCTGGCGCGCGACCTGGCGGCGCGCGTCATCGGCGTTGGCCGCTTCGACTTCCAGCCATTCGCCGCCGCCGGCGCCGGCGACCTTGAGGCGCAATCGCATGCGCCCGCTCAGTGGGTTGACGAGACGTCGGCGGCTTCGCCCTCGCCGCCCGGCTTGCCGTCCTTGCCCAGGGAAATGACTTCGAAGTCATTCTTGCTGGGCACGAAGCGGTAGACGTAGGGATTGCCCCAGGGATCGGCCGGGACGCTGTTTTCGAGGTAGGGCCCGTTCCACTTTGGCTCGCTGTCCGGATGCTGGTTCAGAACGTTGAGCCCCTGCTCGTTGCTCGGGTAATGACCGGTATCGAGCCGATAGGCATTGAGCGCCCGCGCCAGCGACTGGACTTGCGACTTGGCGACGGTGACTTCCGATTTGCCCAGCTGCTGGAAATACTTGGGCGCCACGTAACCGGCCAACAGGCCGATGATCACCACCACGACGAGCAGTTCGAGCAGGGTGAAGCCACCCTGCCGCCCTGCTTCGCTTTTCAGTCTGCGGCCTACGCTATGCTGCGCTGCCCTGCTTCCCTTGTTGCTCATCGTCATTTGTTTTTCCTGTCCTGATTTCGTGTTCAAGCGGCTGCCCGTGTTGGTTTGCCGAGGGTTCAACGCGTGGTGAGGCCCCAGACGATGGACGGGTTCGCCCCATCGTATTTGCGCGTGGAGCGCAGGACGATGGTATCGATGCTTCTGACTGTCTCGCTGGTCCCCACCGCCCCGAAGTTGAGCACGCCCTGCACCACCGTGAAGTCCTGCGCGATCAGCACCTGGGCCCGCACGCCATTGAGCGCCACGCCGGTATTGGTGAGCATCGCCTCGTAACGGTAATCCCAATGGCTCTTATCGACCTTGAGACGCTCGACCAAGCGGTACTGGCAAATGCCGATCAGCGGATTGTCGGTCGAGAGCTGCGCATTGCCCATGGTCTGATCGACGCCAGGAACGCTCGGCCCCTGCACGCTGATGTAATCCGGATCGAGCGTTTGCGCCCGACCCAAAGCGATCTCGAAACTCGGCGCGCCGGTGCGTACGCAGCCATCCTGGCCGGTCACCGTCACCGTTTGCGCGGTCGCCCAATTCATCGGCGTAAAGACGAGTTGCGCCGGGCTGACCTGCGCCAGACCGGTATTATTCGAAGAGAGCGGAATCACCACGTCGGCCAGCGGCGCTCGGGCAAGTTTGGCGTGGAAGGCCGCACTGCGTGCCTTGGCTGTAAGCAGCAATGGGTTTGCCGCATTCACATTCACCGCGCCAGCCTGTACCGGCGGCGGAATGACCACGGCGCCCGGCGCATAGGCGCGGCCGACGCCCTTGGCGTCGTAGATCACGCCATAGACGTAATAGGCGCCAACCGGCAGCGTGGAGACATCCCAGTCGTAGCTGCTGGCCACGGCGCCCGAGTTGTGGCGTAGGCCGTCGACGATGCGCACACCGGCGAAGCCGGTGTTGTGCGTGTCGTAATAGAGGGCCACCGTCGGTTCGATGTTCGCATCGCTGCCTTCATAGCGCAGCGTCACCATGCCGCCGCGCCCGTCGACCGGCACCGCCGGGGTGGTCACGGCGATGCTCGGGGCGACGTAGGGCGCCGTGCTGACATAGAGCGTCGCGGGCGCCGACCAGTCGCTGACCGCTCCCTGCGCGTCCTCGGCGCGCACGCGCCAATAGTGCGTGCTCTTGTCGGTCAGCGCCACCGGCACCAGCCAGGACGTCGTCGGCGAGAGGCCCTCGGCGACGCGCGTCTGGAGGGCGCTGTCGCGATACACCTCGAAGCGGTAGGAGACGCTGGCGCCTTCCGGGTCGACACTCAGATTGGCTTCCAGCGTCGGCGTCTGCGTTGCCGTCCATGCCCGGTCGCCGGGGTTGCGCACGGTCGGTGCCGACGGCGGGTCGTTCACCGCGTTCATCAGGAAATTGGCGCTCGTCCAGCCACTGCCGGTCCGTCCATCGAAAACCTGGGCGCGCCAGTAGTAGCGCACATTCTCGAGCAGCCCGCCGACGCTCCACGCCGTGCTGGTACTCCCTTCCGGCAAGGGGCCGGAAACGCGCCGGTTGGCCGAATCAAAAGTGCTGACGGCATCGATCTCGAAGCTATAGCTCAGTGCGTCACCGTCGGCGTCGCTGGCATTGAACACTTCCAACGTCGCCTGCCCGGCCGTCGCGACTTGCCCGTCGTTGGCCGGGCTCTTCACCAGCGGTGCGCTCGGTGCGGCGTTGCCGGTGAAGACCGTGAAGGGGCGCGCCGGCGTCAGGGTTACCGCGCCGCGCGCGTCGGTCGCCGCCGCGCGCCACCAATAAGTGGCGTGATTGGCGAGCGGCACATCGACCGTCCACGACGTCGTCCCCGAAAGATCGCCGGGCACGCCACTGGTGCCGGCTATGCGCTGGATGAGCGCGGTGTCGCCATAGACGTCGAAGCGGTAGACGATGGCGTCGCCATCGCGATCGTGCGAGTTGGTCAGCGACAGGGTGGGCAGTGGGTTGGCCACCTCGGCGCCGGCGACCGGCGTGGTGAGGTTGAAGGAGTCGGGCGCATCGTTGAAGAGATTGACGAAGAAGCGGCCATTGACCCAGGCGCTGAAAATGCCGCTGTCGGCGCCGGCGCGCGCCCGCCACCAGTAGTTGGTGTTGTCGGCAAGATCGTCGGGCGGCGTCCATTCGGTCGGCAAGCCCGCCGTCGCCACCTTGGGCAGGGTGGCCTCGTAGCGCTTGAGCGTCATCCCTGCGTCATCGTATAGCTCGAACTGCACGGTCCGCGTCGGATCGTTTCCGGCCTGGCCCGGCAAGACCTTGAGCGTCGGCCGCAAGCTCGCCACCTCGGCCCCCGCCGTCGGCGACTCGATGGTCGGCGTGCCCGGTCCCGGCGGCGGCGCATCGGTATCGACCTTGATCAGCGCGACCTGCGAGCTGCTCAGCGAGCCGTCGCTTACGCTATAGGTGATCAGGTATTGCCCGGCCTGCCCGACCGCTGGGGTCCAGTCGAACACGGCCCTGCCGCCGCCCTGATCGGTGAAACGTGCACCGACCGGCAGGGGCGATGCGGCCAGCGTCACCGGCTTGCCGTCGGGGCTCGAGGCTTCGACCAAGAAGGAGACTTGCGCCTTCTCCTTGACCACATAATCGGGGATGAACTGGAGTACCGGCGGTTTGGCCACCGCCGTTGCCCCCTTGATTTCCACGTCGTAGACGCCGGGCGAGTTGGCGTCGAAGACGTTGATCCAGTATTCCCACTGGGCGGTGTTGCGGTTCTTGGTCTTCGAGAACCAGATGTTCTCGGGCGGGATCGGCTTGGCGTCGGCGCGCAGCACGTTGCCGATCAACTTTCCTCCGGCGAAGGGGTCGGCCATTTTTGCATAGACGAAACCCGCCGTCGCCGGCAGGCTGATCCGGTAGTTGCCGTTCGCGCCGGTGCCGAATACCGAGGATGCCGACTGATCGACCACCACGGTATCGGTGCCTTCCGATTCATAGACGCGCAGCACGTCGCCGTCGAGCGCCAGAAAGTCGCGGATAAAGTCGCGGCCCGGCAGATCGACGCGCACGTCGCGCAGCAGCAGGTGGGCGTTGGTCGCCTGCAGGATCGAGGTCAGGGCGCCGCCGAGTTCATCGGCATGGCTGAAGGTGGCGGAGAACTCGGTAAAGGTGCCGGCCAGCGTGGTTTCCATGATCCAGCGGCCCATCTTGGACTGCCCGGCGGTGATGTCGCCGAAGGGGATGAGCAGCGTGTTGGCGGCCGGCGCGTCCTGCACGTAGGAGCCGGTGATGCGGAAGTTGATGGCCAGGCCCTGGTTGTTCTCGACGATTTTCGGTTGCGCCGAATCGATCTTGACGGCCTTGGCCGTGCCAACGCCGGTGTTCTTGACGCGCACGCCCAGGGTGAAGGGCTCGACCGGCTCGATCGCCGGCGTCACCGGATCGTCGGCGACGACGTCGCGCGTAAGGAAGTAGTCGAGGGTGAGCTGCGGCAGCGGCTTGACGGTGATGATCTCCGGGCTGACGTCGAGGGTATGCACTTCGCCGCCAAAGGTGTAGCGCAGCGTGGCGCCGACCAGGAATTTCTTGCCCAGCGGGTTGTTGCCCGCCGCGCCCGCCGCCGGGATGAGCAGCCAGTTGATCACCGCCGTCGTCGACGGGGCGACCGTGCCGTTTCCGGAGATGTCGGCGATCGCCTCCTGGCTGGTGACCTTGATGAAGAACTTGGCCGAAAGATCGTTCGGGTTGGTCGTGATCGCCACCGCCGTGCCGTTCTCCTCGGTGACCTTGACGGTGATCTCGACGTTGGTGAGAGATGCGTTTTCCAGAGCATTGTTGATGTTCATCTGGGCATCGAACGCCTGCCGCTCCAGCGTGAGCTGTTGCTTGATCTCGATCTTGACGCGCGCGCAGACGGTTTCCTGCGCTTGTGCCGACGGGCTGGCCAGGAGTACGGCGGCAAGCAGCGCCACACTGACTGAAGCGAAGCGGCGAAGAATTCGGGTGAGCTTCATACGGTTCTTATCCTCCCTGTTTGCACAGGCGTCGTTACATGCGTCAAATACTGCGATCGGTGAATCCGTTCATGCTGGCGCCATGTGTTTGCCTGCCATGTCGCCAGCGTTGTTGCACATCTGTTTCGGCTGTTGTCTTTACATGACCGTCGCGCAGTCGACGAGGCGCGCCTGGTCGATCAGGTAATGGCCATGCAGGAGCGAATCGTCAAAAGTCATCGGCGAGCCGCCGCTTTCCAGGTGGCTTACGTTCACGCGCCTGCCCTGCACGGCCAGGCACAGGCGTGCGGCATTCGAATTGAGGCGGCGCGCATAGTCGCTCTGCGCCTCGCGCAAAACGTTGTCGACGGCGGGGTCGGCGGCGATCAGGTTGACGTTTTGCAGGCGACTGTGCAGTTCGGAAGCGCTCGCCGAATCGCAACGCCCGAGGTCGGGATAGCGCACGCTTAGGGAGCGCGCCACGCTCAGCGGCAGCCCGGAGAAGAAGGCGTCGCCAAAGACGATGCCGGGGTCGGCGCCGAACAGCATCCAGGTCTCATCGAGCGCCTCCCCCGCCGCCAGCGTGGCGTCAACGCCGCCGCGCGTGACCTTGATCTCGCCGCCAGCGGCGTGCTGGACGCGGGTTTTGGGGCTGGCGAAGTAGTGCCAGCCGAGGGCGATGAGGAGGATCAAGATCAGGAAGCGCATGTGGTGGGCGATTGTTGGTGTTTGGTGGTGTTTTTTAGGAAGCTATTTAGAGGAGACGAGTGAGTTGAGCTTTGTGGCGTGTAAAGCCAATTCGAGGCTGACCACTTATCGTTCGATGACTAGAACAGATCGTGTAAGTACCACCCAATAGCCAGCCAAGTAATCAAGAATCCGACTGAAGAGAACCATATTGTTCTCGGATATAAAGCACCGAAAATAAGCCATGGAGCAAAGAAGACACTTAGCAGAGCAAACAGGAAATAGCTCAAATGTGTAAACAAAGCGAGCGCTGGGCCGCCTAACGGATATAACAATTTCCATAGAGGATTACCTTGAGCGGCTGTTGTCATCCATTCAAACGCGAACCCAGCAGCCACAACTAAAACGATGTAGATACCCAGCGCCCTGAGAATTCGTGCCTGGTTTGAAGCGCCTATTTTGGACATGAGAATTTGCACTCATTGTTATATTGACCTATCGCCTTTACGGTGGCGTTCACGGCTCCAGAACGTTCTTCGGGAGTTGGATTATCATCGTGCCAAACGTGACTTAGGGACGGGACACCTAGGGTTCCGCCACTCCATGGCTGCCCATCTTTGTGACCAGCGGCAAAAGAATCTTGAATGGCGTGCAAAGCACGTGATAGCCCGCTACAGGTGCAAGTCTTCCATTGATCATTTACAAACTTATCGAAATCATTCTTCGCAGAAGCGGGAGTGGCAAGAGGGTCCTTTCCATTCCGCATAGCATGCCAATGAGCATTGGCTGGATCTTGACTACCGGGTAGCCAATCTGCATTAGCTACAGCTGCTGGCAATTTTGAACAAGGGCTAGTTACTTTTGCTAGTGCCGCCGTGGTCATTTGATTGTGTTGAGATGAAGAGAAAAGTCCTAGAGCATCAAAAACACCAACTGGATTGACGTCAGCATAGCTGTACAGATTCAAGCCTCCTCTGAGCCCGATCGGATCATTTTGCTGATATCTTCCTGTCGCAACGTCATAGTCCCGAAAATAGTTCTGGTGCGTGCCCGTCTCTAGATCGTAGTACTGTCCGGGGAGCCGCAGATTGTTGGCAATAACTGCAGCATTACCGACAGTGGTTTCGCCAAACGCCAGCGCCTTCATCTCCCAAACCACATTCCCCTGGCTATCAATCGCCTTCTGCGGCGTCCCCAAATGGTCGTTCTGGTAGTAAAAGAGTTCCGGTGTTGAGCCGTTGGTCTGCGTCGTGCGGATGAAGAGCGGATCGGTGCTCCAGGTGCCTTGCGGTTGCCAGCCGTATTCCACCGCGACGGTACCGAGGGCGGTGGCTTCAGCGACCAAGCCTTCGTCGCTGTAGAGGTAATAAGTCGTGTTTCCTCCCGCGGTCTTGACGATCCGCCGACCGAAGGGATCGTACTGATAGGTCGCAATGGCGTTGCCGTCCTGGTCCAGCACTTCGACCAGGCGGTTTTGCGCGTCATAGCGGAACTGCTGGTTATCCTTCGCGTCAACACTCGCGCTCTGCTTTTTGATCAGGCTGCCGTTGTCGTCGTAGGTCGACGTGACCGCCTCACCGCTCGTCGTAAAGCTCTTGATGAGTTGATTGTTGGCGTTGTTCTGCCAGTCGCCTGAATGATTGCGGTCGGTCAGCCGGTTACCCAGCTTGTCGTAGGTCCACGCTTCGTTCGGCAAACCGCTCGGGTTACCGACTTGCGTCAAACGATAGAGATCGTCGTATTGATAATCGTAGTTGCCGTGCTCAGTAGCCTTCTGCGTGATGTTCGATTCGGCATCGAAGGTGTATTGCCGGTCGACCAGCGTCGCCTGGCCGGGGCCGTTGACCTTGATCCGGGTCGGACGCATCAGCGCATCGTAATCACGGCTCTGCTGGCTGCCGCCCGGGAAAGTCACTTTGCGCGGCGCATTCCACAAGCGCTCGCCGATACTGATCGTGCCGCCGGGCAGCGCGACACTGTCGAGGTTGTGGCCGGCATCGTAGGTGTAATCGGCCTTGAGACCGCCGGGGCTGATGAAGCTGGCTTTCTGCCCGGTGGGCGTCCAGATCGTCGTGCTGGTCCAGGTATTGCCGGCGATCGTGACGGCTTCCTGCGTCTTGCGGTGCAGGGCGTCGAGGGTGTAACTGGCGGAATTACCCTGGCTGTCGGTGTAGCCGGTGAGTGCACCGGCGGCATTGAACGTGTAGGCGATGGTGCGGGCGGCGCCGCCACCAGCCGAAACATGCTTCACTGCGACACGCCGGTTGGCCGCGTCGTAGGTGTACTGGATCTGATTGCCTTTGGCATCCTGCGTCTTGATGAGGCTACCAACCTCATCCCAAGTGGCGGTTTGCGTCTGGCCGAGCGGCCGTGCTTCAGCGGTTTGGCGGTTATTGCGGTCGTAGGTGTAGGTCGTGCTATTGCCGTTTGGATCCTGCACGGCAAGCAGGTTGTCGCGCGCATCGTAGGTGAAGCGGGTAATACCGCTCATCGGGTTGGTAACCTGGGTCAGTCGAGCGAGGCTATCGTAGGTCAGCGTCGTGATCTTTCCGTTGCGGTCGGTGACCTGGGTGAGATTGCCCATCTTGTCGTACGCCTGCTGCGTGGCAATAGCGAGTGCGTTGCTCAGGACATCCTTGATAACGGTGCCACGCTGATGGCTGTCGTAGGTGATCTCGCGCGCGAAGGTCGGGTATTGAACATTGGTTGGTAGAGGATTCTTGCCATCGGGCCCGTAGCTAAAAACGGTGGCATTGCCGCTGCCGTCCTTGCCTGCGGCGGGCCGGCCGGCCAAGTCGTAACTTAAGGAAATTTGTCGCTGTCCGAGTTCGTCGCTCTCACCAATGTCCTGTCCGATAGCGTTGTAATGGCGTCGCCGGGTATTGCCAAGGGCGTCAGTAACGCTGGACAGTTGTCCACGTGGTGTCCAATTGAAGGTAGTGGCGCGATTTTCGGCGTCAGTCAGCGACAAACGCAACCCACTTTTGTCATAAGTCATAACCGTTTTCTGATTCAGCGGATTGGCCTGCGTCAGGACGTGCCCACGGGCATTCCAGGTGTTTACCCAGACCTTGCCGCGCGCGTCGGTGATAGAGAGCGGATTGCCGATCCGGTCGTAGACGGTGCGCGTCACATTGCCTTCGGCGTCGGTGACTTCGACGGGATTGCCGCGGTTGTCCCAGCGCGTCGCCGTGGTGGCGGCCTCAATCGTGACGCTGCCGCCCCCCGGCAGGGCGACGTCGCCGCCGGCGATGGTCTGCGCGGTGATGTTTCCGAACGGATCGCGCGTGAAGCTGGTCACGCGCTGTTCCGGTAAGCCCACGGCTTCGGTCTTCTTGAGCAGATTGCCCTTGGCGTCGTAGTCATACTGCGTCCTGACGCCGAGCTCGTCGGTCTCTTCGAGAATCTGCCCGTGGCTCGTTGCGTAGCGCGCGCGCGTCTCGCTGCTGTCGGCATAGACGGTGCGCACGACGTTGTCGAATTCGTCGAGGGTGGTGACCGTCGGGTTGCCGGCCAGATCGGTGCTGGTGCGCGTGCGACTCGCCGTGTCACGGGTAATCGCCAGCTGCGTCAGGCCGGCGTCGTCGCGCCGGATCAGGTAACCCTCGCTGTCGTACCAGCGCTCTTCGATGCGCGTCCCGGCCTCGGTGGCCGGGTGCGTGGTACGCACGTAGAAGGTGCGCCGCGTCTTGTCGTAGTCGTAGGCGTAGCTGGTCGTCGCTCCATCGGCTTCACGGATGCTTTGCACGCGGCCGGTCGGGCCGTAGGTGATTTGCCGCACGCGCGCTTCAGGGTCGGTGATCTGGCTTAGGCGGTTGCCGGTGTAGGCGTAGGTGGTGGCTTGCCCGGTGACGTCGGTGGCCTGGGTGAGTTGATTGTTGGCCCAGGTGTAGATGAAGCGCCGTGCGGGGCGTGCATCGTCGGGATTGAGCGCTGGGTTGTCGCGGATCTCGCTGATCTGGCTGCCGCTGTAGGTGTAGCTCAGGACGGTGCGCCCGAAGTGGTCGCGAACCTTTTGCAGCTGGGAGGCGGCGTTGCCGCTGCCGTATTCGAGGAAGGTGGTGACGCTGTTGCGTTCGCCGTAGGCGACGAGCTTGCCGTTGCTGTCGTAGTCGATCCAGTTGCCGTCGCGGTCGGTGAAGCGGTAGCCGGCGGCGTCGGTGCCGAGGGCAATGCCTCCGCCAAGGCTGGCTTCGGGGGTGCTGCCATTGAGATCGGTCGGCGCACTGCCCTCGCCGCTGCCGGCCGGGATGAAGCGCACGGCACGCTTGACGATGAGGTAGCGCGGGCCGCTCTTGTAGCCGTCGCTGCTGCCGATGCGCTCGAAGGTGGCGTCGTTGCGCCCGATGCGCTTGACGCTGCCGTCCAGCGGGTCGGTTTCGAAGGTGAGCGGGTTCCAGTTGCGGTTCACGTGCCAGCGGTCTTCCTGCCACTGGCGGGTGACTTTGACG
>Ga0307509_10006287_pt1 | contig 16048 bp, 19 predicted proteins | sample 10_EM_MG_FD_202245 | JGI IMG/M metagenome (GOLD analysis project Ga0307509, IMG submission 202245) | Populus trichocarpa ectomycorrhiza microbial communities from riparian zone in the Pacific Northwest, United States - 10_EM | ecosystem: Host-associated > Plants > Roots > Unclassified | place...
AGTATACAAAAGAATTTGATTATAAAATCAATTAAGATAAAAATAGAACGCAAAGACTCGTGCTGCCATGCCATGCAGTGGCCTTCAAACCAAGTAGATAGGTAAGATAAAATCCTGGAATGACACAGACAGATATCGAGTTTTTTCAACTTTCCTTAAATAAGAAGCTCGACGCTGGCCTTCGGTTGAGTTTGAAAGATAGTCGTTATGAACATGCAAAAGCGTGATCGACAGAATCGCAAGAAAATTCCTCCAGGAAATTGCGGTTCGGGGTTTTTTTTGATACTGATAGAAGTGATGAGCCCTTGCGGAATGACAGATCAATGTATCAAGAGAATACGGCGAGCGAGACGCATGTCTGAATGGTAAACGAACACGGTTCGTGAGTCATGGTGCTGTAGCCTTCGTTGATCAACGGCAGATTCCACATGTGCCAGGAACATGCCAAGAGAAGCCCAAGCCCAAGTCCTAATAAGGTTTGTGTGGCACTTACATAAGGCCGAGTAATACTTTTGACTGTTCGAGCATTATCTTCGGATCTTTAGCCACAGCACATTCTTTTGCGCAAAACTTTACCATATATCTAAAAAATGTCCCCTTAATGGGTACTCAATTTTTTCTAAATTTAATATGAAGAGGATGGAGTGTGGGCCGTGTGGGGCGTTGAGGTTGAAACTTGAGCGAGAGTGTGTCGAAAAAGATACAGAGCATTGTTCCTGGGTACCATTAGGTACTTATGAATTCTGGTTCACGCACTCGTACCGAAATAATTAATCGCCGTTTCTGAGAGTGGCAAGGAGTATATTAATCACCATTAGGCTTTAGCACATCCACTTCTGCAATGTTGTGTGTTAGGTCCACAAACTCCGTCAAACATATCCGAGTCATATGTTCTTCATTTAACCAACAATAGATACGTATATAACAATACGGCTAACTTCGGCTTCGCCCATTAGCAGCCAGCAGGAACAGTCGAATCATCGTTGTGGTTGGCAGCGTTGACACCAAGGCCACGGCTGGCGAACGCTTTCCAGAGGGTACACTTGTTGGCACCTCCAAATCGGTTGACATCAGCTTGAATCCAAGCATTACGGGCGGTCAAGACTGGATGGGAAAAATTCGAATCAATTAGTGTGTCTTTGGCGCTAAATTTTGAACACATACAGGTAGGGTTGCATGGTTGGAGCGGGAGCTGGTCAATAAAGAGGTGCATGAAAACAATGTTTCCTTCAGTTCCAGCTGGGTTGGTGCGGGCTATCGCGGACCATCCGTGTGCACCTACAAGGGCTGCATAGACGTTGTGCAAGATGTTGGCCCAAACCTCACCGATATCATGGACCTCATTCAAGGTTTTGAGGCTCGAGTAGCGAAGGGGGTTTACAGTACTTTCGTAAACACGAGGTTAACGGTGCTGTTAATGGAGAAAAATCATGGCAAAACTTACGCCGAGGTAGAATATGGGTGCGAGCGAATACCGGCTGGGTCATTAATAACATATTGTCCCAAGACGAAGTCCGGAACAGCGGCAGATGTCTTGTGGTTCCAGCTGGGTACACTGTCAGAAACCCAGCTTTTTGGCGAGATTCAAGAAGGGGAACAAACTCAGCCATGGTATCGGACCAACCCTCACCCATACCACCAGCTTCGGTTGTCTGCAGGCAACGACCAGTTCCTCCGCCAGTCATTCGGTTAGTCACACCGTGAGTCATCTCGTGAATAACGATATCGTTCTCAAGAGCGCCATCACGTTGGGGCTTTAGATAGTTGAATAAACATCATTGCACGAGAAACAAATATTGAAACAGTGACTCACGTTCGTGAAGTCCCACAAGAACATCCCTTTAATTATTAGAATCTGAAGTGCCGAAGGGGGTATTCGACTTACTCATAGCACCAGACGATCCACTAATTTTCCATGTCGTCAGTGGCCAGCTTTGGACTGCAAAGAAAGACACTCACTCAGCGGGGGTGGAGAAGTCGGCATTATCGATTCCATTTGCATCCTGAACGGAGATAGTTACACGGTCATTTCCACTTCCACCCTTTCCAAAATTGTTAGTCTGGAAGTTAAAGGCAGCCTCCGTGAAGCCATATCTAATGAAAGTTTCTGAGAGGGTTTCTTTACCTTTCTTAAAGAAGAATACGCACCTGTAAGTATAGTCATGGACGGTGTTGACAATGTAGAAAGCATTGGTCCGAGCGGCGTCAAGATTGACCGCCGTTGTGGGAGCAACACTCGGGTTCTGAACGAAGATAAAGTTCAAGGGAGCGGAGGATTGGGTAGTAACACTACTTTGGGTGCCTTTGAATGCGATAGCGTTGTTCCCACTGTGATACCATCAGTGCCCATAATGAACCCAATCCTTTGAACCCACTTACGACGTCGTCCTAGAAAATGGTATTAGCATGTTGCAATTATCTATCACAGGATACACAAGACGTACGTTGAGTTGGCTCCTCCAGTCGAATGCCAACCGAATGGAGAAGCAAGTGGATCAGCGGGGTCGATCAAGGTTTCAAATCCTTCAGTAAGAATCTCCTTCTGGATGGGAAGAACCATATACTATTACGAACAAAGTAAATCGTATGCCAAGCCGTCATTGTAAACCAAACTTACGGAGGCCTTAGTAACGAAGTCTACAATGGAGACGAGCTCATTGGCATGGGCGTCAACGAAAGCCTCAACCCAAACACCAGCATTCTCATTGCGAATCTGAACAACGTGGGTGAGCACCACAGTGTTGTCGGGCTTGACGAAGAATTCCAGACTCGGTGGGAAATCATTGAATTTCCCATTGAGAGCCTTCTCTGCGGTGGCGATGGCATCATCGACAGTGATAGTAGGCTTGGTGTCAGCAATGGACTTGGGCGTCACAAAGGAAGAGCCTATTGAGACCACCTGATCGATAGGATTTTAGTAAGTCAATAAGGGAGAAAAAATCGACTCAGGGACCCACCTTGTTGTCGTTGTTGAAGGCAACATTTGCGACAGCATTAGCGAAAGGAATGCCGGCCTATGTCGGGTATTATTTTTAACGTCGACTAAAGTGACATATACGAGGGATGGCAACGTACATGCGTTTGCTTCAGGAAGGCGTGCTGAGCAACCTCACCAGCGAATCCAGAGTGGAAAGCAACTGTATCGGCGGCAACAGATAGGTGTGATCCGACAAAGGCCTTTGCAGAGTCCTGAAGGTTGAAGGCGGCACGCTTAGAGAGAGGGTGGTCGATACCAGTTCCGAAGGTCTATCGCATACAATAGAATAAGAATAAGTTGTCGAGGAATGTGCCAAGGAATAAATTAACCTCAAAGGTACTTGGTGGGTTGAAGGTTTCGAGGTGGGCATTGTTCGCGAGACTGCGGGTGCGATGGGTCGTGGCCTTGGCGCTATTTGGGGAGGGCACCCCATTGGCACTCGAAGCATATGCGATCGCTAGGAAGACAGTGGTGAAGAACTTGTTGAACGAAACCATATTGAAGGGGTTCGGAGAGCTCTGAACTTTACCCGTACTTTATGAATGTTAATCCAAGGGAATTTATACCTTTGGCGATTGCGATTCGGCTGGGCAGCGTAACCGGCAAAACCATTGTTATGAAGATGAACTTCAGTGTGTCGGTATTACTAAATCAAGGTAGCATATGGTGGATGATAAGAAAGAAGCGTCTTCGAACGTACATTTTCAGACTTGCCGTAGGTGTTGTCCCTTTAGTTGTTCAACCTTTTCTCGAGCTAAAACGAATATATTTTCACATTGCGGCGAAATCTCTGCATGTATACGTCGACATGCACACGAGGATATCTTGCTTTTTTGGCTTCCCTTTTCACATCGCCGTGCGGATTCTTATACATGTGATACCTTGCCACTGGCGATTCGAATCCTAGAAAAAGATAGGCCTCCGAGATAATCAAGAAGGGATTTTTCCATTTTTATCTTGGTAACGCACCATGGTTAAAGATATCTATTGGCTATTTTTAACTTGGACGAACCTCAACGGCTGGCTATTGGTCACATCTGGATTGCCACAATGTGGAAGGGCAAAGGTTTGTAAATGATGACGGAAAGGAATCATGCCTTTCTTTCATAAAGTCGGAACTAGTCGATTTTTCGACACCAAGAGAGGTGATAAAATATTGCCTAGTAACCGATCGCTGGAAGGAGAGAATTGGAGCGAACGCATGGTCACTGTCCCTAGCCTGTACACTGAATGGTGAATGAGTCCGGTTCATGGGTGCTTGGGTGTTAATTAGAGACCCGACCCTTTCAATGGGAGATACTGATTCCATGTGTATGTAGACCCATGCTAGGCCTCCTGCAGCGGGAGGCGACAGCCAGTTCGCATGCCAAGAGGATGCCAAGCAAAAGTGTTCCTAAATATAACGAGTGGCCTATTTTTGGATCCGTTATTTTCGAATTGGCATTCTATCGCTCCGGGGGAAAAGCATGCCGCCTGACACTAGAATGGGACTCGTGGAACAGCGACTAGAGCTACGAATGAATGGATGAGCATTGACACCACCACGCGGGTTTCGTGACTGGATTCGCCATATGCAAATTTTGGACGAGTTGATAAATTTACAGATATGAGCTATCCGGAATAAAAACCACTCAGCGTGGCCTTAGTAAATTCCCCAATTTGATTCAAAAACAAGACTTACTTATATCACTGAAGCCCGAATCTATCAAACTATCCCAACTGGGCTTCGTAGCCTCGCGAAAGACAACGCGGACAATAAAAATAGCACGGGCTTCTCGCGGAAGCCTGCATTCACTTTGCCGACTTGCTTGTGAATTCTGGGTCTTCCCGCGAGCTAGTAAATGGGTGGCTGAGTGGCGCCGGGTTCAATTCATCAAGGGTGGCCAATAGTTACACATGGAATGATGCTCCGAGAGCCATGCTGGTCGAAGGTGTTATCGGAGGTCCTGTATAATACCGGCCAGAGTTTGTGAGAGCATTGTTCCTCCTGACGCCCACCTAAAACCCATGGCAATTCCAGAAGGGTCAATGAAGTCTTCGTTGGCGGAAAAACATCGCATGGTTAATGACAGCCTCAGTCAGCACTGTGGGAGCAACGAGCGAGGTTGAAAAAAAAATACATGAATTAGCGGTACGGCAAAAGAGGTACAGAGAAAGAATAAATGTCCTTGACATATGCCCAGGGGATTGTCATCGTTTGAATAAACTCCTAAGCTGCAACTCAACATCATCAGGCGTTCTCTTGATATCTATGGGAAACAATCAAAATTCGGCCTAACCGGTGACGTTTTTTATACGCACACTTTTGCGGATCTACAATACAACACGATCCAATCGGAATTGAGAATTTGTTTCTAGCAAGGAAAAACGGAAAGAACTCACTCTTGCTAAACTCTTTATCCCTCTGCCTCTGTGTAAATCTCTGGAAAGAAGGGACGACCAACATCACGATCTCCTCCCCAATTTCTGCCCTCCCCGTTGGATCATCCTCCAAAACCTGCGCAAACTTGTGTCGTTCAACGACTTCATCAAGGAGATCAAAGAACCGGGTAAATTTCTCCTTTCCTGCGCTCTTGTTGGATTTATCCTTAGGGTCATCCGTGATTGCTTGCATCAACGGCGAAAAGTTAAGGTCAAAGTAACCAGCTTTTGCGGTGCGGAAAGCGGAGTTGAGTGCCTCCGATGTCGATGGCGACATGATGGTCAAGATACCATCGTCCTTGGGCTGGAGCAAAAGGTGTTGGCGAAGGTAGGAAACATTGTTGAGGAGGAATACTGAATTGAAAGGCGGTCGGCGGGATGACCGTGAGAGTGTCGTGAGGCTGCTGATGGCTGTCGTTATGAGATCATCTGCAGTGGGATAGTGAATGTAGAGTCATTGTCGGAAGAAAGAAAAAGGTCAACTAACGAATGAAATGTTCCAGTATGCTACCATCATCATCTTCCTTGTTGCCTTTGCCCACTTGGATGCCTTCTCCCATCTTCCAGTTTCCGTCGCCGAGTGCCAAGAGGGCCGACTCAACGGCGCTCTGGACTTGCAGGATCCTTTCGATATAACCTGTAATCTGTAGAGGCGTCAGGGTTATGAATGCAAAACAATGATTTTATGCTCACAGATATTGTGAAATCCATCAGTTTCGTGCTGGTGTCCGACCCCCTGGCCATCGCGCCCATCTTGATATCCGCCAAAAATTCTGGAAAGCTACGTAGACACAAGGCTCGTAGGCTCTGTAATCCGTCCCGCGGTTCATTTCTGTCAGAGACGTGGTCTGACCCCCTGCGGGATAGTAAATTATCCCAGTGACGTTGCAGTGATAACATGCCATCAAATGCTGATAGTGCAAGGAAGTTGAATTTGTGCAAAGACTTTTTGACGAGGGCAATGAGTTGTGTGAGGACTGAATTGAATAACTTGAGGATCGGTTCCATGAGCGTTCCGAATGCAGATGCGACCATTTGAGGGCTTGAGAGTGGACTCAGCTCGAGGAGGAGCTTATATTCTTCCTGGCGGTGAAAAACGTAAGGAAATGACATTGAAGGTGAGAAATAACATACCTCCGCTGTCCCTAGCATCAACTCCACCCACTCTCGAAACTCTCGTCCCGTTATGAGAGCATCTACGGTCTCTGCTCTAACCACCAGACGCCTTCCTTGACCCTCCAAACACTTAACACTCCAGTTTCCTCTCATGTCTGCGTAGCCTTGTTGCGCTTCTTTGAGAGTTGTGAGGATAGCCCCAGACGCAGGATGCGATGGATGTGTCGATGGCAGGGGTAGAGTACGCAGGAATGCAACGACAGGCGATAACGTGGGCAACAGAGAAGACGGGAACGAGGACATCATGTATTCGGCACCTGGAGCTGGCGTTGTTCCTGAAGACCCTTCCGCCACCACTTTTGTGTAGAGTTGAGTCAATTTTTTGGTACCAGTTTCTACAAGACGTGCCTTGAATTCCAGTAAGACTCTTATTTTAAAAATCGACCATGAAATGAACTTACAGCTGCGGGTAAGTCCGGATCCGTGGCATTAAAAGCAATGCTCGTGTTTAGCCGTTCCAAGGCATCCTGGTAAACGTTTATTTGACCTGTTTGCGGCCTATGCAATACCATACATGTCAATGAAATAAAATGAAAGAGGAGTCGGTGAGTCGCACCCTCGAAGGATGAGAGATTCGTCCACCGCCAAATCTTGTCGGGTATTTGCTAGATCCTCTATTCGTTCCAGTGTTTTATCGATGTCTGATACCATGTAAGCATCGTCAGATTACTGCAGAGGCCGTTGAAGCACTCACTATTCCTTCTCCTGCTAAGAATCTGTGTTGCTGTGTACAATGGCAAGATCGACTTTTCGAGTTTGGCCAGTCGGGTGTCGAAGCTATCGAGGATGGCTGGCCACGTAAGTTTACTGCATTCCAATGTTGGATGTTTGGCATACTGATCATCCTCTTCGAAATCTGTCTCGTTTTGTTGAGATTCTGTTGTAACTGCACGAATATTTAATTATCGGCAGAATTATGAGTCGTCGTATCTCTAAATGAACCTCACCAGCTCTATTTCAGCGGTTTCGTCGTCCATGGTAAACTCCTTGGGGTATGATGATCTTAAAACAGAAGGAAGCGTTAACAGAAAAACATTTCAAGGTTGAGAGGAAGTGACAGAGTTGGCGGAGCTTGAACCGAAGTTGCAACAAGTGGCTGTTCAACAAAATTCAGACACTGAAGGGTTTACAATGAGTACACGATCTTTGCCTAAGATTCCAAAAGATGATGAGATGAATAATTAAATACAATGACAAAGTAATAAGTAATACAAAACATCTAATTGTACAAGAAAGCAACGTATATCAGGGCACACAGAAAGCTTTTTTACTCGTCTTCATCGCTGTCCATATCTTCGTCACTATCGCTGTCCTCTCCTTCCGCAACCTCAATAGAATCGAGAGCAATATCATGGTCGGCGCCAACATATGAATCGCAAATCACATAAAGCTTGAGCGAGTGTGTGCCCTTGGGAAGTGAAAACTCCAGTTTAACTGCGAGGCTTTTGGTGACGGTAACACGTTTGATGACGAGGAGCTGCCGGCTAGAAGCGTCGCCGACGACGAGCCACCAGTTGGCCAGTTTTTTAAGTGGGTAGAACGGAGCGACAACGGTTTGGTCTCCTTGATCTTCTTCATCGACGTCACGTGCGAGGGCGACCTTGAGGATGATGGGTGCTCCTGCAGTATATTCTCCTTTGACGAGTTCATGCGTTACGTCCAGAGTAGGGTATCCGTTGACAAAAGTAGCCACATCACGCCTAAGAGAATTGTCAGCGACAGTCGTTATATCAGTAGAACTGAGAGTTACATTTGGACCGGAGTCATCTTCAACAGGTCGTTTCGTTGATCATCTTCCATTTCCATAACGTCATATACCGATTCGATACCCGCATCCTTGCATCTTTTAATGACCTAGTAGAAAGTTGGAATCAGGACAATTGAAAAGTCAACTCATGAAATACTTACATCAGGTTCGAAATGAGGAATCTGTTTGAGTGGCGAATCCGTCTCCCACATAGCCTGAACACACATCTGTGACAAATCCATGGCACCAAGGGCGTTCAACCAAGCATTTGAGGACATCACGTCCACGCAAGCCGACAGCAAATTGAGGACCTTCTCGAGCACGAGGACCTGGTCAGCAGCAAGATCTGGAGGGAGCTGGAGTCGAGAGAAGTGGGCTTGGAGAAGCAGGAACGTTTTAAAGTGCGGAGCTTCGAAATCGACCTGATCCAACTTGACGGGAACGCGGTCATAAATGCGACGAAGGAGAGCATCTTCGTGTCGCCGAATGGGAATGGTCTCGAATTCGGCAGAGGATGAGACAACCTCCAACAGACCCTTGAGCTTCGTTCGCTCCTTGAGTGAGAGCGTGTACACCTCGACAGTAACATCTAAGGACAGTAAAGTTAGAAAAATTTCGATTAACTCCTGAAATAACACATACAAGAGATGTTGTAGTAGGCAGCAATCATGCCTAGGTTTAGCGCCGATACATCCATTTCATCCTCTGTAAAGGAAACCTTAAAAAGGTATCCCAAACGAAGATATAAGGGTCCATACCTATCGCGATGCATTTCGAATTAACGAGGTCATTAAGAGTTGTCTCGACCAATTCCGAAAGATGGTCGGAAACGTGTTGATGGCTCGTGTTGTGGAGATTGTAGTAATTTGGATTTTCAAGCATTCGCTTGTAGAAGTACGTCCAGGTGAGTACATCCTATAATGAAATTTTAGAAAAGACGAAAAAAGGTCGAAACCGAAGGTAACACACCATAGCATCCTGCTTGTTTTCGATCGTCTTGACCGCGATCTCCGCCAAGAAATAATCGTGCATCAAATGCGTTGGCAGGTGCGATTCGATAGGCAGACCCTCCGAGAGGAACTTCTTGTAGAAGTCCTTGCGAGTTTGCTGACACATCAGGACGCATCTGCTGTTCTCGTCCTCCAGTGGGCGACACGCCTTGCCCATCATCTGCAAAACATCCATCACAGGGTAGTCAATATACCGATGTTCTTTGCCCTCATAAAACTGGACGCCCATGATGATAACCATATGGCTGGCTACAGGCAAACTCCAAGCCGTATCCTGTCAAAGATGATTAGCCAAAAGAATGCGCTAGTAAACAAACAACAGCTTACCTTGGATGCGACCAAAACTTGGATAGCGCCCGACTCGAAGAGCCGCTGTACGATACGTTTGTCTTGTTTGTCGAGGGCTTCGTGGTAATACCCAACACCGTGCTTTAGAGTCTCGACAAGACCTTTATCATTGATATGGTCAAGGTGAGGTTGGAGATCTTCTAACTCGATGTTGAGGAATAGATCGGGCTTTTCATCCGCGGCACAGTGTGTCAGGAGATCGTCGACAGTCAGCCGACATTGTCTCCTCGAAGGCACAAAAATAACGACAGGCTTTGTAGGCGAGTGCTCCTTGATGGCAAGATAAGCGGGTTTGGACATGGCGATCATAAGCGAAGGGAAGTGGTTGATGGTAAAGGATTGGATGTGTATGGCCATGTCCAGTGGTCGAGCGCTGAAGAATTCAAATACAATAAATAAAAAAACTAGAGACATGGGATACTATTGACAAACCTTGGTGAAAAGTTGAAGATTGTGTGCTCCGAAGCACCCATCCACTTTCCGAGGTCCTCGGCATTTGCGAGAGAGACACCACACGCGACAATACGTGTCTTGTTCCCGGTCTGGCGCTCGACATATCGCGTTCGTGAGATGACAACCTCGTAAGTCGGCCCAACTTCACCGCCAACCATCTGAACCTCGTCAGCGATCAGGAGGCCAAGGGTTTGGACGTTTTTGCGTTGTCGCCACCTTCGAGAAATAACATCCCACTGCACATGAAAAAGTATCCAAATCAGTAACAAAGACGTAATGATCATAGTGAAATTCGTACCTGGGTCGGCGTGCACACGAGGACATCTCCTTTTTCCAAGAGCCTCAAATCCGCACTCGTTTCTCCCGTCAAGCTCAAGATCTCCTTGCCGCCCTGTACGCTTCCAAACTTCGTCTTCCATTCCTTCACCCTCAGATCCACCATCTCCTGATATGGCTCGATGCAAACCGCCCTCAGCGATTCGCTTTTGCTCCATAGCCGCATCAATGCAAACTCCGCGCAGATCGTCTTCCCGCTGCCCGTTGGGGCGCCAATGAAGACATTTTCATCCGAGGTGTACAAGGCTTGGAACACCTGAGTCTGGATTTTGTTGAAAGTTTGTATTGAATTGGCGTAAATCGCCTCGAACTCCTTGTTATGCAACGCAGAGAGGGGAAGAGCCTGTAGGTCGAGAAGAGGTGTCGGCTTCGGGAACTTTTTAGGGAGGATTAGGTGCTTGAACGAGATGGGCAGACGTGTCTCAGCGTGCAGCCAACGATCTGAGATGACAGAGATGTAGTAGTTCGGAGGGACGGGCTCAAACATAGGCACCGTCAGCGTGACGTTGTGCTCGTCTTCGGCGTATCGTTGACGCAACACGAAGTTGTCATGGAATAAAATGACCTCGCTGTCGACATCTTCGACAAGGATGAGGAAGTTTTCCGCCGTGCCGTGGGTCTTCTCGTCCCACCGGAAGTCAGGAACGATGGAAAGGTCGATGCGAAGCAGAGATCGGGTGATTGGTTGAACTTGAGCTTGCAATCTATATAATATGTTCACAACTATAACGTGATCGATTTCAGATGGAAAACTTACTGAAGTTTGGGGAAATTATGCACAAGGCGGTGCACAAGGCGACCAGCATTAGGAATCCCAATAAGTTCTCCGATCTCGGGGGGTGTCAGATCGAAATAGCGATACCAGGGCTATGACATGGATTAATGATAAAAAACGTGAGGAGAAATAAGGACGGCTCACGAATTGTTTTCCCTCCGCTTTGCGAATCACATCTGTTGGCACACCCTTGAATTGACGAAGAGGCGTCATAGAAGCCCACCTATCAAAAAAGAATGATCAGCAATGAAGAACGCGAATTAAAGAAAAAATGACCAACATTCGCTTCTCCGCCATTTTGCACAAGTCAAGTGCCGCCTTCGCAGGAACTGCCCATCCTCGCTTCAAGCAAATCTCGAACATGGCACGTAGAATCCTGGATAAGCATACGACTGGTCAAAAAAATCGAAAACCATACTGATTGCTAAAAGCACATACCGTCCGGCAGACTGCTGCACGAAGACCATATCGGCGACAAGAACGAAACCTAAACGTGCATGACCATGGTTAGAGTCCAAAGGTAAAGTCCAAACAAGGAAGGCCGCACCATCGAGCTTGAGTTGCGAGATATACGCTTGTAGCAATACATTGATCTTCGCAGCAGGTTCTTCGACGCTCTCTTTGACAGGTATCGGGACGCGCTCGAGCAGCTTCGTAAGCTCCAGCTTCTCCTCCTGACGAACCTATGGAAAAAAAGATAATGTTAAATTGCTGCAAAAAAAAAATTAATGTAAACGCAAGACACCTACAGGCAATAACTTGAACTCGTTGCTCAAGGCAAATACCCTGAATAGCTCAATCATCGACATCGTCGGCCTCAGGTGCTGGTTATATACCATCATCGAGTTGTACGTCACATAATAATATGACGCGATTCGTCCCAATTCCGTGCTCGTAAAGCGCCCTGATTGGCGGTCGTATTTGATGAGCTGGCATTTCTCTAGGAGAACGGCAGCGGAGTGGGCGATGTCGGCACGTTTCTGGATTAGCCCAAGATCGTCTTCCTGATAGTCAGCGCCAACACCGTATAGGGCGGGTGATTTGAGCATGCGAACGTAACTGGAAAAAAAGTATAATTCGTAAACAGAATAAAGGGCAACCGGAACCCAATTTGCGTGGAAGGGCGGAGAAAGAAGAAAAGAACGGAAAATACTTACAGGTACGTATAGCCAAGCCATTGCACCGCCTCGTCCCTATTCCTCACACTACCCAACACAATCTCCGCATTCAAATTATCCGCCAACCGGCTCACGAACTGACTCTCAATGGGCAGCTGCTGGTTCAGGAGACTCAGATAATACTGGAGCTCGGAATGATTGGTGATAATGATGCCCTCGCCGTAGGTGTCATATTGTGGCCGACCGGCACGACCGAGCATCTGCAGGACGTCTTGGCTAGAAAGCTCCACCCATTTCCCTTTTTCTGGGTTGTAAATCTGAGTACCCTTGATAATGACCGTATGGGCAGGCAAGTTGACACCCCAGGCTAGTGTCGCAGTGCAAACGAGAACTTGCACGGAACCGTCGGCGAAAAGATCCTCCACGGTACCTCGGTCCTCCCTCGTCATTCCCGCGTGATGGATAGCGAAGCCGAACGGAAGTAGGTCGCGTAAGTTCGAATCTTTGACCTGTGCGGCCTCGGACACCAGGATCTCTCGAACAGCCCCATCAGGTTTGACGAACTGCGTGATGGTCTCCTTCTCGATCGCCATATCCCTGAGGTACCTCGCCGTTTTTGCAGTCTCCTTCCGCGAATGCACGAACACCAGTGTTTGGTTCTTGCCCGCCTGATCAAGGACCTTTTCGTAGCAGACCTCGTTGGTGATCTGGTAACGCTTGATGGCCTTTTTCTCCGTGACACCAATAAATTGTTGTTGAAGGGCACAAGGACGGTAGGAAGCGTCAAAATAAAACAGCCCCTTCTTCTCGTCCACGCGAAGGAATGATGCGACGTCCTGGTAATTTGGTAGTGTCGCCGAAAGTCCTACGAGCCGCACATACTCGTTGGTCTGCTCCATTCTACGAATCGTCCTCGCAATGATAGCCTCGACTACAGGGCCACGCTCATCGTGTAGCAAATGGATCTCGTCGATGATGATGAGGCGTACAAGATTTGTGTAACTGGTGTCGGTTTGCTTGCGCGTAATGACATCCCATTTCTCCGGAGTGGTAACGATGATCTGGGTTTCGGCAATTTGCTGCTTCGTCATTTGGGCATCACCGGTGAGTTCGCCAACTTTGACGGAGAAAATCTTTAAGCGTTCGGAAAAATTGCCGACCATCTCTTGTACGAGCGCTTTCATTGGCGCGATGTAGACGCATTTAAACGCATCGAGGTCGAAGGTGTTGGTCTCGGGGTCGTGATGCTTCGATAACTCGTTGAGGATGGTCAACATGGCCACATTTGTCTAAATAATAAGTTAAATAAATAGTTAAGTTTACAAGAAGGAAAAATATACCTTTCCGGCTCCTGTAGGGGCGCACAACAAGATAGGCTCGTCGGTTCCAAAGGCTATGGGGTACAGCTTGCTTTGCACTCGATTGAGAGTTTTGACCGTAAAGGCATCCTGTGCCCATTTGGGAAGTGTTGTAATGGGGACAAGTTCGCCATCGGTGACCGGCTTTTGCTTTGGCGCAGGAACATGAATTTCCTCGTAGCCCTTCTTCGCTCGTTTGAATGAGCCGTCAGGGAGTTTGCACTTCTTGTTCGACATTAAATGACCCCCTTGAGAAAAAGCCATGCTCTCTAGGTCGACAGTACGCTTGGGCTGGAGTGTGGAGCCCGGCGCGAGAGTGGCAGTTTTGGGGACGACAGCAGGTTTGTCCACGTCCATGGCGTTGACGTTCGTCGAAGATTTAGCCTGGCGGTCCCCAGCTAATTCGCGGAGTATCCAGCCCAGCCCTTTCTCGCGCATGGCCACCTCAACATTGACACGTTCGTCCGCGTCACTACGCATAAGTTTTGTACACCATACGATAACGTCGCGGTTTTTGAGGACTTTGGCGGTGATGTGGAAGCTTTGGTAGTCGAACAGTTCCATGAGCTGATTTTCACAATCACGGGCACTGGATTCGGAACCAAGGATGCTGAGGACGGAGGCAGCCTTGTCGGCGGCGGTGACTGGGTCGGGATAGACCTCGGAAATCTGGCGCTGCACCCAAAAGCCGTCGATGGAATGGGGGGAAACGATATCCTTTTCAGATTTGACTTTCGTGTCGCGTGAAGCATCGCCGCCGATGACGAGGTCGTCGTCTTGGTCTTCTTCGCCCATTTCCCGGTCTTCGTCTTCCTGCCTCTCGTCTTCCTCGTCTTCTTCGTCCGAGTCCTCCTTAATCTCGAAACCCTCCTCATCCTCTTCCTCTTGCTCCTCCTCGTCAAAAACGACCGCAACTCCACCCTCCTCGTCAATCTCCGCCTCCTTGTCAGGATCACCCATGGTTTCGTCATCGGCATTGTAGTCGGTAATTTTCTTGGACAAGCTGACAAGCTGGGAGAATTGTTCATTTGGAATAGCACCAAGAACCGTCTCGATTTCCTTCTTCTTGTCAAAGTCTTTCAGAGTGTCGGTTTTTAGCACTTCGAGAACAGTGTCGGCGGCGCTCCGAACGATATCCTGGGCTTGGTCACCAATGGCAGAATGAACCGCCGCTAGTATAAGCTCGTACACCTGGCGTGTTTCAGCGGTGCGTGGTCGGTAAGTGAGACCCTCGACGTCCTGAGTGGCCTCAATAATGTCGGCGTATCCGAAGCCTGTGGCCTCAGCCTTGCGCTTCGCAGAGGCTTTTTCGGTGGGTTCGGCGCCTTCAACGGCCTTTTTCTTCTTCTTCTCCAGATCTCTGGGTGCTTGTCGTTGCACCCTCGACCCCATATCCTTCACGTCGATCCGTCCTGCAAGAGAAACCGGCGCACCATCGGGCTCCTTGTCTCGCCTTGGAAGTGCCGAACGGTCTGTGGTAAGGACCAAAGACGATATGGCACTATAGTTGTATCCAGAAAGGTCTGCTTTTCCAGATCTGCCAGCCATAGTGGTCGTAAAAGAAAGAAAAAAGTTGGAGGTTGGAATTTTAGGCGCGTCACAAAGTGATTGATTACATAATCTTGTTGGGATAAATATTATTCAATTTATTGTTTTCCCAATCGAACCAAAATCGACCCATAAAATTCCTGGAATACAGAGGCTACTAACAATGATATTCGTTGAAGGTTCGACAATACAAGTTTGGCTAATCAAAGCACATGCTTCAAGTCACCGTATCCATGGAATTGTTACGTGTTACCGCCTGAATCCTTTTCATATTCTGGGTAGAGTCCCAGTGTTAGGGGTCAACAAATGGTTCACGTAGCCCTCCTCCAGCCTACTCGTTTTTATCTGTCGCCTAGTGGAAGGATTTAGCATGCTTTGTCCAATGCGGCTCCCTTGGCAAAGATATCGCCTGCCGCGGATCCACGCGAGCAAGACCGCATATTCACCCTTGTAGATCATGATCACCTCAAAAAACGTCGCACATAGGCTATAGAATTTGAATGCCCAACAATGGTTTCGCATAGCGCGGATGAGTACTCTTGGAGGTTTTCTTGGCCTTGCGTGCCTGCTGTACCAGTTCAGGATCAATGCTAAGGTTGGAGGGAGCCTTAGCCCGAGCGGTCAATTATTTTAGGATCTGCACAAATGCCTCGGCGAGATGCCGTGGGCGCGGCTCAGTCTCAGTCGCCAAACTGTTCGTGCTCCGGTTGGACACCCAGATCCATAACGATAGTAATATACTGCCGCTCGTTATAACGAGTAGAGTCAGGACGGCCACCGG
>Ga0307509_10006288_pt1 | contig 16047 bp, 10 predicted proteins | sample 10_EM_MG_FD_202245 | JGI IMG/M metagenome (GOLD analysis project Ga0307509, IMG submission 202245) | Populus trichocarpa ectomycorrhiza microbial communities from riparian zone in the Pacific Northwest, United States - 10_EM | ecosystem: Host-associated > Plants > Roots > Unclassified | place...
GATGACCCATACATCAACTGGAGTTTGATAATTTTGCCCCCCATCCCTCACATGCCTCATGAGGTATAGGGGGCAAATGTGTACTTTTGCTGATGTACTGGAAAGTAGAGAATATATAAGATTGAACAAGTAGGAAACTGGTATAATGTTGTCGATATGGAAGGGGTTAATCTGTGATAAACACAAGGCAAGAGGATATGAAGTGACAATCAGTGAAATGTAATTCAGCAAATGGAGAAAAGAGTAAATATGGAACAAGGTAAAAGAGATGTTGTTGATTGGGTTGTTTTCCTCAATGTGGTTGCTGGTAACTAAACTAGAGAACATGGAATGCAGCTAATAAGATTTAAGTGTATTGGCTAAGTCAACTACGAACAGAGGTTGATTGTGAGTCCCAACTGAGATAAATGACTGCTTTCGCAGCCCTATCTAGGTCCTAGGGCATATAAATAGAGTACAATACTTCTAACAAAGATTATGTGAAACAGTAACATCTGCCAGTTTTGAATGGAAATGAATCTAGTGGTCAGATCACTGATTATAAGAAAGTCAAGGGTGGAGAAGGGTAGAAGAGTCCACCTTGGTTGGGGCTCCAGGAGAATAGAGCAAGTGGTAAGGAGGGTGGATAGTATTGTGTGGTTCTTGGAATATTGGGTATAGGGTATATGTTGCAAGCCTATACTGTGAAGTGTAAGATAACTTATTTTCAATCATAGAATTAGAAGTAAAATGAATTGCTCATAAGGGCTGATTTTAAATGAGTGGTAGAATATCATACTAGTAAATCTTTGGCAACCAAGCAAGAGGGATTGAGTTCCAAGAATTGAAAATTCAATAGAAAATACAGTGATAAGGGGTAGTATAATGCTGAGAGAATATACCTCAGAGAGGCTGAGATTGGCAGATCATAATAAGACATATTGATTATTCAGCTAACCTACTCGGCTAAGCTCATTGGGCTTTAGAGAATAAGGTTGGTTTCAGACAACTCATAGAGTATGTAACAAATCTTTGTGGTATCTTAATATTACAGCTACCTAATAGAGATGGTACAAGGGTTTCACTATTCTGACTCTTCTAGATGAGAACTCGATCCAGAGCAGGGCAATAGGTGAAATTCCATTTTAATAATAAGATAAGTGTGTTTTTAGAAGAAGCAGTATGATGACTTCTTTCATTGAAACAGGAAAACTAAGGTAAAGGCATTCACATCAGCAGATGCCTTCTTAAAATTAATATTCCTTTGTATGTTCCATATCAAATGGCCTTCTCAACTCCAATAAAACACTTGAGTATCAAAAGCATTTCGTAAATCATAATTTAATATGTAAAGGCTATATCTATAACATCCATGATGTTGGCTACACCACCAGCTATTGAAACCACAATATCACAAGAAATGATCTTGAGAGTAACCTGTGCCTCTTGTCCCCTTTACGGGTTCTTTGACATGTTGGTTTGATACAGATGCCTTTTCCTCTGCTCTGCTCCTGGGGGGGATGCTATTCCCTCTTTGGCGGTTCTGGACTGTTCCTGTCCTTGAAGCAAGATTGTATTGATGTCTCTTCGCGTTATCTCTGACTTGCTTCACACTTCGCCTAGCATTTTCCTGGGAGGCAAGCCTCCTCCGATCCTGAATACAGGGTGGCTATCTTGGGACTATGGGTGAAGTAGTTGCCCTAGTGGACTGAGTGCTGATATTGCACTTTTCCTTTGACAATTCAATGTGTCTAGTCAGAGTTCAAAAAACTAGTACCCTCTCTCTGTCCTCCATGATGTTCGTACTTCTTGCTTCTTGGCAAAGCTTCCTCCTCATGCCTCCTACATTCTGAATCTGGCTGTATACTACTCGAATATCCCCTTGCTGTCACATTTACTGCTGAGTGGCTTGACTGGGTGGGTGGCTTCTTCCACCTACCTCTATCTGCTTGCTCAATTTACTCAATAGTCACAACCTTGGTTAGCATTAGCGAAAGTTCCTACTTTTCCCCTTATACCTCAGAAGGCATGTGAGGGATAGAGGCCAAATTACAAAACTTGAGTTGATGTACAGGTACTTTACACCCTGATAACGCTCAATCAAATCATGTGTTATGGGGTCAATCTTTGTTTATCATAATCTGGGTTTGATGTATATTCCTCAGGACAGGCTTTGTTCCGTTTGGGCCTTTACACGGTTCTTTTGAGCTCTGACCATGCCACCCGAATTTATCCAACCTTAGTACCAATTCCTGAAATTGTTCCCTTATGGACTTTTGCCCCAAAACTGATTTATGCTTTACAGTGGCCCAAATGAGCCATCAACCTTACCATTACTACTACCATTTGTCCATCTAATACCACTGCCTATTTACTCATATTAACAAACCCTTCATGCCTTCCAACATCCCAAAAGTGCTGTCCCCTCTCATGTTCCTTGTTCTATTGATTCTCCAGTATTTCTCTAGTTCCTTCTCCCCATCACCCTCTGAATTATTTCTACCCGACACCTTTCTTCTTGTATCCATTTCAATACCAATGATATTTGTCTCTTTCACGGTGTGGCCAATTTACTTCTGAATGATGCTTGCAATTCTTCCCGTTCCCCTCCTTCTCTCATCTCCTGCAAAGCTCTGTCAAATCAGCATTATTTGGTAACATTATTGGGCATTGAAATCACTTCGTCGCATCTACCCCATTCTGCCAAGATCTGTCTTGGCTCTTCCACATCACTCCTACTTTCTTCAATGCTCTTGTGATCTGTAACATGGCTTAATTTGACCTTCTAGGGCACATTGGATTCACAAACTATGTTCAAGTCGAACTCAAAAGTAGTGTTCGTTACGGGGCGGGGCGGGGCGGGTTTTCATTCGCCAGACCCCGCCCTTACACGGGGCCGGGGGGGTTATGTTTCGGGTAATCCCCGCCCGGCCCCCGTGAGGGGCCCACCCGCACTCATTCCCTGGACGGGGCCCCGTTTGTTACCCCCTATTTTTAACGGGGACCCGTCTGGGGTATGGGTGGGGCGGGGGCCTGAGCGGGGACAGGGGCAGGGAATGCCGAAAAAGACAGCCCGCCCCAGGCCGTTGAGTGGGGCGGGGCGGGGAAAAGGGCCGGGGGCCCGCGTTTTTCGGGGCCCCGTCCGCCCTGTAACGAACTCTACTCAAAAGAGTATATTATATTTACAATAAATCAATACTCTCAAATTATTTGATCCATATTTTATTTAAATACTACATCAATGTCAAACAGGACATCATTCGTCGTGATCCCTCCCCTCTGTGAGTCTGTCGACCACTTCACCGGTTTCAGGATCTGAATCAGTATCTTCCACCTATTTCACCACATCCCCTGAGACTAGCAAATCCGATATCCTACGGCTTCTTGATCCACCAGTGCAAAGCAAGACTCCTTATCAGGAATCAATTCCCACACCAGCATCATTGCCTCAATGGGTTTTTGGGTATGATCAATAAGTTTATTTCTCACCTATGGAGGTAACCCTTGCCAAGTTGGATACAGTGCAAGAGCAACATCTAAAGTGGCTGTTAGTATGCTTCTCTTTAGAATGGCAGGTTTGGGACTCTAGGGATTAGTTACTAACTAGTCTGTGTTACAGGACAGGGCCGGCGGGTTTTCACGGGCGAGAGCTGTGATTACAAGGGGGTAGGGGCCGTATTTTGTGGGTAATCCCCACCCCACCCCTGTCCAGGACACACCAGCACGCATTCCCTGCACTGGCCTAGTGTTCGTTACAGGTCGGGGCACTGCGGGTTGTGACTCGCCAGACGCTGCTCTTGCACGGAGCCAGGGGAGTATGTTTCGGGTCATCCACACCCCACCCCCGTCCGGGGCCCACCTCCACTCATTCACTAAACGGGACTCCGTTTGCGACCACCTATTTTTAACGCGGACCCGTCTGGGGTATGGGTGAGGTGGGGGCCTGAGCCGGAACAGGGGCAGGGAATGCTGAAAAAGACCGCCTGCCCCAGGCGGTTGAGTGGGGTGGGGGGGCAACAGGGCCGGGGGCACGGGTTTTTCGGGGCCCCGTCGGTCCTGTAAGGAACTCTAGACTGGGCCTGGTTTGTTAGCAACAATTTTAAACCCGGACGCTTGGGGAGTATGGGTGCGGCAGGCGCCTGAGCTGGGACAGGGGTAGGGCATGCGGCAAAGCACAGCCCACCCTGGGCCTTGAGTGGGATTGGCCGGGGAAAAGGGGCAGGGCCCGCATTTTGCTGCACTCTGGGTCCCGCTCAATGAGGAACTCTATTAGTAACTTTGGGCAATTAGAACTGAGAAACCTGGAGGTTGAATAAATGATCCAGAACTATAAGCTTTCTACAAATGATACATGCAGGCCATGGTATGGCATATTAGGAGGTCCTTAGTATGATTCAGGAACCATTTATCAGTCCTTTCCTGCATTTTCCCACCCCTAAACCAGTTATAGAACAAGAAGTTTGCTATCTCTAGGGCAGCAAATCACAAGACACATTCCTTGAAGAATAATCCTTTAGACCCCTTATTGGGGACAATATGAGAAGAGAACTAACCTCTTGTTTCCTTGGATCGCATGTATCGCAATTGTTTTCCAGCAATTATGTAATCTATGCCTTTATATCAGTTGCTGGTTTATGTGATAATGCATAAAGGTCCTGAATAATGTTTCTGGTTTCAGAAACTGGATCAGACCTGGCACTAGACTGCCTGGATTTCAACTGAATGAATTTAATTGACTGTGCTAAGTCTCAGATTAGACGTATCTCGTTATTTAAATGACTTACAAAGGTCATTGCTGGCCTTCCGAGTCTCATCTTCATATTCCTCCAACCTAGCTTGGTAGCTGCCTTTTAAATAAGTCAGAATGATGGTAGGATCTGGTTCTGTTGGTAGCCCTGGAGCTGAACCTTTAAGACTTTATTGAGTTGGTTGAGTATCACTCGTCATGCGATTAATTATGAAGCAATAGCCGAAGGTATGATATGATATGACAAAGAGGAAAAAAATAAAGGCGCTAAACTCGAAAGAGGGTAGGGGGCTGGAATACCCTTAAAGCAATATGTTCTCAACGCTAATCTCCGAGCCTATAAGCACCTATCAGGCATGATAAGCTTTCGTAGGCCGATCGAATTCGGCCTAAATCGGCCTGGCCCGTTGGGAACACTGTCTGCGGGGATCTGCGGGGATCTGTCGGGACCTGCCGGTATTTGTGGGGATCTGTGGGGATCTGTGGGGATCTCTCTGGTCTCACTCTGAGACATTCTGAAAACTGGTTGTGGAGCCCACCGTCTTCCCCGTCCTAAGGCCATTAGCCCCAGGCAAAATTCTCTCCAGGACTGGCCGGACTATGATTCGTAGTCCGTCCTGGTCCTACTCTCAGGAAGGACGGACTGCCCCGTTGCGAACACTGCATTCATTACTTCCACGCAAGGGCTTTGTGTTGGTAGTATGAAAAGGATTTTGGGTTTTGTGAAGCCTTCATCTGTGAGCTCTATTTCCTCGTCCGTAGCCTTTGCTAGGGGGGCATTTTTCTTTAGGACTCGGTCACGGGTCCTGAGTTTGGATTGTTATGAAGATGATCTAGAACTTGGGTGGGAACATACTTTAGAACATGATTTAGCGCATGCAAGGAATACATCCTCCGTAATTCTTCCGCATTGCCTAGTGTTCGTTCACCAGATAAAACCTCCCCATAATTGAAGAAAAGCTCCCCTAATGACATCTGTAGCGGTGTCAGCTCTTCAGCGGCCAGCTCCTTCTTGAAATTCACGTCTTTTAGGCCTTCAATCCTTCTTCCACCTGTGGTTTGCTCCGAGCCTCCGGGAATAGATAAGTAGGCACTCCCAAGTAGTCTAGATTAAGGCAGCTTAGTATCCTTCCATTCGCCTTTTGAAGTGGAGGAGATGGAAGCCAATCTAGCTGGTGAAGGACTAGCAAAAAGCGGTTCAAATGGGTCGGATTGATCCTCGTTATCTGAGCCTAAGTCTATGACCTCCCCCTCGGGCTCTTTCTCTTCCTCAGGCTCATTTGCTAAATCTTCACCATCTTCCAAGATGATCCCATCCTCTACGGTTTGTGTGTGATCAAGTTTTCAGCGTTTAGGATTACATTGGTTATACTAATTTCTCGCTACCGGAGATTGTACTATGTCATCTTCCGATTGCGATTCGGGGTAGTCGCTACATAAGTCTTCCTCACAGCCTTTGCAACCGCGCAGTTCAGGATCTTCAGAAGTTTCGGGACTAGAATCGGCAACTTCAGCCTCCGGTATTTTATTGCGCAATTGTCAGAGCGGTCCCCAATGGTAAAGAGGGGTCGGGCGATCATATATTAGAGCTGATGGATAGGAAAAACGTACTTCTTTGGTCGATTTTCAGTTCTAATCGAGGTTCTTCCTTGATCTCTCCCTCCTCGACCACCTCGACCACCTCGACCACCTCTACCGCCTGTGCCTCCTCGGCTTCCTCCTCTTGTTTGAATCTCCCCTCCGCCTCTACCGTGCCTTCTGGATCCGGGCGGCATGTAAAAATTCTGTTGATGTTTTTACAGGATCGTTTGTTAGTAACCTTGTAGGAATTGAACGAGTAAGTTCTGTAGGTCTCTAATATCAAAAGTCAAGTTCCCTTAAGGGTTGTAAGAGCGGGTAACTGGGGAGTAAGGCTTGCCCTGCCAAGCCAACCCAGCTTCCCCACAATAGACGCGGAAGAAAAAAAGAGTTGAGGCTCTGAAAATTGCCCCACCATCAGTCAATTTCGTCGAAGCCAGCCAACCTACCCCGCAGCCACCCCCCGTCCATAATTGCTACTCACTAATCGGCTTTGCCCAGCATTGCCGACAAAGATTCATACATCCATCTCGCTCGACCGCTTCCTATCGCCAGTGTTCTACCGGCCCAGGCCACTACCTCGCCTTTGAGTGTTGTTATTGATGCCTATCTTGGACCACTCGTTAAGGAGGAATGTCGATCGGGAGAGAGTTATTGGAACGCTTTTGGGTGTGAGGAATGAGGATGGGGCAGAAGTTGAGATTAGAAATTGTTTTACGGTCGGGCATAACGAGATTCAAGAACAGGTAGGTCTCCGGAAATCGACATTTTATGGAATTTAAACTGATGGATGATGTGGTGAAGGTTGAGGTAGATATGGACTACTACAAGACCGTGTTAGGGGCCCATCTGAAGGCGAATCCCAAGGAGGTCCTCGTTGGAGGGTATATTTGAACAGGATAGATGCTCCTAGGTGTTAGGTGCCTTTCGATATAGCTAATTAATATACTCAGGTACGCGACCTCACCAGAGCCCAATCCTTTAAGCGCTCTTATCCAGAATCTTTATGCCTCTAATGGTGATGACACCTTCCCCCACCCCGCCGTTCATCTTACCATGTCTACCGTCCCCGGTCAGGACATCGCTATTAGGACTTATATATCGTCCGCTCCCGGTGTTCATCCACGCACTTGAGAAGGCGCTTGAGGAGGTTCTGGAAATGTTGGATAGAGTTAGTGAATATGTGGCTAGAGTCATTGTATGCTTCCCGCCCTTAGGGTAGAAGTGAGAGGAGATGCTGACATTTGCACTAGGCTGGCAACACCCAGGCCTCGGTTGCTAGTGGGAAGTTCTTGATGAACGCGCTTGGTTTGGCACCCGCCGACGTCGAGAGAATATTCAACACTCATATCCAGGACGTCGTACTCGTGGCATACTTGGCAAACACTATCGGAACCCAGATCGATCTATCCAACAGGTTGGCGAGCGCCAACTTCGGAGCCACTACCCCCACTCCAGCCGCGGCTGCTACAAACACTACTACCACGAGCGCCACTCCTGCAGCTGGCGGAAAATATTCAATAAATCAATATAAAAATGTGTTTCTTTACAGCAAAAAAAAAGAAGTATATCTTCCTCCCGATTGTAGGGTTATACACCATCTCCAGTTTACCTCCCTTCTGTTTTCATCCATGTTGAAAATGGGGGCTTTGGCAGGGGGACGGCTGGTGGGTAATGATACTGGCGTTGAGTCTTGTATTTACTTGGTGATTCAGGGCCTCATGTGAATTTTCAGATAATTGTTGAAACGACTGTTGCTGTATTGATAGAGAGAGAGAGAAACGTGGGGGGTGACCCCGGCTATGTAACAAGAAAAGATGCAGTCACGATTTCCCCAGTTCACAGAGCCTCACTCGCTCCCGCATCACCGCCACATCGCCGCCGCATTATCAGCTGACCTGCTACCATCCTGCAGGCAACCTGCCAGATATGGAAGGACGCTCCAACAATACCGGTAATTATTTTACTGTGATCGGATCGAAAACCTTTGGTGGATAAGAGATCGGGAAACGAGGCTCTTTTTATCACTGGCTCACGTCAAACCCTACGGGTTATAGCGTCACTAGGGAAAGTGAAGGGTGCAACGAAAAGAAAATAATCATAAATCAATAGAGTGCCCACCCCCTCCAACCTTGACCGAAACCAATTTTTGCAAAGCCAAGTGAATACATGAAGATGATGATATAAAGAGACAATGAAAAAACCCTGAGAAGAAATAAAGAAATCTGAAACCCAGTATCCATCAGAACCTCTCGCACTCTTCGTTCGTAAGTCCACTGTCGGAGGCGTTGGGGGAATGTCGCTGCCCTTGTTGCTTGGGATCGTTGCCACCGATATATCCCAAGGTGACAATGAGGGCGCCATATAAGTCTCAGGGGTGGTGGGTGGGAAAACAAAGAAGGCGAGCTTGGAGGTCTCCAACTCCCAGGAGTGCGGTGGCCCTATATGGGCTGGAGCTATGGCCCCCGGGGAAGGACGCGTCGACTTAGACTAAGCTGTTTTCTACCACCCCCGAGCAAGACTGTGCGCTTTGCCCCATTGGCAATGGGTTGTTCCAACCCCACATCTATCAAGGCCATGCAACCCTGATTTCCAATCGAAGAAAAAAAAACCTAAAAGGGAACAACAGCTCACGTCCAATTAACCGTGACAATCTGATCTATACCACGGTACACCCTGCATCCAGCATCAGTCCATCATCGATACGGACCTTCACTCATCAATAAGGTGCATCAAGTAAGTTTATAAACCTTAGCTGTATTTCCCGAAAAGAAGAAAAATGGGTACGGGATACGGGGAGGGAGGTGGAGTACTGTTGATTTTCTGTGGTTTTCATACGGGTTTTCTTACTTCCTTCAAACAACTACTACTTTTAGCTGAATAGGATTTTCTTTTCTTTTCGTTCACCTTCTTTTACAGGGTGACCCGTGTATTTTTCTTCTTTTTCTTTTTCTCATGACTTGGGCTTTTTCTAAAATGTAGTACAAAACGGGGGATTCCTATTTATTTTTTCCGTACAGTAAAGAGGATATTTGGTGGGAAGAGGAAGTATCGGGTTTACGTTGGTCTACCGATAAAGCATAGTGGAAGTTTAATTGGCTTACTCATCAATTATGTTATGGAAATCTTGAAACTCAAATATCCAAATTCCCAGGTCCTTTCCTTCTCGATCTTGTACACCGGAGGGCAGAAGTGCATGAGTTTTCGTACAACGCAACCAGCACTCAAAAATATCTCCCTAACACCTGCTAGGTCAAAATTTAACATAATGCCAGCAACAAAACCTACCGACATACCAAAGAAATAACACTGATAAGGTTGCAGAGGCCTTGCATTACCTTGTAAAACTTAGTCTTCTAGGCCAAAAAATGGTGGGAATAGGTGCGAGTCAAGCACCTCAAAGCGAGTCTTCTCCTGAGAGCAGGTTAAGTTACCCATCAAATACTATCAACTCAAATTGAAGTGCTGGACCCCGGGCCCCACAATCTTACCCCGACTTCCATTTTTGCCTGAAAAAATTGCTAGTTCTAAGAGAGAGTTGACTTGAGCATGCAGGGACACTATGTAAGGGGCTCATGGAGGCATGGGGGCGGTGATCGGTCCCCTGTGTACTTTATTCCGGATGTGAGGGTCTTTTTTTTTTCGCTCGTTGCAATGCTGAAAAACTCATGCACTTTTGTCCTCCACTGTAAGTGCAGATGTGACCCGACCGACCTGTTGTACCGGTATTGTGCTCACACTCTTTGAACCTGGGCTCTGGGGTTGAGCCCCCAGTTTTTCCTCATACCCAGTACCGGTATATTGATCGGCAAAATTCATATATCCACGGGGGTCAAAATTACGCGACCTGGGGTAGGTAGCCCGGGTTGCAACTCATGTACCAGTATTGTTCGATGACAGAATTAACCGCGGATCAGGGAACATGAAAAACTCGGGCCATGACAACAGCACTCCCCAACCAACCCTAATATCATTAAAACTAAAAAAAAACAAATTAAAAACTATAAATTCATAGTATCATATCATACCTCCCTGGCAGCGTCGCCGTTTGAGAGTCCAGTTACAAGAATTTGGGGAAGGTGGTAGAAAATTGGGTAAACACTTGTGCACTGTATCAAATAATGACACCGATAGTGCTAGCACACAAATGTTAGAAACAGGCAGTTGGGTAAACGGGCCCTAAAGAGGCCGTTCCCCAATACGAGGACTGCTTTTACCTCGCTTTGATTGTAGACTACATCTCCACTCTGGGCCAGTATATAAACACCCGTCGTACATCTTGAACTCACTTCCCCCTTCACCGGTACAACAACCTTTTCCAACACATCAAGAAGGCATTGATAAGGCATACACGATTATCAATCAAAATGATCACCCTCACCAACGCTGTTGTCAAACAAATGTCCGCTCACAAACTCACAAACAAAGTTGTCATCAATCGCATGGGCCTTGGTATTGGGCTTCATCGCAGATTTCATACAACTCAGGCAAGATATCTCTTCATCGCCAATGCTGGATTACTTCTACTAACTAGCTTGGTCAGAGAAAACCCCTTTACGAAGATATGGCATCCCAGTTTATGGGCAAAAAACCTTGTCATAAGGGAAGAACCTTCCACGACATCTCATCCAAGTTCATGGGCGACAACCTTTACGAGAACGATACGATCAATATGTTGCAAGAGATGTTTTCCAAAATGAATATGGAGTACATGAAGCGCTTTTGTGCTCTGGAAAAGGTATAACCACGGTCAAAAGGGCAGCAAAATAGGTTGTTGAACAATTTTACTAAAATAGATTAGGATAACGCAAAATGCCAGCGGGCTGTCCAAGATCTTGGTTTGTCCTTGACTAGGTTGGAGAGTAAGCTCGATACAGGGCACGCAGAAATGCATGCTAAAAGCCATCGGGCTGTCCAAGATCTTGGTTTGTCCTTGACTAGATTGGAGAACAATCTTGGTTTGTCCATGACTAGGTTGGAGAGTAAGGTCGATACGGGGCAGGCAGAAATGCAAGGTAAAATCTTGAATGGCGTTGGCTTGAGACATTGGGTGGGTTCTGGATTTTTGAGCACACGCAAACCTATAATATCCGATAAGGGCAATGAAAAAACGGATGTAGTGCTCAGGTTTTTTCTTTATATCTTGATCTGTCAGGTATAGTCTGAACCCCCTGTACAATTTACCTTACATATTACTAACATTCCGCAAAGCTGCTCTTTAACCTTGGCCGTTCTTGGGGTACTACGGCTGTGGACAAGACCAAGACCGCGGGTGAAGACAGCAATAGCACTAATGACAACAACCGCCGGGACAAGAAAAAATAATTGTTTTGCCTTTGGGTATCACTTCTTGGAGGGAAAACCTACGAATGTTGTCAGAATTGTTTTATAGCACCCAATAACTTCGTCAACATGTCATGGTAATAATTTAGTTAGTTTCAACAAATTCCCTATTGGATGAATTTGATACATCCGGACTTTGGTCTCTTTTATATGGGAACCAGTTCTTTTCTTTTCTTTTGCGAGGCCCGTGCAGTGCTGGAAGATACGGTACACAAATCTCTCCACAAAAACTTTCCTTGCCCAGTTTGTCACACAAGACATGTGAGTGAGGTCAGAGATCTAATAGCGACATTGTTTGGCAATGGTTCCAGTTTCCCCGCCACTGTTGTGGAGATATCACGAAGCTTCCATATCTTGGATATATATTGAACACTGATGGTTGTTCGATGACAAAATGAACCACGTAACTTATCAGCGAATATGAAAAACTCGGGCCACGACAACAGCACTCCCAATCAACTCTAATATCATGAAAACTAAAAGAACAGATTAAAAAATATAAATTCATAGTAGAGTGCCTAAAAAACTAATATTTGATATAGAGAAATTTCATTAGCTGGTATTGAAAGTGCAGGGTGATGTGGGGCGTTGCGTTGCTATCAATCGTCGTTCCGCGGTTAATTTTGTCCACACACCATACGGATGGCGGGTTGGAACAACCAATTGCCAATTGGGCAAAGGATGGGGATGATCACTGGAACAGACTAGAAGTGTCTCGGAGGCCGATGGAAAAAGGTATTACCGAGCTCATAGCTTCACCCTGGCGGGTCCGCGAGCTACCTACGATAGTCTACTATCCAATCACTTCCGGTCGAGGCGTTCTTTTGGTGGGAAATCGGAACTTCCGAAGGAAAACAAATTCACTACACTTTCCTCCATGATTCTACAGCCCATGTCAAGCGAGATAAAAATCAAAGAATGAAACGATGAAAATTCTATAGAAAAAGGGGGGAATGAGGATGGTTGCGGATGATTGATGATGGACGATGCTCTCTCCTCCGCTGTTCCTTCTCAAGTATGATACCCCATTTCCTATGAGCTTACAAAACAACAGTACCAAGCCTTCACGATAGTTTTAGTCCATGGCCACCCACATGACTGACAATACCCACCAGTTCTCCACCCCATCGAACGCGGACTCCCATCCAAAAACACGACATTTTCCCAAAACACCAGATCCTCAAACCTCCCTACAGCTCGCCTTTTTTGTCACCCACCCGCCCCTCTCCTATCTCGAAGCGCCCCCATTGTCACCCGGGATATACCGGTGCCAACGACCTCGAGCGGCAAGGGCAGCAATCCACTCACCCCAATGCCTTCCACTGTGGGAAAAGGTCTACACTGACACGGACGAAGGAAAGGCTCAGTTTTTGTATTGCAGGTTCTGGCCCGGAGTTGATTTCTTCTTCCTTTCTCCTTCTCCTTTTCACCGTATGTGGAATATAATGTAGGCTTTCTTGGCTTTGGAAAATTGGCCTGCGGTAGAATACAACGCTACAAACAGGAAAGCCCCAAGAGTGAAGCGATGGGTAAACTCAACGATACCGCACTTTATTCACTTCTGGCTACCCATCCCTCCTACCGTTTTAATGCATCCCCAAACCTCTATTCCTTTTCTACCGCAGAGGATACTCTATAGCGCCCCACGATTCATTAGAGTAACTATCCAGCTCTGCGATACTTTATTACGCCGCAGAGCGGCTGTCGCCGGGTATGTGGAGAAAATGAAATACCCCCGCGAATTACAGCCAGTGAATACATCCTTAGGGCCCGTTTACCAATAGACGGCCGTCAAGCAACCGGAGACGGTGCCGACCGTCAAGGGAGGCTAAACAGCCGAAGAGGGGTAGGGAAAATTGATGGGTCTGTGTTTACCTAATATAGTGTGTAGTAGTTTGAAAAGGCTGATCCACGAACTTGAGGTGTGCAACCAGGTAGCTTTCAATTCTCACAGTGCTCGACAACCGAGATATTGGACTGATCAACAATGCCCTCTTACAATCAAACAATGAGAATTTTGTTATTAAACTTACCCTAAATTATCAGAGAAGGAATTGGTGATTGTGCAAGGGAAATAAAGCGTATTCATAGCTTCTCTTGTTATTGTGGGCATGACCGGTTGGTGGCATTTTTGGGGTACCAGTAGACGGCAGTTGCAATACCAGCTCTTGAGCCGCGTCCTGTTTTGACCGTCTAACACCCAGAATACAGTAGTAGACGGTTGAAAACTGGGCAAACAGTTTTGCCACGTCTGTCGGAATGTGATGTTGGTTGAGATGCCACCGTCTTGTTTCCCCACCAAAATCTATCTCGAAACGCAACGGATCAGTAAACGGGCCCTTGGACAACGAACACAACCACAATTCCGCACAACACACTCAGTCATCACAATACCAACCCAAGTCAATGCCATAGCCAAAATAAAAGGTCCTATTACCAGATCCCATGCCTTTAAATCGCTCTCATTATGTTGGCAGTTACCTGGTCTTGCTGGGCAAGAATGTCGTAGGAGGAGCATGCAATGGCGATGTCTTCCTATATTGCCTGATCGCAAAAGCTGTCTATCATCAGGGGGGCTAGGATTTCTGGCCATCAGTGGTATTTCGCTTGACTCAAAGAATCCCGCCACCCACAGTACTCGCACTTGTACCTCAAATATGTCTTACCGACTCCCGGATTCCCAGATCAAGATGAGAGAGCGTTGTCGGCTCCGCCATCCCATCCCCTCCGCTCCCGAAACTCGCTCGCGTCGCAAACTCAATCCCCGCCGCAGCCGCATCGGTCGCTGAGCACGCTATAATCGCTGGTTTCTGGCTGTGCATCCTTGTTGGATTTATAAACCATTTTGTTGTAGCTCCCTTTTGCGTTTCCACAGTTGGTACTATTGTCGCCGAATTCGGTTGATCGGCTATATATAGTCTGAGCCATTATGCTCGGTTCAAAATATTTCGTGTATAGAGAAACGGCGGGGAGGTATGAAGGGTGAATGGAGCAGTTTACAAAACCCTCGCGTGCGCAAAACTGACGAACAGCGGGGCGATGTGGCCCCTTTTATGACAATTGAGTCACTGTCCCACCATCTCCGGGCCAGGAAAATCCCAATACATTGGAGGTTTGCTGAACCGCTGCAACCTAACTCTCACAGAATGCTGTGGAATATGGTTCTGCTCTGTTCTCTGCAAGGATGGGGCAGAACGCTGTACGGAGGTGCAGCCCCAAAGTTTTATTTGTCCCACAGGGGGGTAAGGGAAGCAAATTTGTCTTGCGGAACCTACAAAACTTAGGCGCTGTGCCTCTGTGTGATTACCGCCATTCGGCGGAAGTGTTTGCGATGTTGTAGAAACCGCAGCCTCCTAGTGTATCAGTGCTCCCAGCGTCCAGTCCCTCTGTCCTTTCCGTAGGACTGGGTGGACTCCGCATTCTTTGCCCTTGCCCGGGATGGACGCCTAAATTGTAGTCCGTCCTAACCAGGCATTTCAAGTCATAAGGTGTGATTGAGGTAGTAAAATGGAACGAACCGCCAAGCATAAAAGACTGTGATCGCCAACCCAAGGTGACAAATTTCTGATTCTACTGCTCACTCTTAGACTCACGACTTATGAGATGGAATTATCAGAACTAAGTGAGCCCTGGTTCCCGTGCCAGGAATGTGATAATGCTTTGGACATATTACCTATAGATAAAGGACATGGTTTGAAAAGTGCTAGGTATAAGAGAATTTGGAAAATGAGAGCACACTATGCTTCGTTGATTTGGCGGATTGAATGAGACATTACTCCCGTCCTGGCCGCATATTTATACATATTTTATTCAATAACTGAGTACAATAATATGAAAATAGGACACACAGTTATTTGTGTTGAAACCTGTCATCGGAGCAGTTGATTCATGCTTGTTTTCACCTCATTCTTGAAATAGTTCTTGTTTCCCCTCCTCTCATCAACAGTACCTGGGAAATGTTGAAAATGTTCGGTGCTGCTCACCATACTAAACCCCCCGGCAAAGCACTCAACCCCTGACCACGCAGTTAGCCCGGCGGCCCCGCACCTATCCTACCCCGTTATCATTCAGACAAAGAACTATCTGACATGCGCGCTGGATCAATACATCTATCGGAAGGAAAGCGAACACCCGGAAGCATATCTTGTCCAGCAAACTCAGCATCGGTCCAGCGTGCACTCGACAAACCTCCGGGGAGGCACTTGCGATCGGTGAGAACGACTCGAATGCAAGTAGGCTATGGAGCCTGGAAGAGTTTTTCTTTGTTCTTTTCTTTGTTAGCATGATTGTTCTTTACGGGAGAAAAGGGAGACCTGCGTAGAAGAGCGGGGGCAAACATGGAAGGTCTGGGGGCTGGCATGGAAGCGGCTGTATGCGTGGAAGAGCGTGGATCAATATGA